>Ga0105053_10010189_pt1 | contig 11774 bp, 13 predicted proteins | sample BON01_FD_78093 | JGI IMG/M metagenome (GOLD analysis project Ga0105053, IMG submission 78093) | Freshwater microbial communities from Lake Bonney liftoff mats and glacier meltwater in Antarctica - BON-01 | ecosystem: Environmental > Aquatic > Freshwater > Ice > Glacier meltwater | place: Lake...
AGTGTGCTGCAGTGTGTTGCAGTGTGTTGCAGTGTGCTGCAGTGTGTTGCAGTGTGTTGCAGTGTGTTGCAGTGTGTTGCAGTGTGTTGCAGTGTGTTGCAGTGTGTTGCAGTCGGTTGCAGTATGTTGCAATGTGTTGACGTCAACTTTACCCGTTTTGAGGTGTGTCAACGCCACTGCGTACGGGAAGTTAGTAGATAACTTCCGACTCGGAGTCAGTCACGAATAAGCCGTCACGTCCTTACAAGACTCCTCCACGTCGCATCTCTAACAGACTCCTTTCTATTTTATTAAAGTGTTCCACATAAAGCGGTGACGAGGCACTTTCCTTCAAATCCATGCCGAATTCTCGTCTATCTTCGGCTACCTAGTCCTCTGCCCTTAGCAGTCTACGCCTCCGCGTTGAATACTATGTTTCCCTGCGTACTCTCGCTGCGTAAGACGTCTCGGATGTGGCTTAGGCACTGGTCAGTGGTAATAGTTTCACTGGAGGGGGGTTTTGAATCTCGGAGGGACTCACAAAAGTGTTTGTGTTTTATTCATGTCACGTTTAAAGTATTCCCGGGTATGACCCTAAAATCTATATAATCGAGTCATGGAGCACCGTGACACAAGTTTCCTCCTGCCCACAAGAAACAGTTCTGTGCTAGAGCTCTTTCCTCGAGGATCGAGACAGTCTGAGACCATGTTTCTACTCATCATTTTATCTAGGCGGCTCCGACTACTAGTTATCTCCTGGTATGAACTACTTTTACTCTCGCTGTGCGCAGCGTCTCGGATTTGGGTTAGGCACCGGTCAGTGGTAACACCTTGCGATCCTCTCCTTACTGTCTCGATCCTCCAGGACACACTTCCACCACAGAAGTGTTTCTTGTCAAGAGGAGGAAACGTGTGTGTTTCATGGCTCCATGATTCGATTATATATCTTTTAGGGCCAGACCCGAAACTATTTTTGATCGCGACATGAATAAAACACGAACGATTTCATTTGTCCCACCGAAATTCCACAACTTCCATTCGCATGGAAATGTTACTGGAGTCTCGAATCCAAATTCAAGCAACCAATGTGATTCCCAAACTTAATTTTGTAGCTAGACTTCTTCAAGTAGTATTTTTTCCAAATCATTAATGTGCTGACCATCAAAATAGATCACGTGGACCCTCGCCACGTTGTGTCTCTCTTCCGCCTCAAACCCTTGTCCTGTCCACTACTCTCAGAAAGAAATCGTTAGTGTATTTTGTGTGTCCAACTGAAATTCCGCTGTGGTACAACTTGCCTTCGTCGCGTGGAAATATGACAAGTCGAACTACGCTGGAGAGATGCTCGGCATTTTAAATGGAGAAATTAAAGGGCGCACCGCGAAAGATGGGTCGAATCCCCAAATTTAATCTCAAATTCGCCAACTTGAATCCTTATTTGTCCTCATGCCACTGATTTTGAAGTTTCCTGGGCTCTAAGAGTCACGGTAGAGTTTGTAGTGTTTGGTTTGAATGACTGCAACACGACTTTTTGGATCATCGCAAAATGGGTCCAATTTCCCAGGGCTCATCATATTTTCGAGTCTCTTTCAAGTCGTTTTTCCACAGGTTTGATTTTTCGCTGTCATTTCCACGCTTGTCTAACCACCTGGGAGGATTTGAATGGTCGCACGTTGACCGTTGTGGATCAGTGGAAAATGGGTCAAACTGTCCAATTACAATTTTCCTTTTCATATGTCTGGATTTCATCATTTTTCATAGCATTTTCACGGCTGTCTATCCCTGCGCATTGTTTTGAGATTAGAGTTTTATTGAAAACTGATATTGGGTATCCCTAGGATGCGGCCACTCGGAAGATTCTTAATTCACCCTTGCAAACCCTGGGAATTCCCTCCGCTTTCACGCCCATTGGTCAACTCCACCAGTCTCCGACCTCGCCCGCTCCAACTTGGAAGGGGTCCCAGTCACCAGTCCCAGGCTCACGTATGAATGGCACAAGACGCATTTGTTTAATGTCAAAAAAATGGGTCACGGTCAAACTTCCACACCACAATTTTTTCTTTTTTCCCACAAGCGTCAATGTATTTTTTCTTTTTTGTTCTGGTCTCTCCATCCGCAAAGAATAGAATGGTCTCAACTCGATTTTTGAGATTTCCGAAAAATTGGACACTCGACTTTTCAGTCCAAAAAAAAATTGCTAATTCCAATCTTATTTTCCAACCCGAGCATAACCCTCAAGAACCCGGAGCGGCTGGCAAGCAACAAAAATCATGATCCGTATAGGGTAGGCGGATGGCGAACAAAAAAATCCCAAATAGGCGTGTAATGAGGGTAAATCTTTTTTATTACAAATCTCTGTTTTGGAACCTCATGTCAATGGTCTGATCCCGGGCCAGTGAGCGTGAGTCTCACTCCGCCGCCGAGCACCACCCATTATCATGATTTGGGGTTGGGGCTCAAATCCGGCTGTTTACTGTGTTTCCCACTCACCCGGGCCCAGCAACGCAGTAAATTCTCAAAATGAATTATTTTTCCGAGTTTACCCGGTTCGAGGCTGTGGTTTTTATACGGCTTTGTCGTTCAGTTTTGAGAGTTTTTTCAAGTTTTGAGATCAGACGTCCGACGGTCTGCACGTGTCCGATCTCAAATCGGACTTCGTGTCTTGGAAAACAGACACGGTGGCCACTGTTTCAAGTTTCCTCCTTTTATGAGAACGGACCTCTCCCATCCCAGGAGACGTCAAGGCTGAGATCGGACGAATACGAGTAGACTCATTTTGATTGCGGGGTTGACTAAATAAAAGGGAGGAATTCAAAGTTTGTACCGGAACTGCTCCCGTATTGTGAAATTTCATCTCCTTATTCGAAAGACCACGAACAAAATTAGTAGGAAAAATCGGAAGTCGAAATCAGTCTATTCTCTACGGAGACGTCCGATCTGAGATCGGACATTGAATTGAATTGAATTCCGATCTCAAAAAGAGGAGACGCCCGATCTCAAAAAAAAGGGGGAATAGGGGGAAACTTTGAAAGCCCAACCAATTTGAAAATTCAATTTTTCCCGACATTCGGTGTACCTAATCTCCACCAAAACTGACGTGCAAATTCAATTTTTTTCTGCGATGCGGACATGGTCCATTTCGTCGAAAACAGACTTTGAATGTCACTTTTACTGAAGTCCAAACATTGCCTCCACAACAGATTTGGCAATTCACCCTTTCTGTAATGCAGACATGCCCAATTTCCATCACAACTAATTTTGAAATTCACCATTTCAAAAGTTGCAATCCGGTGTGCCCCCTTTTCTTCCAAACACATTTGGCAATTTATTTTTCTGGAATCCGAACATGCCCCATTTCCACCACAACATTTAAATTCTTCTGAAAGCCGGTGTGCCTGATTTCCACCAAAACAGACATGCAAATTCAATTTTCTCTGCAATGCAGACATGCCCAAGTTCCTGCCCAACTGATTTTGAAATTCACCCTTTTCTGCAATCCGGTGTGCCCACTTTCAATTCCAACAGATTTGGCAATCATGATTCATTTTTCTGACATCCGGACATGCTCCATTTCCACCCCATCAGATGTGGAAATTCTTTGTTCAGACTCGGAAATCTGGACTTGGCCCCCTTCAACTCCAACAGATTTGGAAATTCAATTTTTCCTGCAATCCGGTGTGCCCACTTTCCTTGAAAACTGACTTTCAAATTCACTTTTGCTGAAATCCGAACATGTCCCATTTCATCCACAACAGATTTGGAAGTTCACCCTGTCTGAAATGCGGACATGCCCCATCATGAAGTTTCATCCCACACAGATTTTGAAATTCACCTTTTTCAGGATCGGGTGGAACCGGCCCAGCCCAAATGTCACAAAATCTGGGTTGACCCGGTTCAACGTTCTCGTTCTCACACTTTTTATTTTCAAGGCACCGAATTATATGTTGGCCCGGACCCTTACCGAAAGGGTAGTATAACCGAGAACTAAACCAAACCCCGACCCACACCCCCCAGGGTGTGCAGCAACCTATTTTTTTCTGTTTGAAACTCAGCTTGAGCCGGTTCAACCCATTTTTTTTGAATGTCAAAACTCATACTGTCGAAAAATTGTTCCGACAGAATTTCGGGTTGAGCTGGCTCAACCCAACTTGAATAGTTGTGACTGGGGCAAAATCGCCTCCAAATTTCCAAAAATTTATTTTGGCACAAATCAGGTTGAGCCAGCTCAACAGAAAATAAAAAAAAGGAAGAGAATGAAAGGGCTTTTAACAGATACGGGACGAAAATGAGGGTTGAGCCGGCTCAACCTTAATGTTTTTGGACTGGCTCAGCCGGAATTGTAGTGGGAAAAATCAATTTTTTCGATTGTCCGCCAGAACCTAGGCTCTGGCTGAAAGCGAGTGGCGCGCGGAGGCTCCGGGGCTAAAGCCCCTCCGATTGCCGTGCGCCCATCCGTGGGAACTCTGGTCCGACTCCTGTGGCGCGCGGCTGGCGCCAGGGCTAGAGCTCCTCAGCTTGCCGCGCGCGCCCAGGCTCAACCCCCTCGCCCAGGCCGCTGCGCAACCAAAAGATGCGACGTCACGGTTAAGTTTGCCTGATTTGAGGGTGAGTCAGCACCGCTGCGTCCTCGAAACACTGCTAATAAAGGCGCAACCTGCTGTTATCGGGCCGGTGCTCTTGAATCGACTTGAACGGAGCGAACCCGTAATCCCCCTAGACTTGTCCCTCACGTGCTATTATCTTCAAAAAAATATCGTTCTGTGTTAAATCTCACAACGCATCTACAATATGTATATTTATGGTGACACAACTACCAATCAAAAAACAGGCTCAGACGACTCAACACCGTGACTCCGCATCTCAAAACATTTGTGTTTCGCGAGGACTACTCAATGACTAATCCCAGTTGATTTGGCACCCTTCCTCCCCACACTCATCCTCATCTTCATCGAGAAGAGTGGGAAGATCGACCTCAGGCTCTTCTTCACAATCCCAAACAATCTGACACCCGTCGGCATCCCCACAATCACCGTGCGCCGGCGGAAGATGATGAAGGCCTGTCAAATGCTCTTCACTCGGAGCCTGGATTGTGGCTGCTGAGTTCAAGTTTTGGTTGCCAGTCTTACCCCTGACCTCATTAATAGCCGCCCCCTTTCGAACCCATTGAGATACGAGTTCTCGTATCTGCCTGGTCGCGTCTGCAGTTGATCCTTTACCCCCAACCTGTCCGAGTCTCAAACATGTTACAGACACTCGGATTATACTACCACACAACCTTTGTACAGCAATACACAGCCCTTTGGATTTTCTGGCAGGGGCGCGCAGCGGCTTCAGGTTCCATGCGCTTACTGGTATCGGAACATTGACTTTTTGGATTTTTTGCAGGAGCCCGCGGCATCGAAGAAAGCTGTCGCGCGCCCACTGGAATCGGACCAAAGACGCGAGGTGCCCAAAATATGGTAGTGTAACGTACTACAAAGCCTGCGGTCCCAAACTTCCCAATTTGGTGTAGCGACACGTATCCTCAGGCAAATGATCCGCTCGCCAGATTTTGCGGAGTCTTTTGCGGGGTCAAACCTTGCAGAGTTCGACTCCGCCAAGAATGGTTCTTGCGGGGCCCCCTCACCCAAATCGCTCGAAAACAACCCGCAAAGATGGACAAAGGTCAAGATTTCTACTCTCGGAGGTTTGGTCACAGGACTGTGAAAGCCAGATGCCTCAAACGTGCTCTTTGAGAGCCCTTTGGCCTCAGCCCTGTTGCCAAACTCGGTGCCACAGTCCCTTTGGTTCACTTTCTTCCACAATCTCCAGTATTGCAGAAATCTTTGCGGGGGGCTTGCCGGGATGTTTGCGGGGTCGAACTCCGCAAAGTTTGACCCCACAAAAGACTCCGTAACATAAGGCGAGCCGACTCCAGTGGGCACGCGGTGAAGTGGAGCTGCGCAGTCGCGCGCCCGGAGGTTATCGATAGATAATGATATGTGAGTCAGCACACTTTTTTGGGAAAAAAGGTAACCCGAGCGGCGCGAAAATAAAGTGATGTAGAAGTTGGTGCACTTTTAGGTGTCCGCGCACCAATTTTACGTGTCCACGCATCTTGTTGGTGCACTTTTACGTGTCCGCGCACCTTTTCCAAAGGTTCAAAAAGTGTGCCCACACGTTTATCCAGTGCGCCAAGGTATCCTAATTGTCATCAAGACTTGGGCGCATAGAGGTACGATGGCATCGTATCAAGAACTAGCAAGTGGGTGAGACATTGAAGAACGTGGCGGCTGTCGCCGCCACGCGCCCATTCAAAAATGAAAAAAAAAATCACCAGCTCGTCGACCTTCTCCCCGTGCATCCACACCTGAAATGTGGGCGTGTGCGTTGCACCGACTCGATGTGCAAGATCCTACCAACATGCACAGATACATAGACACAGCAAAATTTTAGCTGAGTCACAATCATCATTTGAAAAACTCGACAGCCTCGGAGATTTGCGCGAATCGAGGAAAAATGATCACCTTGACCTTGTCACACGCCACCTTGACGAAGACAATATCGTCATCGCCGGCGTGGTCGCCGGCTAGTGAGCTGTACTTTCCCATGAGTGAGAAACACTTTCTGCACTTCGTGGAATAGAGCTCTACAAAGACCAGCGGCTTGTCCGACAGGGCTTTCTCGAAACCTGCCGACGACGTGGTCTCCTGCACCTGCGGCGCGAACAGGCTGGTGTAAGATGTTTCCAAACACCTTTAATGAGGGTGGAGACCACGAGCTCAAGAGAGACACTAAACGAATCTGACCTTGTCGCCCGCAGCGGTCATCCCCAGCACCCCTCTGGCCCGTAGCGTAAACAATGCTTGCCGTGGGCGCAGCGACAACCCTCCGACTGATGAACGTGAATGCCCTGCACAGCTGCCCGCGGGCAGCAACATTTTGCCAACATACCCTGCGGAGTTGACAAAGTGCCACGCCGATGCTCTTGAACTCAAGAGGACCAGGCCAATAACAGCAGCTTGTACAGGCCAGCTTGGCTGAGTGTGTTGACGCATAACTTGCCCAGTCGACCACATCACTTCAAGATTCTCCAAAAAACGGGCAAAGTTGAAAGATGGACGTTCGAACGTCGTATCTTCTTAGTTACTTTCCCGCTAAAACCCAGGGAACTTTTCATGTTGAGTCACGGTCTCCAGAGGATGAAAAGACCGTGACTCGTGAGTGTTGAGGTGTGCCTACCGTGAGTGTAGGTGGAGAGGGGGCAGCTTGTTTTCATCTTGCACTAAGGAGAGGGGCAGCCGATTGCGAGCCAAGAGGTGGTTTGTGTCAGGAGCGGCGACAAAGCGGTGGCTTCATCGACGTCCCGTCTCCACCAATCGCTGCTGGCATCAAACAGCACCGAATCAAAGGAGAGCAAGCAGTCTGGAGAGTAAGCAAGGACCGAAAGTTGGGTTGGTGGAAGCCGCTGTGCAGCAGCAAGGAAAGTTGGGTTGGTGGAAGCCGCTGTGCAGCAGCATTCGAGGATGTCGGCGCCGAGCCTGGGAGAGCAAGGGCGCAGCCCAAAGTTTCAAAGGGGTCCCGGAACGACGCGGTTGCCCGTCCCAGGGTTGCCCAGCGCGCAGGACCTGCCCAGTCGGCGATGCACGCGGCCGGAGTGCACCCTGGTCATCCCGAGCCAAACCCACCCGGACCCCAGCGATGCTCCCGAGCATCGAGATGTGGAATCTCCTTGCTCGATGCTTGTCGAGCATCCCGGTCCTGCGGTGAAGAATCTAAAAGCTGGACACAATACAATCCGACCGCAGGTGCGCATTATAATTCCAGCGGACAAGAAGCCCGATCCATCTAATCACCCTGAGCACTGCGATCAGCTGTCACCAGGCACGCTCCTGAAATAGCCGACCGCCTGCCCGTCTCAAGAACAGAGGAGAGCACAACAGATTTGTATCAAGCACAAGCAGAGCCTGTGCTTGTTCCAGCCGAGCAATGCTCTCTTGGCATTTGACCTACTTTTATTCCACAGTTTTCGATCCCAGTGGATACCTCGGAACTATTCCGGTTATCTCACACTCCTTTTGAAAGGTGACCCCTTGAAGCATGTTGACATTTTCCCCAGTCAGCCTGTTTGTGTAAATACTCTGCAACTTCGTTGATGGCATAATAGTCTCTCTGACGAATCGTCAAACTTCCTCGGACTACAATAAACATCAATTTAAAAACACATAGTCACGCAGTTTGTCTGATTCACGTGCCAACGCCCTCAGCTGAGCCCTCGCCGCTGCGCGTAATCGAAGTGGTGGTAATTGAGACATTCTCACAGTTTTGTTGCGCCAAGGGGTGACGCTGTGATCTCATAGTTGCCGTGAGCTGATTCCCTCAACAAACCTCCTAACGCAATGCCCCGGTTGAAACCTGGTTGATACTTAACTTGAAAGTCTGTGACCAGCCGCTGAACCGTGACCTCATACTGTTTTCCGTGCTGCTCCCCTTTTTTTCTTCAAGTCATTTGAAACAAGGCTCGGGCGTGCGGCGGTGGAGGGTTTAAGCTGCCGTGCGCCCACCCGAACAGGACCATTGACATGAGGAGCACGGGAGAAGCTGCGCGCCCACTGGATCGGACCAGTGACCGAGGTGAACAAATAAACAATCGACTTGAAATGAAAGATTAAATTGCAAGCAAAATAAAGCGCTCGGCCGCCGCGCGTCACTCGGGTTACTTTTTTTCCTTGTGATCATCCCACACCAGTTCAGTTCAATTCTCATTTATTTTTAAGTCCGATTGGGGCCCGGACCCTTAAGATGCCCGTCCCTTACCCCGCCTAATTATTTTTTTTTGACCCGCACCGATATAATTTTGCCTGATGGGTACTGTAGCACTGTGTTTGCTCGACTGGTTTGAGGTAGACTTAGGGTTCACCAAGCTTTTATTTATTCAGATTGATTTGTGTGTTATGTGTGTTTTTGTTCTCTACTCCCTCCTCTCGCTGTCCTCTTGTCCTTTTTAGGACATCCTGCACTGCTTCCCGCGCGCGGTGGGAGTGCCTCTAGAGTCAGCCCTCTATCTTGTCAGTCGCACGAGTCCTTGTGGGGCTCATGATGCTCACGCTTGCTGTGCTCGGAGTAACGATCACTTGCTCTATTTGTTATGATAGAGCTGATGATTCAAGTATTCATCAAGGTACGTATCACACACTCAAGTCAACATAATCAACTACCCGCAGTGCTTCTCTGCCTATGTCGCTTGTCTCACCTCCTCCCTTCTGTCAAGGACAAGGAGAGATGCGTCTGCTTCTGCCAGCGTACCCTCTTCTAGGCTGAGTGGTTCGTGAATCTTCAAAAGTTTTCAAAAAAGAGTCCTTGATAGAAAAATAGAAAAATAGAAAACAGAAAAATTCTTTTCATTATCGGTGCGGGTTTATATCGGTGCGGGTGAAAAAAAATCATATCGGTGCGGGTAAAAATTCATATCGGTGCGGGTAAACATTTAAAAAATTCATATCGGTGCGGGTAAAATATTAAAAAAATTGCATATCGGTGCGGGTAAAAGTTTATATCCGACGGCGGTGCGGGTTAAAAATTGCAAAATTCATATCGGTGCGGGTTAAAAATTACAAAAAAATTCACATCGCTGCGGGTAAAAATTCACATCGGTGCGGGAAAAGAATTCAAAAATTATATCGGTGCGGGTAAACATTCAAAACGGTGCAGGTAAAAAATTCAAAAATCGATATCGGTGCGGGTAAAAATTCAAATCGGTGCGGATAAAAAATTTCAAAAGTTATATCGGTGCGGGTAACCAAATTAACAAATTGTGATCTGGCTGCGATTTTGATATCTGAGCCCGGATACTGCGGCCACAATCAGGACAACGCCGGCGGCAGGTTAATTAAATTGAAGCCTTCAAGTGGCGCGCCACTACATGGCGGGTCATATGTGTGACTCGGATATGATGTGTCATTTGTGATGTGTAATATGTGATGTGTCATATGTGATGTGAGCGATAAAGCGCCCACGAACAAGATCTACCGCCGCGCGTCCAGTGCGCAACGCCCACGAACGAGATCTTGTCACGAATCAGAACGTTTAGTTTAGGCCCTTTTTAGGTCAAACGTACCTTTTAGAAAGTCTTTTTTCCGATCGAGTTCGTGAGCAGCTGGGGATTTCAGCCAGCGGCGACTGGAGAATTCTTTGTCGAGTCAAGAAGCATTAAAGTGTCACATGTACTCTCGTGTCTCTGGCGTGTCCCTTCTCATCTAACGTGTCTTTTGTAAACTCGGAATAGATGAATCGCTATTTGTTATATGTGATGTGTCATATGTGATGTGTAACATGTGATGTGTCATGTGCGACTCGGATGTTTCATGTGACAGTGTGGCACGACACATGACAATGCGTGACGTACCTCATCAAGATGTCGCTGCTGGCACGGTTTCGAGTGGCTCTGTGTTGTGTGTGTGTTAATATGTCTCTGTTGTGTGTGTTGATAGGTCTCGTTTGTGTTTGAATACATCTCGTTTGTGTGTGAATACATCTCGTTTGCATATCAATGTGCCTCTTTTGTGTGGTAATACATCTCTCGAAGCCGGCTTCGAGTGTCGCACAAAAACATGACGTGTCATACAGCATACGTGTGACATGAAGTGTCTTGTGTGTGCGTGCTATGACACATGACAAAGCGTGCGGCGCCTCATTCATATGTTGCCGCTGGCGCGACTTCAAGCCAGCGGCTTCAAATGGCGCGCCATTTGAATATATAAATTGAAAATCAATACAAGTTTTTTGTTTAGAAATCATACATACATGTGCGTATATATATGATTCAGATTCGTATATTGATTTATTCTGTTCGACAACCATATTCAGATATGTAACACCTTATTTTGCAACGGACTTGTGTCACGGTGGCGCACTGCATCAGTCTTACTCAGTTGAGATTGAGACTGAGACATCTGACGCACCTCCCGAGGCTGAGAAATTTATTCTTTTTGACAAACATTTTCAGATACCTCACCTCGGATTTATCTCCTTCCTTCAAAAGTTTGTCACAGACTTTTATGGCACGCCACAGCATCGGGCGTATTGCGTTGAGACTGGGACATCTGACGAACCTCCCGGGGCTGAGAAAACGCCTAAGAACTTGAAACTTGTGGGTGTGGCTGTTGGATTTCGAACCAAATTCAGCTCTTCGGCAGGTCGGCCTTCAACTAGGTCGGCAACGGTCCAGGACATTCTCTTGGGTCCGGGTCGCGCGGCGACGGAGCGCTTTATCGCGCAGTTGCCACGCGCCCACTGGATCGGACCAAAGTCAAGTGTAACATACTGCAGGGTGGCGAAGACGCATAGGATGACTCTTCTCAATAGGTCATGTTCCGCAAAAGAGCGATGAGTGTAATTTCTTGTCTCCTTGCTTTTTTTAGAATTAGCCGAAGCGAGCGGTGGTATATGTACCAGGTGTTCCGTCAGAACACATGGTGTGATTTCTTGTATCGTCGCACTGCCACGGTACAAGAAATCACACGGCATATTCTGCCGACATATTCTGCCTTAAGAATGGTATGAGAGCTACACAGGTGTCCAACCTAAGCAACGTTACAATGCGTCTGCATGCACTGGCGATGGCACTTCCGCTGGTGATCGGTGATCTCTCCCCCACTTCTGCCCTGCCATGCGCCGTCACGCACTCGATGTACGTGTGTAAGAATGTTTATTAAGGATTAACCTCAGCAAGAGGATCAAGAAACATTGAAATCGAAAGACACCCAGTTCGCAGCTGTTAAGCTCCCCAAATGTCTAGAGAGGCCTCACAACTCCAC
>Ga0105053_10010192_pt1 | contig 11773 bp, 2 predicted proteins | sample BON01_FD_78093 | JGI IMG/M metagenome (GOLD analysis project Ga0105053, IMG submission 78093) | Freshwater microbial communities from Lake Bonney liftoff mats and glacier meltwater in Antarctica - BON-01 | ecosystem: Environmental > Aquatic > Freshwater > Ice > Glacier meltwater | place: Lake...
CAGATGCGGTGCCGCAGCGCTTTTGCACTCTCGCTGTCCAGCACCTTGTGCGTTCCTGACGTGTATCCAATGTTCCGGTATATCGAGCGAATCGTCGAGAGCATGGGGTTGATGGTGGACAATTGGCTCAATATAGCACACATGATGCTGCTGTCCTTTTTCATGGACAGGGACGCCAGTGTGGTGGATCGATGCAGTGCAAACGGACACACGGTGAGTTCGCTGCTGTCCGAGAGTGTCTTTGAGGACCGACCAACGCGCTTGCTTTCGTGCACGTCGTCTTTGCTCGCGGTAACAGATGGCTCGACGGCGATTTACATGAACAAGAACAACAACGTGGAGCCAACTCTTGTTGCAAACGCCTTCAGAACACCCATTGACGTGACCAACGGACTCGCAGCAGTGGACTTTGCGTCGTCTTTGCTCGAGACCGACGAAAACGGCGATTCGAGGACGGGCATTCTTGGTTGCAACTGCGTGGACGGCGCGCGCGGCGAGGGGGTGTCAATTATGTGCAGCGTGGCGCTGTTTCCTGCCTTTTTCGACCCCGAGCACCAGCTGCAGGTGGCTGAAACGCAGATCCCGCTGCTCTTCGAGAGGGGCACCACCGGGCAGCTTCTCACCTGCCGGTATTTGCGGATTTCGGTGCAGTCGATTCGCTTTCCTGCACAGGTTTTCGACGTGTCGAAGCAGAGCAGCACCGGCTCCGCATCCTATAATCACGACATTTACAGCGAATGCATGGCAGATCCGCGCAAGTGCAACGTTGTTGACGCGGCGGTCTATGTCATGCCCCTGTGTCCAAAGTACGCCGAGTTTCAGGAAAAAGACGCCTCCGCCGAGCCCACCGAATGCATACGAGACTCCAAGTACCAGACGTGTTTTCCCTACTGCGTGGCTCTGCACCAGAAGGGCGCTGGAAACACCCCCATGACGCTCCACAACAAGCGCTCGCTGGCGGGCGGCGTGTATATGGCCAACACAAGGGTATCGATGCCCACGATGGCCAGCACCAAAACATCGGGGGAAAACATGCAAACTGCGCGCATGCGTACGTGTTTGGTGGCGTCGGAGTTTTCTCGCATCGAGGACCTGACCCCGACCTACTGTACCACCCAGGCGGCCAGTTCGGTGGGTGTTGCATCGTTTTCTCGGTCGGAAAGTACAGTGCAGCTTCCTGTCGCTACCTGCACGAGTTCCGACGCAGCATGTGCAGATGACCCTTCGGGTGGCACTACAATGTCTTGGACGCGACGGGCCACCGTGCTCGCTGACTCGCAACCCTATCTTTTTGCAGGCGACATTGCGCTGGTGCAACACTGCGAGCTGCACAAAACAACATGCCACTGGACCACTTCAGTACACCGCATCACCTCCGACATCCACGCACAGTACAGCATTATCAACAAAATGTCCAAGATTCCGTCGATCCGCAGCAGTGACGCTGGCGTGCAGTCGGAGCACGGCGGTGTGATTTTGCCGGGGGAATCCAACGACGTGGTCTCCAAGCGCAATCCAGCCGCCCAAACCCGCACCGGCATTGTGTATGGAGTGAATCCGAATCCGCTTCCCTTTCGCTGTCTTTTGAGGTCGCGTGTGCTGTGGTACACCGGGCAGCCTTGCACGGAAATCGCTTGCACGAGCTGTTACCAAAAACCGCAAGTTTTCTTCACGCAGCCCATGTACAAGTGTAGTGCGGACCAGTCCAATACGGTGCGCGACGTCAACGCGCAAAACGTGCGCGTGTGCCACTACAACACCACCACTGAGATCCGCTTCGAGAAAAACGAGCGCTTCTGGTCGACCGACGACACGTACAGCGAAATCAACAGCGGCGCGGCAATTAACCTGTACATAGAAGACATAGTGTACGTCAACGACCTGAATGTGGTGATTTCGGTGCGGCGCGGCCCAGTTGAAGAATTCATGTGGTTGGTGGGTTTGAACGACACGGCGTGGCCCGCCGACAAACCCACCAAATCGCGCACGATCCACTACTTTCTCAACATGGAAACACTACAGATCCGTGTCGACGCACAGTGGACGCACAGCACATCCGATATCTCGAATGGACAGTACAGCATTCTCTGCCAGACGGATACCATGGTGCCCATTGTGGGAAGCTTTGTCGCCTCGGGAGTTGTAGGTATGTGCCTTGTTGGGTCCTGTATATCATTGCATCGGACAGCTTGGTTGGTTGCATCTGAATTGCGCACAATCGTTTTGACGTGTGGCGTGTTTGGTGTGCAGCTGGTGTAAAAATGGCGTCCATCGTGGTGAACTCGTACGTTTTCAATTTGTATGGCATTCTGGAGGGAATGATTTCGAATGAGCCGATTTGCGACGGGCGGGGCCTGAACCATTATGCCCTGGACAATTGCAACTCGCATCCTCTTTCCATGCGACCCGTGTACAATCAAATCATCAAAGTGCACCGACAGTTTGACCAAGTTGCTGCCAAGGCGATTGCGTATGTTGGCATCCTTTTCGGGCTGAACGATGGCACGCAGCGTCTTGCATACAACTCGTTTATGGCCTTTGCGATTGGGCCGCTTGCCAAGAGCAGCCGATTCTTGTCCACGCTCAAGATCGGCGAAGACACGGAATATTTGCGAAAGATTTCCGCCTCGTTCGAGAGTATCAGCAGCGGCGGGGTTACGGGAATCGGGGCACTGGTGGGCGGTTTTGTGCAGGCGACATTCGCAAGCATGCATGGGATATTCTACGTGTACGACGAGATATTGCTCAAGTATGTCACGTCTCTGATTCAGAACAAGCACTACAGGGACAAAAACGACGCCGAGGTGGCCTTTTTCGCGCTCAGCAACCTCGTTTTTGATTCGATTGCCCTGGGCCCGATGAAGAACGTGTTGATCACTCCACAGTTTAGGGTGTGCCAGACATACTCGCAGTTGACGGGAGACACGCAGTCGGCGGCCGGAAAAACAATCTTCCACACGTGCGCAGCCGTTATTGAGGTGTTTTATGCCTCGCTGCAGGTGGTCTCGACGACCATCAGCCTCGCCGCCGTGTCGGACTGCATCTGCAACATTAACGAGTATGAAAACGAGTTTGTAGATGTCTTTGAGCAGCGCTGTCGGTATAAACTCCCAGAGGCGCTGCACCCGCGGCTGATGGAGTATATTCAGACCCGAGACCAGAAGAACAGCGTGAGCGTCTGTGCCGTTCTCGTCAACAATTTCAAAAACGTGCTCCTCAAGATCCCCGTCCAATCGAAAATCCACATCAATCTGGCGCTCAACAACGCCATTGACGTGCCAGTGCAACTGATGAACTTTATGAAAATCGACGGCCTGCAGGCCGACTCGTGCACGCAATATGAAACCACGTTGGACGTAATGACCATCATCCCGCGTCCCATCAGCGCGTTCAAAAAGTGCGCCTACCTGCCGAGCTGCCGATCGCGGTGCCAGGAGGAAATCGACCATTTTTACGGCATGAAAACGGGCATCGCGCGCCCCAACGTGTCGCCCATCAACTCCGCCCTCATGGCGTTTCTGCCAGCGTGGGTCACGCAGTTTGAGAACCTGGACGAACAGTTTACGCCCGTGGCAGTGCAGGACTACGGCCCCCGTGAGAACTGCGATCATTATGTTGTTGTGATTGGTCGCTCCCTCCACGCTGCACGCACGCTGGAAGCCCCGTTTACCATGTACATCTTCTGCTATTTGGACAAGACTACTTCCATGGTCGTGCTGTCCAAGATTCTGCTGCCAGCCACGAGACATTTTGCTTTGAGCCAGAATGAACTGGCAGTGAAGCTGCAAGCACGGAGGGCCGAGCACATCCAACTCGTCTCGGAAATCTTCATGCCTCCCCTCGCCGACTCCGACGACAGGGGCGCACTTGTCCTCGTGGTGTGGGACAACGAGGGCCCGTTTGCGGACGGCAACAACAACAACGCCATTTTCGAGGTTTTTGTGGATTCTATGGACACCGTGCATGCCGGGTGGTTGCTGCACAGCAGAGACATCAACAACAATCTGGTATGCGCGAATCTGCACGCGTCGATCATGGCGAGCTGCAATGGGGCCATCACCGACGTCGCGCAGTACAATTTTATCAACACCGACACCACCTCGGCAACCCTGAAGAAAATCGCGATTCTGCCCAAAAAGCAGCCGCCGCAGACCTTCTACGACGCCGACAAGAGACCTGTGGCGTACACCATCATTGGCTTGCTGCACACCTTTGTCGAATATACCTCTGGCGACGATCTGGGAGCGGTCAAAACGTGCAAGGTCGAACTCGAGCTCACGTGGATGCAGCGCCGTCGCTTCGCCAGCGCAGACAGCAGCCCGGCATGTACCGTGCACCAACCGGTGCGCGACGCCGACAACGGCCAGAATATCACGCTTTTCTCGCTGTTCCAGGACCGGATTCTGCGCAACCAAGAGATGCTGCTGAGCACTTCGCCGCTCGACACCCTTCTGCTAATCACCACCAAGAATTACGCGGCCCGACAGGTGCAGGATGTGCGGCGACTCGAGGCGATTGTCGATCACGTTAGTGGGTCGCCGCGGCTCTTATTTGCCATCGAGCGGGTGGACAAAATCACGCTTGATCCTGCGCTCGTCCGGGCCAATCAGCAGCGTTTCCAAGAGTACAGTTTCTTGCAGTCCAACTCGATCAGCGCCTACGTAGGCGTGATCCTGCACGATGCCTACCACAGTCTGCACCACACAATTAGCGCACGCAATCTCATTGTGTACACCGTGAAGCAGAGCAGCATCAAGACAAACACCGGGAGCGACGGCTTCATCGGGGAGTTTGCATTTACACTGTCGTCGTCTGCCGACATGCAAGCGTGGAGAGACCACGATACTGCCAGCGACACGCCAAGCACAGCGACGACCGGGCTTGTTTTCGGAATGAGCGCCGGTTCTGGATTCGCCAAGACGGTCGACGTGTATATCGAGGAAAAGTGCGACTACATGAACTGTAAGGCGTGTTCTACTCGACGATTGAGAGCTTCGTGCGAAGCAGCGCAAAAGTGCGCCATGGTCAATTGCGTCGGAACGGTGATCAATCCCAACAACGTGCTGTGCGTTGTTGGAAGTCTCTTTAAAGAGATCCACGAGGTGTATCTGACAAACATTGACGCCGTGTGGTTCGGACTCGTCGAGACCAGCATGTCAGCTCTGAAACTCTCCAAGATCAGCGGATCCAAGGATGTGGTGTATCTTGAGAGCGTGTCGAACTTTGTGAACAATGCGCTGTGCGAAACAAAGGACATTTACGCCGCACTCTCGGCGATCCTGCCGTCGTTTGTCTTTTCAATCTACGTCGCAGTGGCCGGCAAGGGACAGCACAACTCGATTTTAGACATTCAGAATCCCGGTGCTTCCAAGATTCGCCAGACGTTTTCGCCAGGAACACAGCTGCAGAATGTTGCAATGGTCTCGTCGATTACGCAGATGATCTACCAGGTCGCGCTGGTGCATCTGCACATTTCCCACGCAGCATCCAAGTTCATGCTGTGCACGATCGACAAATTTGCCGAGCTGTCCGGAGGCTTTGTCGATATCGTAAACCACGACACCGAGCTGGGAAAAGAGGGGGGCTCGATTGACTTTTGCATGCAGCAGTCTAGTATGCCGATGGGCTTGCGTGCCAAATCCGACCAGGAAATTATCAACGAGCGCGTGGCGATCGGTGCGGTCGATAACAATGTTGTCAGGGTCAAGATTGCTGGATTTGCTGTGACGCCTGGCGCGTTTACCATTGACATTAAAAAGGCCATTGTCTGGGCGAATAACTTCAGGTATGTCACGTGGCTCATATGGACGAATGCTGCCTTTGACTCCGCGTTGGGCGTGCTGTATGGGCTTTCGCGCTTGCTTGGCATCGTTGAAGACGAGGCGTGCAAGGCCCGACCGGTCGAATTCAGTTCGATTCTCAAGTGCGTGTGTGGCGACACTCCCTATACAATTGACACTATCCACCGCTCGGAACTGGCGTCCACGGGCGCGCTTTTTTGCACCGGGCTGCTCAAAATGATCAATGCCGAGGGCAACGTTGTGTACATTGAGAACCCGTACAGCTTGCACCAGCTTGCGCAGGACTTGCACACTCCAGGACAGGCATATATTGACTGCATTGCTGTCAAGAGCGAGCAAAGCTGTACTACGCAGCGCTCGGCTGTTTTTCTGCCCAAATTCGCCAGCTTCTTCACGGTGCACCAGGTTTCGCCGCTCGCCGTGCTGGCGCGGTGTCGCGAAAACTACAACTCCAAAACATGGGACGAGGGTGTGTTTGGGCTGTACGATCCAGTGCTACAGGAGGATATCACAAAGAAGCAGCAGCACACTACAAAAACAAGACTTGCTCGCATACGGGCTCAGGTGGACGTTTATTTACAGGAGAAGGACTCTGGTGTTGTGCATCAGTGCCTGGCGGCGGGTCCGCTCAAAAATCGCGTACAGGCGTGCATGACGCTGACATTCACGCATCTGAATCGCATACAAGCCGTAAGACATGCAGCCCTGGTTGCAACAGCACAAGAGGCCTCCACGCCGATACCCAGTCCTGTTGAGCTTTCGGCCAACGCCTACTTTATGTACGACGCAGCGCCTGGATCGACCTATCCAGATGCCTGTGAATACCTGTCGTCGCCCTCATTTTTGCAAAACACAGACGTTCGCAAGTGCCGGAACGAGGACGCCGAGGACATCAGCACGGAAAATGCGTGCGGGTTCCGTATGTCGGACCGCGCTGACGCCTGCACGATTGGCCAATCCACACTGGCGTTTGAGCAGTCCATCCAGACCAACATCATCGACGAATTCCGTATTTCCAACGGCATGCCCTACGATCAGGCCAAAATCGACGCAGTCGATGCGCGTGTACAGGCGCGATACCGAGCAGTGTCGACCTGCACGTCCGCATACAATACCAATGTGGACCAGGAAATATTGACCAACATTCGCAAAATCGTGGACGCGCTCGACCTCACCCTCACCACGGGAGAAGGCGATTTGCTGCATCAATTCGTGGATTGCATTTTTATGGGTGCACAATTCAAATCAGTGCTGGCTCCAGCCGACACGGGGGAAATTATGGAGAATCTCATGTATTCCCGTCACGCCAACGGCAGTAGCCGCGCGTTTGAACTGCCATGCGCAGGCACTCACGTGTATGATCGCGAGGAAGGCGCTGATGCCACGCCTTTTCTGCAGAAGACTTGCGGTAGTGACACGCGGATCGCCGTGATGGCATACGTCACCAGAACCATCGTAGACAAGGACAACGGAGGACTGCATGCCCTGGTTGCGAGTCTAATCACCGACAAGATACAATCGATTGTAGCTAGCATAACAGAGGTTGGCAACTACGGCTGTCTTGGAAAGGTGACGGGTCTGGCGTGGCACAGGGTGTCGTCGGTGCCCACCGATGCTGGCCGGCTGCTTCAAAACACCGTGCTGTCTGAGATGTTGTCAGAGACCAGTGCTGCGCTGGTGACGCTTACGGCGGTGCAGTGGAAAAAAACGGGCATCTCCGATCTCCGCCGAAACGACTACATTCAGGCAGGACGCGGGTATTTCCACCCCAAGCTTGATGTTTCCTGGAAGTACTGCTGCGCGCAACCTGGCGAATGCGAGGCGGGCGAGTCGAATTTCGAGTCCAACCTGCCAAGCGTCGACACTACGATTTCTGTCGATACGGTGCTCTCTGGGCTGGTAGAGACCGTTCGAGATATCGAACAGGACGCTATCATGAAAAACACGGTGCGTTCCCGAGTGTGTCCCGTGTTTGTATCAGTCTGCACCCAAAACCCCTTTGCTACAATGGCATAGCTGTCTGGTGCGTGTCGAATAGCGTTCTGGTGTGTGTGAAGATGGCTTTGGTGTGTGTAAACAGGCTGTGTTTTGTGTAGAAAATCGCAAGAAACATGGATGTTGACAGCCAATTGTTGGTCTAAATCTTGCAGCTATGCATAGTTCTGAAGCAAAACAAGGACGAATTTTTGATCAAAGTAGGACTACCGACTAATTGCGACAGTTTGGCTGACGCCAGCTTGCATTCGCCGGTGGGGACACTCGCTCGGAGGTGGCAGACAGCTGTTCGCTGAGAGCCACGAAAATAGGGTTGTCCGAGGGCCTGCCGCATCCCTCGAGCGAATTCATTATTTCCAGTCTGCTGGTTTTTCGCAGTGTTGCGTTTGTTGCCTGGAGCTCTAGATAGATCACATCGAGCAGCCGGGCCATGTTTGCCAACAGCACGCTGTCCACGCCCGAGTGTTTGTCGTGCAGCAGGATTTTCGGAGGGCAGATACTGCCCGCGAAAATCTGTGTGTGCAGATAATGCGCACTATTTTGGCGCTGCTGTGCCAGCCGGGTGTGTTTTTCGCGTATGATTTGCAACATCGACGACATGGGATGCCCTGCAGTGTATTGTGTGCGTCTGTGCTTATATATTGGCGTAGTTGTGTTGTGCAAATACCGAGCATCCGCAGAGCACTGGCTCGCTATTTTGCGATTTTCGCCACAGGACTGGGGTGCACAGTACTGTCTTTGAATAGCCCGATTCCGGCAGCCATGCGTGGGCTCCTTGCCATGACATTATAGTATTACAGCACCGAGTTTCGAACAAGTAGGTGTGTGGTGTGTTGTTGCATTGCGTGCGCTGACACAAGCGCACGGTCTGGAGCAGGTTCTTACCAGGTTCGCTACCAACAGGACCATGGATGCTATTATGCAGTACAATGAAATGTCGTTTTTGGCAAAACACGAGGATGTTTTGTATGGTGTGCGCGGAGAGGTGAAGCACAACCCGTTTGCCGGAAACGACAGACAGTATGATTTCCCACTCGAGCGAGAAGAAGACCCGCTCTCGCTGTTTGAGCAGTGTCAATCCATTATGCGCGCCCGCATGTTTACGCAGCCAGCCACCGAGGTTGAGATGCCATCTAGCAGTGCCAAAGGCACTGGCATGCGTCGGCGGATGATTACGCTCGAGGCCATCATGGATTATGTGAAAGAGGGAGTCGAGTGGAAGCCTCTGAACATGCCCACGGGCGAACGCAGCAAAGCCAGCATTTCAAGGGAGGAAATCGTCCGCGTGATCCACGAGTATGCACAGCACATGCCTCTGAATATCTTGTACGATTCGCGCTTTGTTTCGTACGATTCCCACTTTTGCCCTACAGATACACCGGAGCCGGAGCCGCGGCCGCAGAAGCTCAACTTCCGTAGCAGGCGCGACCCCTCCGATGTGTTTTTCGAGCTTGACATGCATCTGCAGGCGCTGCAAACACGGCAGGACGAGCTGCCGGTCTTTGGCATGGCTGCGCGGACCCTTGGCAACGCCGACATTCTGTGCCCGTGCGAAACGCCCTCGCGACGGCAGGCCCTCCTCCAAGAGTGCTCGATATCCTTTACGATTTGCGAAAAGGGGCTGCACGAAATCGGCACCGAGCGGTCTTTTTTCAACTCGGTCTTCGAGGGGTGCACAGCGGAATCCAGGATGGACAATGCAGACATCGTCTACGCAGCACACCACCGAGGGTACGTCAGAACGCTGCTGCGCAAGTACAACACCTTGCTGAAAGCCAGGGGCTTTGTGTGCACCGTGATGCAGCCCTCGGACTTGTGGGGCCTGGGAATCTCGCATTTCAACAATACACAGTACCTCAACAGTTCGTCGATGGGTGACATGGGCCTGGACGTAGTCCACATGCTGCTGCATCCCAAATCCGGCGTGTCCATGCTCAACTATCACCATGTGCGTGAAAACTTCCACACCGTGCTGTCGGATGGTGACCGTGAAATACTGCTGTCTGCAACCCCACAACACGACGACCCGAGCACGCACACTCGCGTCCGCAATGTTTTGTGCGACAAAGACACTCACTCGGAAAAAAGCATTGCCGATCTTGGGTTTCCCGTGCTCACCATGCTGGCCGAATCGCCTGCCGTGATCAATTGTGTGCGGTACGTGCTGGAGGCCTCGTGGAAGGACATTTTGGACGAATTTGTGCCGCTGCTCGCTGACAGCGACGAAGTCACCGCCAACCTCCACGTCGAGGCTGCATCGGCCATACGCACATGGCGTGGGAAATGCGCGGCCAAACTGAACAAGCTGCAGACCTGCCACGGACAGGCTGCGTATTCCTTTGAATACACGCAAGCATCGCGCGAGAACGCCCTGGAGAAGCACGGCAAAACGTGTCCCTTTACGCTGTCTCCGGAGCTCATGGCAATTGCCAGTATCATGTATGGCCCGTGTCTGCTCAGCTTCAAAAACACGCAGCGGATGTGCGACCCTCATTTGTGTCTGGCCACCCGTCGCGACAACTCGCAGGCGGTCGACGGGTTCGTAGTGCTTTCAATGCAAGACGTCGGGTTCGATGCAAACGACGTGGCCACATACACCAACATCTGCGAGGTTTTCAATCCGCTGTCCATGCTGGCTGTGTTGAAAGACGACGACAGCGGGATTGTGGATCTCCCAACGCTGAGCCAGGCTTTTGTGCGCTCGTTAATCGCTCCAAACGACGTGAGCGAAGAGAGCCCCGACGCGTTCAACCACGTGCGCAAATCTGGACTCATGGGCACACATGTCGGGTTCGACTTTCTATTTCCGTCCCAGCCAGCGCACACCGCAGATACGGACCAGAACGCCAACAATCTGGCGAGTTCGCAGTGTTTCGAGGCGCATGCATACTGGCCGCAGCACTGGCAGGCCCCATTTGGCGAAATCCTGCACGACACATACGAGCACGTCTCGGCGTTTGGCAACTACATGGCACTGTTGGCGGGCGAGCCCGGGTGTACCGACACTGAATCGTGCCAAGACCGACTGGTGCTGCTGCCGAACCACTTGCGCTTCGAAAACATGAGCAGCAATTTTTTCGGGACCAGTGGCGTGTGTCGCGAGCCCTCGTTTGGCATGCCGATGGTGCCTACAAACACGCATGGCGTGTGCACTTCGAACATCCGAACCAGGACATACGATGACGCCAATGCCAAGACGCCAGAGTCCGAGAGTTTCCTGTGTGATTCTGGAAACACCGAGACTTGCTCTTGTTCCGACAGCGGCAGGGTCGGCATTGGCGGCGGCATGGGCGATACGATCGGGCATCTGTGGCCGTTGCTTCGGGTGTTTTTAGAGCCAGACCCTCTGCACACACAGCTGCACACAATCGATAATCTAAGGCTTGGTTCCACGAGCATGTACGAGTTGGCACAGTTTGTCGATCTGGAAATCAACATTGATCTGCAGGAGACCGACTCCATGGACGACATTGTGCGTGATCGGTGTTATGCCTCCAAAGACTACCGCAATGACGACGAGTTTATCAACGTCCAGGAGAAATGCGTGTACAACAGTGATTGTGCCCCGGCCGGCAAAGTCTGCGGTGCCACAGGAGACTGTGTGGAAATGGCAATCGATGTGGAAAATGACATGCGGTCGGCGAGCATCGAAGTCGGTCTGAACAGCCCGAGCTGTGTGCATAATCAAGACAGTTTCTCGGGAGCGAGCCCTTGGCGGCGAATGCGCGACATCCTGGAACAGCACGGAATGTGCTCGCACGGCAATCGCGTGTCGTACGAGCGCATGAATGACATGCTGCAAGTCGTTCCATCGGCGCAAACGGGATGCACGGAACATTATGACGAGACACACGATTTGTCGTACTGGGTCTGTGATCGGGGAATGGTGAACTGGACGTGGGTACGGGAACGCCCGGACGTGTACACACCAGACGACAAGCAGAACCTCGACACGCGCACCAAATACGTCTCCTACA
>Ga0105053_10010196_pt1 | contig 11769 bp, 16 predicted proteins | sample BON01_FD_78093 | JGI IMG/M metagenome (GOLD analysis project Ga0105053, IMG submission 78093) | Freshwater microbial communities from Lake Bonney liftoff mats and glacier meltwater in Antarctica - BON-01 | ecosystem: Environmental > Aquatic > Freshwater > Ice > Glacier meltwater | place: Lake...
CCAGTGTGCACACATACGCACCCACAACACAAGATGTATTCCACAATACAAGACGCCAAACCAGTGTGCACACATACGCACCCACAACACAAGATGGATTCCACAATACAAGACGCCAAACCACACCAACCAACACCCAAACCACACCCAAGGTCCGCACAAGTGCGATGCTGCACGAGGCAAAGCACAGGCAAGGTAGAGACGAGTCGAATGGTGCAGGAGGCACGCGTCACGCGCGGCAGGGTGAAATGACACCCTGGCGCACAGGTAGAAAGGCAGATAGGTGCTGATAGGTGCCCTTTGTCTCTTGCCTCTATGCTTTAGAGGCACAAAGACCCTTTGTCTCTTGCCGCTATGCTTTATCGATACTGCCCCTCTTCTGTTGGCCCTATGCTTTCATGCCATGTTCCTCGCATTATGAGCAACGGAGGGCATGGCACAATGACACGCGCAAGGAAGTGTGGGGTAGGGGAGGGTTGAGCGGGACAAGACCACATCGCGTGGGTCGGCATCAATGTGTGCAGCAAACAGTTTCGTCACTTTCACGAGGTAGGGGAAAAGTTCTCGATCGATGAAGCGCAGGGGCTGTGTCTGTTGCACGCATGCTCCACTCATCATTTTTTGTCACTCGCTCACAGGTACAGGGCAGTCTGTTGAGGTGGACCTACTCTTCTTGGCCTCTTTTTGTGGAAACAAGCCGGCCACACTCAGAGGTGACAAACCAAGAAATGCAGCAGGCGGTGCGAGGTATCTCAAAATCAAGTGCTTATCTCATGACCACGTGCGCCGATGCTCCGGCAGTGGCAGGCTCCAACGCACATCGTCATGTGCAAACACGTCACTGTTGGTGGTGGCCACCACTCGCCCTGCACGAACTCGCTGCCGCACAGCACGACAGGCGGATAAGGTGCATTTTGCAAACGCTGCATATCGCTCAGTACTTGCCCACAACGATGGCTTGTGCACACTACTGGCAACAAGGCATGCATAAGGACGGACTAGCAAACGTATCATTCCTTGAATGCCATTGTGTGCGCGCATCAATGAGGGGGTTTGGTTCAAGGCACCTCAGCATGTCGTCTCCAGCGAGATGCTGCCTGCACAATCACCAAAGTCAACGCCGCGGCTTGCACACAACTCGACTCTGTCTACTTGAACTGACTCACGGCGATATGGCATTCATAAGTCACAGAGCATGGCAGAGGGCTTGCATGACACGGCAAACCTCGAAAGCGCCGGCAAGTGGCGAGCCAAATGCCCCGTGATTCAAAAACGTCCAGCCCTCCTCCAGCAGGAAGTGCTGCTTCATTTCTTCTCCGTAGCTTCCGGCCATGGCTGCGCCGTGCAAGTCCTGCACGTACAACCCGTCAACACGCGCGGTCTCTCACGCAGGCCACGGCAACAGCGGCACAACCACAAGACACGAGTCTCCAGACCCCAGGACGGGTTGCTGTCAGGTCTCAAAGCAACCAAACACACGGACAGGCCTGCCCCCAAGTCCTTCCCCGTCGTTTATTTCCGAGTGCAAAGCCTTTTCTTGCGCCTGTCATGTCTCCAGAAGAGCGGTGCAAAGGTGTCATGGGGACCATAAAGCAGGGGGAACCTCTAGAAAGGTCGGGGTCTGCGGCGGCGTCCATGCGTCGTCGCTTATCATATCCTCAACATTGCCTGCATCTCGACAGTTGTCAGCTTTGTGTATGCACCATGGCAGCAGCAGCTAGGCCCAGTATGTAAACAATGGAGTGCACCCATTATTCACCTGAATTGAAGGAGCCGAAGCCTGGGGCCGTCGCCGCTGGTGCCGGCTCCTTCTGTGAAGCGTACTCGCCACCATGGTAGGATGCCAGCGCTTGGGCCATTTCAAAAGATGAAACTCGGCAAGTGCTCTAGGCGTCCTCATTTTAAGGAAATTTAAGGTATCAACGTTTCGCCACGCGCGAGAGTCTGGAGAGAAAGTCTGAAAGAGAAAGAGAGACATGAACTCTTCGCTGCCGGGACCTGAACCAGGTGCGAGTCCCCTGGCCCCCGCATCCAGTTCGCCAGAAGACGGTGGCCGTACCCACTCGTGCGTGCGCTGCGCACAGATGGGCGAAATCTGTCCTGCATCTGTTCTGTTCCCGATCCGTACTGTACGTTGGGCCCAAATGGAATCCTGTGAGACCGTGCCCGATGTACAGTCTTTGGGAAGTGTGCAGGCCTGCATTGGCACCTGTAATATTGTTCATTGTGGCCCCGGCTTGCATCTTTGCATTTCTTTCTATGGCGATATGGAGGGCTTTTCCTTTTTATCCACGGCTCTGTGCGCCTTCGTCTCACTGCGTCTTTTGTCCTGACGTTTTCGGCGTGGGTGTGCGGATTTTGGGAGGCAGGGTGGGGTGGAGACGCCTACGGACAGTCGCAATTTCCGGGAGACGGTATTCTTTGCACTAAATTATACACGCGAAATTCTCACCACACAGTCACTCCCTTCCCTAAGTCTCCAACGGCTCTCTAAAAAGGTCCCCTGGGACCTTGTTGAGGCGAGGCGATTGTATCTTGCTGTGGACATGCGCTGTGCCAGTCTCAATAGTCTCCATATGTGGCCGTCCCTCAGAATAGTTTTGGCAAGTGGTTCGCCGCCTCTGAGCAGTTACGCGCACAACGGGGACAGGAGGACTTCACCGGACAGTCTTGCAAGATAGCGGACAAGGTGCAAGACTCTGCGCCGGTGGTCATCTCATGTTCACGAGTGAACACTGGAAGGTCACTGGGCGGTGTGGCGAGGGGGTTGAGATGGTGACCAGTGGGTTGTGGTTTGCGTGCAGGGAGCTCTCTTCCAGGTGCACCAGCGATGTCGGAGGCTGCGCCCGGCGGCATTGGGCCCACAGGCCCGGGCGTTCAGGTATTGAACCTTTTTAACCCCTGAAAGCTGCTCTGCGCTGTGCAGGCGCCTCAGTTGTCGCGTGCCTTGCACTCCTCTCTGAGTCACAAAAATGGGCTCGATGTTGAGTGAGTGTATGCGTGTGTGTGGTCGTTGCTTTGCTGATGTTGAAGTGTGATGTGGCGTGTGCAGTCATCACGAAGTGCAGGCTCAGTCAAGGTTTTCTGCGGACAAATTGGCAGGTTTGTTGCCTGTCTTTTCTTGTGCGTGTGTCTTGCTTCTGTGGCTTGCCATTGCTTTGTAGGTAAGCAAAGCAATTTCTGGGTATTGATTGCGGTATGTATGGTGCAGAGCCAGCGATGAGGCGTCGCTGACAGCCTTGTTTGCGCCTTATGGTGAGCTGTGTGAGATCTTGATCATCAAGGATAAGGCCACTGGCGACAGTAAAGGTCCTTCACCTCCCTTTGACCCCCTCTCCTCTCTCTCCCCCCCTCCCCTCTTGCCACCGGGCGCGCAGCAACGTGCGTGTTTTGATTTGGCTGTGGGGTATCGGGAGCCTGTTCAACTGGTGTTGAGTCTTGTCAAGTGTCATGAGCAATGCGCTTGCACCAGGAGGGGGGGAGGGGGTTAAAGGCGTAGTTGTTGCAGGGGCCGGCAAACCCCCATTGCCAATGCTTGACTGACCGTGTGTGGTCGTCGTGTGCTGTCATTGTGTTTTTGACGTGTTTTTGGGATGTTGTGACTGTGCATTCTACGATTGCTTTGGTCTTGTGACTTGTGGTTTTGTGACTGTGGATGCTCTGGTTGGGCTGGTGTGTTGGCTGCTGTGGTCTTGTGACTGTGGATGGTGTGCTGGCCTGGTGTCTTTCGGCATCGTGTGGCTTCCTGTGGCTTCCTGTCTGATGCTTTGTCCTGTCTTGTGCCTGGTATGTTGTCTCCGTATCTCTCTTCTCCATGCAATGTATCGTATCTCTCTTCTCCATGCAGTCCTGCACGCGTCCCTCTCTTTTAGCAATACACGCATCGCTCTCTTCTCTTCTTTTTGTCGCTGCTTCTGTCTGTCTTTCATGCATACAGACATATGGTGCGTGTGCGCGCGCGCATGCGTGCCTACATTTGTGCAACGTGTACACGTACAGGTGTGTAAATTGTATGTACCTTGTGTCATGGTGTGCGTGTGCAAAAGAGGAAGTGTGGTGTAATGATGTAGATAGGTGTGCAACATGTTGAGGTGGATGAGCCTGGTCATGGTTGTCATTGAGGCACAAGGCCTTTCATTCAGGCACGGCCTACTAGTGCCTGTCACACGCCGTGAATCAATATGAATCCGTTAAGTTGGGATCAATCTGAATCAGTGACTTCGCAGAGGCGCAACGCATGAAGACGATGAAACGAGAAAGAAAAGTGTAATACAGGCCTCTTTCCTCAGATACTGCTCCGGAAGACTAGTCTTTGAGACTCCCTGCTCTTTGCAAGAGAAAAACGTATCTGTAGTTTCAAGTAGATAGGTGGTGGCAGGGTGGTGCCAGGCACCAGGAGAGGGTGAATCAAATCCATGCTTCAAAGAAAGTGAATCCAATCCACGCTTCAATCACATCCATGCTTCGACATGAAAGGCCATGTGTGCGCACAAAGTGCGCTCTGTTAGCACCGCAAAGTCAAGTCATGACGAAAGACGCGCGAGAACCGGGGCGCGCGGCGACAGATCGCTTTAGCGCGCAGTTGCCGCGCGCCAACTGGATCGGACAAGAGATGATGAAGATGTTGTGTATCAAAAAAAGATGCTGTGTATTGAAAGATGTTGTGTATGAGATGTTGTGTATTACCTAATGTACTACCGAACACATTAGGTAATACACATTACCTAACACATTGGCTAATACACGTTACATAATACACAAAATCTTTTTTGAATACACAACATATAACACTTTTTTCAATACACAGCATCTTTTTTTTAATACACAACATCTTTCAATACACAACATTTTGCAGTACACAACATCTTTCAAAATACAACAACTTTCAATACACATCATCTGTTTTAATTACACAACATCTTTCAATCGACGCATAATGCGACGATCCGCCGATTTTTCAAAAATCAGTGTTTTGGCGAGGTTTCGCGGCGTTTTCTGCACCTTCAGACAAAATCTGCAAACAGTGAAAAAATTGTTCGTCTGAGAGATCTGGGTGGGCCCAGAAACAGAGGGAAAAGAGAGATCTGGGTGGGCCAAGAAACAAGAAACAGAGGGAAAATGGCGTCCGAGGTCTGGAACTTCCAAACTTCAGCTGGCGCGCGGCAGCTGCGGGGCTAAAGCCCCTTGCCGCCGCGCGCCCATTGGGTGGCACTTTGTTGGGTGTTTGCCTGCTCGTATGCTGACAGTGTTTGTCTTTGTGATTGTCGCGTGTCTTTGTGCTTGTCTTTGTCGTTTTTCTTGTCCTGGCTCCTGTGTCTTTGTGGTGTTGCACCTGGTGTGGCAGACTGTGTGTGTGGCGTGTAAATGTAAACAGGATGTGCTTTCGTCATCTTCAAGGCACGACCTGATGTGAGTGCTTTCGCCCTTCCCGAATGAGTGTGCGTGTGCAACTTGGCGCCAACTGCCTTGATCGCTTGCGTGAATGCTTGCCTTTAGCATGGCCGAAAAGGTGTGTGAGGATGGCTAGCAAGCATGCGGTGAGGGCTCTGCTGGGCTGCAAGGCATGCGGTCTCTGCTCTTCTGGGCTGGGGATGTACTATGCACAAAGCACTAACGTGGCGGTGGTGGGTACAGGCGGAGAAAGCCATGATGGCCTTGCACGGTAAGCACACGATGCCATCGATGACCAACACCCTACAGATGTCGTTTGCCAAGGGCGAAGAGATGGAGGTTGAGCGTGCTGACGCCAAGCTTTTCATCGGTATGCTTGCTCGCACAGCCACGGAGGAGGAGGTGCGCGCTCTGGTCTCGCCCTTTGGACAGGTTGAGGAGGTCTATATCATGAAGGATAAGGCCACAGGCCAGAGCAAGGGGTGCTCCTTCGTCAAGTTTGTGAGCAAGGAGGCAGCAAGTGCTGTGATTGACGCGCTGCATCAGAAATTGACGATGCCTGGTGCCTCCCAGCCTATCATTGCCAAGTGGGCTGATGCTCCCAAAGCGAAGATGGGCGGTATGGGCATGGGCATGGGTGGCATGGGCATGGGCATGGGCGGCGGTATGGGCATGGGCATGGGAATGGGAATGGGCATGGGCATGGGCATGGGCATGGGTGGTGGTGCGTGGCCTCCCTTTGTGCCTCGCCACACACACCCTCCCTTTATGCCTCGCCACACTTTGTCTCTACTCTCTTGTCTCACCCTCCCTTGACTGCATACTTTGTCTCAATCTCGAGCCTATTTGATTGCGTGATAAGACATGGGACACCTGGTAGACTTGTTACTACATGTGGCGCTTCGTAGACAAGGGCTTGTTGCACTTGATAGCTCTCCTCCATTCCATATCTACCCTCGCATGACTTCCCTCTCTATTTATCGCCCTCTATATAGAGGCTTTCGAATTTGTTGAGTGTGTAAATGAAAAGTCAAGTGTGTCGGGTGTGTGTGTGGTTGGTCAGTTTGGTGTCTCTCTGACGCGAGAAGATGCATTGCCTTATGTGTGACGCGACGACTGACGGTGACGACAATGGCAGACATGGGTGGTTACGGCATGCAGCAGCAACACCAGCAGCAGCTGATGGCGCAGCAGGCTGCCATGATTCAACAACAGCAACTAGTGCTCCAGCAGCAGCAGCAGCAGTGGGGCATGCACTCAATGGCGCAGGCACAGCCCCAGATGGATATGTATGGCCAATATAGCTCCACAGCGGGCCTGCCCGGCGACCCGGCGCTCCAAATGATGGGAGGTCAGCAGGCTGCCCTTGCCAATGCATACGCTCAGATGGGGCAACAGCCCCCGCAAGCTGCCATGGCCGGCATGGGAATGGGCATGGGCATGGGGCAAGGTCTCACTCTCCCTCTCCCGCTCTCTGTCTATGTGCGTCAAAATCTCGCTGGTGTTTGGCCGTGGACAAGAGGTTTGGCCTTGAGAGGTTTGGTTTTGGGCTGATAATGTCTGTATGGGGCTGTGTAATGCATGGTTGCTCTATTAGCACTGCATGGGCATTGCATCCTTGGTATTGCATGCGCATAGCAGTGCTTTAATCGATCTAGCCCTGCCAACGTTATGTGATGCTATAACGTTATGTGATGCTACTACCACGAGCTACCTCGCGGTGGTAGCAACACGGGGGCGTAATGCTGAGCATTAATGCTGTGCATAAGCTGTGAGATGGCTCGTAATGGTATGCACAGGCGCGTAATGGTATGGACAAGCTGTGCACTGTGCACAAACTGTGCATTTATGCACGCTTTGATAAAGATGAGTGTGGCTTTCACTGACGTGGAAATAGAGGCTCTAGATTGGGGAGGCATGGCCGGGCTCGGCATGGGTGGCGGCATGGGTATGGGCATGGGCATGGGCATGATGGGCGCAGGAGGGCAGCAGGGGCAGGGCAACAAATCGGGGCCTGCTGGTTGCAATCTATTCATATATCACATCCCTGTTAGCTGGGGGGACGCTGAAATCAATCAGGTTTCCTCTGCCATACCTCTCCTCCCCCTCCACTTTGACTTGCTCAATGCACGTGCCCTTGTTGCGTGTTGTTTGTTGCAGTACTTCAGGGTGCCTGGTGCGGCACAGTTGCATTAAACCAATTGGCCCAGGAGTGGCGCATGCCGTGCAGCCTGCACAGCCGAGTCGTGTTGCGTGTGTAGCGTAGCGTGTCTTGTCATATAAGGTCTTGTCATCGAAGGTGGTGTGATGGAAGGTCTTGTGATATGCGGTGTCCTGACGAGGGGTTGCATGGTCAACAGTGCTTTTCGCCCTTTGGCACTATGGTGTCCGGCACTGTCTTCAAGGACAAGCTCACACAAACGAGCAAGGGCTTCGGGTTTGTCTCATACGACAATGCCATGTCGGCCCAAAGCGCCATCTCGGCCATGAACGGCATGCAGATAGATGGCAAGAGGCTCAAGGTGGAGCTCAAGAAAGCCAAAGGCCCTTATGCATAATGCTACGGGTGGTGTGCGGCAGAGGCATGTGTTGATGTGGTGTGCAGCACAGGCATGTGTTGATGCCTCACCAGGCATGTCTTGATTCCTCACCACACCTCCATGCTACACGCGCAGCCCTTTATGCCGTGTAAACCTATTCTAATAAATTCTTGATATATCAAACGGGCTTGTAAAAGGCTCTCGACCGCCGCACGCCACTTGGGGTACCTTTGCGCTCGGGTCTTTTTCTAATACCAAAATCGAATCTTTCAAAAAAGAAATGTAAAGTCGGTGCATCTTTTTCGAAGGAAAACCTAACGGTGCAGCTTTGTGAAAAAACCCATTTGTGTGTTGGGTTCTTTCTGAGCTTGCGTCCATTTTAAACACATCTTCTCGTTTGAGAGTTAAGTTTTTAGTGAAAACTGATAGTGGGTATCCCAAGGACATTGTCTTTGGTCATTGTTGCATTTGTGGCCTTTTCCATAATGTTTGTGAAACACGAGGACAGAGGCAAGAATGTAGCATGCAAGGCGTAAAGCATGTATATGTTTGGCGATGCTCTGGATTACAAACTTGGTGAGAGAAACGTCTTAACCCCTCCACCCAATCAAATGTATTCCGAAACAGATTCTTGTTTGCTAATATCTCACAAAGTTTCCACCTCCATTCGGGGGGGGGGTCGCATTTTGCTACACAAGCCATGTCACGAAGTGTTTCGTTTCGCACGTTCATCGTGCGCAGCCCCTGAATGGGTTAGAACACGGTTCGAAGTTAACAGAAAACAGAATGGACTAGGTTGATATGTTCAGAATGGACTAGGTTGATATGTTTGTGACAACCTGAGATGGAAATTCCATCTTTTCCTCTGCGAATGGGCTCGATTCGGTTCGCAATGATTACCATTAAATGGGTTCACGGAATGGAACTTCGTAAGGAATGAAGAAAAAGCATCTAGCAGAAGTGTGGGGTTCGCAAAGTACACAACAAGAGGAACATGGGTAGTGTTTACGTGCCCTTGAGTGCTTATGTTCAAAATCACGAAAACGTATAAAACGGGGAAAACATCCTGTAACGGATTTTCTTTCTTACTGAGAACATCTTCTATGAGTAAATCAGTATAGCTGGTCACGGTCTCTATAAATTTCCACACAAATGGTCCTTGAGCAATAGCAACAATGGTTGGGCCGTAGGTACACCGTGTCTTGACTGGACTCAACAAGGATACGGATTCGCTCTCTAATGAAGCCTCAAGTCGGATGCACGACAGTTGGCCTAGTTCGCGATAATAAGAGCATCAAGACCATCATGATTCCAAGGACATCATACCAAACAAGCACAAAGAAGACCAAACTAAGAGACGCACCATATCTATGACAGTCGTTTATGAGTACCATAATTTACAAACTAGTACCTAACAATCTGGAGGCCGCAGGCGCACTATGTCCTAGCAGATTCATAATATTCATCATGTCCCAAGATGATACGTTTATCCACGTTCCTCAAGCTAGCGCCACGCTTCTAGCGTCAGCTACGCCGTCCTTCAATAAACAGCCTTAACCTACACTCGAGGTTCACAGTTTGTCGACAATTTCCCCTGTATCCACATCAGGTTATGAGCCCTGTCAACACGGTCGCAGGTTCAAGAACTTACGTACACGACAGTCCGGACAGCAGTGCGTCTCAACGACTCGCTCTCGTCCTCCATTGAAATCTACTTGAGGACATCGTACTGTTTTCGGCACCAAACGAACCCTCGAATGACCTACCAAGGGACCTAACGAACGCCTCAACGATTTTTCTCTACAATTTTTTGTCTTTCGAGAAGGACTTCAAGCGTTCATCAAGCAAAGTCGCAAAAATTTTCTCAACGAAGGGCTTAGCAGGCCTAAAGATGGCCAACTACAATGTTCAGCTCCGGCAAGACAGCGCTTCCAAAAGATGGCGAGACTATGATGCGCGGATGAGAGACAGTGTGGATCAAGACTCTGAGCACGAGGAACCACCCGGCTTCCACAGAAACACAAATGAAAAGACAAACCTAAAGCGCTTCAGCATTGATACGGGCAGAAACTACGAGGACCTTTCACCTTTCTTCAACTACTGCGGAGATCTCTTCATTTCAGTCGAGACTGATGAAGCGGCGTATGATGTACTGAACACACATCTCATCCTACGTCCAGTACTAAAGCAATTCCAGGTCCAGGAAGCGCACAACAACAACTTCGACTAAAACGATTACTATAACAGCGACTCTGAACACAATTACCAGAGAGCGCATGACTCCCAATGGTATCTTCCCGAGGAGGAGCAGTACTCTGACGCGAACTGCGTCAGATGCAAGTACACATTCACTTGCCTTATGACCTACCAAGGCAATCATCCTATTTGCACAACCTGCAGTGCTGAACTGCAACAATAGCAAAACTCCAAGCAACTTGAACGCTCCAGACAAGCAACGTTCAAAACAACACTCCAGACAAGCAACAATCAAAACTCCAAACAACGCTCCGGACAAGGACAACAACTACAATTCAACAACGAGACACACGACCTCTCGTGCGCGGCGGGCGCGGTCGTCTGCTTGGCAGCTAACACCCAACAAAAAAATTCCTTTGCTCATTTGTACTGTGGCACGGTCCAAACATGTTCTTGCATGAATGAACCAGCCACCAACTTGGCATCTGAGTACCTTATTCTTACGATTCTCTACATTTGCATTCGTGTCTGCATGTAAACAACATGACTCTCACAGACACTGCAGACACAAATTGTCACAACTCTTACTACAGTAACGCATACCTGTTCGACATCGCTACAAGCAACCAGCGGATCTACACGCACAAGTTGAACTCAACTCGAGCACACCTTCAACAAATCAAAACATCGACAAAGGATAAGTCACATTCCTGACTCTGGCAATCTACTTGCTCTACAATCTGCAATCAAATTGCTCTTTGTAACTCAATTCTATTTGCAATCTACTTGCACACAATTTGCAATCAAATTCCTCTTTGCATTTTACTTCTACTTGCAATATTCTTGCTCCGCAATCTGCAATCCGTTTGCTCTTTGCATACAAGTACTACTGGCATTTAAATTGCCCGCAATTTGCAATCCGTTGGCTCTTTGCATACAACTACTACTGGCATTCAAATTGCCCGCAATTCGCAATCCGTTTGCTCATCTGCATACAACTACTACTGGTATTCTAATTGCCCACAACTTGAAATTGAGTAGTGATTCTACTCACAAACGCAATGTCTCTCATAACACCGCTAAATGCATACCACTTGTCCACAAGATAAAAGGCACCAGTGTCTATGTCGCTGCAAAGCTCTTATCCAGTTTGCAAGCCCATCGAGACCATCATTTGACCACATATAGTGAAATGCATTTAATCACCTAGATGGAGTAGCTTCCCAGCTATGTGAACGTGCTAAACATTATATTGCCTTTCTGTGATAGAGTATACTCATTTGATGTAGTACAAGGTTGCTCGTACTGCTGCACTATGAGATATATTTGATCTTCTTTATCTCGTCGCACTCCACTGGTGCATTCGATTCGATTTTCATCACCGAGTTTGCACCTCTTAGGAGGAAGTGCAATTCAATAACAGCAATCTACACATACCGACAAGGCATCTCGACCCCTCACGGGGGAACCGTCCCCCTCATACAGGCGTCTCGACCCTTCACGGGGGAGCCGTCCCCCTCAAGAAAGTCAACCCACATGGCACTTACATCGCTCGGACCTCCTGGCGGAAATTGAGGAAGACAGCATTGTGCTCGAACCACCCTCCCTAGACGCGAAAAGAGGGTTCCAATTTGCTATCGCC
>Ga0105053_10010197_pt1 | contig 11769 bp, 12 predicted proteins | sample BON01_FD_78093 | JGI IMG/M metagenome (GOLD analysis project Ga0105053, IMG submission 78093) | Freshwater microbial communities from Lake Bonney liftoff mats and glacier meltwater in Antarctica - BON-01 | ecosystem: Environmental > Aquatic > Freshwater > Ice > Glacier meltwater | place: Lake...
ACATTTCGCAGGATCCTTCTCAAAAGCTCAAATTTGGATAACCAAATATCACGCACTGCTCATAAGCTCAGGATGCCAACAAGACCATTCCGGGTACAAGGAAATGACAGAAGCGGTGGTTAGACGGCGTATGCTTTTTGAACCGTGAGACGGCAATACCGCTCATCTTGCGGGGCCTTCGCGCTATGCTCAAGCAACCAGGCAAAGGCAGCTTGCTGGTCGACTCCTGACTCCCTCATTTGGCAGATCTGTTTCCAGTCTGCACCAGAGCGGTCGCGTCCACCCGACCTAGGGTTTTGCCGGGTGCTTCGGTGGAAAGCGGGTGACGAATGACTGTCCGAGATTACGGCATCCGCATCTTTTGACCAAATGAGAACGCAAAGTGGAGCCCGATCATTCACTCGGTGGAATGGTTTCCGATTTGTGAACCCCGGCAACCGCCCCACCTGAGTTGGATTTGTCGCTGTCCGTAAATCTGCCCCAAACTGTTGAGCCAAAGCAAGGCTGACGCCTTTTGCTTTTTCCGGAGAAACAGCTTCTGGAAGTCGCAACCAAACTTGTAGGTTTCCCGGAGAACTGCATACAATTGCAGCAGGTGCCAGTTTCTTGATTTGGCGAATATGGGTCGAAGAAACATCGTCGAGCAACACCCAGCGCGTGGTAGCGACATCGACAGCCAACGGTCGCACATAGATGTCATCATCACAGCAGTTGCGGTGCGAATAAAATCGCAGCTTCTCGCCGCTCAATAGTTCGTCCGTGGTTAAAATTGAAGTATTTGGAAAGCCTCCCGCGCTAGAACAGTAGGGGATAGCGCGGACGTCCCATGTGGCAGCACCCAAAGCGCGGACAAATTTGGAAATTGTTCCGTACTTTGTTTTCATGCCGTCTTTTTGGCAATCGCGCCGGCGTGTCGAGCCAGACGCAATCGCTCCGTTATAATAGCTGCCCACCATCCGGAAATGATGCTGTGCTTGGTGAGTGTGGGCGCAGCTTCGACCAGGTCGCAAAAAATTGTTGCGATAACCGCCTCTGGTTTCCTGATACGTGAGCCGTGCTCGTGAAATTGCTTTTCCACCTCAGTTAAGACGCCAAGGAAGCAATCAGGGGAGAATGAATCCAGAAAGCGCTTCGCCTTATCGATGAATGGTTGCATTCGGCGCGGAATCCCTATTGCGGCCAAGCGCACCAAATCGCTTTCAGACGCACCGACCAACTTTGGATTGTCCATCGCATTGGTGAAGTGCTCCCGCTTCCCCCCTCCACGCTCGAATGCTTTGAGCAGCTTTCCGCCAGTTTCGCCAGCGTGTTCCTCGCGCTGGCACCAGCAGATAAGGCCCTTCTCGGTCACCTCAACGCGGAAGACTCCGCCTTTCATCGCCAGACCATCTATTTGTTGCAAGACTGAGCCAGCCTCTTTTGAGCCAGCTTCCGTTACGTGCTGGGTTAAAAGCTTCTTAACCATCCAGTCTTTTTTCTCAGGCGCTCCCAGGAGACCGGCCACTACAGGAAAAGGAACGAAAGCGGACTTGTCGCGATCTTCGTAGTAATACGCTCTGGCGGGCAAGCAGAGATATAATGCGCCGGCAGCATAAGATTTCAACTTGCGCATCTGGTCGAACCGTAGCGAGCGGCCTTCTTTTGTGCTCATCACCAACTCAATGAGTTCATTGCGGACTTCGACAACCGCCAACCGCGCCTGTCTCGCTGTCTGACTGAACACGGTCTGCAACAGCAGAGAAAAAACCAATTGGGATCCGTCTGGACGCTCCAATCTTACCCAGTAATTACGGAGTTTCAACAATGCGTCCTTTATGTTTTTGGTAGCGGTGCCACAAATGGCGATATCCAGTGCCTCGCAAATGTGACTGTAACTCAGCGAGCCTTTCGAGGCCGGGGCCAGCAAGCGGAGGACGGCGAAAAACACTTTCCAATCAAACCAAGACAGAGGCGGTGAAGGGTAGTTTGCGCCCATAGCTATCCCCATATGCCAGACACATTTGTTTTTGTTAATCCGCACCTCGTAGCTGGAGGTCGCGTAGGGGCGGATTACACTACCAGTCATCCAGTCAGCTGGAGCGCGCACAAGGATAGGACGAAGCACCCTAGAGGGTAATGGATGTTCGGGATCAGGAGTCATAACCGTCTATTTTATTTGCCTAGCGAGACTCGACTTCGTGTAGCATCTGGGCGGCAGCAATGGTGTTCCAGTATTCGAAACTGCCGGTCTTTGGGTTCATCATGAGTTCAACCTGTGCGCCGGGAAACCCGCTCCGCGCCTTTTTGATGCTCAGAATGGCGCGAAGGGAGTCAGCGCCTGGCTCGCCCATTTGTGGCCGTTCCAAAAATAGGACATTGTCGGAGGCTTCCTCGATAACTCCGGAGTCTTTCAAATTCGCCAGGCTGGCCTGCCCTCCATCACCGTCGCGATTGAGTTGGGATAGAACGACTATCGGCACATTGCGTCGTTTTGCGATTATCTGAAGGGAACGGGCCACCTCCCCAATGAACTCACTACGGCGAGAGGCGAATTTTCCAGGAGTCGCTGTAATTTGGAGAAAATCCCATATAACCAGCGACGGCTTCAGCATAATAATTGAACTTTCCAACGCCCAAGGGTCTTGCTGCTCGAAAAAGCGAATATTGAGGTCACTCCGGCCCATTAATGCGTCGGCCGTTTCATTGAATTTCAGGTCGGTGGCTTCGAATGAGCGTTCGTAGTCCATCGAGTTCGTTCCATTGGATAATGCGGTGATTTTTACGCTAAGGCGAGAGGGACTCATTTCCAGAGAATTAAACAATACCGGCGCACTCTCTTGGGCATTCAATGCCCATAGGGCGGCAAGTGTTGTTTTGCCAACGCCCGGCCGCGCCGCAAGCGTGGTCAGAGTGCCGGGCATAAGCCCAATAATGTTACGATCAATTTCTGGATACCCAGTACTAACAATTGATTTTCCCTGAACACTACGCAGGTGTTTAAGCCAATCCACCGCTCCCTCGGCGGCGGTTCTCATTGTGACTCCCTCATCCGGGACTCCAATGGCGCGGACTAATTCAAGACACTGCGTTCGCTTAAAAATCAAATCCGCAGCGGTTGGTGTTGCCCCTGCGAACTCCAAGTCGCAGTTTTCGATAAATTTCAGACGGGCATGCTCGATCCATGCTGCTTAATGCGTTGCAAATCGGCTGGATGAGGTGATTGCCGCGGCTTGGAGAGTGTAATTCTCATTGGGATTCTTGACCCCTTCCTGTTCGAGACGCTCAATCAGATTGAGCCTGGACATGTTCCCCTCCGATAGGAGATCAGCAGCCGATGTTATAAACTGATGGTTTACTGGCTCCAAAAACATGCGCTTGTCCAGCAGACGAGCATATGAGGCGATATGCTCATTATCAGTGACGATGAGGTGTGTGATTGCACGTTCGAGTTGGATTGCGGCGTTTGTATTCATAGGATTATTTGTTTTGGGCTGGCGTGGATTTCGGATTCGGCCACCGGCCGCCAGCAAACCGATTCACGACTTTGTCTACTGCGTCGGGCGGATAGAGGGGCGGGTTGCGTTTGGAGGTGACTGGAGTCCCCCATGTTCGATGGGTGGCCCAGGAGGTAAAGTGAGAGACTCTTGTTCGCCGGAATATCCGCGGCGGCATAATGTTTGTGAGCATTGTAATCAAAGGATACGAGAAAGTTGCTATTCTGAGCCGAGTTTCTATTGCCGAAGCGCGAATTTTCCGTGTAGACGATAAAATTGAATGGATTATTCCCGATAGAGGACACCGTGAAACGGTATGCAACGGAACATTCCGCTATCGTTTTCAGGGAAGAATTGAACGCATTGCGGGTGCGATTCCTCACTCAGCCTGAATTTCGACTCGTTCTATCAATTCGTAAGAAAAGTGGCATCGTTCCGCCTGAGGTTGTACGTCTTCGAACGTCGCAGAACTCGCGGCGGAAGCAGAACGGGGAAACCGAACATTCCGAGAATCTGATTGATACATGTAGGCCGGAACGCCTACAAAATATGAATGGCATCGAGCAACCTTGGATGGGGAAAAATCTTAACGAAGACAAATAACACTTCTACGGCCTGGTGGCACGATTATGTGATTGCACCAGGAAATCAGGTAATTCCAACCCGCGGTCGCACTATTTTCTCCGGCGCGTCAAACTGCGCTCCATTCTCAGATGGCATCGTCATCATGCCACCATGGGAGAAAGAAGGAATTAATGTCGCAGGCATCGGTGAAAGAATCTCGAAAGCTCGAACAACTCAGTCGCGTCACAAAAGATTGTGATTTTCAATTATGACAATGGCGGATTCAAGGGAATACGAAATTTCGCGACTTTAACGGCATGCGTGAAAGCGTTTTCAAGCTGGTCCCACGTGCAAGGTAGGTGACCTCTTACCTTTCCCCAGCCGGCCTGTTCTAACGCCGATGTCAGACGTTTGCCCGCAGTACTGTCTTGAACAACCCAGAGTACGACCACCCCCTCCTCCGCGAGTTCGACATATCGACGATATTCTTTTGTGGATTTTATCGACGACTCCACTTCCACGTTCACCGTCCAGGAATTATCTGCAACTCTGACATCCGGAACACTGACTATGTGGCACTTTGCGTACTGAGCTGGTGATCTTGGCGCGCCAGTCCAGAGTCGTACAGTCCTCAGGTAAGTTTCGCTCTCGAATTCTCCGGGCAGATTTTTGTTGCGGTGGTGTTTCATTAACCGTGCCAGGGCGTGAGCGACTTCCATTTCGTGCGTGCGAAGCGACACATTTGTCTCAAATTTTACGCATCTCGTCTGACGCGCATCGGAATCCGAGAGAGTGCGCACGATGGCTTGGAGCGGCGTCCGGTTGACACAATCAGGGGGAGCCTTTCTTGAAGGAATCCACCAGGTTCCGGCAAGCCCGGAGGACGGATCTGTTTGTGCCCATCCGAGTTTTCTCACGAAGCCTTCCGTTTCAAGTTTTTTTAACCAGGAACTGATTGTCTGTGTCCGTAAGCCAGAGGCATTGCTGAGCATGAGAACCGTGCCGCAACGCATGAAATGAAGCATGTAGAGCAGAAAATTTTGTCGTTCTTCAACTGATAAATTATTGAGGTTCATTAAAATAATAACGGGAGAATCGAATAAGTTTCAAGGTGAGAGATTGTTTCAATGCGAATTATTTAAATAGATGAGCCTCACACCCGGCCTTTATCACGCGGACGGCAGGCCGAAATTCAAATTGTGATTTCTATTTTATAAGAAAATGCCTCTTTTCAGACGGGCAAAAGTCGTAGCAAAATGCCTTTTTGCCTAAGGATAACATCTGATACGGAATCAGATGCTTGTTTCCAGGGATACCGACGGCCTTTTTTCTGTGCCGGTTCGCTGGTTTTGGGAGCTTCTGATAATCCCCGACGGTATTTTGGGGAGACGCCGCTCTGGGGAGGGGTGAGTTTGACCAAGCTGCGGACAGACATGCCCGAACTAGTTACTCTGGAGGACGCCTTCAAGCGGGGCTGGAGTTCAAGAACCCGGCAGCGCCGAATGGATCTCTTGGATAAACTTGTCGAATAATACGATATCCGACGAATTCGACACCATTACTCTCAAAAATTCCCAATATGGCGAATTTTCCACATTGACGGGAAGAACCGATTCTCGAACACTCTTGGCTAGCTAGGCAGTCCGGTCCAATTACTGCGTTCGTCGATTGCCGATGCGCAACTTCCGTCGGTGTTCTCCTTACCCAAAAATTACCTCCAAGCGATGAAAATCACCAAAAGTCAGAATTTTGTACGAGCAGTCCAAATGGCGCGGAAGGTTTCGTTGGCAGTGCGGAACGCAGGTATGGCGGAACTTGCCTGCGAATTGGATGCGCAAATTGAAGTCGCAGAAAATGAAAAATTTGTTATCGGTGTGGTTGGTTCTACCCGGCGGGGGAAATCAACCTTGGTAAACGGACTTCTCGGGCGAAAAAATGACGATTGTGCCCCAATCGGAAAATTTCCAGCGACCAATGTGGTAAGCATTTTTGGCCACTCCGAAACCTCTTCTGTCCATGCAGTATTAAGTGACGGTTCTAAACGCGAAATCACGGAATCGGAAATTCGCCTCTATGTGACCGAGGACCACAACCCCAACAATTTTAAAAATGTTCGTTCGGTTGAGGTGCTAGGGCCCTTCTCCAGACTAGAGCCGGGAGTGTACTTGGTCGATACTCCTGGCGCGAATAACGCCCTCTCTGCAATGCATGGCGAGCTACTTCTTGAGTTCCTTCCGGTCGCAGCCGCTGTGATTTTTATGGTGACAGCCGATGAGCCTTTGACGGAGCCGGAAAAGAAGCTTCTCCGCTCCATTCATGGGCACGACACCAAGAAGTTGTTTTTTGCCGTCAACAAGGTGGATCGGATTGAGTCCGGCGATCTGGAGCGGGAGGAATTGGCGGAGGGGATTGACCACAATCGCCAGATTCTAGCCGATGTAGGCTTCCCAGACGCCCGAATTTATCCAATTTCGGCAAAATGCTATTTCGAAAAACATTCTGATGCCGGCACAGAAAGGCTTCTTGCTGATATCCAGAAAATGGTTGCGGCTGAAAGATTTGCCATTATCGAAGAACGGCTTCGTGCTCGAGCGCAACTTGTTTTGGATACGTGCCATACACAACTAGAGGTGACTTTGGGGGAATCGAGGGCAACGAAGGAGGAACTTGAGACGGAACATTCAATGGTGCTCAAGACGCGTGATGATCTCTGCAAGGGAAGGGCCCAGCGGGAAAGGCAATTCGCTCAAGAATGGGATGACGCGTTTGACGAATTGAACGGGGCTCTCCGTGTCATCAGGAATCAGCTCGGCGACGAGTACAGTGCACTCATCGAGCGAACGGCCGATTTGAACGTGCCGTCCCTGACCCAGACGATTCATAGCGACGTTGCTATCAGCTTCTCCGAACGCCTCAAACCTAAAATGGTGGTCTGCGAAGCCCGCTTGACCGAAGCACAGCGGAATATGACGATGGCTGTGAGTTTATCTTTTTTGAAGGGTGGCCCGACGCTTCGTCCTGGAAGTACGAATGTCTCGATTTTACAGGACGGTTTGAAGGTGGGGGGGGCCGCGCTTCCTGCCTTGATCGGGGGAATTGTTTCGGCTTCGCTGCCAGGCTTGGTTGGCAGCGTGATGGCGGCGGCGACACCCGCGGTTGTTGCCGCGACATGGAATCCACTGACTTGGCTTCCTGCCCTATTTAGCGCCGGGGGGGCAACCGTTTTAACCGGTACGAGCGCAGTAACGGTCTCAGCCTTGTCGGTAATCGCCTTGCCGCTCTCCGTAGGGATTTTTGGGCTGGCGACCTGGCGCGCTTACTCGAGTTGGAAGGGAGTCCGAAAAATGCAGAAGAACGAATTGCAATCCAAGGTGATTACGATGGTAGACGACGGTTGCGATCAAGTGGCAAGTCAGTTTCAGAATTACAGGAAAGGGAAAGACCGCGTTCTTCGCGAATTCAATGAATTGCTGGAACAGGAAATCCTGAGAGCTGACATGCGGCTCGTCGGGTTGATGGAGAATCGACCATCTCCCGAAACGATTCAACGTTTGGAAGAAAGTATTGCCCTGATCGGTAATCAAGAGTGGCGTTTACAGGCTTCGACCGATAATGAGACGCCACTGGGAACTGCTCAAATGGCCCTGATCGATAGCGTCCTCTCAAAAGATTCCTGAACATGACCGCGACCTCCACTGAACAATTTATCCATCTTGTTCAGGACAGTTTGAGCACTTGGCAAAGCCAGGGTTTCAGCCGCCCGAAACTCACAGAAGACTTGGAAAGGTTTCGCCGCGAGCGGCTCCTTCCCATCCTAGAAAGGGAAAGGAAATCCCTCCAAACGCCTTACGTGGTATCTTTGGTCGGGCTCACAAATGTTGGGAAGTCAACCCTGATGGAAGCTCTGTTGGGCTTTCCGGTTGCCCCCCGCAAGATGGGGCCAGCCACCGCCGTTCCCGTTGAGTATGTCCATGGCCAAGATTGGCGGATCCTTGTATATTTTACAGCTGCTGAAAGGGATTCGGAAGTTCTCGAATTTCCCGATGCCAAATCCTTGGGGGCTGCACTTCGAGAAAGGGTCGTCGAGGTTCCCTCGGATACGGCGCAAGGGATGGCTTGGGTTACCGTCTCCGGCCCTATGAAAATTCTCACTTCCGGATTGAAACTCGCTGATACGCCGGGATTTGGTGCGGCACAAATCAATGATGAATCAGGAATCCAGTTTGAAAGGCTTCAAGAATTCCTCAAATCCCGAGTGCATCGCGTCTATTTTTGCGTCGCTTCCGCCGGAACCTGGGCGATTTCTGACTGTGAGCGGGATTTCTATCGGGGCATCGCCAATCTCTGTGGACATGTGGTTGTCACGAAATGGGAGGGCTCGAGCGCAGACCGATTCGCCTATGAGCAGAAATATCGTGACCTATTCCCCAGTGCCAAATTTGTTTTCGTAAATGCTAAAAGGGAAATGAAGGATTCTGAGAATGGTGTGGAACTCAAAAATTTGCGGAAAATTATAAGAAAAAACGAGTCGCGGGAAAATCGACAGGAAATGATTGATCAAGAAATTCTAGCAGCTTGGACGCATATCAACGATTATGTTACCAAAATGCATCAGATTGAGGAAATTCCCTGGCGGAAAGACTCCCTGGCGCAATTCTTGGAGTCCTGCCGCAACCGACCTGTTCTAAAGCCTCTGGTGAATCCTGCGAGCGGCGAAGCGCCAATTGCCGTACAATTATGAAAATCTTCATTGCTGGCCCCGAAGGAGCAGGCAAAACAGTTTTTGCCACCATGCTATATCGGGAACTTAGTGAGCATCGAATAGATGGGCTGTTAACCAAAGCTGGACGCTGCCGGAAATCGCATCACTATTTTACCAGCCAGCTGGGCTACCTTAACAAAGGGGAATGGCCAAGCCAAACGAAAGGAAAGCCCGAAGAGTACATCATTGGGTGGGAATACGAAAACTCTCACGCTGAAGTGCATTTGATCGACCCCCCTGGACACGAGATCAGGCGAGAGCTTTGTGACGAGTCTTCCCAACTTCAAATTAAGCAACGAATTTGTGAATCTGACTTGATAATCCTACTTGTCGATCTTTCTGGACACCAACTTGGGACCGACGAGCAGAAGGAGGAAAACGCATGGATTATTGCGCATATTCTCGATATTGTCTCAGAACGACAGCATCTGATTCTTGCAGTTTCCAAGGCTGATCTGATTTCAGCTACACTCCCGGAACGGCGGTGGGGGGAACCTGACGCCATTGTTAAAGTAATCAAGTTAATGATGCCCGAGTGTAAACTCGACGGCTATCGGACTAGAATATTTTCTGAGAAGACTCACGTTATGGCCTTTGCGGCTGTTACTTCTCTGGACGAGAAAGTAGTCGGTGACGAGTTGAGGAGACTGCCCAAAGCACCGCTTGAGTCTAGTGGCCTTGATCGGTTGCTAGTCAAGGTATTGGAGATATGGAAACTCAAAAACGCCAATGAAACGTTTGAGCGTCTCGTAAAAAGAGGAGGGCAAAAAATTGAGTGTTGTTGGCAGCTATTTGTGAGATATCGACGTGGGGCCATCGGGTTCGTTGTGGCTATCGGCCTATATTTTCTTTTTTGGCTTCTCAAAATCTGGTTCATTTGAAGGCATGCTATTATGAGATCCGCTAAAAAAAGAACTGGTTGCATGGCGATGCCGAAGGCAGATTTTCGAAGAATTTTATCAATCTCTGTGCTTGTTTTTTTGTCGTTTTTTCATTTCGCTAATGGAGAAGAACCTTGCGAAACTCAAGAAGTCAAATTTCGGGACGTTAAGTTAGTTTACAGAAATTCCGAACAGTTCAAGAAGCAGATCATCGAGCTTCTTAAAAGTCATTTTGACGAAGTCACAAAATTGAGGGCGGTCATAGACAACCCATTTAATCCTCTGAAAGGAGTTTCGGTAAAAAAACTCGAAAATAATGAGAACGAGTGGGAAGAATTTTTGAAAATTGAAGTGTGTGTAAACTGTTGCGGTTCAGGGGTCGGTTGGTGCCACGAGTGTGGGGGCACGGGGCGAGTATATTGGAATGTTTTTGAATGCAGCACATGCAAGGGCGCAGGGCTGGGCAGATGTATGGGCATACATAGCACCCAAACGGTGAAATCGTTTTTAGGAATACAATGAGCGAGCTGCTACCGAATCGGTCTGATAAAACGAATTTCCCCGAGAGGTCGAGACCCCGTGCAAAAATCGAGCCGGCGAAACGGCCGACTTTGTCGCAAAACAAGATTGCCACATGGCGATTGATGATAGCCTTTTTTTTTGCCGTTGCTGCAGATATAATTTTTGCCATTCCCAGTCCACTTGAAGGAATTGAAATGGCGATGGACGGGGTTGTGGGTCTTATTCTTTGTTTTGTGCTCGGATTCAATTGGTTGGTGCTCCCAGCAGTGCTACTCGAGGCCGTTCCGGGACTTGATGTCTTTCCTTTTTGGTCGCTTGCAGTCTTATCTATTGCCGGAATAGACCTAGCCAGGAGAGCTTAAACGCGTCAAGATATGGAGTATCAAATTTACGATCCTGCCCACAGCGTCGGTGGTGGATACTGGCAACCTTTAATTCAGGTTCTTGTCGGCTCAGAACGTGAAAAATGGCAATCTATCGCCAACTTGGTTAACCAGGGTATGCCTTTTGCTGAATCTGGGCTATTTCGTTGTGAGCGACCGGAAACCACTCACCAGTTATGGGGAGTCATTGTGGACAAACTTGACTATTGGATTTATCGACTATTTCTCACTGGCGTCGACAAGCTTTCCCGACCCGGTCGCTATTTTTTCGTACTTTTTAAGATTGATTCTCTTGATGAACTCGCAAGTGTGCGGATCTCCAGCATTATCCAATATTTGAATGACGCGACGGGAATTCCCCTTAACTTGGAGGGAATGGCCGAAGCCTCTATTCGGAAAGATTTAGCGGAGTCTGACCAGTCTCAACCAAATGAACGTGTCGCTTTACAGTTGGTGACACGGGAATGCACCAAATTGCTCAGCGGACAGCATGTTGGATTTGTCTTACAAAACAGCGAGATTCTTCGAATACATACGGACCTTCCGAGTCTAGAACGATTGGGGGAATCGCACGTGATCAAAGAAGATCGGCAGACTGTTCTCAATAGAGCAGGCTTTCCCAGTTCTCAGGGGCCACCTGCCTGCAAGCAGATTCGTAACTCGCGTTTTAAGATGCTACCCATTCTCTTACTTTTTTTTCTAATTGCTTTTCTTGTGCTGGCAGTCGTGGTGGTTCTAAAGTTTAATTTTTTTCGCGTCGAAAGTCCTGAGCCCACACCGAAAATCATGCCGGAAATTTCCAAAATCAGCCAACCGTCAAGAGGGCGTTCACAGAGAGATTTCGTAAAGTCTTCTGCTGATGAAATTGCGATGACCAATCAAGATGATGGTCAGAAACAGTCGAATGGAGGAAGAAATCGCAAAGAGGAGGGGAAGTAGTTTAGTTTTAAGTCCGGCAGACTTTGGCAAGCGACCACAATAAATGTTTTGGGTGATTTTGGAGAGGTGAGGTGGACCCGATTTTTAGACCAGCAGGAGCGTAAAATAAGCTATGGAATGCGGGTGTGATTTGATTCTATGGGTTGGGTTTGATGGGGGCAACTTCCGATTTTTTGGCTCTGGAGCGCAAGGCCCGGCTGGCCTCGGAGCGTAGCGGAGAGGCCTGCGCGGGCCTGGAGCGGAAG
>Ga0105053_10010204_pt1 | contig 11764 bp, 14 predicted proteins | sample BON01_FD_78093 | JGI IMG/M metagenome (GOLD analysis project Ga0105053, IMG submission 78093) | Freshwater microbial communities from Lake Bonney liftoff mats and glacier meltwater in Antarctica - BON-01 | ecosystem: Environmental > Aquatic > Freshwater > Ice > Glacier meltwater | place: Lake...
CTGCAGTGTGTTTAAGTATGTTGCAGTGTGTTGCTGTGTGTTACACGTGTACAGTGTGTTGCAGTGTGTTTGTTGCAGTGTGTTGCAGTGTGTTACAGTGTGTTGCAGTGTGTTGCAGTGTGTTGCAGTGTGTTGCAGCCAAGTAACAGAGCCCTCTATTTCGTATAGAGCCCTTTCTCATGTTTGGTCCAATCCATTGACACAACAGGGCTCCTGTGTAAGACTCTACTGTGAGGCTCTTCTAATCGAGTAATCAGTGTCTTTCATCTCGCAAGTATATTGCAGCGCGATGTGCAACCCTCGAAAGCAACACAACAACGGAAGCCGTGTCTTGCTTCGACTGGTGCAGTGCAACAATCCCCACGTCGCACATTGACAAGTGTGTTGCAGTGTTTTGCAGATGTTGCAGTGCGCACTAGTGTTGCAGTGTGGTGCGGTGTGTTGCAGTGTGATGCAATGCGCAGATGCATGGCTGCGCAAAAAGTCCGACTCGCACAACCTCGACGATGCGGTAGGGGCTGATAAGAAAAAAAAGCTGATGCTTTTGAGAGAAACACATGAACCAGAAAGGGCCGGAGACATCGGAAAAAAAAGCACCAGCAAAAATGACAGTGTATTCGGAAAGTTATACACCTCTCCAGTGTCGCTCGTTGCGATCGGAAGCGCTGTGTTGCAGTGTGCTGCAGTGTGTTGCAGTATGTGTTGCAGTGTGTTGCAGTGTGTTGCATCTCTCCCGTGTCACTCGTTGTGATCGTCGGGGGAGGCGTGAGAGATGCGATTTTTGCACTAACGAGGCCACTGCAGGACACCGCTCCACAGTGCACCACAATGCAACACACTGCAATGTGAAACGAGGCCACCCGGCGCCACGCAATTGGCTGTGAGGGGGGGATGTGCATACACTCCAGCTACCCCGGAGTTGCATGCACCCCGCACCTTCTTGAAATTAGTCACTAAGTCGTAGAACTTAGAGAGGTAAATGGCAAATGTAGAAATTGTCCTACGGAAATATGAAGATACACATGTATATAAAAGAATATGTAGATGTATAGAAAGAGAAAGGGGACAGAGACCAAAGAGCCCGCTCACAAGACCAGCTACCCCAGAACTGCGCGCATATGACCCCTCCACCATGTCATCCCACAAGAAATATAGATAAAGTTATGTAGAAGTTGCATAAAACATCAAGATACTCTACATATATTCATAAATATACATGTATATATGTGTTATTGCGGAAGAGAATTACACAGTCTGACGAGTCCGGTGCGGCGCAAATGCACGCACGCCCTCCCCGGATATGTAAATTTTCTCGCTGCCTTTGCGAGTATACGCGCAAAATTTTGCCCTTTCATGTGTTTTCCTCCTCCAGCTGACAGTCCGCAGCGAACGCGTTGTATGTGAGCGAAACGTCATCAGTGATGCGACATTCTTCCAGCAAGAAGAAAAGAACGGATCCCGACTGGGCCCCCATAAATATAATCAAATATGCATATATGTGTATGTAGATAGAAAGATATTGTATGTATGTATGAGTACATGTACGTGCATGTATGTATATACATATATATATATATATTCATATATGTGACAGATACATACATAAATAGATAGATCGATAGATGTAGATAGATCGATAGATGTAGATAGATCGATAGATGTAGATAGATCGATAGAAGTCGACAAATTGACAGATACAAAAAGCACGGTCGCACAGTATTCATACTAGCTGTGCGAGTGTCTCTCGCAAACACAAAAACCCACAATTCATGTGTGTAGGCAATGTTCTCAGCGGCGCCCGCCTTTCTTTGTCACAGCCTCCCAATTGGAAGAACTGCTGCTGGTGTTGCTTTCCCACTGACTGTCTTGATCCTGCATTACAGAACGCAGCATGCAGGGAATAGGTGTGGGCTTGGATAAGTGTGCACACTTGGATGCGAATTCCACATATAATCGATACGCATTTATAGGTTCATGTAGGCAAATACACATGTGAACGGCATGAAGGAATGGAAATAAACGGAAAACACAAGGATAAACACACACGAACCCACCATGGACGACCACCCAGTGCCTCCCACACCAGGACCGCCGGTGCCGGCATCGCCCCACAACCCAACCCCTCCCAGCCCTCCACCACCGAAGGCCCCTGCACCATAGGCACCTCCCATGCCACCACCCCCCATTCCACCACCCATACCTCCACCACCCATACCTCCTCCTCCAAACCCACCACCACCCCCGAACCCATTACCCCCCCAGCTCGCGGCCCCAGCCGCAGAGTTGCCGAAGGAGCCAATGCCAGGGAGCGGTAACACGCCATCAGGAGGTCCACTTGCACCGGATGCGCCCCAAGCGCTTCGCATGGGCCTGCAGAAAACAATGGAGACTGTCAGTTTCTTTCCTACGAAAATAAATTTTTTGAGTGTACACAGTCTGAGGTATAACAAATATATGTATATGTGATCCTAAAAATATTAGGTACATCATACATATGTAAAAATATTTATGCACATATAAAATGTATATACGTTAAGGTGTATATATACATGTGTGTGTGTATGTACATTTACATGTATGTCTGTATATACATGTTCATATACAAAAATGCACTGGCAGACTGATCGACAATTTGTTTCAGTTGCGTATTTGTCGCGGTTCAGTACAGACAAGTATCTTGAAAAAGACATCCGTTTTCGGTTTCCCCCAAAAAAAAATTGGCTGGGGGTCCGTAGGCCCAGTAGTGTCTGGCTCCTATGTCCCAAGGCGACGTCGGAGCCAAAGCCCTCCGCCGCCGCATTGTAGTGGAGCGGGATATTCTCTTGGAAAAGAAAACATCCCCAAAGCACATTGTGCTTTTTCTGATTTCAGAGACACGCAACACGAACACTTGCACACACATACGAATCTCGAAAAAAAACCTCCCCCTTGTTTTGTTTTCTGTCTTGGTCGAATTGCCTCAATTTTCCTTTGCCGGTTCCCCCCTGAATCTCCAAAATCCCCCCCCCCCCCTTTTTTTCAACCCGTCCTTTTTTTATGACCCTACGACACCCCTCCATCACGGTAGGACAGGAGGGTCCCGTATCCCCACCCACCCCTATGGCGAGGTCCCGTTACCCCCCGCACCCATATCCGGCCAAAAGAATATCGGTGCAATTTGTTCAAAATTCTTATCGTTGCAATTTTCAGAAAATTTGTATCGGTGCAATTTCTGAAAATTGCCACCGACCGTGAAGGTAACCCGAGTGACGCGCGGCGACCTCGCGCTAAAGCGCTCGGCCGCCGCGCGCCCTTCTGGATCCTCAAAAATCACAAACTGGGTGGTGGAATTTTTGAGATTCGCACTGACAGAGAAAATTCAAAACTCACTGAGCCTCAAACTTGGGCTCCTCGCCACGAAGTTGCGAAGGCAAGTGATCCATCAAAGTAGGACGCTGGTTGAACCGATCTATGTCGCTAGTGCCACCCAACAGCTGCGTGCCGCCAAGAGCTCCACGCCCTCCCCCCATCGCGACTCCCATAGGCGCCCCCCCCCCCAGCGGCGGTGCATCAAACATGAAATTAGGCTCAGGGTAACCCCCCCCTCCTCCTCCCATAGGAATGGCAGTATTTCCACCAGCTTGGCGTTTCCTCTGCTGAGCCTGTTGAATGTAAAAGGCATTTGATGCTTCATATTGCTCTTGCTTCGCTAATTGACGCGCCAACTCTTCGTCTTTTCGCTCCTGCTCCATTCTTGCAATTTTTGCCAGTTCCTCCTTGGTAAGCATATCGCTATCAAAATCGACATTCGCAGGGATACCTCCCACGAACCCCCCACCCCCGCCACCACCGCTATTACCACCCCACACGGATGCAGAGGGCGGTGGAGGGGGGGCATTCCACATACTCATAGCGGGCGTAGGTGCTCGTGCAGGTTGCTGCTGGTGCGAAAATCCTTGCGACGGCATGGCAGCAGGCAGCGTGAGCACACTCTTTGCAGTACCTGCTCCTGGGTCTATACCCTTCAATCTATCCTCGTATGCTTGCATAAGGTCCGATGCGTTGATGCGCAAAGGGCCCGTGCCGGCAACAGTGCGACCCTGTAAGGTATTCCGCGCTGCATCGGCGTCCTCATACCGGCAGAAGTTGACAAAGGCTGACGACGAGTCGGGAAGGATGTTGAGAGGCGGAACGCCGTGCACGCGCGAGTTACACAGCTCTCCGAATCTTTCAAACCAACTTCGAAGCTCGTCTTGGTCCACCACTTCACTGTGCACGTTACCAACCCACAGCCCGAAAAAGTGGATTTTGCCATCTTTCATCTTGCCTTGTTTGCCATCAATGATTTGTGAAGGCGGAGGCATTCCCGCCAAATTTGCGCCATACGTCACACCCGAGCTGGTAGCAACGGAGCCACCTTTCAGTACCCTTTTCTTCTTGCCAACAGCTTCCCAATCATCATCCTCTTGAGACAGACCCGCGCCTCGTCCGACGCTACCACTGTCGTTACTGCGCCTGTCATCATCCATACTCATCAAGCCACCAATTCCAATAGCTCCCAGCCCACGGCCGATGGAACTGCTGGCCACACTACGCACCGCGCCAGTCTGCATCATTGCCCCAAATCCTTGCATAGGAGCCGAGTCGTCGAAGCTTTCGCCGCGCAACGCATCCTCTTCCTTTTCGTCGGTTGTCTCTTGGGGAATGCACAGGATAACATTACCGTTCGTCAACTTGAGGCTTTCGAGCGACTCCTCGGGTCTGATGAGTTTGCCATTAAAACTGAGTAGCATACCCGTGATCTGTCGTCCGGTGATTTGCTTGATTTTCATGCGAAGTCGCTTGCCACTGTCAGTCGGCACGATGCTGACAGTCAGGTCTTTATCATCTGGAAATCTTACCTTGACCGAAATCATACCACCTCCACCGACCCCACCCGCACCTCCAAATCCAGACTGCATGCTATTCCCACCTCCAAACCCCATCCCACCACCACCTCCAAAACCACCACCGCCAAAACCTCCAGCCCCTCCTGGCATCTGAAAAGAGTCCCAGGTGCTCCCATCCAAGGCCGACGGGCCACCACCACCTGAACTCCACGAATCCATTCCAACGCCGCCGCTACTGCCGCCCCAGAGTCCACTACTGTTACCGGCAGCGAAAACAGGGTCATTATTCAGACCGGGCAGGCCTCCAAAGGAACTACCACTCCATCCACCCCCCCCAATACTACCGAACCCGCCCATTCCGCTGCTGGCAGCAGGCATTTGCAGACTGCCGCCGCCCCCTCCACTCCACAGGTCGCTGCCGTTACTAGCGCCGACACCGCCACTGCCGCCACCACCAAAGGAGCCAAACTCTTGCGGTTCGACACGCTGCGTGGGTATTTGTGCAGGTGGTGGTGGAGGTGAAACTGTTGGCGCTGGTGGAGGTGTAGGTGCGGGCTTGGCTGCTGGGCCATTCGACTGCTTAGCAGGCTGGGGTCGTGGTGCTGGCGGCGCCCGCGGTAGTGGTTGTGGAATGGGCGCTGGCGCAGGAGCTGGTGATGATGTGCCCCAGGCCGACTTATTTTTTGCTGCTGAGGCAAGAATCGCTTCTGGCAATTGAAATTCTTTCACGGGTTGGCGACAGTGAGGACACATTACTCCTTCAGTGGCAAGGGAAACTGCACGTTTCCTGAACTGCTTGATGCACTCGCCGCAAAATTTGTGGCCACATGGCCTCAGGCATCCGTTAGCCAGGGCGTCAAAACAGATGGTACACATCTCTTCGTCGTCATCGTCGTTGGCATTGAGCATCATCTCGAGCACTGAGAATGGTTCCATTATTCGGAAAGTATCCGACGACGACATGCCACCATGGTTGTCATGGGAAGTGGCAGGAGCTGATGTCTCCCAGATTGATGATGATGTGCCTGCCGAGTCGGCTCCATGTGCACTGCCTTGGGAATTGCCAACCGGGCCACTCATGGGATCAAGGAAGTCACCAGCACTGCTGATTTGATCCATCGACCCGAAACCACCACCGCCCATTGGATCAAACATATCACCCAGGTTGCTGAATTGTGATGATTGTGAAGCTGCCCCGGATCTGGCTCCTGGCAAGGACTCCCACAATGGATCAACGCCGGGCAACGGCGGCCCTAGACCAGAGAGTCCGCCTGCCATTCCCAATGGTTTAATGGCAGGTGGTGGACCACTGCCCCACGCTGAAACTGCTGGAGGAGGAAGTACCGCGGTTAGCGACATTTGGCCTATACTTCCTGCAAGCGTAGAGGCAATGCGCTTTTCCGCCTCTAGGTCGCTCCTGCAAACACAAATACGAAAAATAAAGGGTCAGACAAGCACGAGGGAGGCAGACGCTCATAGGAAAGAGCTGCCAAGACAGAGAGTGGTCGAGAGAGCATCACACGGCATAAAAAAATGAAAAAATCACCTTGAATACATGGCGTCTAATTCGTTCCTGAATATCGGACGTGGAGAAGGATTGGTAGATAGACACAGCACACACACACATACACACACATAAGCCAAAAATTACACACAAGCACAGACAAGTACAGGCAAACAAAAAATACTCAGAATACACAAACGCATAGAAACAAGCACAAAACCAGACGTATCAGTACGTCGAAATCCAAAAAGTTTGCCCATACTTCACCTTCCCATCTGTTCGCCGTTATCACTGTCGCTACACAACATTGCTTAATCTTTCTAGTGGAGAAGAGTGTCCCAAAACAAGAATTGCCTCTGAACATTGCCACCGCAGATTTGAGGCGCGCGGCAGCGAAGTGCAGCGCCGGACCGACGCTGCTGCGCGCCCACCCACACCGGACCATTGGCCTGAGGAACATATTATGGTACCCGACTTTCGATTGTTTTGTCAACACACCACCCTACCTTGCCCACAAGAAATTCCCGCCTGCCTTTTCGACATTTGTGTCCCGTACGCCCAGCCCAGCTGTGTGAACAACTATAAAGACACATGTCTTGTGTATTGTGCTTTTCCAACCGCAATCTGGCGTAAAAGAACTTTGAGGGGGGGGCGAGGGGGTGATCCCAAACGTTGGCATGATCCAAAACACTGGCATGTCCGCAATGTAGCTCAGCTGCGCATGTCCCCCAGGACAAGGTGGGAAAGGAGAAAGGGGAAAGAGGAAAGGAGGTATGACAGACCTAGGGGGCACACACGGCTTAGCTTCCATGCGCACATTGCCAATGTTAGTATGGTGTTGGCTTTTCAGCATGTCAGCGTGCTTCTTATCCTTAAATGTCACGAATGCAAAACCGCGATGCGAACCGTCACGTTCTCGCACCACTTCGACATCCGCAACTGGCCCAAACGCTTGTGCAAAATGGGATCGCAACTCAGCCTCATCTTTGTCAGCAGTGCCGCCAATAAAGACCTTTCTCCCGCCAAAATCGCCGTTTTGAGTGGAATTACGGTCAGGAACTCCAAGATTTTTGGGCCCAGCTGAATCTAAGTCTTCGAATCCAAAGTTTTCGTTTTTCTTGCCTTTCTTTTTCGATTTTAATGCCGGCTCTTCCTCTTCTTCTTTAGCTGCAATGCTGTGCCGCGAGGGAAAGGCCGATTCCGGTCTGGTGTCTCCATATCGTTAGTACTGAGAAGATATGGTGATCAAAAAAATACATGTAGAAAAGGAACCAAACGATGCGACGCACAAGCACACGAGCTGCCAACGAATCATTGGCCATACTTTGCTATTCTTCATATGTGTATGTTTATCTGTTTCCAGACAGGGGGGTTGGGGAGGGGACGTTGCTGTGAATTGCGTTAGTGATTGTGTGTTTGCGAGAGAGAGAGAGAGGAAAAAAAAAGAGAGAGGGAGACACACAGAAAGTGTGCGTGTGTGCGTGCGCATGTGAGGGTGTGCGTTTGTAAGTAATGAACAACTCCAACCATGCATGTGAAAACACAAATGCGCCTTTGACGTGTTCTCATATATATGTGTAATATATATTTGTGTTCTCATATATATGTGTAATATGTTTCAATACATATTTCCCCATCCGCACCTTGCATGTAAATCGAGTCAATACGCAGATCAAATGATGTATGAACATAGTGATAGATATCAAAGACGTATCCTACCGAATTTCGACGCTGGCAGGAGACAAGCTACCCACGTCTGCCAACTCATCAGCTATAATCTTCTTTTTCGGCTCTGGCTCCCCACGATTCTTCATCTGCATCCGCACATTTACTGTAAGAAAATCTAGCACATAACTCATACGTTGTCACTTAGACGCCGCGCATGTGCACACAAAGTACACGTAAATGTGGTCCACCTTCGCAGATGCAACCTCAGCTTCAGCTTGCTCGCGCAATTTGGTTTCTGCTTTCTCTGCTTGTTCTCTTGCCCTTTTTTGCGAGTCGAGCATCTGCAGCGCCTTGCGAGGCTGGAAGGTGCATTTTTCCATCGCCTCGGCGGCCTCTAGCAGACCCACACCAGCGCGCTTCATCACTGCCTCCACCTCGTCATCTTTCACGATTGCCACTAGTTCTTCCTGCTCTAATGACCTGCGTGAAGTGAAAAAATCTCATTTCAGCACGTGCATACGAATGAAATAGAGGTACGACTGGGACTCATTTTCGACTTGAATGTCGAGTATTTAGCGCAGATGCATGCTGTTGTCCAACTGAGTCGCAATTTCAACTGTGCCAAATGAGGATGTCGTATTTCGAGTATCGAGGTGCAGAGAGTTGCAGTGAGCGCGGCAATCACCTGAAAAATTGCCTCGCTAGAAAGAAAATTTGATTGCTGGAGAACGTTTTTCATGTTGAGAATTTGGTTATCGGTTGACAGCGTTTCATCCCATGCAACCATTTAATACATATACAGATGTATGAATGTGTGTACATAACATCGCATTCGTGTTTCGAATGTTTTGTTTTGATATTGTTGAAACTCACATGCCAAGGTCAGAGGGTGTTTGATCAGGCGCCACTATTTTTTCTGAGCCGGTCTTTTTGTCCAGGTATTTTAGCTTGACCTGTGACAAATGCTGTGAGTGAAAAAAAATATCCAGGTACGCAGCGGCGAAGGAGCATAGGCGCTCAAAGATGCCGCGAAGCAAGGCGCGCCACTCGAACAAAATCCGAATGGCAGTGACCGAGAGAAGAGCTACGAAAATCGGGCTCGTGCACGCTCTCACCGCTGCGTGCCCCTCATGTGGAAAACTTATAGCCTTCGGAAACAGCAATGAAAGCATGAAGCTTTTTCCAAAGTAAAGGCATCCTACAAAAGCAGAGATCAAGACTTCCAAAAAAATGCAAGGAATCGATTTAAAGACCTTATCAGGTCGAAAGTGGTGCTTTGAGCAGTAGCTCTCCATGAGTCGTTGCATGGCAGTGCTGGGTTTGACCTTGAAGCTGGCAGTTGGGCAGTTTTCATGCTTTTCCACGCTCACAGTTATAGTGATGTTCTCCGTTGCTACTGCTCCCTCGCGCACTTCTACAGTGAAAAACAGCGGCCCTGAACATGCAGAGAAAAGACACCAGAACAACAGCACACATTAGGAACTGATCAACGCCATCACATTACATTGCCTTTTCGAGGCGAGAAAAAATCGTGTTTTGATGAATAAATCTTGATTTATTCATCCGCCGCGCGCCACTCGCCCTCAGCCGCGGTCCATGGACCGGCTGAGGGCGAGTGGCGCGCGGCGGATCCGGGGCTGAAGCCCCTCTGCTGGCCTCGCCCCTAGATTCCACTTGCGACGTGGGCACGCTCCTCAACTCTAAACCATCAAAGCCCCCATATGATGTCCTAAACACTGACCCGAACCACTTTTGCTGACAATCTTTACGTGTGAAGCAGGCAACCACACCAAAACTCCAAATCTCTATAACCAATGCTTTTGCTTACCATCTTCCACTTGTGACGCAGGTACACACTCCTTCCAGCCTCGGTTGTCAGCCCCCTTATTGAAAGTGAAAGTTGCCTCCTTGCGACAAATCACAGGAGCCTGCAGTCGTACACAACACAAACATATCAGATTAGACCGTGAATTTGAAGTTGGCTGCACGCGTCAATATTTTGATGTGTGTCAATTGGTCGCCAATGTGAAACAGAACTCATAGACCCTCAAAGCAGCGTCCAACGATTGTGCACACACGATGTAAACGAAGACGCACCTTTTGATCAGCAGCCTTGCGAAGCGCAAACGTGAATGTGACCTCCTGTTCAAATGTGGGGTCTATCCGTAGCGCGTTGCCTGCATCCAAATAAGCTGCCATGAAGCACGCATCTTGACCGGGCGCCGCCTTGGCCTTGTATAGCCGCAGAGTCCAGGGCACACCCAGAGCATAGAAAGGCGGACTTCGCAGCTGATATTCGTCAGATGTGACTCCAGCGTTGCCAATGCTAAAGCAGCACACGCCATCTTGCTCCCACTCTTCTTCGAGATCACACCATGCCCATACCGCTTCCTGCTCGAGTTCCACAACACACACTTCCTCGGTTCAGAGAGTTGATGCGCGAACCCTCTCTCTCCACAGATCTCTATGCCAAAGAGTCTGGGCGCACGGCGGCGAGGGGCCCGAAGCTGCCGCGCACAACATGGTCACGAACCCAGGAACATTCGCAGGTCGACTTTTTGGCGTTTTGGGCAAGCAAACTAGCGGGAAAACGCGAAAAAGTCGACCTGTGCCATGTTTGTTCAATCTGATCTATTGCCTTTTTTTTTATTTTGTCGAGTTGCAGCGCCATAATTCGAAATGTTATATTTGTGATAAAGTTGGGGAAAAATTCGGCAAACCGAAATTTTTTGCATCCTTTTTGAGGCGGTTGATGGATTGCGGCACCAAATTTCTTTTTTTAGTTGTCGCAACTCGACTCTTTCCGCAAATCGGGAAAAAAATGGAAAACTCGAATAAACTGCAGGATTTGGTCGTGACCGTGTGGTGCGCAGTAACTCAGGTTTTACGCGCAGTAACTCGGGGCTAAAGCCCCTCTGCCCCCGCGCGCCCGTCGCTCGCCACCGCAAGCACCACGCACACACGCCCACGCCTGCACGCCAACACACGCAAACACACCTGCTCTTTCAGGTCAAGCTGCATGAGTTGTTGAACGGGGAGCGACTTTCGGAGGCGTTCGAGATAGAGCGTGGCCGTTTCACACCTGTGAAGCAGCCTTTCGACATCGTCTACTACGTGATCATACATTGCTTGGCAGCGCGCGTAATCCAATGACGCATCAAGAACATCCAAAACTCCATCAGGAGCGCCCGCCATGAGCTTTGCCGCCACTTCTTCCCTCTTTTTGGTCGCCTCGTCACTCTCATGGTCAACACTTGTTTGCGAGGTGAGCTTCAATAGAGAAGATGCCAGCACGTACGCCTCATGATCTTGAGAGCGCAGCTGCAAAACGATTTTTCAAACAAGAGGGGAATTTACGGCATATCCAAAGATAAGTGAATAATCACAAGCATAGCTACTGAAGTTTCGAAAAAAAAATACTTTGCAACATTTACTTAGTAAAAAATGTGTGTTCATGTATATGAATACGGATGCATATATACATACGTGTATCCGCAAAAAAATCTTGACACTTGCATATAAATACGTATTCATGTATGCTTGCATGCATGCATGTATATAATATATATATATATATATATATATGTATACATATTCGTGTATATACATGTAAATACGTGTATATATAATATATACATATATATATATATATATATATATAAAAACATATATATATATATATATATATATACATATACATATATACATATATTACATATATATA
>Ga0105053_10010208_pt1 | contig 11761 bp, 23 predicted proteins | sample BON01_FD_78093 | JGI IMG/M metagenome (GOLD analysis project Ga0105053, IMG submission 78093) | Freshwater microbial communities from Lake Bonney liftoff mats and glacier meltwater in Antarctica - BON-01 | ecosystem: Environmental > Aquatic > Freshwater > Ice > Glacier meltwater | place: Lake...
GGGGAGGTGGTGGTGGATGTGCCGCTGGCGCCGGAGTTTGTGAGGGCGGAGTCGGGGGTGGGCTTGTTGGAGGACGAGGGGGGGAGGAGTCCTGGGGGGGAGGAAGGGAAGGAGGAGGAATGGGGGAACGGAGAGAGGCATGGGAGGCGGAGGAGTGAGTCGTCCTTGGGCCCGGGGAGGGTGTTGAGACGGACTGATTGAGAAGAAGAGGAAAATTTGAAGGTTTGGTGACTCGCGATGTCCACCCATAAATGGAGGAAAAGATGGAAAATGAGTATGTGAATAGGAGAGAGGACGAGAGAGACAGATAGGAAAGGCAGGCTTGAAGCAAGTGTAAATAAATGCACGATGGAAACAAAAGCAACAAAGTTTGACTGCGTATTATGTATTAGAACAGGTGGAATGCTAGCCTGGTTTTGCGTCCTCGTCGCGTCCTTTCCTCTTGCTCTTTCCCTCGCTTCTTTTTTACTCCCTCGTTCATCTTGCGCACTACAAAAGGAGAGAAGGAACAGGGCGACAACTCACTTCTCTCAACTGCTTCAACAACGCGAAATAAAACAAAGTCTTTTGGTTCTTTTGTCCTATCCTTCATCCCCTTCCCTCCTCCCTCCCTCCCTCCCTCCCTCCCCCTTTTCTAAACATTAAATCGGAAGAGCATGACATCCCCCTCCTTGCACACATACTCCTTTCCTTCCGACCGGAGCTTGCCCGCGTCCTTGACGGCCTTCTCGCTTCCCAGCGCCACCAGGTCCTCGAATGACATTGTCTCCGCGCGAATGAAGCCTTTCTCGAAGTCGGAGTGGATGACACCCGCGGCTGTTTTGGTGGGGAAGGGAGGGAGGGGTGAGTGAAAGGACATGATCTCGGCCGAAGTCAGAGTGGATGACACCCGCGCCTGTTTGGTTTTGTGAGGAATGAGGGAGGGAGGGAGGGTGAGTGGATGCTCTATTGGTTATGGTAAAATGTAGCATCCGCATCTTGCTTCCTCTTTTACTTCCTTCCCTCCCTCCCTCCCTCCTTCCCTTCCTACCTTGAGGCGCCGTGCTCCCCTTCTTGATGGTCCAAGCCCGTGTCTCCTTCGGCCCACAGGTAAAATACGTCTGCAATCCCAACAAGGAATACGTCTCTTTCACCAACGCCCGCAGGCCACACGCCTCCTCCTGCACCCCCAAGGACTCCAAAAACTCTTTTCGGTCCTCTAAAGGCAACTCGACCAGCTCCGCTTCTACTTGTGCCGAGACGATGACCACACCGGCCCCGTCCCTAGCGGCGACTTCGCGCACTTTCTCCACGAATTTGTTGCCGGTAGCCAGCTCGGCATCGCCCACGTTGGCGGCGTAGATGACACTCATGCCTAGGGAGGGAGGGGAGGGACGGAGAGGGAGGGAGGGAGGGAGGGAGGGAGGGAAGGTGGGTGAGGACTTTTTCCACAAATCTATTACGGGTGTCCAGCTCTGTGTCCGCGATGTTGGCGGCGTAGATGACCTTCACGCCTGGGGGAGGGGAGGGAGGGACGGAGGGAGGGAGGAAAGGTGAGGATGTGAAGGCTCGCGGTGCTGCGTCGTTGCTTGTCAAGTCTTCACCCCTTCCCTCCATCCCTCCCTCCCTCCCTCCCTCCCTTCTTACCAGTCAGCAAACCCAAGCGCCCCACATCTGCCAGCTCGTCTTCTGACAAGGTAGGGAGCACGTCCCTAGCCGGCTTGCCCTCCGCGAGGGCATCGTAGACTTTTTGGAGACCATCGCGTTCGGGTTGGGTGACGGTCTTGTCTTTGAGGGCCCGTTGTAGGCGCTACAGGAAGGAGGGAGGGAGGAAGGGAGAAAGGGAGAGGAAAAGGGTAAAACCTAGTCGTTCGCCATGCAGAGATCCTAAGCAAAAGGAAGCGAAGAAAGAAGGAGGGAGGAAAGTAGGGAGGAAGCGCTTCTTACCATTTCTACTTGCGACAAATCGGAAAGCGCCAGCTCCAAGTTGATAATCTCCATGTCACGCTCCGGGTCCACCGATCGAAGGTGGGAGGGAGGGAGGGAGGGTATGAGGGGGGGGAAAGGCATCATCTCACCTTTTCTACTTGCGACAAGTCAGAGAGGGCCAGCTCCAAGTTAATGATCTCCATATCGCGCTCCGGGTCCACCGAGCCTGAGACGTGGATGATGTCGTCGTCCTCGAAGCACCGGATCACCTGTGGGGCAAGGGAGGGAGGGAGGGAGGGAGGGAGGGAGGATGAGTATGTATGTACTGGCGAGGCAATGATGGGTGGACAAAGACAAAAATCAGATGGAGGAGAAAAAAGAGGCGAGGAAGGGGTGGAGGAAGGAGAAGAGCCGTACCTGCACAATGGCATCGCACTCCCGGATGGTGGCCAGGAACTTATTCTTCAGCTCTTCGCCTTGCGACGCGCCTTTGACCTTGCCCGAAAGAAGGGAGGGAGGGAGGGAGGGAGGGAAGGGAGTAAAGAAAGAGACGTACCTGCACAATGGCATCGCACTCTCGAATGTTGGCCAGGAACTTGTTGCCCAGCCCTTCGCCTTGCGACGCGCCTTTGACCAGGCCCGCGATGTCCACAAACTCTAGCACGGCCGGTAGAACAGACTCGCTCTTGGCGATATCGGCCAGGGCGAGGAGGCGGGGGTCGGGGACCTTTGTTTGAGGGAAGGAGGGAGGGAGGGAGGGAGGGAGGGTAAGTAAACAAGTCCATGGACTTCTCGCACGGCCGGTAACACAGACCCGCTCTTGGCGATATCGGCCTAGGCGAGGAGGCGGGGGTCGGGTGGAAACCTGAGAGGGAGAGAAGGAGGAAGGGAGGGAGGGGAGGTGGGTGATGAGTGATGTTTTGGTGCGAATCTCTCCCGTTTCCCCTCCTATCCTCCTTCTTCTTTCTGTCCATCTTACCTCGGCAATGCCCACGTTCGGCTCGATGGTGCAGAAGGGGAAACTGCAAAAAGTAGAAAACAAAACGTGCGTAAGTGAACGTCCTAGCAAATTAATCTCCTCCCCTCCCTCCCTCCCTCCCTCCCTCCCTCCTTTTGGAAAAACGTACTTGGCTGCCTGGGCGGTGGCGCCGCCCGTCAAGGCGTTGAAGAGGGTGGACTTCCCCACGTTAGGCAGACCCACAATGCCGGCTTTTAGCTTCATGGTCACCTGGTGGCCTGCGCCTAGGGGGAAGAAGGGAGGGAGGGAGGAGGGGAGGAGAGGAGGATGAGCTCATACTACGAAGACACACATACACACACAAAGAGAGAGTAGAGTGATAGGCTTTGTCAGGACCACAAGGAGCGGAGCGAGGATCGGGCTTGTTGTTTTTGACCCCCTCCCCACACACGGCCACAGACGCAAGGGAAGGCATTTTACCATTCCGAGTGGGTGTAGCACGTGTAGCCCTCCTTCCCGTCCTGTCGCTTTGTTGTTGCGATTCATGTTGGCTCTTCGATTGGTATCCTTTAACGCTCCCATTCCATTGACTGATAGGAGTGGCAGTAGTACAAGGGGCCGTGATTTCTACCCTCTTCTCCTCTTCTTCTTTTTTCCCATTCTCTCCCTTCCTTCCCTTCCCTCCCCTCCGCTCTCTCTCCCTCCTCTTGCTCCTTCCTACCTGCGGCGAAGCGACGCCGGGCCCCCGCCAGCCAAGGCGTGGCAGAGGGTCTGATAAAGGCACTGCCCGTGGCGGCGGCGCTGTGACGGAGGAGGAACATGGGGGCGGTGGTGGCTGTGGAAGGATTGTGGGAAGGGACGGAGGGGGGGCGTGAGAGCGAGGAGGGTATGAAAGGAGTGGTTTCCAGGGCAAGAGAAAGGATGCGATTAATAATGTGCCTTGCCAACCCTTCTTTCTCTTCTACGTCCTCTTGTCGTCATGATGCCACTTACAGGTAGAGGACGAGGCGGGCGCAGCAAAGACGGTCGTGGCGGTCGTGGTCAGGCAGCAGATGAGGGGCAGGAGGCTGAGTCGACGAGCGGCGGTGGGCGTCGAAGACATATGAAGACTGGGCCAGCAAATACAAAAGAAAGAGACAGGCAGCAGCCGCTCTCTCTTTGTTCGTTTTGTCTGCGTGCGGCCTGTGTGGGTTGCGCGTGTGGGTGGGTGGTGGGTGAGGGCGGGCTTGTTGAATGCATCGATGAACGTGCGGACATGCTGCTTTGGATATAGCTACACGAGTGACATTTTGCTGCTTTGGCTCAGGAAACGAAGGCCTCTGCACAGTCAATACGTGGATGTGGTTGCTGAGTGAGGTGGTATCGTCGCGGGCCTATTACTGTGGCTTGTGTGTGCTGTTTGTTGATAGTGGTCAGCACAAAAGCAAGCAGCAACAAGGTCCGATCTGCTTGTCTCTCGCTCCGCTCGCCTCTTTGATCTTCGTCGTGTCAATTAATGAACGCTCCCATTTCTATCCCACCGCACACAACAGGCCCTCTGCTAGACACCAGCCACCACCACCACACGCCCCTCTTTTCCTTCTCCATTTCCGGGGCTTGCCAAAAATGTGCCTGACTGCAGCCAGCATGCATGAACCCAACAACAGAGCAACGCCGCAACAACACGAGGCCCATGCCCACACTCAACATCCATCTACGACACACAACACACAGGCGCACTGCAGCACTCGAGCGAGATGCGGCTCCTCCTGCTGCGTGGCGTGCTTCTGGCCGGGTTCGTGGCAGCGGCCCCGCCAGCAACAACCACCAACACCACCAAGAAAGCCCCTTCCATTCCTGCCGTGAATGTCTCCTCCTCCGTCTCCACCCCCTCCTCCTCCTCGTCGTCCTCGGCCACCATCGCGGCTCTCTCCCCCACCGCCGCCAAGGTGTTGCAGGGTCTGGACCTGGAGGGACGTGTGGGACAGATGCTGCATTTGTAAGTCAAAAAGGTACGAGAAGTGCTTGCCTGTCAATATGTTGCAGCTTCCTCAACCCACCCACCCACCCGTCCCCTCCCTCCCTCTCTTGCCCAGGTCCTGTTCAACTACCCCGACGACCCCTACGTGGACAAAGAAAAGGTGAAGGAGTGGCTGAGCACCGTGAAAGTGGGCACCATCACCAATACGCCTTTTGATGGTCAAAGGGTAAGGAGGGAGGGAGGAAGGGAGGGAGGGGTGAGGAACGGGGGAGGGTTCTCGAAAAGGATAAATGACATGGAGGAAGAGACTATGGATTGGCAGAAATCAATTCGTGTACTTGCACCCCTCCCCTATACCTTTCTCCCTCCCTCCTTCCTTTCTCCCCCAGGGTGGACCCAACCAAACAATCACCGGCTGGAACGTCACCGAGTGGCGCACGACCCTCGGGCCATCCAAGAGGTAGCCGCCGAATTTAAACAACCCCATAGCCTCACACTCCCTCCTTCCCTTCCTCCCTCCCTCTCTCTCTCCCTAATCAAGGGCGGCTCCAACCAAACAATCACGGGCTGGAACGTCACCGAATGGCGCACCGCCCTCCGAGCCATCCAAGAGGTGGCCGCCGAGCTAAAGCAACCCCCCATCCTCTATGGCATCGACCACTTACACGGGGCCAACTACGTGATGGGCGCTACCCTGTTCCCGCAACAGATTAATCTGGCGGCGTCGTTTGATTTGGTGCATGCCCGGAACATGGCCAAGGTACGTACTCCTGCCTTCCCTCCCTCCCTCCCTCCAATCAATGCCTTGCTCCGACTTTCGTTTATCTCTCCCACGCACCCTTTGTTCTCCCTCTCATCCTCCCTCCCTCCCTCCCTCCCTCCTTCACTCCCTAGGTGATGAGGAAAGACACAAAGGCAGCCGGCATCCAGTAATTCTTTCTACCTCTCCACCTAACGTTCTCCCTTCATCCTTCCTCCCTTCCTCCCTCCCTCCCTCCCTAGGTGATGACAAAAGACACAAAGGCGGCGGGCATCCAGTGAATCTTTTTTCATTCCCACCTTGCCTCCTCCCTTCCTCCCTCCCTCCCTCCCTCCCTCCCTCCCTCCCTAGGTAATGACGAAGGACACCAAGGCGGCGGGGATTCAGTGGATCTTTGGGCCTGTCCTGGACATGCACGCGCAGCCACAGTGGAGGTGAGGAATAGGGAGGGAAGGAGGGAAGGAGGGAAGAAGGGAGGGAGGGAGGGAGGGAAGAAGGGAGGGATGTTGATTTGGAGGGAAGGGGGGAGGGAGGGAGGGAGGAAGGGGGGTAGGCGGTGTCCTCTGTGATTCTTCTTCTTTTTAGTGGGAAATAGCCCAGCAAATTTCACTCTATTTACTTGCAATACTCCGCTGACCGACCCATCCTCCCTCCCTCCCTCCCTCCCTCCCCTTAGTCGGTGCTTCGAGACCTTCGGTGAGGACCCCTACGTGATAGGACAGATGGGCCGGGCAGTAGTAGAGGCCATCCAGGGTAGGGAGGGAGGGAGGGAGGGAAGGAGGGAGGGAGGGTGTTGATGATGACAGATGAATTTAAGTCTGATTCTGAAATTCTTACCACTCCCTCCCTCCCTCCCTCCCTCCCCTTCGTCCTGCAGGCCACCACGAGGACTTTCCCGACCTGCCCCCTGTCCGCCCCTCCTCTCTTGCATGAACCCACTCCTTACCCACCCCCTCTTCCTCCCTCCCTCTCTCCCTCCCTCCTTCCCTCCCTCCCTCTGCTCCCTCCTCCAGGCCCCCACGAGGACTTCCCCGACCTGCCCCCCGCGGCCGCCACCATGAAGCACTTCATCGCCTATGGCAACAGCCGCGTCGGGTAAGGGAGGGAGAGAGGGAGGGAGGGAGGGAGGGAGGGAGGGAGGGAGGAAAGGTGGAAAAGGCAATGCAGCCTGCCCCCCGCGGCTGCCACCATGAAGCACTTCATCGCCTATGGCAAGAGCCGCGTCGGGTAAGAGAGAGGGAGGGAGGGAGGGAGGGAGGGGGAGGGAGGGAGGGAGGGAGGAGGGGGAGGGAGGAGCAGCTCAGTGTGAATGCACGTATGTGCACCAAACATCAAATCTACATATTCAATTCTTCCCTCCCTCACTTCCCTTAGACACGATCGTGGCCCCGTAGACGTGTCTGACTGCACGGTGCGGCAGCTGGAGCACTCGTCCCTCCCCTCCCTCCCTTCCCTCCCTTCCCCTCCCTCCCTTAGACACGACCGCGGCCCCGTGGACGTGTCTGACCGCACGGTGCGGCAGCTGGAGCACTCATCCCTCCCTTCCTCCCCTCCCCTCCCCTAGACACGACCGCGGCCCCGTGGACGTGTCTGACCGCACGGTACGGCAGCTGTACGCCCCTCCCTTCCTCGAGGCGGTTCGCGCAGGAGTCAAGACGTGTATGGAGTGCTACGTTGAAGTGGGCGGGGTGCCCATGGTGTCGAACAGGGAATATTTGATTGATTTGCTGAGGTACGTCTTCTTCTTTTGTTGGTCTTGCTTTTTGGGGGCTTGTCTCCCTCCCTCCCTCCCTCCCTCCCTCCCTCCCTTCCTCCCTTCCTGGAGGCGGTTCCGAGAAGGGCTTTAGACGTGCATGGAGTGCTGTATTGAGGTGGAAGGGGTGGGGTGTCCATGGTCTCTGACCGCGCGTATTTGATCGATTTGCTCAGGTACGTCTTGTGTTCGTTTCCTTTATTCCCCTTTTCCATGCTGGTTCTTACTGTTCCTCCTTCGTTCCCTCCCTCCCTCCCTCCCTCCCTAGGGACGAGATGGCTTTCGAGGGCATGCTCATCACGGACTGGAAGGATATGGAGATCCTCTAGAATGATGATGAGAGAACTCATCCTCCCTCCCTCCCTCCCTCCCTCCCTCCCTCTCCTTTACCTGTAGAAATGAAATGGGCTTCGAGGGCATGCTCATCACGGACTGGAAGGAGATGGAGAACCTCTGGACCTGGCACATGGTCTCTGACAACCCCAAGGACGCTGCCGCCATCGCACTGAAAGGTACCTCCCTCCCTCCCTCTCTCCCTTCCTCCCTCTCCCTCCCTCCTTTCCTCGAACCATTTGATTTGCAGACAGCAGGGCTCTCTCAATTTCTCCCTCCCTCCCTCCCTCCCTCCCGCCCTCCCTCCCTCCCTAGATACGTCTATTGACCTTTTTGCCAACCCACCATTCACACCCTCCCTCCCTCCCTCCATTCCTCCCGTCCTCCCTCCCTCCCTCCCTCCCTAGACACCTCGATCGACATTTTCGCCAACCCCACCACTGACACCCAGCATTGGATCTACTCCCTTGCCTCGAGTGGGGAGGTGCCGCAGGTAGGGAGGGAGGGCCGAGGGGCAGAAGAAACTGACGGCTTGCTCTTGCTAACTCACTCCCTTCCTCCCTCCCTCCTTCGCTAGGCACGGATTGATTAAGGGGCTGCCCACGTGCTCGCTTTGAAGGATTACCTGCAGCTGTACAAAGACCCCTTCGCGCTGCTCGACGACGAGAAGCAGAAATGCTCACAAACCCTCCCTCCCTCCCTCCCTCCTTCCTCCCCTCTCCAGGCACGGATTGATGAAGGAGCTGCCCACGTCTTAGCCCTCAAGGACTACCTTAAGCTGTACGAAGACCCCTTCGTGCTATTACATGACGAGAAGCAGAAAGATTTGATTGCCTCCGTGGGGAGCGAGAAGGACAAGGCGCTGGCTTTAGGTAGGGAGGGAGGGATGGAGGGCTCTTAATTACCATCAACTCGATTCCTCTCCTCTATGCATCGATAAGGGTCTCACTCAATTTATCCTCCACCCTCCTTCCCTCCCTCCCTCCCTCCCTCCCTTCCTCGCTGCCTCCTCCTCAGGGGCAAGTCGTGATTCGATCGTTTTGACCAAGAACGAAAACAACACCCTCCCCCTGGCCCTGACCAAAAACCAAACCCTCCTCCTCGTCGGCACGGGCTGCAACTCTCTCATCCGCCAGGTACGTCGCATTCCCTCCCTCCCTCCCTCACTCCCTCCCCACCTCCCTCCGTCTCATCCTCCCTTCCTCCCCTCCTTTCTCCAAAACCATGACTCACCCATGCCTCCCTCTCTCCCTCCCTCCCTCCCTCCCCCAGTCCGGCGGCTGGACGCTGCACTGGCAAGGCGCATTCAATGAGTCGGAATTCTCCTACGGCACGACCCTCTACCAGGAGCTCTCCCTCCCTCCCTCCCTCCTCCGACAACCATGCCCACTCACCCCTTCCTCCCTCCCTCCCTCCTCCCCAGTCCGGTGGCTGGACCCTGCACTGGCAAGGCGCTTTCGACGAGTCCGAGTTTTCCTATGGCGCGACCCTCTACCAAGAGCTCTCTCTCCACCCCTCCCTCCCTCCCGCCCTCGGGGTCAAAGTGGTGTGGGAGGAGGTGCCGACAGAGGGAGCGGTGGAGGGAGCAGATGTGATTGTGGCCTGTGTGGGGGAGGGGGCCTATGCGGAAAAGCCGGGGGATATTGATGACATGGACTTACCGGCCTGGCAGGTAGGGAGGGAGGGAGGGAGGGAGGGGAGGGGAGATAGAGAAGGTTGGTTTGATGCTTTGTACAAGACAGACAGCAGCTACCTCTAGCTCATCTCTTTTTAAGTACACTCACCTTCCTCCCTCCCTCCCTCCCTCCCTCCTCCTCTCCCCCCTTCTCTCTCGTTTGTAGGTGGAGCAAGTGGACGAGCTGTCTGCTACTGGCAAGCCCGTGGTGGTGGTGCTCATGGAGGGACGGCCCCGCTTGCTGCAGGTAGGAAAGGAGGGAGGGAGGGGGGGCAGAGAAGAAGAAGGAAAGAGATACCATCCAAACTCATGCATAAAACACACACATAATAGTCCTCTTGCCCTCTTCTCATCTCCTCCTCCCTCCTCCCTCCCTCCCTCCCTCCCTCCCTAGGGCATCCCGGACAAGGCCAACGCCTTCCTCCACGCCATGCTTCCAGGGCCCGCGGGCGGTCGAGCCATCGCCGACATCTTGCTAGGTGAGGGAAGGAGGGAGGGAGGGAGGGAAGGAGGGTAGGGAGGGCGGAAAGGTGGATGAATGAGGTGCTTGCTCGTCAACATGACTCTCATTTTCCTATCCTCCCTCCTTCCTTTTAGGCGACGTCAATCCCTCCGCAAGGCTGCCCTTAACCTACCCCAAGTACGCTCTCCCGCTCCAGTACTACGCCGAGCCCACCAAATCTCACACCCCTCCCTCCCTCCCTGCGTCCCTCCTCCCCTCCAGGCGAGGTCAATCCGTCGGCCCGCCTTCCTTTCACGTACCCCAAGTACGCCTTCCCCCACCAGTACCACGCCAAGCCCAGCGAGAAGTGCACCAACCCCCTCAATGGCTTCGAGACGGTGGATTGCCCCGTGGAGTGGGGCTTTGGGCACGGCCTTTCTTACACCACGTTTGCCTACTCGATGCCGAAGGTCAGCGCGGCGACGATTGGCGAGAAGGATACGTTGAAGGTAGAGAGGGAGGGAGGGAGGGAGGAATTTGATTGTCCTTCCTGTGGAGTGGGGTTGTGGTTCTGGGCTTCTTTCTTCTACGACTTTCGAGCATTCGATGCCGAAGGTCAGCGCGGCGACGATTGGGAAGAAGGATGCGTTAAAGGTAGGCCGGCAGGGAGGGAGGGAGGGAGGGGTTGTTCGACTGCTCTTCCTGCATTCAGTGAATTCGATCACCACCCTCCACTCAACCTTCCCTCCCTCCCTCCCTCCCCTCCAGGTCTCCTTCTCCGTCTCCAACACGGGCAAGAAAGCAGGCAAAGACGCCGTCCTCCTCTTTGTCACCGACCTGGCCCGTCGCGTCACCCCCGAATACAAACTGCTCAAGCGCTTCACCAAGGTCGACCTGGCACCTGGTACGTCCCCTTCCCTCCCTCCCTCCCTCCCCCCCTCCCTACCTCCCTCCGTCGGTCTATCTCTCCCAGGCTAAAATCGTACTGAGTTTCTCATCAATACCTCCTTCCTAATCTCTCCTCTCCCTCCCTCCCTCCCTCCCCAGGTGCCTCCCAAACGGTTTCCTTCACCCTGGACCCGGCCGAGGACTTGTCCTACATCGGCGTCGAGGGCCGTCGTGTCTTGGAGTCTGGCACATTCATGCTTGGTACGTTGTTCTTCTTTCCCTCCCTCCCTCCTTCCCTCCCTCCCTCCCTCCCTTCTCCTTGCGAAGGCCGTCGTGTTTTGGAATCTGGCACCTTCATACTCGGTACGTCACTCTCCCTCCCTCCCTCCCTCCCTCCCTCCCCCCCTCCCTCCCTCCATCCCTTCAACCTCAAGTCCTACATCGGCGTCGAGGGCCGGCGTGTCCTGGAGTCTGATACCTGTATGCTTGGTACGTTCTGCTTCCCTCCTCCCCTCCCTCCCTCCCTCCCTCCCTTCTCTCCTTGTCCTGCATCGACGTCGAGGGCCGGCGTGTCTGAAGTCTGGCACCTTTATGCTCGGTGCATTCTTCTTCCTCCCTCGCTCCCTCCCTCCCTCCCTCCCGCCTTCCTACCTCACACTCACACACACAATAACCTATCCCTCCCTCCCTCCCTCCCTCCCTCCCTCAGGCGTGGGTCCTACCGTGGACTGCCGTATCCGACCGGGCGAGTGCACTAGTTTCACCCTTGCTTTATCTCCTGCTTATTCTCCCGCCTGTGACCATGCCTGCCGCTTGCTTGCTCGCTGTGTGGGGATGGAAGGAGGGAGGGAGGGAGAAGTAGAGGAGGCGGTCTGTCAGGAGATGTGTCGGAAGGAGGGGGGGAAGGAGGAGGGGAGGGAGGGAGGGGAGGCGTGGGGGTGGGAGGAGGCACGGTGTGTAGAGAAGGCTGTGTGGGCGGGTAAGTGTGATGTGGCGGCTAGGTGTCGCCTGCCCGGTCAGTGGATGGAGGTCAAGAAGGAGGAGGGAGGGAAGGAGGGGGAGGAGAAGACGAAGGAGAAGGGGA
>Ga0105053_10010210_pt1 | contig 11759 bp, 7 predicted proteins | sample BON01_FD_78093 | JGI IMG/M metagenome (GOLD analysis project Ga0105053, IMG submission 78093) | Freshwater microbial communities from Lake Bonney liftoff mats and glacier meltwater in Antarctica - BON-01 | ecosystem: Environmental > Aquatic > Freshwater > Ice > Glacier meltwater | place: Lake...
ATTCCATCTCAAGGGGAGTTTAAAATTTGAGCTGGACAAGTCTGTCAATTTGCCGCTGTAATCGAAATCCTCGAAATAATTCGGAACTTCGAAACGCGCATGACTTCCATGAATAGCAATACACGAAGTTAGGAGAGTTATAGAGAATAGCATTGTGGTTTTGGATATATCTATTGTGATTTTGGATATTCTATTTTCAGTAATTTTGAAATTATTCTGTACCTTCATAAGCCCAACCACGTGAGGTACTTTTTCGCTGAACATCATCGTATTCTCATTAGCAATTACCATAGGGAGGCGATAGGGCCATCTTTTCGAAACTGAATTTTCTGATTGATAGTAGTCATTTTACAAAACTCTCTGACCGAATCTATTAGTTGACGGAAAGAAGAAATGAAGACACAAAAAGACTCAAAGTTCTTTATTCGTGTTTCTCAAAATAGAATTTTGCAGTATTTGGTTTCTGAACCGCAGATGGCACGATAGTGATCGAAGCCTCCCCTCCCCCAATGTGCATACTAGAACCTTGTTTTCGCGGCTATTAATAATTCCCATGGGCATGCGGCAAGATAGCCCATCAGGGAACTCAAAGAAGAGTTTAAAATGCATCCTGTGAAGTCTTAGCTTTGCATAGTATCCTCAAACCTAAAACCCGATAGAATAACTCGCTTGTCTCTGTGGGTGTTAAAATTTGGCTTCGTTAAATTGTTTTTCTGACAAATTCCATTTCGAGTTCCAAACAAAATAGTGGAGATAGCCACATCTTAATGAAAAGATTCTCCGAGTCGAGAATCTATTTTTAAATTACGCTCTTGCTCGAATTAAATCATACTGCCATTGTATATATATTACATGTACAAACGGTTTATCGTTTTCGTCTGCATAGTAAATTTTCTTCGAACACTTTTCGTAGATAAACGCAGTACTTGTATCCATTTGTGAGTTTTATTTCCAGACACTTCGTGTTTGCACTTCAATCAATATGGCAGTTTTGCACGAAACCCACCAAACCATGATTGGGCAGTTGTAGTTTTGGGATATTCGATGATATATCATATACACCGAGTCTGGGATGTGTGTTGTGAAGAAGCAAAGGGTGGGGAAGTACAAGGTTTCAACTTTCAAGGAATGCAAAAGACATCTTAATGATTAATTAATAAAAACGAACGGACAAATTATATAGAGTCCACTGGTGTATCATGCACAGCCTGCTGGTCACCAGTGTATGAGTGAATACCCGCGAAATGAAAAAATAGTCTGATTTATTCAGTACCGATCGATAATCCTCCCAGTTCGATGGAAATCGAGGAATCTTTCACGCGAGATTCTAACATCCATGACAACAACTGTTGGCAACTCATTCACAAGATTGAAAACAGTTCACGACGAACAAACAAAACAAGCAGTTGCTTGATAAACCGTGGGTAGAAGCACCTGCCTACTTGGTAGGTGGTAGAAGCCATGCACGATTCATTTCTTAAAACAGAGAACGAGTGCGTAGCTGAAAGAAAAGAGCTTGATAGTATATGTGAGGAAATCAGAAGCATCAACCTTTCGAGATACCACTGTATTCACGTTGCGACGCTTCTGATTCAATTCAGTTGCATTCCTTGACTTGAGAGCTATATCTCCCGCAAACCAATTTCAAGGTGCAGCCAGAATATTATTAAAAAACACTCGGCATAGTGAACTTCCTCTTTTAGTCTCTCTGCTTCCCGAAATGATCACCATACCAAAAAAATGCAGGAAAACCACCTGTCAATTTTTTTTGGAACTGGTTGTGCTTGACATCATTGCCGAAGACACGACGGCGGATTCAATATCAATCGAGGTCATGGAGGATGTGCAAGGAGAGACAGAGCTTCAATCAACCGCACAAGATGAACCTGTTTCAGAAACAGAACCTGCCCCAATACCATTCGATGTCAGCGACTACATCGGTTCTGAGGCACGTCAGTTTGAGTTAGAAGGTGAACTTCAAGGCGAGGCTGTGAGGAGCACAGCAAGCAGACACTATTTGGAGGAGGCGGGTACTTGCTCGATGTTCCTCATGACTATTAAGCGGTATCTTCGAAAGTTCAGATGGAGGCTCCGTGATGGATTGTCCGCTAAGGCCCCTGGAAGGCTGTTGGATCGTGACAATGCGTTTTATCAGTGCTCTGGTAAATTGCACATTAATCAAGTGGCGCATGGGAGAACCCAAGCTCAAATATTGTCACTATATGGCGATGATTGGTTCCACGTAGTCCTTAGTTTCAGTACGTGGCAGCTTTTTCTGGGCATGTTCATTATCTATACGATAGAATTGCTGATATTTGCTGGGCTATATGTCGCTTTGGATAGACCAGGACAATTTTGTGGTATCGCTTTTGCAGAAGGTGACGCTGTTAGTTTTCAAACCGCATTTGCTTTTAGTCTGATTACTGCATCGACTATAGGGTACGGGTTCCCTAGCAGCTCACAGCCTTTCTTTAGCACTTGTGTTTCGTTGGTGATGGTGGTTTATTTCCAGGTTCTGGTGTCTCTCTGTTTGAATGCACTGATTGTGGGTCTCACCATTCAACGCCTGGGACGCGCTGATAGTCGATCTCACCAGGTGGTGTTCAGTGATAAAGCTTGCATTCGTGCTATTCATGGTCATTTCTACTTTATGTTTCAAGTATACGATCTAGATAGAAAACATCCTGTGGTAGAAGCCCATGTCAGGACCTATTCCGTATTCCATGAAACTGATGGGGTTCATACTGCTCACTTCCAAACGCGGTACATGCGTCTGCAAAACCCTAATGATGAATTAGGGGGCGTGTTGTTTCTCAGTGTCCCGTGCACCGTTGTACATTGCATTGATCAATGGAGTCCATTAATGCCAGATTCAGCTGTACGGGAAACTTGGGAAAATGCTAATGACGACTTCGTCCACAACGCATCCAATCGTTATGTGTTCCCAGGAATAGTATTACGAGAAGCGGATGCAGAGTGCGGGGACCGAACCGGTACTTCTTGTCCAATATGTGGAGAGACTTTCCCTACGGACCATCATCTGCTGCGACATATTCGTTACATGCAGTGGGAAGAGAAGCAGAACGGAGCGAAGCCTCTTCTGCTGGACATGATTGACGAGTTGATGAAACAGGAACCAGTTCATCACGCAGAGTCAGAAGGCGAGATATTACCTGGTGGAGTACGGCAAGGATATCGCGACTATAAAAACAAGTTGCAAAACGACAACACAGACGAGAAGACCGAAGCGGCGCCATTGGCAGATCACTTGGTCAACACCAAACATACTTCCAAAGTGAACCAGTTGCTAGAGTGTTACGCTGATCTTGGACTCCCTGTAGGTCATTTGGATGTTGATATGAATCTGTTGCCGACCGAAATAGAGATCGTGCCGGCAAAGGCGTATCCCCAACGTAATGGCGTGTTCAGTCTTTTTGAATCTGGAGATGAAGACCAATCGGAGAAACCAAGTGTCTTTAAGAAGTTCAAACCGAAGAAACGGTCAGTTGAAAATTTTAGGCTTGCGATCGAGGAGCATATTAGGAAGAGTCGCATGGAGATCATAGTTTTAGTAGAAGGAATAGAAGCTAGATCAAGCAACACTTTCCAGGCTAGGCATTCGTACACTTTTGAGAATATTGAGTTTGATAAGTTCTTCGCACCTGCAATGGAGGTCTCGGAGTATGGCCATGCTCAAGTTAATTTAAGTTGTTTCCACCAGACTATTCCTGTGCCTGCCCACGTAGACGAAGCAGAACCGGTGCAATCCCACACTTGACGGGTTTATTTATTTAATCTCCTACTTTCTTGTAACTACTACTTCATTCATGAATTGATTTATTGATTTTTCCCGTTGCACTCATTGTTATGAAAACGATTATTCTGTTCACACTGTTATTGATGTCAATCTGTGCGTCAACGAGCGGCTGCAAAAAGACGAAGCATTTCTGCTTTTGAAATATAATTTATTTTCTGTGAATCAATAAAATTGAGGTGTTCGAAACATTTCCTCAAAAATTCCTCAAATGAGATTCAGAATTTTTCTTTGACAGCGGAAGCACTTTCTATTAAATACCCTAATAAGTAGCAGATTGAGGAAATGGTTCCTTTTTACATGCATGTTCCATTAAATACTATTTTGGATTCAATCATCAATTGTTGATTTGAAAGATAGACACGATAAAAGCTCTCCAACTGGATTCGTTTCAGTTGGGCAAACGAAGGAGGTCAGGGGAATCAGTACTCCTGGGGTACTCGAACTATCAAGCGACGATCTTGTTGAAGGCATGTGCTAGGCAGGACCCGACGACCCTTATACCTGCGCTGAGCACATGTCTTCAAAGCGGAATAGTGGAAGATTTCATGTACAACCATAGGGAGGAAATGGCAATGTCAGATTTTGACGCCTCGATCGTAGGTGACATTTTGTCGATCTTGGGTCAAGCCACGGAGCTCAAGCACTATTTTCAGACTCCAAAAGCCATTCAGCTTCTGACTTGCATGCTAGGGTTCAATCGGAAAACAAAGGAAAAGATTTTCATGGGATTTTCAGAATTGATAAAAACGAAGTCACTTACTGATGCAGGTCTTCCTGCAAGCACCATTTCCGAGTTGATCGCCATAGTTTTAAGTTTTGCCAAGGAGTCTCCTAAATGCTTCGATATGGCGTTGTGCATGATGTCCAATTTTACGTATTCCCAAAGTTTCGTCGACGAAATGGTGGCTCAACGTGCAGACTGTGTAGTGTTGCAATTACTAGACCGCCCACGGGTTCCCAGGTTGGTGCATTTGGCTTTTTTGGTCTTACGCAACATGTCTGCAGCTGTAGATCTTTCAAGACAGATATTGGAACATGGTCAAGATGCTATTATTAACTATTTGCAATGCGACGCCTCGGAACACGTTTTCGCACTCTTGCAAAATATTTCAAATGCCGATAATGTGGATTATTTTGAATTGATTCATTCGATTCTGAAATGCCAGCAAATTATGAAGCGGAACGCAAGCGTGATTCAAATATGCACTGTCCTGCTCACACCAAGGGGAGAACGTCTCTTGACAAATGGATCATCAGATTTGCGAAAGTTGCTGCACAGTATTTTCAGTTCCATATCAGAGTTACTGGAGCAAAAACTAAATAAGCCTAAAGTTGTTTCCGTTTTATTGAAGGTCCTTTGCCTGCTCGCTGAGTTCTCTCAAGGTCCCGCAGTATTGAGGAGAACCATCTTGGCGCTTGAAAAACATCAGCAACATGCCGCAACTCAAGAGTATGGGCTTGGGCTATTCTGGAACCTACTGGAGCACAAGATCTACTCCATTGAAGAGATGAAGTCACTCCACGTGGACCAGCTTACCATTCATATTCTATCGCGAAACGAAGACAACTTGGGGATCCAAGAGTCAGGCATTGCAACTCTCAAGTACTTCGTGCAAGTACCCGGAAGCTGTTCTCGTGCCATTCTTCAAGCAGCTAAAATAGCCATGTCTAAAGCCAAGGACAGCTTTGACGTCATAGAGCATGTCCTGACTATACTTATGCAATGCTACCAGAATGAAGAACCGACCCTGGATTCAGTCGACTACGTTGTAAAGTTGGCGTTACGTTTGCTTCCCATGTTTAACGCAGGGTTGACCAATGTCCAGGATGAAAACATCGACAGGATGTTCGATTTATTGGACACTGTATGTGAGCGACTGAACCATTCACAAGTAGGGAAACTGATCAGCCAACCATTTTTGTTGAACAAACTGATAGTCCGTCAAATTCAATTATTGACAAGGTGGGTAAGCAGCAATAGTTCCGAGCGAGGACCAAAATGCATGACACTGATGCACAATATAGTCAAAACCATGCAAGATCATATTGCCAACGAAGCTATCTCGTATGCAGCATGTCACCTAGTAAAACATCTTGATTTTCAAACTTCAGACGACGTGCCCGATTTGAAATGGGATCTTTTTTCTCGGTGTTTTAGAGTTGTGATATTTCATCAGAAGAAACTTGGACTTAAAGGTATGGCTATTTCAGCTTGCAGACACATCAAATATGGAAATGTCAGTTATCCGGAGGTTTGAGATTCAAAACAAATTAAAATATAAATTAAAACATCAATTCAAATAGTTGTTCAGCTCATTTTGAAATTCAAAGTGGATCGTTTGGGTTTATTATTAATAGCTTAAAATTCCCTTTTCTAATGTTACATATTTCGGGCCCATTGGGTGAGCTCACATTATAATCCTTGTCCCCAATTATTTGGTTAGAACAGAACCTCCTCGTTTTGTTTTTTGTTCTGTATTAAGACTTTTGATTATTCCCTTGAATGCTTTTATAGATGCCAACATGTTGCCCAGATATGCGACTACAAAAATTTCAGAATGGTTCAAAATCAAGATTTTTTCATGTTGTGGGCTCATAGAAATACTGTGAGTTCATGAATTTAGTTGTTCGCCAATGATTGTTTTGAAACTTAAACTGTGGCTGCTCTGGAGTAGATTAAAAGAATAGGCTGCAAGGATGCCTCAACTTGTAAGCTTTCTTTTCAATATAGTAACATGATACATTATAAAGTGAATCAATGAAATCTCTGATATTATAAAATTGGCTGTTTTGAATCAGTTACTTATTTTAAAAAAAGATTGCATCTAGCAAGCGTAAAGAGTAAATTGTGAGAATCGCATTTGAAAATGCCGAGAGTTGTAGCTAGGGGTTTCGTAAGGACAGTCAGGTATTTCAGCTACATCATTAATATTGGTAGTGGATCCGTTTTCATCGTAACATATGGGCTTTCATGTAAATTCACTGATCCTGCTATTGTCGACGAAGGGGCAAAATGATGATTGCTCCACAACAGAATCCAATATCAGTTGTCCCCGGCTACAGACTCAGAATTTCAAAGTTAACTAAAGAAACTAGGAATGCGTTCGAATACAAAATGAATTACAAGCACAGCTGTAATTTAGATTCATGATTGGGTTGATGAAGCAGGACATCAAAAAGCTTTCAAAACAAAATCAGGAACATAATCGGTCCGGTCCCCCTTCTAAATTGCAACATGAGGGATACCTTCGTGTTAAATGACGGGTATGAATTTCCAACCAAGGCTTTTGGTACATATAAGCTAGGTGTCATACCTGCCAAGTCCAGCGGTCAGAACGGGGTGGCAACATATCTGGAACAAGGTTCGTAGCACTGATGGGAGATTTTTATTCTAATCGAATTACAGATGTGACTGCGATTATCAAGCAAGCAGCTGATGCTGGATTCCGAAGTTTCGATTGCGCTTCATTCTACGAAAACGAGGCACTTGTTGGGGTCGGATTGAAGAATTGTGGAGTGCCTAGATCTGAATTGTACATCGGGTCAAAAGTATGGTCAGCTGCAATCGACTCAGGGCCTGATGCTGTGTATGCCCAATGCATGCAAACTCTACAAGAGTAAGTATCTTGTATTCATTGCAAAGCAGTTATTTCAGTTTTGATCAGTTTGCAAATTGATTATTTAGACCTCTATTTGATCCACTGGCCTGTCCCTACCAAGCATGTAGCAGCCTACCAGTGCCTAGAGAGGTTGAAACAAGAAGGATTCGTTCGCAGTATTGGGGTTAGTAATTACACGATCGAAGACTTTGAAGAGCTTTTGGAAAGCTGTCAAGTTGTTCCGGCGGTTAATCAACTTGAGGTGAACCCGTTTTTATTTCGAAGTACTACTATTGAGTATTTCCAAAACAAGGGCTGTTTAATTCAAGGTTATCGCTGTTTAGCCAATGGCAAGTTTTCTGTGCCACTTGTTCTCGATTTGGCCGCGAAACACAATGTGTTTCCTTCTGCGATTCTGGTCGGATTTTTGCTTCAATCAGGAGTTGGCTTCCTGGGTAAAAGTTCCAAAAGGGAACGAATACAAGAAAACTTCTGCTCCGAGTCAAGCACTTTCCAGTTGACACTCGACGAAATGAACGAACTGAAATCTCTGACCACAGCTATTAAAAAGGAAGAATTTGTAGCATTGTATCGAATATGCTGCATTCGTGACACTCATGTATCGGAAGACCTTGTTAAAGCACATGTCACATGCGACTAGCGTTTTTCATTTTTAAAATTCATTTTTAAATAATTCATTGATTAGTTTTCCACTGCAAATAGAATTCTTGGCGATTTCAAATTACAAACAGTACTACAATTTAGCACTAACGAAGAATCTCTTTCCAACAGAGTAGGAATACTCGACTCGCAACCAAAGCTCCTCTGAAAACCATCTGCACCACATCCGGATATGGCAAAGAATGACCTGTCCACTCGTCAGCTTTCCCATGCCACGCTGGTCATCGAACAAGAAGCAAATCTTGCAAATCGACATCTGTTCGTTCTCTGTGTCACTTATCATCTCCAATTGGCATCTTCAAGTACGAGTCGGCGAGTTTGACGATCCAGGAAGCCACTTTTAAGCTCTTGTTGTAAGCGTTGAATGCCAACATACCATCCCTTGCCGCGAAAGTTTCCTTGGTTATGGTCTTCCAATGATCGCCTATCACAACACGGACCAAATCCAAAAACGCAGATCGGAACTGCGCTTGAAACACAGGCATTGGAAAGAAAGACTCAGCATGCTCCAAACTTGATGCAAGTCCATCCTCCACGAAATAGACCATCAACTGCTCATGATAGTATGCCAAGTACTCCGCCATGTTTTCAAAAAGAGAGTCATGTGCTGATGCCGCAATGCAATAAGCGACATCAACAGCTCCTAGGCCAACACCCGTCCATTGGAAATCGATCATTCCCAATTTGCCATCCTTGAAGAAGAAGTTTGGTGCTTTGGGATCCCCGTGTATCACTGTTGAATACGTTTCACTCTGTAATGATTCCGATGCCGTCAACGCAACTTTCGACAGACGGACTCCTAGATGAGGATAGTCCCAGTTGAACTCTGTTTGCAAGCGAGCCCAATTTGGTTCAATGTTAGCAATCTGCTCTGCATAGTCCCCCTGATGGAACAATTGCCAATAGCCTCCTGTAGACCATACTTGTTGGTTTAAGCTTGCATGACCCCAGAAATAACTGTGAAATCTCGCCAATCCATCAAGAGTCAATCGAAGTTCCATGTCTTTTAAAAGAGGAATTTGATACCAGCCTTCACGAGGAGAAAAATCTTTCAAGCACAGTAGAAACCTTGAATCCATTGGGACATCCGTAAACACTTTTTGATCAATGAATAAAGCTTCCCCAATAGCCACATGTTTACTAAATGACTTCACCACCGGATGCTGCAGGAAACGGGATTCAACGAGGATGGACTTGACATCACGAAGCAGTTTGAACTGTTGCTTTGGGTCTTTGCTTTTGGAACGTGCATGGGGTAGTTCTCGAAGGACCACTCGTTTGAGGAACACCGATCCTGTTTCGCCTGACTGATATTTTAAATGTATTCGACCTCCAGCACTTTGTTTATAAGAAATGCTTTCAGAAACTGGACAAGAAAACGAAGATACTGACATCCCAACCCACTCAGTCAAGATTGTATTAGAAAGTACATTCCCGTGGATATCTCTCGCAACTTGCCAATTCTCATCAAAGTGTATACGTGAACACATCTCTTGGTGAGACATCACTTTATTAAACGAAGCACCAGTGATCACCACTCCCATAGTGTTGGCAGTGGACGACTGAGAAGTGTATGTGATGGGGTACCCAGCCAGCGTAGTCACCTCGCCTCCTAATGCAACCACGAGGGCCTCCGTAGCACAAGTGTCCCATAGCGAAGTCCCTAAATTAAACAAGGCAGCATCAGCTTGTCCACAGGCAACTCGAATGGCTTTGTTGCCGCAACCACCAGCAACTAGAGAAACTCCGCCAAGCGCTGCACGTGCACGCTTAAGCAGCGGTTCTGTGATCTCCGCAGAGACAGCAATCACCAGATCGTCGCTTTCACGATTATACAGCGATTGCAATGGGCCCATTATCAACGACACGCCTACAATGCATCTAATGATACACTGGGTGTCGGTATGGTGATGAAACGGAAGCCCGATGACTCCAGCAATAGGGCGGCCTCGCCACGCGATACCAATTAGTGTCTGTACGGATTCCAAACGGCCTTGTACGAACTCACGCGTACCATCCACGGGGTCGATGAACACGCACAAGTCCTCAGTTTCAATGGCATCGTACTCTTGAGGCATGCCGTGGACGTCGAATTTCTTCACTGGTTCACTTGGTTGATGCACATATTCCTGTATAATATTGCTTTGGTCTTCCTCTGCTATAATAGATATAGTTGGAAATCGATTGAGAAGACCATGAACGATACATTGCTGTGCAAGAATATCAGCGTGCGTGAGGTAGCTTCTCGAATCATTCGGGTCCTTCAGGCAAGTGCCAATGTCCAGCTTCTTCTCTCTTTGAGATTGAACTTGTCTAATTATCTCCGTTGCTTCCGCTGCCAAGCTAGCACAGAGTCCTTCCACCTCCTGCAACAACTGTCGACCGCTCCTAAAAGATGACGTTCTTTTGCCGGGACGTCCCAAATCAATATTATAGTTTCTCATCGAAGCGAATCAAATTGCTTCATATTGACTTTGTTGCATAGTCCCCCATTTCATTGGCTTCTGCTATTACGAGGTTTCATTAGAGAATACAATTCTTCCAGAGGTTCACCATGTAAATTCGTCTGGCTCTCATCTTTTACTTTTCAGGCAGATTCGTTATCCAAATCCGTCCATTTTAAACTGCCGAACCATCAATGCGCAAAAATTTTCATTATGAAACCAGTTGGTATCATTGCAACTCTGGTGCATCAGCTTTGCCCTGGTTCATTGAAGAAATACAATCGTCATTCTTCTAAATGAACCATCATACCGGTTAGTTTAAGAACCCTCAGATATTCATATGAATCTTCGTGCACAGCATATTCAATTGTCAATTAAAAATTCATGTTCATTCAATTTCAGCGAACCCTCAGATATTCATATGAATCTTCGTGCACAGCATACTCAATTGTCAATTAAAAATTCATGTTCATTCAATTTCAGCACCTTCTTGGCGAGCCTTCTCCAAATTGCTGGTTGGTGTCTGACACCACGATCACAGTGCCTGTTCTTGTGCCAAACATGGAGACTGGATTTGGAAACGGTGATTTCAAATGCATCTTTAATCGACTCGATAACTTTTTCTGGTCCAGGTAGGAGACGAGATGCCGTTGATTCGTCAAAAAATGCTTCTATTTTCTTCTTCGATTCGGCACACTGTCATCTTGACGATGATAGAATGGATCATATGTTCGTCTGAGCTCTCTTTCAGGCTTTTCTATTCATTTAATAGGTTTTTAATGGTTGCCAGGTTATTTCGTAAAGCTTGAAGGCTTCATTTCATCCAGCAATTGGTTTCTGGCAATCTGGCGAATCTCCCTCTGTCCTCGGCGCAAGGTTGTGTTTGTGATAACACACCAATTGCTGACTTTCCAATTGCCAATACACCTCCTGATGTTCCCCGACCAGTACCACCTTGTTTCCATGCTGCATCTGATTATGCACTTAGGGTTATCTTGTTGCCTTCACATACACGTAAGAGAAGGGGGACATTAGCTGTTCCCTTGAGGTATTGTAATACTCGTTTAGCAGCCTTCCAGTGCAAGTCACCATTCCTCTGAAGATGTCTCGCTAGCTCTTTTACAGAATACGCAAAATCAAACCTTGTATTGATGGCGAACATTAGTTTGCCAACCAGTTTAGCATATAGAGGATGTTTCTCCTCAGTTTCATGCTTCG
>Ga0105053_10010217_pt1 | contig 11756 bp, 6 predicted proteins | sample BON01_FD_78093 | JGI IMG/M metagenome (GOLD analysis project Ga0105053, IMG submission 78093) | Freshwater microbial communities from Lake Bonney liftoff mats and glacier meltwater in Antarctica - BON-01 | ecosystem: Environmental > Aquatic > Freshwater > Ice > Glacier meltwater | place: Lake...
CGTTGGTATTGCTCGGCGTATCCGTTGCCCTTGCGATATTGATATTTCCCAAGATCAATACAGATGTGATGTTGCCCTACGCGATCGTCGGTTATGCGCTCACCCCTTTCGGAGTCGCGGCGGCACTTATCTGGGCACGTTCTCGAGACCTCAAGTTTCAAGGTAATCCACTTTATTTCCGTCTGGATGGACAAACTCGTATAAAGCAAGTTGGGGCAGTAGTCGGAATTTCTTTTATACCTGCTTTTCTCCACATCTGGTACGTGGCGAGTTACGTGACTGCGACGCTCTCATGAGGAATGCATCTGCGGTCCTAGTAGGACTCGTAACGCTGGCAACGGCGTTGGTGGCAACCTCGTTACCAGGTTCATCGGTGGGAATTCGAGGTTTAGACAATCCGATCTCCGAAATCGGTGAAAAGGCGTTCCGCCAAATTAGTACCTGTTTGAGTCCAGCAAATGCGCAACTGAACGTCCTGTTTGTTCTAGATGCTTCATCTTCCCTCCCTGAAGACACAGACAAAGATGGAGTCAGAGGTGACATTCTGGCGCAGTCAATAGCTCAGTTGGTCTCGGTAACAGAAACACGTCCGGTCAACATTGCAATTTCCTCTTTTGATCTTGATTACAAAGAGCAAGCTGCGTGGGAGTCACTGGATCAAAAATCTCTTGACAAAATCAGTCGTGATATACCCTCTTGGGTGTCTAGTTGGTGGGGTCGCGGCGGCGGTACCGATTGGGAGGAGGCCCTCAGCGGTGGAGCTCAAACCATGCGCAATTCTCCAGAAAGTACGACTGCCTGCAAAATGATGATTTGGCTAACTGACGGTGGCATTAATGTTGACGGCCCCCGCGCGATAGCACCAAATAAGTCAGCAATGGAGAATATTTGCGGTACGAATCCAGTAAATGGGGACCGCCTACTCGACGATTCGATCGTTGCGCAACTACGTTCTGAAAATGTTTATCTCATCGGTGTGCTGTTACAGAGTGAGGATTATCTCAACAGTTTGTCCAATGATCCCGCTCGACTCGCAGATGAAAAGTCCAGATTTTCGTATATGCGCCCGGTCACAGAAGGCACTGGCATTGTCAATAATGCAGCATTCACTCAATCGGCTGCCAAAGAGTTTGACTACGAATGCGGAAATATCCCCATTCCTGAAGGCCAGGCAAACGGGGCCCTTTTGTCAGGCAGCTCGCCAATCTCATTGGCATTCGCTTTTGCCGATCTTAACAACGCAATCCGGGGTGGAGAACGAGAAGATTTGGGGAAGACCTTTCCCGTGACGTTCGACATAGAACCTGGCGTGAATTCCTTAAATGTCCAATTGGCTGGGCGAGACTGGTCGCTCAATGGTCCGGAGGGTCCAGTCGTGAGGTCTGGAGTGGATGGGCTAGATGGAGTTGTGGTTTCACAGGAAGGGGATCTCGCAAACATTCGAATTGAAGGGCAAGCGCTACCGCCAGGCGAGTGGACACTAGATGTGCAGGATCCATTTGCATCGGCGGTTATTTACCGCAACATCATGGTGGATGGGAATTTAGAGGCAGTCAATCCTGAGCTGCAAGCCGGGGAAACTAGCGAGATAACGGTGGAGTTCATCGATGCTGTTTCCAGTGAATTAGTACCCAATGATCTTTACGTGGCAGCCCCATTAGAAATGAGCCTCACGGAAGGTCAAATGGGCTCTAAGCAACTTGCTTGCTTACAAGATGCCAACGTACTGCGCTTCACTTGTACCGTGACGCCATTTCAAGTTGGCAAAGCGAAAATTGCTGCGACGTTCGTCTTAAAAACCCGAAGCGGGCGGATTCAATACATATATAGGGGTGACTTTTCACGCGACGTCTTACCCGATGCAAAGTTTCCAGCGGTTTCCCCCACCTCGGTGCAGTTATCCGAAATTGTAGGAAAAAATGGTCGGGCTACCGGGGCAATTACAATCAACGGGCCATCACAAGGTTCGGGATCGGTCTGCGTCCCCACCAGTGACGATCTCACTGTGATCAGTGACGTTATAGAACGAAGCGACTCGTTCTTCTTGGATTGGACAGGCACTGTCAATAACTGTGTTGCTGTTGCGCAGGGCGAAGACATTGAAGTGTCCTTGTCAATCGGTACCGGCATAGCGGCGTCGGGCCAGACGAGCTTGTCGCTACCTTTTGTTCTTACATCATCGGATTCCGTAAATGAACTTAAACAAGAAGTCACCGTCACGTTTTCAACCGTGCGCGAGGGGACTCCAAACCCATTCGTCTTCCTGGGATTGCTGCTTATTGGGTTTGGTATGCCGATAGGACTGCTGTATCTGCAGGCCCGATCAGCCTCGAGGTTGTCGCTCAAAGGACTACAAGTCGCAAATATTCCCGTTCGCGTTCGCATCGACGGCGGGGTAGTTCGACTCTCTCGTTCGACACCGGGTGATTCCGAACTCTTCCAGATGGATGACTGGCAGTGGTTTTCGAGCAAGGTCGAAAAAACCAGGTCATTTACAACCCCAAGTGGGGCAAAGTTGATAACCAAAACTCCCAAAAATCCGTTGGGCGCGCTTTCTGCATTCGCCGAAGCACCTAGCGGTGCCCGAGTGATCACATCTGAAGGTGCTGCTACGAACGGAGTCAGAGGCAAAATTGGTTTGTCGCCGGCAAACCAATGGATTCTCACAATTCCTACATCTGATCTCCTGAGTGAACAAGTTGAACTTTCAGGTCAACTTGTTGCCTTCGCTAATCCAAATGGTGGAGCGCTCGAAGAAGTCAACAGGAACTTGAGTCTCAGTGCTCAAGACGGGATGTTGTTGGGCTCACTGCTCACAGTTCGCGAAAGCATGATGGCGTTATCGGACAAGGAGTCGAGCAAATCTCGAGACAAAGTAAAGAAAGTCAAGAATCCCAAGTCAGATCGATCGACAAAACCAGTGGCACCTGTCGATCAAACTGTTGCCACTGATCCTTCTCCGTTTGATTCATTATTGGGAAATGACAGTGCTTCTGGAAGTGCTAACGCCAAGGACAACCCCAGCGTGACAAAACCATCATCATCTCCGCCACCCAAAGACCCGGGCAGCGGAATGAACAACCCATTCGAAAACCTCTAACCGGTGGGAAATTCCCGTCGCTAGGAAAGGAATAACAAATGCTCCGTCCCGTTCTTCTCATTGGTGTTGGTGGCTCAGGCGGGAAAACTCTGCGTGCCATGAGTCAATCGCTCATGCGAAAGTTGAGACAGGCAGGATGGGAGAAAAACGCTCTACCCGAGGGGTGGCAAATGTTATGGGTCGACTCTGTCTCTCAACAAGACGAGGATGCCTTCCCCGCACCACTTCTGCCCTCGACCCAATATGTGGGTCTCGTACCTCCGGGACTGGCCTACGCTGATCTCCGAACCACGCTGGAACAATCGATCCAGCCGTCAGAGCGAATGGCCGCATTAGCAGGTTGGGTACCTGAGAGCGTTCCAATTGCCATTGCCGCTGGTGCTGGACAAGCCCGGGCAATCGGTCGAGCGATCTCAGCTGCGCAAATATCTCCACTCAAAAGCGCCATTGAAAATGCCAATGCCCGTTTGAGCGGTATCAATGTTTCGACGGAACTTTCCGAAATTTCAGGACTATTTGGTCAATCAGATAGTTCACCAGTGACGACTCCCATTGCTATTGTTATTTCCTCTGTTGCGGGAGGATCAGGTTCCGGAATGTTTATGGATGTTGTGGAAACATTGAAAACCGTAAACTCTGAATTTGCTTCACCGGATGGAATCATCACGATTCTTTACACGCCGGATGTTTTCGCAAGTATTGAAGGTGCTGGAGGTCAAATCCCACCCAACACGCTCGCAGCGGCCATGGAGGTTACCTCCGGCGTGTTGTCGCAGGGACTAACAAGCAGCAGTGTCAGCATGCTGCGGTCCCGAGGGTTGGTGAATAGGTCACGGCACGGGTTTGGGGCTAAATGCAACTTCCTCGTGGGATCAAGCAATAAAAACATCTCATTGGGCTCGCAATCTGACGTTTACTACGCAGTCGGGGAATCTCTCACCGCGATTGTTACCGACGATCACGTGCAACAAAACTTGCGTGCCTTTATCATCACGAACGTTTTTCTACAATCTGGAAATTCAATGCTTGTTCAAGACAATTCGCTCATGTCTGAGGCATCTGATCCAGACGAATCCATGCCTTTTTCAGCGTTGGGAATGGGACGAGTAAATCTTGGAACAGATCGATTGGCTGAATACATTGCACAGCTATTAACTCGGGATGTTACGGAGCAGTTATTGTGGCCCGATTTTGAGAATAATATACAATCCGATGGCCAGCGTAAGACGCCGGAGGAACTTATTGATGACCGAATCTCACGAACGTGGACAGAGTTCCTGTTCGCTTCCAAGCTCAATGAGAGGGATCCAGCTAATGATGTCGTAGACGCATTGGTCGAATTAACTCAAGTCGAGCAACGCCTCATGCAGTGGGCCCGTGAGGGTCTGAACAAGGCGAGTCAAGGTGTTGACGGAGGCGGAATGTCGCCTGCCGATTGGGCCATCAGGATTCAGAATTACTACGACAACAATATTTCGGTTCTCAGGGCTCAAGAAAAAGCTAATACGTATGAACTGGCTCAAACCTGGACAGTTGAAATCCAAAGTCACTTGAAACAGCTGATCTCCCAAACTGCGTTAAGAAATGGCTTTATCGTGACCGGCCGGCTCTTGCAGCGACTCGTAGAGGAAATGCAATATGTGACTCAAGAGCTCAACACGCAAGTGGCAACTAAGCGTGCACAGACACAGATGATGGCAAGTGGGATCCAGCAAGTTCTCAATGTTGGCGCTAACAAACTAGCTGCAAATGACGACGCACTAGGTAAGGCAGTTAAAGCAATCCAGCTGGGGGCCGGGTTGGAGATCGACGCTGATCGCTTTGAAGTTGCGTCATCACTAGTTAGTGACTTGGCGGAAAACTTTCTTGAACCAATGCTGAAATCGCTTCGCTTTTCACGTGCGGAACTGGCTTCCGGAGTAAATGCCAAGCAACTCCCTGATGGACGACCGAACAACTGGCCAATATTGCCTGAATTTGGAAAGCCTCTTCCGACTCAACTTCGTCCGGGTGCAACTGAAAGAGTACTTATTGAACCAGAGAATTATGAGCACGTGCTGCAGGAGGAGGTACAGGCATGTCTGAAAGACAATCAGGACCGAAGTTCATGGCGCAGCGTGATTCGAGAGCGTGCGGCACTCGGACAAGTTTTGGACAACGGTGAATTTGAAGGTGTGGGCATAATCCAAGAGGTAGTGACCTGGATTCCGCAGGACCCGCAGGCTTCAACCGCTCGAGTCTCCGGCGTGAAAGCACAGTTTGGTCTTCCTAAATCTTTTACAGATATCCAACAATCAATTGAACAGTGGCTTGCGGATGTAAAACTGTCAACTGGCCTGGCTAAGTTCTTGAAGCAGAGTCTTGTGAAGTATGTGGAATCGGGAACTCCAGAAGAACAGGTTCAAAGACAGTCGGATTTCATAGACGCCTTTGGAGAGGTCGTTTCAATCGCTGCACCATTCGTCGAGATTAATTCAGCCGTGAAGGCTGCCTTGCATCCCAATGTTGACGATTCGGTGATGCCACTAGTGTCAACAATCCCATTTGTTCCAGGGCATCCTTTGTACGAAAAGATAAAATCTGCCCTGAGTGCGGGAGGTTTGTGGTCGGATAGACAGTCGAAGGAATGGTTTGGCACGTCAAACGCCGATCAAATCAGTATTTTTACAATGACTGGCAAGGCCATGATGCCTATGGTCTTTAACAACCTAATGCGCCCAATTGCTCAGTCTTGGGCTGCGAATTCAAACAATGCTGATAGGCGCCACGCTTTCTGGGCCATGAGGCGAGCTCGACCCCTAGCAGAATTTATTCCGGCAGGCCATCGCCAAATCGCTGCCATGACACGTGGGTGGTTCTTAGCTGGGCTGCTAAACCAAAGAATAATGAAAGACGAAGGATCTTCAGGCTGGAAAGTTCAGATATGGGACGAGGAAAGTCGTAGTGAAGTAGATTTCCCGTTCCCGCTGTTGAGTGCGAAGACTGTTTCACAAAATGCACTGCCAGCGGCAGTACTCAAGTCTTTGGCTATCGCCTATGTGAAAGTGAATGAGGCCGGAAACTTGGCACCGCTTCGCCCGTATCAACGCTTGTTGGAGTTGGGCGCCGATTCACGGTTCCCCACCATCTTGAGTGATTGGATTAAGACGGGAGTTGTGGCTGGGGTCGGGGCGCCAAAACCCGACAGCAAAATTGCTGGATTACCAACAGATTCACTTGATGCACGTAGAGATGCTGTGGTGAATGTTCTTGAAAAAACACTGGATAAATACACTTCCGAATTCGCCGAAATTGAGGAAAAACCTAATCCATACACGGCTCCACCAATATGGGAATTGCGTGATTACATTCTGCCGGCATTGGGATTGTTGATAACCGCTGCACACTCCGTGAGAGATGACGAAGGAACGCTTTAATGTCTGATCTACGTCGGAAAACAGCGATGAAGCGGGGGGTCGCCGCTCAAGTTGTGTTGCTACCGTCCGGTTTGGTTGGCGATGCTGTTATGGAGAGAGTGGAACTGTGGTCGGCTGAAGGACTTCTTGATCCGGTCTTCTGGGTTCCCGCGGATTTGGTGCATGAACATCACACAATGCCTGCGCGAATGACGGCGATTGTTTTCGGCCGGCGTCCCAATGGAACGCAGGAACGACGCGAGGTGCCACTCTTGGCGACGTTGGGTAGGGAAAGTATTGAGGAACTGATCGTGACAAGTGTCCGGTGGCTCTCAGGTGACCAAGGAGACCGTGATGTTGTTTCGATTTCAGCATCGCGCCTGTTAGCGGCGCTGAAAGATGCCATGCCTTTACCTCGACAAGTCGGTGAAATCACCATCGGTGGCACCAGAGTCAGGTCACTGAATGTCGTCTTCGCCTCAACGAAAGTTACCTCAACTGAACTAGCTGGACTACTCTCAAATGACTGGGAAGAAAATATCTTAGTGTCTCCCGAAGACAGACAGCGCCCCAATTCAGCTGATAGATTCACAGATTCGGACGATCATGAAACCTGGGCGGGTTTCGTCGCAGCATCGGTTTCAACCATTTCAGGACTTTGGACGGGGTTTGCAACAAGCCCGATATCAAAACTGCCCGGATCAGGTTCGGCGACCAAGGTGCCCCAAGTCAGAGTCGCACGCACGTTCGCCAGGGCAGTGGTGAGCGGAGATTTCTCAGTAGAAATGGCGCGTTCGATCTCAGCTGCCTTAGCAAACCCCAAAACACCACTCTTGGATCCGATTATTGCATCACAAATTTCCTCGATAGTGGCCCTGGATGGGCCGGAAGCTGCCACGTACATTGAAAGCGGAGTGCAAGCACTTGTGCGAGCAGACGGTGGCGCACTGACGTACAAAATTATGGATGCACTTGCAGCGTCAAAACCCGCCCCCGTGGGATTTATTAGTGCACTTAGAGACTTTTTCGTCTTTGCCTGGAATAAGTTGCTATCGATTCCCGTGTGGATTTGGGGCTGGTTCGCAGACAAGCTGGGTCGCAAAGCAACTCAGTCCCTTTATGGGCCTGAGTCTGAATTGGCTGTGGATGCCCGCAGAGAATTGCGAGCTGAGCACGCAGATCGCGATCTCATGGAGACTGCCCAAGCTATTGCGAATCTTCAACAACTAGTGCTTCAGCAGTTGAATCAGCCCCCACTACCTGTTACAAAAAAGGTTGCTCCTACCCTTTGGACTTCGATGCGTGCTGTCGTCTTCTCGTTAGTGGATGGTGGTTCGGACAACAAGGATCTTGAACCCATCAGAAAGGATGGTCGGGTCGCCGTCGTCCCCGACGTGGGGATGGTCATCCCCGCACCGTGGGATGTGTGGAAGTTGCCCGAAGAGGCGGCACGTCACCTAACGGGCGATAGTGATTCTGTTACAACCGTTGAATGGACGGATGTTGCAGGGGCAAGGGAACTTCTGGAACATCTCACCGAACGTTCTGCGGATTTAGATTTACGATTCCAGGAAATGGGAGACAAAGTCGCCAAAACAAGACTAGATCTCATTGCCTCGGAAAGAAATTATGTTGAATCCAGGGAACTATTTGAGGATTTTGAAGTCGATCTCGATGAAGCGCTGGAGACTTTCCGGCTTCTCTCAGGCGAAGAGAAGGAGTCAGTCAATGAGTAAAGAAGATGTTGACCCTCAGGGTCTAAACAACAGAGACTCCGAAGTAGTGGAGCAAGACTTTGAAGAGTCAAAACCCTCTAAGGAAATTGGTGAAATACCATCACCGGGGAGTAAAACTAATTTGGAGCCCGAGGAGCTTGAACAGAAGGACTTAATAATTGAATTCATTGCAAAAGAATCTCAATCAAGTGTTGAACCAGGTGATTCGCAAGTGGATGTGACTGACCCTGAGACCATAATTGTTGAACGTATTGCTGAATTAGAGACCAATCTCGAAGAGCAAAAAACGCGAATGGCTTTGGCTGAGAGAGCTGTGGCAATTCGACGGCAAAGATCAATCACCAACCGTGAAAAGCGAGGGCGGATTCAACAAGATTTGGCGCACCTCACAAATGCTCGAGACTCCCTTGCGTCCTGGCTGAATGAGAGGTCGCAATCTCTGGCATTAAAACTCCTGGCTCACATTGATGAGCAAGAGCAGTTACAAAAATCCGAAGAAAAAGTTATACGTTTCTGGGCCGAGGCGCCGATTCCACCTACCATGGACACCGCCGCAAATCTCCGGCGCAAATACATCCGTGGTTTGTGGGTATCTCTCTTCGGAGCCGCCATTATTCCGGTGCTTCTTTTTGGGCTCAACTTGTTGTTGGCTGAAAATGATGCTCAGGTTGCTTGGTTCGAAGACACTTGGTGGAAGTACGCGATATTAGGGTGCATGCTATTCGTGATTTTCGTTTCCGTCGGACTTACGGCGTATTACCGGGGATACAATCGAATGAAGCTCGACATGGACAAACGCCTTGCACGTGGAAGATATTTGCTTGGAGCCATTGACCATATTCGCTCAGAGCGAGCAAGGATTGAGGGGCTTGCCCCACAGGTCCGTGACCGCCTTCAATTCTTTGGCGCAGTTTTACAAGAACCGTGGCGTGTACCCGGTTACGGAGGGGCTACGGAGGACTCTGACAATTTGAAGAGAGGTCTTCCGGCGTTGCTTCAAATCGCGAAGACTGCGCATGCTAACGATCCCGCAATAATTAAATTGCGTGCTCAATTCACGGCAGAGCAGTATCGGATTGGAATGCGCAGACAAGCAATCGACGAACTAATTCACGCTGCGGCTGAACGACAAGGAATTCCCAGTGAGCAGGCTAATCTCCGTGCAATTGATAGGGACTCTTCCGCGTACGGCCTTCGCTCTGCCCTACTAGAAATGGTGCGCGATCCGGAAGTCCTAGAATTAGTTGGTCGAAGTCGCGTGGCAGAAATCGCAGCACATATCCAAAGTGGTATGACTCCTTCAGGGGAGAGACCTGGAATTGCTTTAACTAATATTGATACATTGCAGGGTCTTAGTGTGAGTCACGACCTACTTGCAGATTGGTCAAACAATCAGACTTCATGGGACGATTACGTGGCTGAAATCCTCGAGGATGGCGCGGCTCTCTCTCGACTTGCTTTTTCTCCCACTGGAACTGCCCAAAGTCGTCACCTTAAATTTCAATCAATTGCCGTCGCACCTGAACGACTCCGCGAATCCGCAGGGCAGCTTATTGAATTCGTCGACGTTGACAGTGGAGTCGTCACGGGCACTGAGATAGTGGCACGACTTGACATTACTCAGGCAATGGACGTAAGTGATGTTGCGCTCTTTGACCTGACTGCGTCTGAGAGCTGGTCGACCCAACCAGAATCGCCAGCAACGAAAATAATTCCAGGTGAACATGATTCATACACCTTGTGAGAAGTGATGGAAGATCCTTTTTCATCATTGACAAGTCAGTCACAGTCACCCGTCCCAGACGAGCTAACGGAGGGTAGCCCTTTCGAAGGGTTATCCGGGAGTAGCCGATCTCGCAGAAACCGAAGTCGGACTATTTACTCTATTTTTACTGTAGGGATATTGCTACTCGGCGTTTGGTTTGTGCCTCGTGCACTCAGTGGAGATCAAACAACAGGAGCAAATCAATCTATTCCTTCTGTCACTCAAAATTCAGAGTTGTCGACGGTCGTTGCCGAACCGGTCCAAGAAAATACTGATTCTGAAGATGCGGGGATATTAGATCCTGAAGACGGTGACCTGTACTCGGCTCCGCCAAACTTAGACTCGTTCATTGAACGTGTCACGGGAAGCACAGTCATTGTCGAATGTGCAAAAACAGTAAACGATGCGTTGGTCGATGTCGGTAGTGGATTCATAATTGATGTTGCAGACTTTTCAGGTACAACATCGGATGGTTTAGCAATTGTCACAAATCACCATGTCGTTGATAATTGCACAGAAGGTAGAGGTTCCCTGGCAGCTGGATCGGATGACATATTTTCCGAAGTGCAGGTCCTTGGCTATGACATTGCGAATGATCTTGCGCTCTTGAGTATCGGTTCGCTGGGCCTAAACTCGCTACCAATTTCAGTAGATATCGCACCGGGACAATGGGTTATGACGAGTGGAAGCCCCCTTGGAATCGAGTCGAATGTGACCTTTGGTCAAGTTACAAGTTTAGGTGTGAGATCTGAAACGCCTGGGGCAGACATGATTGCATCGGATGCTGTAATCGGTCCAGGCAATTCAGGTGGACCACTTGTTAATTCACGAGGAGAAGTGTTGGCAGTTAATAGCGCAATTATCATAGATATGACTGGCATTTCTGTCTCCGTTCCCCTGACACATTTATGTATTTCTATTCTCAAGTGCGCCACCTCGTAGCAAAGGGAATTTATGGATAACCCGTTTGAAGATTTTGAAACTTCCAAAACAGTGCGGCATTCAACACAAGCTGCGCGACCACTTGGGTCTCAATCCGCAAAATTCATACTGGCTGGCGTTGCCTTGTTCTCAGCCGGTGTCTTAGTAGGGGGAGTGGGAGTGTCACTGTTTCCTAACACCAGCAATGACATGGTTGATGTAGTGGTATCAATGCCGACCCCAAGCCCTGCGACTACCCAAGTTCAAGAACCTGAGGAATCACTCGAGCCGATCCCCAAGGCAACCGTCACTGTGACCGAGTCGCCGCCCTGTGATGCAACTGTCGTTTGTGGAGGAGCATTAGAAAACAGCAGCGATCTAGATCAAGAGGACTCAGGAGAAAATAGTGGGGACCGTGCTGATCTGGATCCGCGTTTCTCCTTCTGCTACGAGGCGATTTCAAATGGTTACGGTGATTACATTTATGGAGTTAATCCTGAATTTGAATGGTACGACGACAGGGACAGGGACGGAATTGTTTGCGAACGATAGGACCGGCCCGTAGCGCGAAGAATGAAGGATGAGTAAGAGATTCTGTGGATCATGATTTCCCCCTCCTGATCGATCTGGACACCTGATAAGACGACATGATTCAAAGACCTTTTATTAGAGGCGTCGGTCTCTAAGCTGTCATTGTGTGGACGTTAGAAGAAGAGCAGGCGCTGCGCGAGGACTTGATCGACAAGGTGATCGCCAAGGCAAACGAGGGTGACGGCATGCTCTCGCGCACCGAACTCGGAAGCTTTGAGTATGCCGGACAACGCATCCGAGTAATCGAC
>Ga0105053_10010221_pt1 | contig 11752 bp, 12 predicted proteins | sample BON01_FD_78093 | JGI IMG/M metagenome (GOLD analysis project Ga0105053, IMG submission 78093) | Freshwater microbial communities from Lake Bonney liftoff mats and glacier meltwater in Antarctica - BON-01 | ecosystem: Environmental > Aquatic > Freshwater > Ice > Glacier meltwater | place: Lake...
ATGACCTGCGCCAACCGGCTGCGCGTCACCTCAAACCCCGCATGCGGCAAAAGCTTGGCCTCATCCATATATAACCCACGATCAATCTCAATCTGTAGCGCATGAATGTTTTGCGCAGGCTGGCCATAGGCCTGCGTTATATGCCCACCGGCAAAGGGCGCATTGCGCGCCACAACAAACCCAGCCTCACTAAATGCTGCATGCACCGCGTCATACAGCCAATTCGCGCATGAAGATCCATAGCGATCTCCCAACACAATATCTGGCATGACGCCACCGCACGGCAACGCGACTTTGCGCGCCACGCTTGGCATTGAATGGCAATCAAACAATATTGCCATGCCAAACCGATCGCGCGTATCCATGAGCAACCGCGATAGGCAGTTATGGTAGGGTCGATACCCGCGAGCAATGCGTGATTCCGCTTCAAACAGCGTAATCTTGCCATCCATAATTTCGCGCCCTTCGGCAACAACGCGCGGAATCACCCCAAGCCCTGCTGTCAGTCGCGCATTTAAGCCCGTTTTTGGCGCACCGTGCACAACAGCCGGGTCCAATTCATGGGCGGCGCGGTTCAAATCTATATAGCTGCGTGAAAAGGTTGCCGCCAATAACGGCGCGCCACGTTTGGGGGCACTGCCCACCAATTCATCCACAAACGCATCTTCCGAGGAGCGTAACTGCGCGATGTCCAGCCGCACCCGCGCCAAAAATGACGCCGGATAACGCCGACCACTATGTGGCGACGAAAACACCGCGCAAGAGGTGCGTCGCTTTGGTAACAACAATCTGTAGGCGCGATCAATCATAAATTGGCCCCTGTTCATTTGGCTGAGTATGCGCCATGAATGCGCGGCTGAAAAGGTCTTGAACACCGCTCCGACTCCTTCTATAGAACCACCCACGAGGCATCGTCCATGGGCCCAAACTAGGATCCATTGGCTGCGCCGCTGTTCTTTCGGGTGTATAGCTCAGCGGGAGAGCACTTCGTTGACATCGAAGGGGTCACTGGTTCGATCCCAGTTACGCCCACCATTTCCTCGGAAGTGGTTGTAAGGACAGGCTCATTTGGGCAAGAATTTTAACAGGCGCAAGCATTGCTGCGCGCCGCTGGATAAGGAGAGGGACTATGAAAGTCCGTAATTCACTTCGCTCCCTGAAGCAGCGCCACCGCGATTGCCGTGTCGTTCGCCGTAAGGGCCGGGTTTATGTGATCAACAAAACCCAACCCCGGTTCAAAGCCCGTCAGGGCTGAACCGCACTACCAAATGACACAAAGGCCGCGCATTGCGCGGCCTTTTGTTTTGCGGTGAACATATCCACAAACCCAACCTTGCCGCGCTGCCCGCACGACCTACGATTGTGCGCCGCTTGGCGGTTGCGGCGCTATTTGCAAGGTCAGCCCCGCGCCGCAATGCGCCGTCAGGCACCGTCAAACAGTTGCTGTAGGCCAGATCGCCTATGCCTAACAAAACCTGCGCATGCATGGCCCATTAGGGGCAATGTTGCGCAGCATAATCCTGCAAGGCGGCGATCAGGGCTTCAACCTGCTGTGGTGGCGCGGCCGTCACAAGCCCAAGCTGATCGCTTTGATGGGTCGCCCGCCACCCACTAATGCTCGGGCCAAGCCAAGCTCAATGTGTGCGGGCACGCGCGGTCCAATTGCCACCAAAAAGTGGGCTTATGCCGCAGCATAAAGCGCCTAACTTCAACACCTGCCCCAACCCAAACGGTGCAACGCGGCGCATGCGTAACGGCGCGGCTGGGTGCCCCCGCGCCGCGCCGCTACCGCCAGGCTGGCGGGGTGATCAGCTGATCACCCACACGAGCGCGGCAGTTTATCAACCGCCCCGCAGCAGGGCCGTAATGGTCAACGCGTTGACATAACCCGTTGATGGCATGCTGCGATCTCGCTGGAATGCCGACAGCGCGGCGCGTGTATCACTATCAAAAATGCCATCCGGCGCACCGGGACGATACCCCAGCGCTATCAAACGCAACTCAATCAACAAACGCGTGCTGTTATCCATACCCAGCGCATTTTCAGCCGCCCGCGCCGCCGCTTCAGCAGCCGATTGCCCAGCGCCAGGATCGTCGCGCCCACTTGTGTCACGGTCCAACTCGCCGCCTAAGGCAAGCAAGCGCGCTTTGGCTGCACGGTTATACAAACCATCTGGGAACCGCTCCAAATAGCGCTCAAAGGCGCGTATGGTGTTGCGATTTAAGGCACGTTCCCATTCGTCTTGGTCTGTTTGGCCAGATACTTGCTGCAACATACGGCGCGCCTCGTTGGCATGCACGCCTTCAGGGTAACGGCGCAAATAGCGAATCAAATCATCCTCCAAGCCCGAAGCGCCAGTTTCGCGCCAATAGGTTTCATCGCCTTGGGTTGAAACCCGCTGCAACATACGCCGCGCCTCAGTGGCATGCACGCCCTCAGGGTAGCGTCGCAGGTAACGGTTCAAATCATCCTCCAACCCGGTAATGCCAGTTTCGCGCCAATAGGTTTCATCGGCACGCTGCACAGCTTGTTGCAACAAACGCTGCGCTTCGGTGGCATGGGCGCCCTGCGGATAGCGGCGCAGATAGCGGTTCAAATCATCCTCGCGCCCCGAAGCCCCAGTGCTACGCCAATAGGCCTCATCCGCTTCGGCCAATACGCGGCGTTCTGCATTTGCACGGCGTTCTAACCGCCCAATTTGGGCCTGCGTAATATAGCCGGTAACTTCTAGTCTTTCATCAGCTTGCCAAGCCGCAATTGCGCTCCGCGTGCCACGGCCAAACACACCATCAACGCCACGCGTATCAAAGCGCAACACCGTCAGGTTTTCCTGAATGCGTCGCCTTTGGGTGCGTGTCAGCCCCAATGCCGCTTCAATCGTTTCTGGCGTGCGCTGCACTACTGGCGGGGTAATCACAACCCGAGGCGGCGTTACAACCGGTGCATTCCGCGGTGCCAAAACAAGCCGAGACGATATGTAGCCCGAATAGTTTAACCGTGAACCAGATCGGTTCATCGCATCGGTTAGCCGCGCATCAACCTTCAAAAATTCATTTGTTATGGCGGTGTTCAAATTTCCATATAGCCCACTTACCACCAGCAATCCCGGCGGCGCGTTCACGGCACCAATGCCACCATCAACGCCGCGTATCCCGCTGACATCATCACCAGAAGAACCGATAAACAGCACCGCGCGGGCATCATGGGTGCCTAGCATTTGGGCGAACAGGTTAAATGACACCCCACCCATTTCGAAATCGGTGGCGCTGTTTGGGTTAATATCTACTGGTAAAAACCAACCATGGTCGCCCAGCGCGGCGGTATGGCCGACCAGCTGCACCACGGCAATATCTGCGTCATCCAGTTGGCCTTCAAAGGCTTCCATCTCGCGGGCCATGGCGGCCCGGTTCAGGTTATTGCCACCATAAACCCGGTAGCCGCGCGCCTCATAGGTGCGAACCAAGCCACTATGGGCTCGGTCTATCGCGCGCACAGTAGATCCGTGCGCATAGGTTCCATTGGAAATAACCAAGGCTATGTTTTCCGCCCAAGCACTGCCTGCGGCCAGAAGGCTTACAAACAATGTGGTTGGCAGTAATAGGTTCAGTCGAGCCATGACGCCCTCCTTTGATACACATACCAAAGGCTAGCAGTCGCACGCGTCCCGCGCATCCCCCGCACTGATAACCCAAGGTTCATAGGCGCTTATTGGCCATGTTTCCGCCGATGGCCCCATGGGCTGCCTTGATAACTAAGGAAAATCGGCGCGGCCGATCACGGATTTTGCACGCGAGTCAGTGCATTTGTAACATCTCGAAGCACAAATTCGGCCAATTACCGCCGCAGGGCGCTTCGGGTCATGGGTTCGAAAGGCTCAGCCCGGCACCAATTCCATCATCAACGGCTTCACGCCCGGCTGGCGGCGTATCTCACCGCGCACCTCAAGCTCTAGCTTCACGGCCATCATGTGCCAGCCGAGCTTGCCAATCTTCTCAAGATCATCCGCCGCAATCACCGCGCGAATCGCATCTGACAACCCGCCTGATTTACATGGCCCCTGCCCCAGCACTTGCAAAATGGCCGTGCGGATCACCTCAAACTTCCATGTCGGAATATTCGTCATGCTTTTGCCACCATCATTCGGTGTGCGGCATGCGGTTTTTTCGTCCAAATCAGCCATCAGTCAATCTCCTACCCCGTCATCCAATTGGGTTAAGCTTCGCACATTTTGGGTAATAAGCCAAGGCGGGGTGCCTTGTATCTGGGCTTTCGCGCGATTCTGTGGCCATGCCAATACGAAATGCCCGCTTTGCAATATATCAGCGTAATGCGCTTACCCCAGCACGATCACCGCTCGAACAAATGGGCAATGTATACAGAAAAGTACCTCAGCGCTTACTCAGTCGCGCTTGCCACACATGGGTTTTCAAAGCTGGGCGGTATGTCATTCAGGTTTAATAAATTGAATATCCCGTCGATAACTTCAAACGGAAACAAAATGCCCAACTTCAAACCATCATCATCGCATACGCCCAATATCGCCCCTCTATTGGATTCTTCCTCCAGATAAATAATGTCAGGGTTTGCGGCACGCACCTGCCGAACCCATTCCGAAAACGCCGCATTGGCCGCAATTTGGTCTATCGCTGGCACAGAATCCGCATAGCGCACGCCGCAGAGCGTATAAACCCGGCCATCATTCTCCCAGCCGCCATAATACCCAGCCAAAACCTGCCCATCAGCAGATGACCGATGGTCGGTCGCGAAGGCTTGATATTCATCAATCGCCGCTGCCGGCAACCTGTCAAAAAACGCCGCGTCGCCATGGTCAACCCACGCCGCACAGGCATTGGCGAATGCGCTAAACTGGTCCATTGGTGGGGTAAAATTACCTTCAATATCCAGCGCCGTTTGCGCCGACGCTGCCGCGCCCAGCATAAGCGCGCCAATTGCTACACAAACGATTTCATTCTCTACCTCCCGGGCATTCTGGTTCTGCCCCACCGGGCAATGAATGGGTGACGCCAAGGCGCAGTTCAGCCGCGTCGGTGGCTTGGGAAAACGCCATTACAACGCGTGCGTCCTGCCCATCACACCAGTAAATGATGCGCGTAAACAGGCCGCCGCCGTCATGGTCAAATAACGCCACGCCGTCAGCTTCGGCCATGCGCGCAAATTCGGTATCCACCCAGTTTCGCAATTCAGCTTTATCTGCCGCCGGCATGGCTTGACGCGGTTGAGCAAGGCAAAGCACAGGCTCACCCACAGGCTCACCGGGACTGGTGCCAGCCAGCACAACCTCAATCATACGATCCGGGTCACTAAACAACCGGTTGGCCATGCCAAACTGCGGGCTTTCACCTAAATTATCTAGCACCCGCAAGGGCAAAGCATTGCCCATCCGCATGGCCCCCACACACAGGTTAGCCGCCAGTGCAAATAGCGGCTGCCACCCTTCAGTTTGGCCACTGCGCAACTGTGGCCCGGCGGCAAACCCCGCACTGGCCATACAGGCACCAACCACCGCCACGCAAAACATTCTCATCACGGCTCACCCCCAAATATGCGTTTGCACAGGCTGATTATTGCGCGTTCGGCCATAGTGCCACCCCCAAAACTCAAAGCATACGCCAAAAACACTGCCCGATCGAAACCTTTCATGGTTCAAACACAGTATTATTCGAATAAATTAATTTATGAAAAAATTTTCTATTCAATATCATAGCCACAAAAATCATTTTGTTCGATTTATATAATAGTTGCAAACCCACTTTCCTCACCAAAAACACAATATTTGGCCTGAAAATCACCGCGCCGCCCGTTTCAACCCATTTTTCCACCATAAAATCTTCGCAACCAACCGGACTGTTGTGAGTGATAACTATTTACCAATATGACTGCCCCGCAATTGCCGCGCAGTAGACCTGCACCCAACACAATCCAACCCAATACGCCGTCAAAAAAGAAAGGTTTACCCATAAACCATATCAAAAAAACCTGCCCATAACAGGCGTGGTTGCCGATATTCACACCTACCAGCACGATGGGATGTTTGACATCTTGTTGATTCACCGCACGCTGCTTGACGATGCTAGCCGCCACGCCTGCTTAGGCACGCTGTTGAACCACCTATCGCCCGGCGGTTACCTGCTCTTATCCGATGAAAAAACAAATATGCCGGGGCTGCGGCATATTATGGCAGAATCAGGCCATTACTGGACGATACGCACCAATAAAGGCGGGTTTTATTCGCCCAAACCACGGCTTAGTCGGCCACATACCCAGCTAACGTGATCGCACAAACCCAACAATATCATAGGCCTTGGCTAAAATCGGGTTGGCAATGGCGGCGGCCCGTTCGGCCCCCTGCCCCAAAATCCGGTCCAGTTCATCCGGGGCCTGCATCAGCCGGGCCATTTCGGTTGAAATTGGCGCAAGCTTGGCCACGGCCAAATCGGCCAGCGCTGGCTTAAACACACCCCAGCCCGCGCCTGCATATTCTGCTACAACCGCATCCACCGATTGTTCGCTCAACGCGGCATAAATATCGACCAAATTGCGCGCCTCGGGGCGGCCATCTAGCCCCTTTACCTCGGATGGAATGCCATCTGGGTCGGTGCGTGCCTTCTTAAACTTCTTGGCAATCATCTCCGCATCATCGGTCATATTGATGCGTTCCATGTCACTATCTCCCGATTTTGACATTTTCTTCGTCGCATCACGCAGGTTCATCACCCGTGTGGCTGGGCCTTCAATCACCGGTTCAGGCAGCGGAAAGAACCCCTCCACTTTAAAATCATTGTTAAACTTCTGGGCAATATCGCGCGTCAGCTCCACATGCTGTTTTTGGTCTTCACCCACGGGCACATGCGTGGCGTGATACAGCAAAATATCGGCCGCCATCAAGCTCGGATAGGCATATAGGCCCAGCGACACCTTCTCGGCGTTCTTGCCCGCCTTGTCTTTGAACTGCGTCATGCGGTTCATCCACCCCATCCGCGCCACACAATTAAACAACCAGCCCAATTCGGCATGGGCGGGCACTTGGCTTTGGTTGAAGAGAATCGATTTGTCCGGGTTCAGCCCGGAAGCCACATAGGCGGCCACAAGCTCACGCGTTGCATAGCGCAGGGCCGCAGGGTCTTGCCACACAGTGATCGCGTGCAAATCAACCACGCAATACACCGTTTCAACGCCGCTATCTTGCGTATCCACAAACCGCTTAATCGCGCCAAGGTAATTGCCCAGGGTTAGCCCACCACTTGGCTTGATCCCTGAAAACACGCGTTTTGTATGGCCGACTGCATTTATCTGTGCACTCATCATCATTCTCCACTGCCGCCTTGGCTGTGGTTTATGGCGCTGTGCCGGGGCCGCGTCAACCAGCCGTGATCGCCGCTTTCTAGACAGGGCCGCCAAAACGGGCTAAGGCCAAGGCCAGCATGACGGAGCGCCGCGATGACACGATCATCCCCAAATAATGACGAACAGCCTATTGCCTATGATTCCCAATCGGTGCTCAACCCGATCTCACCCTTCTTGTTGCTAATCGCAGCCGTGGCAGCGATGGTTGAAATCGTCCTGATTCTGGGCGAGGCAGACCTGATCGGCGGCCCACAGTCGCATAATTGGCGGGCCATCTGGGCGCAGGATTTCGGGTTTTATGACCCGATTTTTGAACAATTCCGCGAAACAGGCATATCGTTGTTTTTCGCCCAGCCCGATCTGGCGCACAGCTTCATCACCTACCCGTTCATCCATTATAACAGCCCCAGCGCGCTGGTTGGCTGCGTTATATTTCTGGCGGTAGGCCGTGCGGTTTCATTGCGGTTTTCGGTTTGGGCCGCACTAATCATTTTCTTTGCCGGCATTATCACAGCCGCGCTGGCATACGGGCTTGTGTCAGCTTCCGGGCTGCGGTTGCTTGGGCTTTTTCAACCAAGCTGCGCGCTGATCGGCGCCTATTGCTGGTCAGAATATCGCTTTCGCCACGTCGCGGGGCAGCCGGTTTGGCCCGCCTTTCGCATCGTGTTTTTCTTGGCAATCTTGAACATTGTGCAATATCTGTTTTTCCAACCAACCGATTTTTGGGTGGCCGAACTCGCCGCATTCCTGATTGGGTTTGGCCTGTCATACCTGCTGGCCCCCGGGGCCTCGCGGCGGCTTGTTGCAAAACTGCGCGGCAATTAGGGGCGCAGCGCACGGCGAAGGTCGCTGCGCGCAAAACCACCCAAGGCGACCAGTGCAACGCCGTAAACCAAGGCCCCAACCAGCACAATCAGCCCCAGCGCTGCAAAGCGCAGCCCCGTGCCAGCGGCCAACCAAGGGGCAAGCAACAGCCCAAGCCCAAAAATGATGGCCCCCATAATCAGTGCCGCCGCCAATTGCCGTGGCACCCGGCGCTTCAGGCGGGCATCCATCCGGGCCGCATCGCCAAACCCGCGTGCGCCCAGCATTAACAGCCCCAGCATCGCCCAAGCTGCAACACTTGTGGCCACTGGTGCCGCCAAATAGCCCAGCCACGGCATAAGCCCCACCGCCAACCCAAGGTTAATAACCATCGAGGCGAGCGCGTAATAAAACGGTCGCTTGGTATCTTCGCGGGCGAAAAACAGCGGCGATATGACCTTTTGCAGCACAAAGGCTGGCAGGCCGAGCCCGTAAATCGCCACCGCAATAGCCGTGGCCGCCGTATCTTCGGCCCCAAAGGCCCCGCGTTCAAACAACACACCCACCAGTAAGCCCGGCACTACAACCAGCGCCACAGCCGAAGGCAAGCCAAGCACCAGCGCAAATTCGGCTGCCCGGTTTACAGCACCTTTGCCGCCCAGCCCATCGCTTGCGGCTAGCCTGCGCGCCAATTCGGGCAGCAATACCACGCCAATCGCAATGCCCACGACACCCAAAGGTAGCTGATACAGCCGGTCGGCATAGCTCAGCCAGGCAATCGCTCCATCGGTAAAGCTGGCCACTTGGCGGCCCACCAGCAGGTTAATCTGCACCACGCCACCAGCCAATGCCGCCGGGGCCGCGATCATGGCCAGCCGCTTTAGCTCAGGTGACCATGAAAGCCTTGGAATAATCGTAAACCCAGCGCGTCGCGCTGCAAACCAAACCAGTGCCAATTGCGCAACGCCAGCCACTGGCACGCCGTAGGCTAGCGCTGTGCCAATGCTTATCCCAAACTGTGCTGCGCCATACATGAACCCGATCAGGATAATGTTCAAAAACAATGGGGCCGCCGCCGCCGCCGCAAACCGCCCCAGCGCGTTCAGCACCCCCGAAACCAGCGCGGCGAGCGAAATGAGCAGGATGTAAACAAACACAATCCGCCCCATATCCACGGCCATATCAAACCGCGCATCGCCACTAAACCCGCTGGCCATCGCCCAAACCAGCCATGGCATAAACACCAGCGCCAGCAGGCATAACACAATCAACACCACACCCAACGCCCCGGCGGCACTGGCAGCAAAGCCACGCGCATCACCACCCGCCTCATAGCGTTTGGCAAACATCGGCACAAAAGCAGTGTTAAACGCCCCTTCTGCAAAAAATCGGCGGAACATATTGGGCAGCGCAAAAGCCACCAAAAAAGCCTCGGCCACCGGGCCAGCGCCCAAGAACGCGGCAATCATCACATCGCGCACAAAGCCCAGCAATCGGCTGGCCAAGGTCCATCCGCCCACGGTGATGAAGGCTTTCAACAAACGTATTGGCTTCACGCTGATACTCCTACGTGCCCGGCCTCAATCACATCGCGCAGGCGCGTTTCTACTTGGCGGCGGCGGCTTTCGGCATGCAGCTTATGCCCAAAAAGGTCTTTAACATAAAAACTATCCACCGCCTGCTCGCCATAGGTTGCAATTATGGCCGAAGATATTGACACATTGCAGGCGGTCAGCGTGCGGGCCAAATCATGCAACAGGCCCAGCCGATCACGGGTATCCACCTCAATAATCGTGTAAATTTCGCTGCCTTCATTATCAAATGTAATATTCGTCGGCACCCGGAAATCTTGCTCACGTTTTTTCAGTTTGCCGCGGCTCTTCAGCTCGTCACGCGCAATCACCTTGCCTGCCAATGTGCTATCAATCATCTTGCGCAACCGCCCAAGCCGCGAGACTTCAAACGGCTTACCCTCGGCATCTTGCACCCAAAACGCAGCCGTCGCGACGCCATCGGTGCTGGTATAGGTGCGCGCATCCACAACATTCGCCCCCACCAGCGCCAAGGCCCCTGCCAGCCGGGCAAATATACCGGGGTGGTCAGGCATCATAAAACAGGCGCGCGTGGCATCGCGGTCCAAATCTGGTGTCAGCGATGATACCGCCTTCTCGCCCATTTCACGCCCGAGCTTGGCAAATGTTAAATGCGTGTCAGCATCAAACCCAAGCCAGTAATGTGCATAATGCCGCGTGCATTCCACATCCAACGCCGCCGCATCCCAATCGGGCAAGCCAGCCCGCAGCGCGGCCTTGGCCTCGGCCTCTCGCTCTTTTTGGCTGGCCGATTGCACACCATCGCTTAGGCATTCCAGCGCCTGCGCATGCAAATCACGCAGCAACATCGCCTTCCAGTTATTCCAGGTTGTTGGCCCCACGCCGCGAATATCGCACACCGTTAACACGGTCAGCAGGTTCAACCGCGCGACCGATTTTACATGATACGCAAAATCGCGTGCGGTGCGCGGGTCAGACAGATCACGCTTTTGCGCTACGTCCGACATCAGCAAATGGTTTTCCACCAGCCATATAACGGTTTCACATTCACCCGCATCCAGCCCCAATCGCGGGGCCACTTTGCGGGCAATTTCAGCCCCGACCAGCTCATGTGCGCCAGGCAATCCTTTGGCAATATCATGAAATAACAGCGCCACATACAGCACCCGCCGGTTAACCCCGCGCTTCAATATCCCTGAAGCCACGGGCAGTTCTTCCACCAAGGCCCCCGCCTCAATTTTCGCAAGCGTAGATATGCACTGAATCGTATGCTCATCCACCGTATAGCTATGGTACATATTGAACTGCATCATCGCGACGATGCGGCCAAATTCCGGCATGAACGCACCCAAAAACCCCAGCTCATTCATGCGCCGCAGCGCGCGCTCGGGGTTGTTATGGTTCAACAATAAATCAAGAAAAATCTCATTGGCTTGCGGGCTCGCGCGGAACTTATCATCAATCATATCCAAGTTTCGCGCCACAACCCGCATCGCATCGGGGTGGATCAGCCGCTCACTGCGCAGCCCTTCTTGAAAAAGCTTAATGAAGTTAAGCGGATCCGCTGCAAAACCCTTAAAATCGGTAATATTTAGCCGCCCATGGGTAATCGCATAAAAACCCGGCAGGGTATTGCGCCCAAATGAAAACGCATTGCGCAACGTTGTGCCAAGGCTGGCGCGTTTTTTCACATGCCGCGCCTCAAGCCCGGTTAAGAAAACGCGCGTCAACTCGCCCACATCTTTGGCATGCAGAAAATATTGCTGCATAAACCATTCGACGCCGCGCATCCCGTCATGGTCGCTAAATCCAAGCTTTGCAGCCACTTCAACTTGGTTATTGAAGGTCAACTGTTCGGTAGCGCGGCCATTGATTAAGTGAAGCTGGCAGCGCACTGTCCATAAAAAACTCTCGGCCTGGTCAAACACCTCATATTCTTCTTCGCGCAGCACCCCGGCCCTCACCATATCGGCCCCGGTTTCAACATGGTGCAAATATTTCGCAATCCAAAACAGCGTTTGCAGGTCTC
>Ga0105053_10010224_pt1 | contig 11746 bp, 10 predicted proteins | sample BON01_FD_78093 | JGI IMG/M metagenome (GOLD analysis project Ga0105053, IMG submission 78093) | Freshwater microbial communities from Lake Bonney liftoff mats and glacier meltwater in Antarctica - BON-01 | ecosystem: Environmental > Aquatic > Freshwater > Ice > Glacier meltwater | place: Lake...
TCGACACATAATATTCTACAGAACTGTAAACAAAAATTATATTGAGATAACGAGAATATTGCACGAAAGAATGGATTTGAAGAAAAGAATAACGGAATAAAAAACTGCACACAACAAAGAACTGAGGTAAAAAACAAACCTTTTCTTCATTAAATTTAAACACTATTATTCTAGGCTCAAAATGCTGCTATTTAGTTTTTTGAGCTTTTATTTTTAATGTAAACGCTACTTATTTTAACAAAACTGAAACGTACTTTTAATCGTAAGGCAAACCTGACTTTGCAATCGCAAAACTTTGTTTGATTAATTTATTTGAAACTGCTATCAAGGCTAATTTCTTGCTCTTACCTTTATTTGTAATTCGCTCATAGATATCTCTGCAACCTTTATTGTGTTTACAGGCTGTAAAAGAGCACAGAAACAAAAGATTCCTCAACTTTCTATTTCCTACTTTGCTTATTCTACTTCTGCCTCTTACACTACTTCCAGATTCTCGTATTGTAGGAGTTATACCAACATAACTACATTAAAATAAGAACAGAATATATAAATGCTGCAAAGACAATTCTTGAACAGTTTTTCGACCAACAAAACCTTTCGTTTTCAGAATACAAGAAGCTTTCTATACCACTATATAATTGGGAAATGTATTACCAGAGTAATAACACCTATCAAGAACTTATAAATTCTGGTAACCTAGCTCTTATCTCAAATGACTATATAAAAGATATGCTGCTTGACGTAGAATTATTATATCAAAAACTAAAAAGTGAAGAAGGGCATTATCGTTTCGATGCCGAGAAAACATTTTATGAACCTCAATATAAATTTGTAGATATAAATATTTTAGTGGCCAACTATACTTACCAAGTCACGAATGGTCAAGCAGGTAAAAATTTAGATATGCCTACGGAAATAGTTCATAAGATTCAAAATAATATTGAATTAAAAAACGGCTTTTCATTATCAATTTTAGAATATGAAAAAATGAATGGTCAGATGAAAGAGATTATTAAAATGGCTGAGAATCTTATTAAAATAATTAATATAGAAACAAATAATAAATAACAAAAGCACTATAAATAATTAAGCTTAAAAACTCTTTTTAAGCTTAGTTTATTTTAACAACCGATCTAACAATTCTCGAACAGTATCTGAATTCCAATCTGCTGGGCCTCTTTTATCAACTACAATGTTATTGTTTGTATCTAAAATAAATGTGGAAGGAATTGCGCTGATATCAAATTCTTTCGGTGTATTTGTTAGTTGATTGTATGTTGGGAAATCGAATTCTCGTTTTGTATAAAATTCAGAAACGGTTTCCCAATTTTCATCCGATACAAATAGAAAAGTTACTTTGTCTTTATAATCTATATATAGTTTATGCATACTTGGCATTTCTGCAATACACGGCGCACACCAAGTTGCCCAAAAGCTAATAAAGACAACTTTGTTTTCTAGTTCTTTTAAATTGATATTCTTAGTATTCAATCCTTTTAACTGCCAATCTGTGTCTTTAATTTGAGGTTGATTTTCAATTTTAGTTTCTGACGGAGAAAAAGAAATTAACCGTATAAAATATACTTTTGTTGGCGGATAAATCATCAATCCTATAAGAACCACAAAAGCGATATTTGTAATGTGTTTTTTGGTGATTTTCATATTTTTAATAACGATAATCTTTTTGTCGATTAATTAAAATAAAATTACAAAAAAAGGTTCCTAAAATAGGAACCTTTTAAAATTTATGATATACTACTTTTTAAGCAGCATTTTCTTTTTTAATTAAATTCAATGCAGAACCTTCATTGTACCAAGCAATTTGACCTTCGTTGTAGGTATGGTTTACAATAATGGTATCTTTACTTCCATCAGCATGAACAACATCTAATGTTAATGGTTTTCCTGGAGCAAATGCATTTAAATCTACAAAGTTGAAGGTATCATCTTCTTGAATTAAATCATAATCACTTTCATTTGCAAACGTTAAACCTAACATTCCTTGTTTTTTTAAGTTTGTTTCATGGATTCTAGCAAAAGATTTTACCAAAACAGCAGCAACACCTAAATGACGTGGTTCCATTGCAGCATGTTCTCTAGAAGAACCTTCACCATAATTATGATCTCCAACTACAATTGTTTTGATTCCTGCAGATTTATAAGCTCGAGCCGTTTTTGGCACTGCATCATATTCTCCATCAATCTGACTTTTTACAAAGTTTGTTTTCATATTGTAAGCATTTACAGCTCCTATTAAACAGTTGTTAGAAATGTTATCTAAATGACCACGGTAACGCAACCAAGGTCCAGCCATAGAGATATGATCTGTTGTACATTTTCCGTGTGCTTTTATTAATAACTTAACTCCGTTTAATTCATTTCCTAAAGGAGTAAATGGTTCTAATAATTCTAAACGTTCTGAAGTTGGATTTACTTTAATTTCCACTCCGCTTCCATCTTCTTCTGGTGCTAAATAACCATTGTCATCTACAGCAAAACCTTTTGGAGGTAATTCCCATCCTGTTGGTTCCTCTAACATCACTTCTTCTCCATTCTCATTAATTAATTTATCTGTCATTGGATTAAAATCTAAACGGCCAGAAATAGCAATTGCTGCTGTTAATTCAGGAGAGGCAACAAAAGCATGTGTATTTGGGTTACCATCAGCACGCTTTGCAAAGTTTCTATTAAGAGAGTGTACTATACTGTTTTTAGGTGCATTTTTTGAGTCTTCATAACGAGCCCATTGACCGATACATGGTCCACAAGCATTGGTAAAAATTTTAGCATCTAACTTTTCGAAAATTTGAATAATTCCGTCACGTTCTGCTGTAAAACGAACTTGCTCAGAACCTGGATTAATGCCTAGCTCAGATTTCATTTTTATTCCTTTATCTAAAGCTTGTTGTGCTATTGATGAGGCGCGAGATAAATCTTCATAAGATGAATTTGTACAAGAACCGATTAATCCCCATTCTACTTTTAATGGCCAATCATTTGCTGTTGCTTTTTCTGTCATATCAGATCCAACTTTAGTCGATAAATCAGGAGTAAATGGTCCATTCAATAACGGACTTAATTCTGATAAATTGATTTCAATAACTTGATCGAAATAGTGTTCTGGATTTGCATATACTTCTGCATCACCCGTTAAATACTCTTTTACTTTATTTGCTGCATCAGCAACATCACTTCTATCAGTAGCACGTAAATAACGCTCCATAGATTCGTCATAACCAAAAGTAGAAGTTGTTGCTCCTATTTCGGCTCCCATATTACAAATTGTTCCTTTTCCTGTACAAGACATTCCTGTTGCTCCTGGACCAAAATATTCTACAATTGCTCCTGTTCCACCTTTTACAGTTAAAATATCAGCAACTTTTAAGATAACATCTTTAGGTGCAGTCCAACCAGATAATTTTCCTGTTAACTTTACTCCTATTAATTTAGGAAACTTTAATTCCCAAGCCATTCCTGCCATTACATCAACTGCGTCTGCTCCACCAACCCCAATTGCAACCATTCCTAATCCACCCGCATTTACGGTGTGCGAATCGGTTCCAATCATCATTCCACCTGGAAATGCATAATTTTCTAAAACTACTTGATGAATAATTCCTGCTCCTGGTTTCCAAAAACCTAAACCGTATTTATTAGACACAGATTCTAAGAAATTAAAAACTTCGTTACTTGTATTTAATGCCGTTTGTAAATCTATACTTGCGCCATTTTTAGCTTGAATTAAATGATCACAATGCGTTGTAGTTGGTACAGCAACTTTGCTTTTACCTGCTTGCATAAATTGCAATAATGCCATTTGCGCAGTTGCATCTTGCAATGCAATTCTGTCTGGAGCAAAATCTACATAATCTTTTCCTCTTTCAAAAGCTTTAGCTGGTTGTCCATCCCAAAGGTGTGAGTATAAAATTTTCTCCGAAAGTGTTAATGGTTTTCCTGTAATTTCTCGAGCAGCATTTACTCTTTCAACTACTTTTGAATAAACCGATTTTATCATTTCAATATCAAAAGCCATAGGTAGTAATTATTTAATTTTTTGTATTGCAAAAATACAATTTTATAATGAAATTAAACAATAAACAGAGATGTGAAGAAATTATTACAAAATAAATAAATTAAAGAACTATAATAAATTAATTCTTAAAATATGTAGTTAAAATCTACATTTAGTTATCATGCTGATAATACAAATAAAAATAAAGCAGGTCTATAAGCCGAATCCTGTTTCCGTTATAAAACGAAATCTTATCATTTATCTAGTTCTAAAATTACTTTTAGAATCGATCTGCCCACCCCTTGAAATCGAACGAGTAGTTCTCAATCTTCAATATACGTGGCATTGCACCGCATAGAGTTTACCTGGTTTCACTACAGCCGAACTGTACTTGCTTTCTGTTGCACTTGTCCTCAGTTTACACTGGACGGATGTTATCCGCTATGCTACTCTTTGGTGTCCGGACTTTCCTCCACGCCATAGACGTGGCGATAGATTGACCTGCTAAATTATGCTGCGAAAATACAGCTTTATTTAGAATTCAGTGTATAAAAAAACCGCTCAGTTGAGCGGTTATCTATTTCTATTAAAAATATATTACGAAAACATATCTTTTACTTTTTCAAAAAACGATTTATCTGACGCATTTGGATTTGGTTTAAAGTTTTCATCTGCTTGCATATCCACAAAAAACTTATTTTGTTCTTTATTCAACTCTTGCGGTGTCCAAACATTAATGTGAATTAAGAAATCTCCATTTCCATAACGCTCTATACTTGGCAATCCTTTCCCTTTTAATCTTAAAATCTTTCCTGATTGTGTTCCTGGATCAATCTTTATTTTTACTTTTCCAGTAACGGTTTCAACTTCTTTACTAATCCCTAAAACTGCTTCAGAAAAATTGATATATAAATCGTAATGAATATTGGTTCCTTCTCTTTTTAATGTTTCGTGATATATTTCTTCAATCAATACTAATAAATCTCCTGAAATAGAATTTTTTCCTGGAGCTTCGTTTCCTTTTCCTGCTACTTTTAATTGTACACCTTCTGTAACTCCGGCAGGAATTTGAATTGAAACTGTTTCTTCTTTTACAATTAATCCGTCAGCATCTGCACCACTTGGTCGTTTATCTATACTTTGTCCAGCTCCATGACATGTTGGACATGCAGTTGCGGTTTGCATTCTCCCTAATATGGTATTGGTTACTCTTGTTACTTGACCGTTACCATTACAAGTAGAACACGTGTTATACGTAACACCTTCTGCTTGAACTTTTCTACGGACTTTAACTTTTTTCTCTACACCTTTGGCAATTTCTTCTAAAGTTAATTTTACACGAATACGCATATTACTTCCTTTAACTCTAGCTTGTCGTTGACCACCGCCACCGAAACCACCGCCGAAAATATCTCCAAACTGACTAAAAATATCTTCCATGTTCATTCCACCGCCGCCAAAACCACCGCCACCGCCATGACCACTTTCAAACGCTTGATGTCCATATTGATCGTAACGTGCTTTTTTGTTATTGTCACTTAAAACTTCGTAAGCTTCTGCAGCTTCTTTAAACTTTTCTTCTGCTGTTGTATCATCCGGGTTTTTATCTGGATGATATTTTATAGCCATCTTTCGATACCCTTTTTTAATTTCTGCAGCTGAAGCTGATTTACTAATTTCTAGTATTTCGTAAAAATCTTTTTTTGCCATATTGTTCAATGATCAGTTATCAATGATCGGTAATCATTTATAATTGTAAATTGTTTTTATTATTGTCCTATTACTACTTTTGGGAAACGAATAATTTTATTTCCTAACTTATATCCGTTTTCAATGCAATCAATAACTTTTCCTTTTAATTTATTTGTTGGTGCTGGTATTTGCGTAATAGCTTCATGAATGTCAGCATCAAAGACATCACCTGCTTTTACCTCTATTAATGTTAATCCTTTTTGTTCTAAAATTTTCTTTAATTTATCATTAATAAGTTGCATTCCTTTTAGCAATTCTTTGTCTTTTGCTTTTTTTATTTCTGCCAAACCTCTGTCAAAATCATCCACAACTGGTAGCAAACTTGTCATTAATTCTTGGCCTGCCGTTTTAAACAATTCAATTCTTTCTTTAGTTGTTCTTTTTTTATAGTTTTCGAATTCAGCAAACAAACGCAAGTATTTATCTTTTTCGTTTTCAATAATTTCTTCTACCGTTGGCTCATTTACTTCAACTTCTTGATTTACTTCAACTTGCGCATCAGCTTCGTTGTTTAAAATATCTTCTTCTTTTTTATTTTCTTCTGTACTCATTTATTTTAATCGTTAAATTGTAAACAATTTATTGGCAATAATTTTGCCAATAAAAAAATAGTGTCAATCTGACACTATTTATATTTTTTTAAATTAAATTTTAACCTTCTATTCTTTCTATTCGAGCTCCAATAGATTTTAAACGAGCTTCTATGTTTTCATACCCTCTATCAATTTGCTCGATATTATTAATTATAGAAGTTCCTTTTGCTGATAATGCTGCAATTAATAATGAAATTCCAGCTCTAATATCTGGAGAAGTCATATTAGTAGCTTTCAATTGCGACTTATGATCGTGGCCTATTACAACTGCTCTATGAGGATCTGACAAAATTACTTTTGCTCCCATATCAATTAATTTATCTACAAAGAACAATCTACTTTCAAACATCTTTTTATGAATTAAAACAGTTCCTTTTGCCTGTGTAGCAATTACCAAAACAATACTTAATAAATCTGGTGTAAATCCTGGCCAAGGTGCATCTGCAATCGTTAAAATAGACCCATCTATATAATTTTGAATCTCATAGCTTTCTTGAGCAGGAATATAAATATCATCTCCTTTTCTTTCCAGTTGGATACCAAGTTTTCTAAAAACATTTGGTATTTGCCCTAAATCTTTCCAACTAACATCTTTTATGGTTAATTCAGACTGTGTCATAACTGCAACACCAATCCAACTACCAATTTCTATCATATCTGGTAAAATTCTATGACGACAACCTTTTAACTCTTTAACGCCTTCTATTTTTAACAAATTAGAACCAACGCCAGAAATTCTTGCTCCCATAGAATTCAACATTTTACATAATTGCTGAATATAGGGTTCGCAAGCTGCATTGTAAATAGTTGTAGTTCCGGTTGCTAAAACTGAAGCCATTAAAATATTTGCTGTTCCGGTTACTGAAGCTTCGTCTAACAACATTTCTGTTCCGTATAGCTCTTCTGCTTCCACTCCGTAAAAGGATTCTTCTCTATTGTATCTAAATTTAGCCCCTAAGCGAATAAATCCTTCAAAATGAGTATCTAACCTTCTTCTACCAATTTTGTCTCCTCCAGGTCTAGGAATATATCCTTTTCCGAAACGAGCTAACAATGGGCCAACTATCATGATTGATCCTCTTAAAGAACTTCCGTCTTTTCTAAATTCTGAAGATTCTAAATATTCTAAATTGAGTTCATCAGCTTGAAAACAATATGAATTTGGTGTTAATTTTTCAACCTTAACTCCTAATTCTCCTATAATGAAAATCAATTTATTTACATCTAAAATATCAGGGATATTATCAATAACAACTTTTTCTGGAGTTAACAACACTGCACAAATAACTTGTAATGCTTCGTTTTTTGCTCCTTGTGGAGTAATTGTACCATTTAATTTGTGACCTCCTTCAATTTTAAATGATGCCATAATTATTTATTTCTATTATTGTTGTTGTTGTTGTTGTTGTTGTTGGCTGTACTGTTTCTGGTTGTTTTAAAGTTTTTTGTATTGCTTTTACCTTGTTGAGTAGTTCTTTTTTTAAGTAAATTCATGCTTTCAGAAAGTATTTCTTCAGAATTTCTTAAATCAATTTTACCGTCAGATAATTCAAATAAATGTTTAAAGATTACAGCATCATCAACGGTATCTTTATTCCAATTTAAATAGCATTTTTTCATGTGATTAGCAATTGTATAGACCAATGCTTCTCTTTTTTCTTCTTCCTCCCAAGAAAGAGCTACATCAATCATTGCTTGAATATTATTTCCATAATAACGATATCTTGAAGCCGATTTTGGATAGGGTAAGGATTCTGGTTTTTCTTGCAATTCTTCTTTAGAAGGTTTCTCGTAAGGAGAATCTGCATCTAAACCAAAATTAGACATAATAAACAATTGATCCCATAATTTGTGTTTAAAATCTGGAACATCTCGTAAATGTGGTTGCAGGTTTCCCATTACATCTGCAATTGCTTTTGCCATTGTATTTCTTTCTTCTTTCTCTTTTAAAGCTATACAATGATTTACTAATTTTTGGATATGTCTGCCGTATTCTGGTATTATCATTAACGGTCTTTCTGAGTTGTATTCTAGTTCAAATTCCATTTTAAAGTTTATTGAAATAGTTAGCTATAGCGCTTTTTATCTCTGTTTGTTTTTGTAGTATTTTAAGGCTTGCAAATTAGGTATTTATTTTAAGTAATCAAAAATTATACCCTAGCTATTTTAGCCGATTACTTTTAACTTAGCAAATTGTAATAATAATTTTTTCTTTCCTACGGTTCCGAATTTAATTTCCGCTTTTTTATTGGGTCCGTTTCCTTCTAAACTTAATACTTCTCCTGTCCCAAATCTATTATGTTCTACTATGGTTCCAACAGTAATATTGGCATCGAAAAGATTAGTGTTTTCTGATAAAGAATCAGATATTTTTTTTAGTTTGCTTGGCGGAATAAAAGGTTGTTCCTTTTTAGCTTGAAATTCCATTTTCTTACGTTCAATTGGTTTTTGAAAACGAATGGTTTTAGATGGCGTATCAAATAAACTTGCATCTACAAATCTATTTACAGAAGGTTCTATTTTTTTTGGAGTTAAGTATTCTAAATAATTTTCATCTATTTCTTCTAAAAAACGACTTGGTTCAGCATCGGTTAATTTCCCCCAACGATAGCGTGTTTGCGCATAACTTAAATAGGCTTGATGTTCTGCTCTGGTTAAAGCAACATAAAATAATCTACGTTCTTCTTCGAGTTCACTTCTTGTATTCATGCTCATGGCAGAAGGAAATAAGTTCTCTTCTAAGCCAACAATATAAACGTATGGGTATTCTAATCCTTTAGATTGATGTATTGTCATCATAGAAACTCTTGATGTATCATCTTTTTTATCAGAATCGAAATCTGTTGCTAATGCAACATCTTCTAAAAACGAAGTTAATGATGCATCTTCCCCCATTTCAATTTTATCAGTAATAAAATCTTTAATCCCGTTTAATAATTCTTGTACATTTTCTACTTTGCTAACAGCTTCTGGTGTTCCTTCTTTTTCTAAATCTTTAATTAAACGTACTTGTTTAACAACAACATCAGCAATGTCAAAAGCATTTTTTGTTTGCGATTCTATTTGCAAACGCAAAATCATATTTACAAAATCTTGTAATTTATTTTTTGTGCCTACATTAATTTTTAAATCAATTTTATCTAAATGTTTTAGAATTTAGAAAATTGATTTTTTATAATGATTTGCTGCAATTGTTAACTTATCAATAGTTGTTTGTCCAATTCCTCTTGCGGGGTAATTGATGATTCGTTTAAGTGCTTCTTCATCATTTAGATTAATTAACAATCGTAAATACGATAGTAAATCTTTGATTTCTTTTCGTTGATAAAATGAAATTCCACCATAAATTTTATACTCAATTCCTTTTTTACGTAAGGCATCTTCTAAGGCTCTAGATTGAGAGTTTGTTCTGTACAAAACAGCAAACGCATCAGCTGTTAACTGTTTGCTTATCATGTTTTCCCATATAGATTTTGCTACAAACCGCCCTTCTTCTCCATCAGAAATTGTACGCATAACTTTTATTGGCTCACCTTCAGCATTAGAAGTCCAAATAACTTTATCTAAACGTGTTTTATTTTTTTCAATTACGGAGTTGGCCGCTTTTACAATATTTTTTGTTGAACGGTAATTTTGCTCTAACTTAAAAGTATTTACATCTGGGTAATCTTTCTGAAAATTTAAGATGTTACTAATATTGGCGCCACGGAAACTATAAATGCTCTGAGAATCATCCCCAACCACACAAATATTTTGAAAGCGATCTGCTAAGGCTTTTACAATTAGATATTGCGAATGATTTGTATCTTGATACTCATCTACCATTATATATCTAAATCGATCTTGATATTTTGCCAATACATCAGGAAAACGAGCTAAAACTTCATTTGTTCTCAACAATAAATCATCAAAATCCATTGCACCAGATTTAAAACATCTAGCTACATATTCTTTATAAATATCGCCTACTTTAGGTCTGCTAGCATGTAAATCTGCCTCTACCAAATCAGAATTATTAAAATAGGCGTTTACAGTAATCAAACTATTTTTCAAAGATGATATTCTTCCCAAAATCTGTTTTGGCTTGTATCTATCTTTATCTAATTGCATCTCTTTAATAATTGACGTAATTAAACGAACTGAGTCTTGAGTATCATAAATTGTAAAGTTTGATGGAAAACCCAACTTACCTGCTTCTGAACGTAAAATTCTTGCAAAAACGGAATGAAAGGTTCCCATCCAAAGGTTTTTAGATTCGCTAGAGCCAACCACACTTGCAATACGTTCTTTCATTTCTCTAGCGGCTTTATTAGTAAAGGTTAGCGATAAAATATTAAACGGATCAATTCCTTGTTGCATTAAATGTGCAATTCGGTAAGTTAACACACGTGTTTTACCAGAACCAGCACCAGCAATAATAATCATTGGTCCCTCTTTTTGTAAAACCGCGTCTTTTTGAGCAGGATTTAAAGAATCTAAATAATTTGACAATTGGAAAGTTTTAAAGCGTAAATTTAGGCAATGTTCATCGATTTAATTTATTAGTTTCATAAAATTATAAATACATTTACGACATTATTTTTTTTATCATGAAAAAGTATTTCTTTTTATTTCTATTTACAACACTTTCTGCTCTAGTTTTATCTCAAAACAATAGCGTAAAAGGGAAAATAATTAAAAATTTTGGAGAAACATTTAATGTAGAAAATCCAAATAGTCAACTAATAAAAGAATTAAGCAATGCTGGCGTAGATGTTATTACTTGTGGCCAAACAGCTATGCTTAGAAAGATTGATAAATCTGTTGTTTTACCAGAAGTAAAATTTGCGCTTTCTGCTATCACTACGTTACTTCAATACCAAAATAATGGTTATAAATTCATAAAATTTTAATTGATGGATTTTAGTTTTATTGAAATAACTGGTATTATTATAATTCTCGGAATTATTGGGTTCTCTTTTTTTAAGTTAGATGTCAAAACAAAAAGCAGTCAACAGAAAGTCGAATTGTTTGCTGATAGAAAAAAAGAAGCATTACCAATAAAATTGCAAGCATGCGAAAGAATGTTATTGTTTTGTGAGCGTATAAACCCGATAAAAATACTTGTTCGAGTAAAACCAAAGTCAGATTCTGTCGATGACTATTTGTTTTTATTATTGCAAAATATAGAACAAGAATTTGAGCATAACTTAGTACAACAATTATATATTTCTGATGAATGTTGGAATGTAATTATTACTTCTAAAACTGCAATACTTAATAAATTAAAACAAGTTGCGTCAACAAGTGAAAACACACAAGATTTTAGAAAAAAAATGATGCTAGCTTATCAAAATACATCACCTGCAACTGAAATAGCAATTGCATTTCTAAAAAAAGAAGTACATAA
>Ga0105053_10010238_pt1 | contig 11734 bp, 7 predicted proteins | sample BON01_FD_78093 | JGI IMG/M metagenome (GOLD analysis project Ga0105053, IMG submission 78093) | Freshwater microbial communities from Lake Bonney liftoff mats and glacier meltwater in Antarctica - BON-01 | ecosystem: Environmental > Aquatic > Freshwater > Ice > Glacier meltwater | place: Lake...
AGATAGGGGTGTTGTCTGTGTCTTCTCTGTTTTTAACGCGGGTTGGAGTGTATGTGTGCGTGTGTGTGTATACGCACACACACACACACACTACACAGATGGGGTACTTGGATGTGAGCCCAGAAGTCGGGATGAGACACCTGGAGGGCCCAAAGAATGCAGATGGACTAAATTTCGGCATGCATATATTCGTATATGTGTACAAAGGACACATGTGTACGTATATGCGAAGAGGCGGGATGAGATCTTGGACTAACTGCTTTTTCCTTTAACATATTTTTTCTTCCGAAAAAGAAAAAGCAAAAGATGACCGATAATCTCAAATTTCAATTCCTAAATTTGAGCGCATAGACCCTCAATCAAGGGTACTAAACCACTACTTACAGTAATTAAAGCAATCATCATCGTCACCAACATATTTCGAAACTGATGCATTGCAACGTTCACAGCATATATGTCAGTAGCAAGGAAACGTATGAACAAGCCGAGGCTGCATATGTAAGAGGCAAAGAAACACTATAGCATAACATCCTCTCTGACACCTTGTACAGCCATGGCCTTTTAAACCGACCCACTGTGGACTTGACTGCTGGGTGTTCGCTTCGGAAAATGAGAGAAAAAATATTCGACTGACAGTGTTGAATGTATATGTATGTTCTGTAGGGCATGAAATGTATTTATATGGTATTTAGAATTGTACAATATATATATGTCACATAAAGCTTATATGACATGTATATGTCCTTCAAAGATATATGTTGTATAACAAATAAGTTTTTAAAGAAACTATATGTTGTTTAACAATATATACTATTTAAGAATATATATTTGTTTAACAATATATGTTATTTAACATTATGTGTCGCTTAACAAATGTGTTCTTTAAGAATCTATATAATGTTTAACAATATATGTCGTTTAAGAATATATGCTGTTTATGAATATTTGTTGTTTGACATTGTATGTTGCTTAATGCTTATACAAAATACCTATGTCGGATCAAAAATTAAGCGATGTAAACTAAGTCGATAAGAGTTAATCGACATTTATATGTTGTTTGGGTCATTGTGACATATAAACACATTCTGAAACGAAATATGTCTACCAGTGTAATTTCCTGATACTGATGTGATGATTTTGAATTATGCAGTTGGTCTCGACATGGCTCGTGATGGGATGCAATGCAATACACAGGGCGTGTGGCCTTGTAAATTGCCTATTGACAGTCTTCCTCTACAGCTTCTCGCCATGTCGCCAGACCTCATAGATGACTTGAGCAAACAGCCACGCCGAAATTTTCCATTGATACTTGTAGGGTGACCCACGATAAGAAACAAATCACTGATGAGTGTGATGGGGGAAAAAAAAATATACATGAATTATAATAAATTTGAAATTCACAAAATTATCAAAAATGACGCGCCTATCAGGCCTCGTGTGTCCCCACAAAGGCCCGTCATCAACCTGTTTGGGAATCTAGTGACACGGTACACGTGGACCATTGAGAGTGTCAGACTTTTAGTAGGTCTCGCAGGTTGAAGTATCAGAATAGTCAGGCAATTTGAAATGAACATACACATAACATCACATAGATTGATTCAAAGTTGGAAAAGTTTTGCGCCGGTACAAGTGCGTGGGATGGAGACCCTGTACTGTGTGATGTGATGTGGTGGGTTTTAAGCGACATAGTTGACGAAGGAGTGCGACATGAATATGTTCATTAAAAATTGAGCGACATATACATGAGGTATAAGATGTATAAATATTTCCTTTCAAAATTAAAGGACATGTATGATTACTTATTTTACATATGTATGTCGTTTAATTGAAGAAAAGTGTTATATGTTGTAAATTTTTTATATATGTTTATATGTCGTATAAGATTAAACGACATATGTTTACCAGCATAATTTCCTGATGCAGTCCACCGCAAATGCGCTGGGTGAAGAGCGTTGTAATACTAGGTGCAGCAAATACTACAAGAACACAGAGCACGATAGGTATGGAGGCGTACCGTGGATGTGCGCACCGGCTGTATGTGGTACCGCGCCAAGGCGTAAAACATTTTAATTTAGGTCACAGTCATCCATATACCAACAAGGCCCGCACAACATATGTCATACTCACCCGGGCAAGTACTACATCTCTAACGTGCGCAGAGTCCCCCAAACACTTCACTGACGATTCAAAAGCTCTGAAGTGTGTTTGCACCTGTGGGTTTGACTGCAGGACGCTGAGTTGAACATCCCGCACGCTACCCGGAGAGAAATATGGTGCTGCCCAGCCCGACGTAAAGATGTTGTACCCCCCGCTCGCTCAGTGACAAATGATTGCGCAAGCTGCCCTGTGAAACTCAAGACTGTCCCAAGAGTAAGCAGCTTGTGCAGTGCAGTGCACGTCGCACATACAGGCTCCCCTTGACATAGTCTGAAGAAGCTTATCTCAACAAATAACCAATCTATGCAGTGCCATCCTTGGCAGCTATTGAGACGAGGCCCAGTATAGGAGATCATCCTTGATCTTCCTTTTGGTTCTTTCCAATAAACAACATTATCTCTCTCGAGGCCCAGTGGCTCGTGGTCAAAATTATACACACACATGTACACGTACACTGACATATACACTTCCTCGTGCTTTTGTCACGTAAGAGAAGAATGTTGTCTCTGTCCTGTTTGCAAGAAAAAGAGAAATGGTTACATTATTAAATCCCTTGTTGAAGTTCAGCAGGGAAGACATTTCGTCTACAATTTCCCTGTGTTCACAAGGAGGGCACCTCTCTCCTTTTCTTCCTGTTTTTCCGCACGGGGAGACATTACTGTTCTGTCTCATCATGTCACTTTTTTTCAGAAACAGAGAGATCTTGTTCTGCCTCTTGTTCTCACGGAACAAGAAGGAGATCATGGTCTGTCTATTCCTTTTTGTTGCCAGGAAAAAGAGTTTTCTCTTCCTCTGGATTTTTCAGCAAAAAGCAAAACTTGCTACTACTCTTCCCTGATCTGTTCAAGGAGAAAAGTAGACTCTTCCTGATCTGTGTTGACATCAATGAGGAGATATTTCTCTCCCTCTTCCAGTTTTCATCAAGAGGTGGAAGTGTCTGGAGAACTTGCTTTGTTACTTCCTGTCGTACGTAATTGTGGGTGGATGATGTGTTCGTGAGTAGTACTAGAGGGCAACACATATGTGAAGAATGTGGGGCGCTTCGACAGACATCCAGATGATTCTTCAAGTAGAACGCGAATGTTGTCTCAACCGCAACCATCAGCAATTCGTTGCCTCGTGCCCATTCAACAGTACTCTGACCTTACACCTCGCACCGCCTACAATGTACGCGCACCTGTTTCAAGTAAACAGCCAGTAACACACGCACCACCCTTCCAGCGCCTATCTCCCGCCAACGCCGAGGTTCCCCAGAAAAGATCACGATCTGCTTCTCCTCACTCTGTCATCACAATTCATCAGAGTCCACACACACCAACAACCAGGACTGAGGCAACCGTGCACGTCAAATACCTCCTCCAGCCAAAAAAGCAGGTGAAAATTTCGGAGAAAACAAGGGTGGAACCAATAAAGTGCCAAATCACACTCATGCTGGTCAGCATTCACGCTCAAACATGTGGTTGTGCACGTGTAATGCTGCATCGTTAAGGATATCTGGAACAGGGCATCCCTACAAGACACATCACAGACAGTGTGCTCATTACAAATGCATCAACGACATGGGTCGCCCTGAAAATATCACCTGGCCTGATCATCCAGAAGTGAGAAGTTCGCATGTCTTTTATCGGGTTGGTATGGTGAAATATTTGGGCTCAGGTGAATGACAAGATTCAGATGGGCAGCACTATGGAAAGTGCAAATCAGGAAAAACTCCATGGGTCCAGCCTGGGAACTGCTTTGAGTGTTGATGCTTAGGGGTATCAGACGTGGGGGATCTCGGGATGCTATTCGGTGGCTAAGGATGCGTCTGTATAGGGTTTGCGTAAGTCCAGGGATGCGAGCCAACCAGTCAAATTGTAGAGTGTTAACCTCAGTTGGCACGTAGAATGGTTCTGGGCGGTGGTGTACCTTTGGTAGGACTGCAGGCAGAGCTACGCAGCCCGAGTGGATATACTCCCAGAGGTTTTACTTCGAGCCCAGGTCGGGAGGCAAAGTAAGGATTTTTGGGGTTTATCACAACAAACAAACAAACAAACAAACTGACAGGGGACAAGCCAATGGACCCATGTCTTCCACCGACTGAATTCTAGCGCACACAGTGACTACTGTATGTGTTCAAGACCCTTGCAGAAGTCCAAACACACACACACAGTGCACACTGTATGTGTATGTATATAAATGTATTTGTATGTACGCGGGCAACGCCTGTACAGGCCTATATCGCCCCTATACAGGCGCACAGATACGTACATATGCCACTACGCCTCCATACAGGCATACACCCGCCCACAGCCCACATAGACAACATGTAAGCGTATGCATGTATCTGTGTCTGTGTACATAATTTTATATACGTATTTAATTATATGTAGAGACAATGTTTACACCTATATATGTGCGCGCATGGTCATGTTTGGAAACCTTGAGAGAAACAGCGCTAACATGTATGATCATGTACACGTGTCATCCAGCGCAAGGCCTCAGAAGAGCGCGCGAAAGGACATATGAGTGTGCATAAACAATTAAAAGAGCGCAGGAGAGCGCTAGACTGCGACACATAGTGCACTGGTGGACAACTTGAACACATCTTTCCTCTCTTTCTTGTCCAGTTTCATTTTTCATTCCCTTTTCTTGTTAATTTTTCTTCCCCGTCTCTGTTCCTTGCCCCCTTCCCAGTCTTCCCTCCTCTGGCATAGTATGGTGTCCTCTGCCATCTGTTATTTTTCCTCTTTCTTCGCACGATTCTATCTTCACCTTTTCTAGTGTTCTCATTCCAATTTCCCTGCCCTGCCCTCCTCATTCCTCTCTTGCTTGATCTCTTCCTTCCCCATTTCCCTCTCAGTCCTCAATCTTTTCTTCCAGCACCAATTGTTTCCTGTTTCCTCACTCTTCACTTAATTTTCTCACCTCTTCCGGCGTTTTCCTTCCCTTCTGCCCCCCTTTTGCACCCTTCTTCCTCCCCTCTTCCCTCCCTCGGCGTCCCTATTCCGGCGCTTCCCTCCCATCCTTTTTTTGAGTTAAATTGCTTTTATTACGGAAACAGTAGTTTACAACCCTTGCTTCAGGGTCAATTTGCTCAAATCCATGTGAATCTGATGACGTACTTTCGGCCAGAATCGAACCGGGGACCTGCGGATAACTAGATTTCTTAAGTGCCACGCTCTTCACCACTGAGCTAAGATGACGGATGAATCACCGAAAATCCTTTAGGACTCCCCTCTTCCCTTTCTCTTCCATCCATCTTCCGGCAACTTCCGGCATCTTCCCTCTCTTTTCTTCCCCTCTTCCATACTATGATTTGTCTTTCCTCCTTCCGCCTTCTTTCCCTTTCTTCTCTCTCTTTCTTCCTTTCTTTCCTCTCACTTCCTTCCCTTTTCTCGTCTCTTCCTTCTTCTTCTGGCTTGCTGCCCCTCTCTTCCCTCTCTTTCTTCCCCTCTTCCCTCTCTTTCTTCCCCGCTTTCTTCCCCGCTTTCTTCCCCTCTTCCCCTTTCTTTCTTTCCTCTTCCTGCACCCATCCCTCTGCCCTCCCTCAACCCCTCACTTCCATCTCTTTCTTTTTCTCTTCCCCCTTTCTTCAACTCTTCCCCCCTCTTCCCTTTCTTTCTTCCCCTCTTCAAGAAGGGGAAAACGAAAAGAAAGGGAGGGAAGAAGGGAAAAGAGAGGGGGAAAGAGAGGTTTTGGGAGGCATTGTGGTTCTTACTACTTTAGTAGGTGGTTGCACTTTTGTTTTTAAAGGTGGGAGGGTCTACTGTGCTCAATACTGCATGTGCCACGTGTTGCAGGATTTCGGTAATTGCGGTATTTGCAGTGTTAGTGAACGATTGTGGAGATATTTTGCTGCTATCAAGTTGTGCAAGTGATTTACGAATGGTGGGTTTGATTTTGGCATCTTTCTTAGCGAGTCCAAACGTGTCAGCGTCTTTAGTTTGTGGGTCTTTCAAGCGCTTGGAATGGTAGAGGGTGCGGGCAAGGGAGGTGTGGGGTGGAGGTTCAGGGACAGGGTTTGGTGAGGTGGGCAAATCCAGATTGTTATTGACAGGTATGTGGTCTGTGACTCATCAAGGGAAGGCATTTTGGAGTACTTGACATGTGCAAATGAGGAGTGCGTGACGTATGGCTATGAGATTATAGTCAAGAATAGAGTATGTGTTTGGTTTTCGGAAAAAGGAGTAGGGTCTATCGTTGGGGGGGGGGACAGGAAAGCGGCCGTTTGTGATAATAAATTCGATGGAGTTGAGCATGGTTAGTAGCAATCGCCCTCTATAGTCTGCGGCTGGGGCAGTGGCCGTTGTGAGGGGAGAAGTAGGGTTGATATTGTCCGTAAGGCGACAAAGAGTGTGTGAGTCTGGCGGTATAATGTGGTTTTCTATTTCTTCGGTGGTTTAGGCGTTAAAGTCTCCTGCGTTTCTATTCTACTTTAATATTGCACATGACGTCATCATGGTTTTGCTTGTATTTGTTGACATTTATCAATTTGATCACACATTTTCACACGCACATACAGAGAGACACACACACAAACACACATGTATTATTAGCGCACAGCAGGAATGTCTACAGCCGGGCACAGGAGTCTGGTTGGGATGAGCAAAAGGGGATTGTTAGAGACAAAGGCCTAGCAAAAAAAATGACAGCACGCCGAGATCTCTAATCTAAAAATAAAAATAAAAAATCCAGCGAATACGGCTTACAGCAAAGCTATTAGACTATGTCGTATGGAGTAATAAAAGCAACATCAATCAATCAAGGGCTGGGACTACGACATTCAAAACAAAGCGATAGAAGATTGACAGGGTCAGGACCGTGACTGAAGCCTAGGGCAGCTGTTGTGTTGACAGGGATCCTGAATGGGTGGACTGAGTGTATGTTGTTGTGTTTTATTCAACTGATACTGGGGAATCGTTACGATCCCAGATTATCCTCAAAAGCAAGCCACTTTGCACGCACCCTCGATTGAAAATCTCCGACGAACCACCTCACCCTGTCCTCACTGAAAATGTTCAAGTCAAGGTCACAGTGTCGTGCCTTGTTATACAAAACCAGTGCTTCTTCTTCCTGGTTTCTGAGGCCAAAGTTACTTAAAAGGTCGACTGTGACGACCGACCTGGGGCTCAAGCGCCTACACACTGGTTGTAGAAACAACTCTCAGCCAAGCTCACACCGGCTATATCTAACATGACCATTCATAACCCACTTCTGACTTGATTTGTACATGACCGTCACAAGACAGTGCTGGAGTAGCTACTGTCCTGTGGATTAACGGACCTGAGGCTCACGAGCTCTTTGTTTGTTTGTTGTTTATTCGTGGATCTTTTGCTTTTCAAGGCTCTCACGCTCCCGGAAGGATGGCAGAAAAGGAGCACAGAAAAAGTAAAAGCTCCCAAAATACTCTAGAACCACAAATCTCACCGCAGGTGAAATTGAGGACTCAGATGTGTGATTTCGCATTGAATGTCATGAAAATATCCCGATAACAATATATAATTTCAATAAAACTTTGTGCAATCCTCAATCACACATTTTTTGTCAATTTGACCCGAAAGACCCAGCACCAACTTATATCGCCCATCTTTTGGAGACTCGAGTGTTTAAACCAAACTTTTGAAGATGCGCCCCAAACAAAACAAAGTGGCGAATACCCAATTTAATCACTGCACTAAATGGGTGGTGCGCACCCAATACACCTTGTAGGACCTAAGAAATTGTCCTGCCGACCTAGTTTATGGCCTAGTGGGTTACTTTTTTTCTATCTTTCTTTCTTTGGGGGTCACAGTGGGTATTTCTCGAACGAACGCGGATTCTCAGTGGAATCCAGTTTTCAAGGCATTTCATCGAATTTTTTGTTGTGGAAACGAAACAACTGGTCAGCGGTAATGTAAACGTGATCTTGACACGGCACACAGACGTGTTGTTCATTGCCCAAGTCCGCGTCCTGTGCGCGTCGTTTGCTTGCAGCTATCCCTCTGGTTTGAAACAATAGCGGTGGTGTTCAGCACTGACTGCATGCATACGCCTGGATATTGCATGAATCCACGCGTCAGGTGGTGTTAATCAAGGGACTCTCTGGTTGTATGAGCTCTGATCAACTCTTTCCCACACCTTGCACCATGGTTCCGTCCCAACCCCGGATCCTCTTCTATCTAGTGTTTGTTGGTTTTCCCCGGGCAAAAGTTGTTGTTGCAGTGTGTTGCGCACATTTGCTTCAACCATTAGTACGGAAAAGAAGCAAAATGCAAGAAACTTGACAGATCCGAAGGAGCTACGGAAAGATAGGAGGTCACCTGGGCCGGAAGATAAACGGCCATTTATCCCAAAAACTGTTACGTCTACTAAAAACATCAATTAAAAAAAAAGGCATATCTGGTTTGCGTTCATGAGCATTTGGCCTAAGCGGGTGGTGAGCACCCGATCAATCACCTAGGACCTAAGAAACTGTCACGGGCCATTGCCGTTCTTTGCTTTTTTTCTGGGGTGCCGAATACCCAACTGAATCACTGGACTCAGGCCAAACATTAATGTTCTAACTTTGCTTGTCCCAACTTCTTTTAGTATTGTAAATGATTTTTAGTAGACATAACGGTCGGGTATCGGGGGCTGGTTCGGAAAGAAGTTGAAAAATAAACCCTCACAAATATGGCCATATTTGTGTGGGATTCTTTGCAACTCCTTTACCAACTTCAGTCCGAACTTCAGTTTTTTCTTTCTTTCCCGTACAAGTAGTTGAGGAAAATGTGTTCAACACTCTGGGACTTGTTAGGGTCGACTTGTTAGGGTCGTTGGAACTTGTTAGGGTCGACTTGTTAGGGTTGTAAACAAACAAAGTTGGAAATTTCCAAGATGATTGTGCTGGCGCTCGGCATTGGGTAATCTTGGTTGCTCTAAGAAGAGTACGAAAAATAAATTAGTCAATCGAAGTTTGGACAAGCGAAGTGAGAGTGATAACGTTCGGCATAATAAGCGTAAGGTGCGCATCCGATTAATCACGTAGGACCCAAGAAACTGTCCTGTACCGTTGCCGACCTAACCCCCTCCACCCAACCAAATTTAATCCGACAACTGATATTCTTTTTCATTGTTGATACTCACAAAGTTTCCACCTCCATTCGGGGGGGGTTTCACATTATACTACACAAGCCAAGTCATGAAGAAGTTTAATTCGCACGCTCATCGTGCACGGCCCCTGAACGTGTTCGAAAACGGTTCGAATCTGGCTGAAAATAAAATAGAATACGTTTTGCTGACATCCTGAGATGGAGATTCCATCTTTTTCTCAGCAAACCGGGCTCGGCCCGGTTCGCAAAAGTTACCGTTGAATGGGGTTACGGAATGGAATTTCCTTAGGAATAAGGAAAAAGCATATCAGATTCGGGAATAAATTCGATTGGGTGGAGGAGGTAAGGCCGCACGTTAACACTCTATGTTTGCTTGCCCCAATTTCGATTGAATAATTTATTTTCCGTACGTTTATTGGAGCAACCAAGATTACACAATACCGACCCGCCAGCACAATTTCTTGGAAATCTGCAACTTTCTTTGTTTAATCTCGAGATTTTCCTTGTTTAATCTCGAGATGTATGGGCCTGACGTTGTTGGAGAGTGTTGCACACATTCTCCTCAACTATTAATATGGGAAAGAAAGAAAAAACATGAAGTTGGAAGTGAAGTTGGCAAAGAAGTCAAAAAGAATCGGAAAGAAATTTGGCTATATATATTTGCCACGGTCTCGGATTCTTTTTAATTCCTGTTACAACCTACACATGCTCCGCAAACGTTACGTCTATTCAAAATGATTTACAATACAACAAGAAGTTGGGAAGCGATTGATTGAACATAGAGTGTTCAGGCAGGGTTGGGCTTTGTTCGGAACGAAAGTGCATATTCAGTGGATTCCAGTTTACAAGGCAATTCATCGAATTCGTTGTTGTAGAAACGAAACAAATTGTCAGTAATAATTCAAACGTGATCTTGACGCGGCAAACCTGCGGCCAGCGCTCGGGCATGGCTGCGGCAAACAAACGCCGAGCGCTAGCATTTTATTTTGTCGTACGAATCCAACGGATCTTGCGGCCAAATGCGTTTAAAAATCGGAAGTCGGCCTTGCGCAGCGGCATTCTCTTTGCAAATCCCGAAGTCATGCACAGACCTAGATCCGACTCTCCTCTACATTTCGATATTAGAAACATACAGCAAATTCGTGCGAAAAAATGAAATGCTAACGCTCGGTGTTTGCCTCCCGCAGCCATGCCCGAGCACTGGCCGCAGGTTTGCCGCGTCAAGATCACATTTGAATGACCACTGAACAATTATTTCGTTTCTGCAAGAACGAACTCGATGAAATGCTTTGTACACAGGATTCCCTTACATACACACGTTCGTTTCAAGCAAAACCCAACCATAGCTTATTGTTGAGTCTAAGTTAAGGCCAACCCGCTGTGGGTAAAAATAGTTTGCAATGTTTGAGTGCCGGCATGCATCCTCGGGTTTACTGGTTCCAACAATCAAAACCTAACTACCAAGAAACCGTAGCCCCCAGTCTTTTTTTCTTGGGTGGCAAATACCCCACTTAATCACTGGACTAAGGGGTGGTGAGCTCAACTAATCACATAGGACCCAAGAAACTGTCCCCTACCTTTGCCTAGATGCTAGGGTGTAACAATGGGATAGGGGGAAAACCTTGTATCTTTTCGGGATTTAAAGTTGCCAGATTTTTTATTAGCTTAAGACATGCGCCTCAAAACATGCAGTTTTTATGTACAATAAAAAAAGTGGCAAGTTTAAATCTGTGGCGCCAAAACACAAAGTGGCGAAAAACCCTTACAATTCGACCATCACCGAGCCAAAATATGTTTGAATCCCATTTTTTTTGCATATTCCAAGAGCTCATGAACAGGGGCAAATATGTACACGTTGGTTTATTCGTAAAACATGCCTTGGGAAAATGTTCCTGCGTTCATTTCATCGAATTTTTTGTCGTGGAAACGAAACGATTCGTCGGTATTTCTGTAAACGTGATTTTGACGCGGTAAACCTGCAGCCAGCGCTGGAGCAGGGCTGCAGAAAGCAAACCACAGGCGCTAGAAATTATTTTACCGAGTGAATTTGCTATACGTTCCTCATGTCAAAATGTAGAGGAGACCGAGATCTAGGTCTATGCACAACTCCATCAGTCCAGGCTCAACCCACATTTCGGAAATGTGGGTCGAGCCGGCTCAACCCGAACTTGGAAAACAACACCATGGTGAGGATTTTGGGGCAATTTTGGGCCGTTTGAAAACGTCGAGTTGAGCCGACTCACCCCGAATTTTTTGAAAAAAATACTTGGGTTGAGCCGGCTCAACTCGAATTTTTGAAAAAAATTTGGGTTGAGCCAGCTCAACCCATTTTAAAAAAAAATGGGTTGAGCCTGCTCAACCCAAATTCGTTTCAAAAAATTGGGTTGCACCGGCTCAACTCGAATTTTTGCATGTTCCTAATATCGAAATGTATGTGGAGGAAAGTCAGATCCAGGTCTGTGCATGACTTTGGGATTTGCAAAGAGAATGCCGCTGCGCAGTGCCGACTTCCGATGAATCTTGCG
>Ga0105053_10010244_pt1 | contig 11729 bp, 10 predicted proteins | sample BON01_FD_78093 | JGI IMG/M metagenome (GOLD analysis project Ga0105053, IMG submission 78093) | Freshwater microbial communities from Lake Bonney liftoff mats and glacier meltwater in Antarctica - BON-01 | ecosystem: Environmental > Aquatic > Freshwater > Ice > Glacier meltwater | place: Lake...
ATTCCTAGTAAAACCACAACACCAGTAGCTATTCTGCCCACTTGCACCATTTTGGCTTCAGACGCTTCTGGTTTTAGTTTTTTATAAATATCAATGGTAAACAAAGTAGAGCAGCTATTAAAAACAGATGCCAAAGAAGACATTAATGCCGCCATTAAACCTGCAGCTACTAAACCTCTTAAACCTGCTGGCAATACATGCATCATTAAGGCAGGAAAAGCTTGGTCTGGAGTAGCCCATTCTAGCTCGCCTCTCATTTTCAAAACTAAAGCAATTACACCAGGGATTAAGAATAAAAAGACTGGCATCAATTTTAAAAAAGCTCCAAAAATACTTCCTCTACGCCCTTCCTTTAAATTTTTGGCGGTTAATACACGCTGCACAATTACCTGATCTGTACACCAATACCAAATACCCACAATGGAAGAGGAGAGCACCAGCCAATGCCAAGGATAATCTACATCATCCATAGAACGCCACATGTTCATGTATTCTGGACCAACAGTCTCTTGTACACTTGACCAGCCACCCACAGCATCTAAACCTAAATAGGTTAAGCAACCAGCACCTATTACAAGAATTACGGCCTGTAATGTTTCTGTATAAACAACGGCACGCATACCACCCAAAATAGTGTATAGACCTGTCAATAAAACAGTGGCAATGGCTCCTTGCATAAACGTCACGCCAATTAAGGTTGAAATGACGATTCCACCCGCATAAAGCGTTACAGAAACTTTGGTTAATACATAAGCCGCCAAACTGAAAATGGATAGAAACCATCTAGCTCCAGAGCCAAATCTTTTCTCCAAAAATTCTGGCATGGTGAAAACATTGGCTCTTAAATAAAACGGCAAAAATAACCATCCCAAAAGCACCACCACCCATGCGTGTAATTCATAAATAAGTAAAGGAAATTTATCTGCAGCACCCGAACCTGCTAAACCCACCACATGCTCTGACCCTATATTGGAAGCAAATATGGAAGCACCTACCACAAACCAACCCATGTTTCGGCCAGCTAAAAAGTAGTCTTCGCTGTTTGTTTGTTTTTGGGCCACTACCCACCAGGCTACGCCCAATAATAAGGCGAAATACGCTGCAATGACTACCCAATCCAGGGTAACTAATGAATTCATGTTATTTTAGGTTAAGGTTCTATAAGTGTTAGTCCGACAATTATATCAATTCTATTTAAACTCCGCTAATTTTCCAAGATATAATTGAATTATAAAGGACTTGAACATTCCATAAATGAATGCTAATACACATTTATCCTTTAATTAAGCAACATCGAAAATTCACTCTCATTTGGGTAGAAACCGATAAACTTTAGGACTAATTCACGATAAAGAAGAATCAGAACAATTGAAATAAGCCAAAGTCCCATTTTAAATAAAAAACTTTGCAGCAGAAATAGCTACTACCAAAATCAAAACGCGATATATCCAAACATTAGCATTTGGTATTTTAGCAATGAATTTTACACCCAGCCAAGCTCCTAAGGATTGGAATACACCCATTAAAATGCCATAACCAAAGTGTATTTTATCATAATAAATAAACATAGCCAAGGCTGGAATAGTAAAAACCAAAACCATCAAAAGCTTTATACCATTGGCCTGTTTAAGGCTGTATTTAGAAACCAATACCATACCAGCTAAGAGAAAAACACCTACACCTGCTTGAAGAAAACCGCCATAAATTCCAATGCAAAAAAAGACAAAAATAGATAGAAAGCTTTTTTTGTTTGTGCCGCCTTCCATAGTTTCTTGCATCCAGCGGGTGGGTTTAAAAAGCAGTACTATCAGCATGATAATCATTAAGACACCAATGCTGTAATTCATGGTTTTTTCATCCAAGTCCACTGCTATTTTTGAACCTAAAATTGAACCCAAAATAGCTGGAATGGCTAACCATTCTACCCCTTTAAATAAGCCTGGAAAGGTTTTATTGTATTTATAAGTGGCTACGCCCGATTGCATAAAAACACCAATTCTATTGGTAGCATTAGCCACAGATGGCGGTAAGCCACACATGAATATAAAAATGGGAAGGGTAATCAAAGAACCACTTCCTGCCAACGTATTTATAACGCCGGTAAATAATCCAGCAAAAGCAAAAAGAAGAAAATCAACGAGTGAAAGGTCTATGTCCATGGCGATGGTTTAATTTCAATCAAAGTTAGAACATTGTTAGATGACAGGTGTCTGGTGTTTGATGTTTTTATTGGTGATTAGCCAACAGTTTTTTTCATCGGACCGACAGCATTTGACATCGAACTTCTAATTTCGGCCATTTCCTTGGGCTAATTATTTGACCTTTTTCAAACGCACTTCTAATTCCAAAAAACATCACGCATCCAGCATCAAGCACCTAGCATCATCCCCCCTGATTTAATCTATAATTAAACGTCAATACGGCTGAGCGTCTTCTGAACTGTCTGCGGCCGTCTGCTATAAAGTTTGGACCTGTGCTTTCTGTACGTTCTATTCTTGAATTTAACACATCTAAAACGTTAAAACTTAAGGTACCCTTATTATCAAAAAGACCTTTACTAGCAGATAAATCGAAGAAATAGATAGCTTTTCTTAAATCTTGAGCACCTCTTTGCGGAGCATTATAATTTGCCCTAAATTGTATTTTGATATCTTTTGGAAGCGTAAATCTTGAGGTTTGTCTAGCAAACCAGGAGTTGGTTGTTGTTAAATACGTTTCGTTGATATTCGTACCATCGGTTTCGCCATGGAAGGCATTAAAATTCAAGTCCAATTTCCACCATTTGATAGGTTCTAAAGTGGTAGTAATCTCTAGTCCGTAGGCAGCTGCACTATTTAAGTTTTGCGGAAACGTAGTGGCCAGACCGTCAGAACTGACAGTACGAATTCGCTCAATCACATCCGTAGATTGACGATAGTAAAATGAAGAAGTAAAAGAGCCTTTGTCAAAATATTTCACATGGCCTATTTCATACACATCCGTGTATTCTGGATTCAAATCCGGGTTACCGGCAAAATAGTTTCGACTATCAGAAACTGTATAAAATGGACTCAAGTCATTATATTCTGGTCGTCTTACACGCCGGCTATAACTTAATTGGACGGCATGTTCATTTGGCAAATCATACGTTACATGAGCACTAGGAAACAGATTAAAGTACTTTCTTGGATTTTCTTCGTTGGTTTTTTCCAAAATAGTCGTGATATCTGTCCACTCAGTTCTAAGCCCTACTTGATAAGAAATTTTATTCTGTTTGTTCCCTAAAATCCCATAGGCCGCAGAAATATTCTCATTGTATCTAAAGAGGTTATCCAACTCCGGCACATTGGTATATTCACCAGAACCTTCTGTTGTTTTCACAAAATAGTCGTTCACCATTTTCCTGAAATTACTTCTTCCGCCTAGTTCAAATTTTCCTTCTTTGCCAATAGGCTGCACATAGTCTAATTGATAAAGAAACTGTTTTTCAAATTCATCATTTAAAGATTTTTGAACAAATGTGTTTTGAGGGTCTATAGCACCACTAGTTAATTTTCCAGTTTGCGTAAAAAGCTGATCTGAAGTTTCTGAATGATCAAGAAAACGCCAGGAAGCTGTCAATTCATGACCTTTTCTTTCAAAGGTTCTTTTATAATTCAATACGGTTTCACCCATTGGTTCTATCTCATCTTCATCCTGAATCCTTAAACTATTGGCGATAGGATTATTGGTTGAGTTGAAATAATCTTGGTAGGCATTTTCTGTATGTCTGCCGCCATTGGCTCTGCTCAACATATATGAGGCCGTAAGAATGCTTTTTTCTGAGAAAAAATAATCAAGTCCAGCTCTTACATTGGTATTAAAACCTGTTACTTCCCCTTTAGAATCTTGTTGCAAAATTCGTGTTCCTTCTGGCGTAAATACTTCTTGATATAGCTTAGAAAAATTTGGATTTACACGATAGTTCAATCCATAATTGACAAAGAAATTCAATTTATCTTTCCTATAATTGATATTCAATGCTGCCCCGTAATTTGTGGGCAAACCTGTACTCAACTCAAAAGAACCATTGAAACCTTGTTTACTGTCCTTTTTCAAAATAATATTAATGATCCCAGACATACCTTCCGCCTCATATCTGGCAGATGGATTTGTGATAACCTCCACCCTATCTACCATACTAGCCTGTAACTGCTGAAGTCCAGCACCACCTTTAAAGCTTACCAATCCAGAGGGTTTTCCATCTATTAATATCCTAACATTACTACTACCTCTTAAACTCACGGTACCATCTACACCTACATTTACTGAGGGTATGTTTATCAAAATCTCAGCAGCTGAGCCACCCGCATTGGCTAAGTCTTTACCTACATTGAAAATCCTTTTGTCAAGTGATAGTTCCATACTGCTTTTCTCTGCTCGGACGGTAACTTCATTAAGTGAATTTGAAGATGCCACCAAACTTATCTCGCCTAAATCAATACTTCGATTGTCTGCCGATAAGGTAAAAAATGGTGTGTTGAGGCTAGTATAGCCCATATATTCTACAGTAACGTAATATTTACCAAAGGGCAATGAAAAATTAAACTTACCAGCATCGTCTGTAATGTTTCCATCTACAAGACTGCTATCAGCTTGTGCAAAAACGTTAACACTTGAAAAAGCCAAGGCCGCGTTAGACTCCGCATCTAAAATCTTAGCAGTAAGTTTTCCTTGTTGAGCGAAACTCGTAATGGACAATAAAACGAGGATAAAGGTTAATTGCTTTTGAAACATCTATGCTGATTAATAATGACACTTTGATTGAATAAAATTTCACAAAGTTAAGCTCTTTATCAGAAATGCATTTGTAAAACACCAAAAGGCAATGGTAAATGTAGACCAGATGGGGCTATAGAGAGACTTTGTGTAATATTAAATCAACAATCAGCTATTTTCAGCGACTAAGATTTCTTTTAAAACCTTTTCTACTTGTGTAGCATCTAAACCAGACTTTAGACTAGGATGATATAAAAGTCGTATGAGTTCTTTGTCTATTTTGGCATACGCTGTTACTAGCGTCCAGTCTTGTTGAAAAATACTTTCTCGGTATTTATAGGAATCTTTTCCTAAGCCCAATGACTGTGTAAGTTCTTCTCTTGTTAAATGCCTTTGTGTTTGCTCACTTGTTTTAAAAATATCCACATACATTCTTCCTTTGTAAATATTGGAATTGGCGTCCCAACTGATATTAAAAAGGCCATAGTTGGTGTTAATTTGAGAAAGAGAACTTGGAAAAAGACGACCATATTCTGCACCTGAGCCTAAAAAGAGGTAGTAATTAGAAGATACCGAATCGCTAAGTGCTATTGAAAAACCACTGCCGCTTAATTTATTTATCTCTTCTATGATGTTTTTCAATTCATCCATTAGAACGGGCTTCAATTCTCCACCCACATATATTTTCATTTCGGTTTCCCATCGTCTGGTTATTTCCGTGGAATTTCCAAACTCAAAACCTAAGGCAATTTCCTTAAAATATTCAATGGTTTCCTCCTGAAAACTTGATAAGCCTAAAGGTAAAACATCGTTCTCTTTTGAGCAGGAACTCAAGAGAAAAACGAAAAGAATAGTACCGAGTACATTATGTCTTAAAGTCTTCAAATCGAAATTTATTATGTTTTTTGGCGATTCAATTTACAATTTATCATACTTTTTGTGAATTCAAATTAACCCAACAGCTCCGGATTAATGCAATGAACCATCGTTCCATTCTCGAAATACTGAATGATGTTCTCCGCAGAAAGCCTTGACATCTCATCTCTAGCTTCCACTGTGGCTGAGCCAATATGTGGAAGTACACAAACGTTCCGAATGTTTAGCAATGGATTGTCAGATTTCATAGGCTCTGGATCGGTCACATCTAAACCAGCCCCCCAAATAATCCCATTGTTTAACGCTTCTGTAAGAGCTAATTCATCATGAACTTGCCCTCTAGATGTATTTATAAAAATGGCAGTTGACTTCATTAGGTTGAAGGCTTCAGTATTAAATTTCTTAAAGGTTTCGTCAGATAAATTACTATGTACAGAAATTATATCCGATTTAGCCAAAAGCCTTTCAAAGGATACTTTTTTAGCATCTAACTCGCTATTAGCCAATTCATTTTCCGACCTATTACAATATAGAATTTCCATATTATATGCCGCTTTACATTTTCTGGCCATCTCAAAACCGATGGAACCTAAACCAAAAACACCTAATGTTTTTCCATTTAATTCTTGCCCTAAATTAGCTCTTGGTTTGAAATCTTGAATTTCGCCAGCTTCCAGTTTTTTATGCATTTGAAAGAAGTTTCTGGCTGTGGCTATCATCAAACCAAAAGCAATATCTGAGGTAGCCACATTCATGGCCTGAGGTGTATGACCTACGGGTATTTTTCTATGATTACAGGCTTCCACATCAACGTTATCATAACCTGCAGAATATTGAGAAATCATTATTAATTGTGGATTTGCTGCCAAATAGCCATCCGAAATTTTCTCTTTACTAGAACATAAGACCGCATCTGCCCATTGAGAAGCGTTTTTGAATTCCTCTTTTGAAAAAGGATTATCAGACGATTGCACTTTCAAAGTACATCCTCTTTTGCGAAGCATTTCTAAACCCTTTTCTGGGATATCTCTTGTAACTAATATATTAAGTGCCGAAAGTGATTTTTTCATTTCAAGTAAACAATTGAGGATTCCAATAAAATATATAAAAAGAAGTAAAAAACGAAATTAAGTATAGAATTTGTATTATCTGTAGAAGCTATTATCAAATGGCAAGAGAATTTATTTTTCAACGGTAAATTGAAGATAGGCTCCATTATAAAAGCCATAAATTCGCCAAATTTTTCAAAAATGCTTCTTCGGAATACTTTTCAATTTTTTAAGCTTAAACCAGCCGCAGCACTTTCGCTGTTGTTTGCCACCTCTAGTCTTATGTTAGGCGTTTGGGCGGCTGCGTTGCCATTCATGAAAAACAGAATGGGGCTTTCTGATGGAGACTTAGGTCTATTATTACTTATTGCCCCTGTTGGGTCGCTTTTGGGCGTTTACCTTTCTACTAGAGTTTTTCGCAGAATTAAAGTAGGGAATTGGTTGGGAATAGGTAATATAGCCCAAGCCGTTTTATTCGGCTTTGAGGTTTGGTGCCCATATCCATGGCTGTTTGGCATTTTACTGTTTTTACGTGGACTTTTAGGTTTCTTAAATGGAGTAGCTTTAAATACCGTAATTTCAAATCTAGAAAGAGAACATAAAAGAAAACTCCTTAGCACTTGTCATGCTATCTATAGTATTGGTGGAGCCATTGGTGCTGGTTTCGCTGCTTTGATGTTTGGCTTAGGTTTTAGTAGCCAAATTCAAATTTTGTTAATGCTTTTTGCATTATTAGTAGGAATCTTATTTTTAAGACCCATGTATGCCAAAAATGATTATTTCATACATTCTGGCAGCGGATTTAAATTCCCTGATAAAAACATTATTGGCTTGTCATTTATTTGTTTAGTACTTTTTATGTGTGAAGGCTCAGTGGTAGATTGGAGTTCTATTTATCTAAAAAGAGACATTCTGGCACCGCTTTCATTGATAAGTTTAGGTTATGGCGGATTTTCCATAGCCATGACTTTAGGCAGACTAAATGGCGATATCATTATCCCGAAATTTGGTGGGAAGAAAATCATCATATTCGGCACTTTGGTTTCAGCACTCGGCTTTAGTTTAGTAAGTCAAAGTACCTCATCTATATGGGTTATTTCAGGTTTTGTATCCATCGGAATTGGTTCTTGTTGTATAGTGCCGGTACTATTTGGGGCTATTGCTCAAATACCCAATGTAAGCCCTGTTCAAGGTTTCGGAATGATAACATCTGGCGGATTAATTGGTTTTGTAGCTGGCCCCTCCATTATTGGATTCATTTCACAGCAATGGAGCCTGTCGCTAGGGTTCCTTTTTTGTGTACTTATGCTGCTCTTGGCTAGCTTTGTTGGGTGGCGGAATAAGTTTTTGACTTGAGTAATAATTTTTCCATTATTTTAATACACAAAAAACCTTCCATGTAGCAGGTCTTTTCTATTAAAATATATTCGAAGAGATTGAGCTTAGACTACATCAAACTCGCTTAGAAATATTGTCGTGCATCTGCACTAATGTCGTTTTCAAATCGTATTTCCAATCCCAAGTAGGATAATGTGCTTTAAATTTGCTCAAATCTGAGATATACCAAATATGGTCTCCCGAACGATTATCGTCTGAAAGGCTATAATTCATTTTATTTCCGGTGATTTCCTCACAAAGAACGATGCCTTCTTGCATAGAGCAGTTTGAAAACCTTCCACCACCTGCGTTATAAACCTCTGCACTTCTTGGATTTTGATAAAAATGCCAGAACATGTTCACTAAATCCCAACTATGAATATTATCACGAACTTGTTTTCCTTTATATCCAAAAATGGTATAGTGATTTCCTGTAATGGCACATTTCATTAAATAAGCCAAGAAGCCATGTAGCTGTGCTCCCGAGTGATTTGGGCCAGTTAAACAGCCTCCTCTAAATACACCCGTTTTCATTCCGAAATAACGTCCATATTCTTGAACCAAAACATCAGCGGCCACTTTAGAGGCTCCAAAAAGCGAGTGCTTAGTATGGTCAATGCTCATTTGCTCATCAATACCATTCTTAAAATAAGCATGATCTTCGGCTATTTCCCAACGTGTTTCTTGCTCTACTAAAGGCAGGAAGTTTGGATTGTCACCGTACACTTTATTGGTAGATGTAAAGATAAATACAGCTTCTGGACAGTGCAAGCGTGTCATTTCTAACATTACCAAAGTTCCGTTCGCATTCACCGTGAAATCCATAAATGGCTCGCGAGCAGCCCAATCATGGGAAGGCTGAGCGGCGGTATGAATGACAAGTTTTATATCTTTTCCGTATTCCTCAAATATCTTCCCAATTTCTTCTTCTGAACGGATATCCGCTTTGTAATGCTTGTAGTTGGCGTATTGGTCCTCTATTCTTTTCTTATTCCATTCTGTAGAAGCCTCCTCTCCAAAAAAATAAGCCCTAAGATTATTATCAATACCAATAACCAAATCAAACTTATCCGACATAAAGGCTACCGATTCACTCCCAATCAAACCTGCCGAACCTGTTACTAAAGCTATATTCATTTCTATACTATTTATATCAAAAAAAGCGAACACTTTTGGGTTGTTCGCATTTTCTGCTAATTGATTTTCTTAAATTTTATTTGCCGTAAAGTGTTTCTTTAACTTTGGCAGCACGTGCCATATCTTCGGGCGTTGCTTCATATTTATTCTCTAATTGACGTGCCGGAGCTTCTGGACTTACACCATATATACGCTCATTACCTTCATTCACATCTTTTTGCTTAACAGTATTGTTCTTTTGATAGTCACAAGAACTCAAAGCTGCTGTAGCAGCTACAAATAATAAAACGGTGATTTTTTTCATTGCTTACGCTCAATAAATAAATTTGCACAAATTTAAGATTAGGAGGCTTAAAAGCCAAAATATATTACACTTAAACTTTAAACAGAAATAAATGAGATACGATGTGGTAGTGATTGGCGGTGGAATTGTGGGTTTGGCCACTGCCTTAAAGATTAAGGAGCAAAAGCCAAGAACTCGATTACTAGTTTTAGAAAAGGAAAGCGGACCAGCCCAACATCAAACGGGTAACAACAGCGGTGTGATTCACTCTGGTCTATATTACAATCCTGGAAGTTTGAAAGCAATAAACTGCATTTCTGGCTATCATGAACTTTTAAAATTTTGTGATGAAGAAGGCGTTAAATATGATTTATGTGGAAAAATAGTGGTGGCCACTAGAGAAGAACAGATTCCGGTTTTAGAAACCCTTTATCAAAGAGGCATTGAAAACGGCCTTAAAAACCTTAAATACTTAAGTGGTGATGCCATGCGTGAAATAGAACCACATGTAGCTGGCATTAAAGGTATTAAAGTTCCGCAAACTGGAATTATAGATTACAAAAAAGTGAGCGAAAAGTATGCGGAAAGAATTCTAAAAGTAGATGGCGACATTAGATATAATGAACGCGTTTATTCCGTTTCTAATCTTAATAATGTATCTACCATAGTGACTTCTAAAGGCAGTTATGAAACGAATCTAGTGGTAAACTGTGGAGGCTTATATTCTGATAAGGTGGCTCAAATGACCCAAGAAGAGAAAATTGACCTTAAAATCATTCCCTTTAGAGGAGAGTATTACGAACTGAAACCTGAAAAAAGACATTTAGTTAAACATCTAATTTATCCAGTACCAGACCCTAATTTCCCTTTCTTAGGTGTTCATTTTACACGTATGATTGATGGCGGTGTGGAAGCTGGCCCTAATGCCGTTCTAGCATTTAGACGTGAGGGTTATAAGAAAACAGACTTTAAATTTTCTGAATTGGCCGAAACGCTATTATGGCCAGGCTTCCAAAAAGTGGCGGCTAAATATTGGAAGACAGGAATAGGAGAATATTACCGTTCATTTTCAAAAGCGGCATTTACGAAAGCACTACAAGCACTAATTCCAGAATTAAAAGCAGATGATTTAATACCAGGTGGAGCTGGTGTACGTGCTCAGGCTTGTGATATTTCGGGTGGCCTTTTGGATGATTTCAAAATCATTGAAAATGCACAGTCTATAAATGTATGTAATGCTCCTTCGCCTGCTGCTACGAGTTCGCTTGCCATTGGACAGACCGTAAGTGAGATGGTACTGAAGAGGTTGTAGTCAAAGTTTATCGATAGCTATCAAAGCACTTTATCATCTTTAATTTGCAGCTAAATAAGGATTTCGGTGAGGCGGTTTAGGCGGGCATTTACTGTATTTTTGACTTTTGGGATTTTCTATTTAGCATTAAAAATGTTGTGAAACTTGGAAAAATGCTAAAAAGAGAGTCCTTTCCTAAGGTTCGAAGATGGTCTGAAGGATTTTTTAATTTGCAATAATTTTAATTCCGTAAACCCAGACATAATTTTAAAATGCTTGTCGAATATCCAAAGTTCGAGATTTTGATCAAGGCATTGTTGTGCAATAATTAAACTTGGCAAGCCGACATTTTTCAAACCATTCTTTAGATTAAGGACATGAAGCTTTCTTAAACCCAACCAAAAAATATCTAACGGTGCTGTCTCCAGTAGCAATAATTTTGCAATTACATCCGACTGTCTTCTTAATTCCAATATCGGAATCATTTCGGTTAAAATAACATCGTTGGTCTATACTAAATTATTCACAAGCAAAGAAGTTAGCGGCCCCGACTTTTCACCAGTCTTCAAATAATCTATCCAAACTGAACTATCAACTAAAATCATATCAACTCTTTCCTATTTCTAAGTATATCTAAATCAATTTCCAAATCAATTTTCCCTCTATAATTTATTAGTTTCTTAAGCTCCTCTATATTGATAATTTCTTGAAGAGCCTTTTTTATTGTCTCTACCTTTGTTATAGAATTGGTTATTTTCATCGCCTTACTTAATAGGCTTTCGGGTAAATCAATAGTAGTTCTCATATTTGCATCATTATTTATGTATTAATACTAATGGCGTCCGAGAATAATTAGTAGTAAAAGTTACACTTCTTAGAAAAATACAAGCAGGAGTTTTTGAGGCTCCTGCTTACTAGATATTTTTGTATTCGACTAAAAAAACAAAATCTAGTGAACAAAGATACCAAGGCTTATTTA
>Ga0105053_10010247_pt1 | contig 11727 bp, 15 predicted proteins | sample BON01_FD_78093 | JGI IMG/M metagenome (GOLD analysis project Ga0105053, IMG submission 78093) | Freshwater microbial communities from Lake Bonney liftoff mats and glacier meltwater in Antarctica - BON-01 | ecosystem: Environmental > Aquatic > Freshwater > Ice > Glacier meltwater | place: Lake...
AACTGGTAACTTCAAAAAACAGGTCGACATAAAAACTATGTACAAAACGTCGGCAATAATAGATTTACAGCTTTTATCTAAAAAGCTCAAATCGCCGACGTTTTGTCCAGCATATAATTATGAACCAAAATAATTTTGGTTCGGTTACGGTTACCCGTAAAAAAAAATCTTAAGATTTTAAATTTCTTCAACGTTCTCATCTGTAATTATCGATGAAAGACTGTCTTTTATTAATTCTAAATTAACACTATAACATTTCGTAGGAACACCTTTAATTTTGTATAATTTTTTCGATATTCCTAACTCCATAAAAAGTTTGGAGATATTTTTAAAACTAGAATTAAAATCCTGAATCTCCTGAATCTCTAGGTACTCGTCGTAATTAGTTTTGAAAGTTTTTGTAGAAAATATAATATTACCATCTTCACGAGAAATAATAGATTCATTCTTAATATTCTTGTCGAAATTGTATATAAAATCCTTCAAAAATATGAAGAGAGGATCTATGTTATCTATTCTCATCTCTTCATATGCTGAAGTAAGAACCCTATTCTTAGGGTCGAAATTAGTAATATCTCTATTCTTTAGAAAATGTGATATGTGATAGATTTTTGAATCGTCGTCTATAATTTCATAGAGATCATTGAAATATTTTCGAGAAGGTCTTGCTCTAACCGGTTTAAAAACGATATATCGTCTCCCATCTTTTGGCATAACTATTGGATTCATATCATTTGAAAAAATAAACATCCTAGTATAGTTAGTCTGTGTATATGTAGGAAGACCTTTTGTATTGATGTTATTAAATTTCACGGTAGATAGATCTTTAATTCTGTTTTGTCGAAGAAAGCCATCCTTCTCTCCTACCTCGTTTAACTGAAGAAAAATATTGTTTTTCATACCACTATTGAACTGCCCAAAAACTTCGTCTAAATTGCTTGTTCGAAGGAAGAATTCATTTCCCAAAATTCGAGACATAAAATCGAGCAAACAGTCCTTGCCCATTCCCTCCTTGCTTTTTATCACTATCACAGTTTCTGGTTTTTCAGTGGTTTTTTGTAACGAGTGAGCAAGATAGTTGAGAAGATACTTAGTTGATAGATCATGGAAATCTGTTAACAGCTTCACATGGTCAACAAATTTCTGTACATATTGTGAACCGTCTTCCGTTGGGTCTGGCTCGAATCGTTCAAAATCAAATCCAGTGAAAGTATTAAATATACCATCATCATTCGTTTTCATCGGAATAAAATCGATTCCTTGATAGCTTCTTCTCTCTGGATCTTTCAACCAAGATGTTGTAAAATCTTTCACCACTATTTTAGAGTCAACTTTATCTCTCTTCTTAACCTCTTGTACCTCCTCGTATGTCCACGGGGCAGTCAGATCTTTAAAACTCATTTTAGGAATCATGTAGAAAGAATCACCGTTTTTAGTCGGCATCACTCGGCAATACGTAAATGGTTTCTCAACAACAAAATATTCTTTTTCAAATCTCATTTTAACATCATCATAGGATGTGCTGGGAACTTCTTTATAAACCAAATCATCTATATTTTCCTCTATATAATTATCATGTTCTTTCTCACTCCATGTAACACCATATTTCTCCGTAACGGTATTAAGATCAATAATACATTTTTTTATGTCTAATTCTTTTTTAACAAGCATCCCGTCGAAGCATGGAACACCAATATCATTGAAGATTGTCATCGCTTTATTTAAGATCCGGTTTTCATAAATCGTCATCAGGGAATTCAAGAAACATCCCATGCAATTTTTAGTTTTTTCTTTCTTGTATTTCGCATAATGTCCTATCTCATCAGGAAGTTTGTTATAAAATAACTTCTGGATAGTTTTGAACTCACTATCGAGATGAATTAGGAAAGGTATCTCAGTTATAGTTTTAACGTTACTATTCAATGATATCAAAATATCCTCCTTATTAATCCCATATTTAGAGAGAACTTGATCTCTATTCTTAACGTACTTCTCTAGACAAGGAAACTCCTCGTCTGGAAAATACTTTGTGGTCATGTAGAGAAGAATTGCAGGATGAGCGTTCTTCATATCAAAATCGGTATAGTACTCCCCGCATAGATACCCCCGCAATTTCTTCTTCAAGGTTTGAATACCGACCCCCTGGACGAATACGCGCCCGTTATCTTTCATATTTTTTGAATACTCATAGTTCTGTTTCACGATACCATTATTTTTCACAACTATCTTTAAATATCTTTTCACTATAAAAATGTAGGTCTTCCTATCCAGAGCCTCTCCCCCGTTCTCGATGGTGTCTTCCCATATGAATTTATCGAACACATCATTGGGTATCGTGAGTAGTTTTTTCGCTCTCTCAACATTTACTCGTTCGACATAAGAAAATGTAGGTGAATTTCTAGAAATGGTTTGGTCCCCTGTTCTAGATGAAGCAATCATTTTAATTAGTTTCCTTTTAAGAAAAAAAAATAATTTATATTTTTTTTTGTTATATTAAAATGCATCGTTTGATTGTGCAAGATAAAGATTTGATTACCGAGTACCAGAGCATAGACGAAATATGTGAAAAATATTCATGTTCCAAAGTAATGATCTACGTTCGTATTAGAAGAAACAACGCGAATACCAAATGTCCCATTTTTGGAAAAGACATAATGATATACCGTTTACCCGGCAGATTCAACGATCCTATCGATGAGGACGATTTACCGAATGGTCATTGTGACATGTGTTTAACACCTGTAAGATACAAAGATATTTTATGTAGTAAATGTGATGAGCTGTAAAAAAAAAACTTTTTATCTTAAAAGGAAAAAATATATTAAAAGCATGCCCTACGTAAATTATGACTGGATCATTAAAAAACCAGATGGAACAAAAAATACATATAGGACGAGTGTGGATATAGCCAAAATATATAAATGCACACCACAAACGGTGCGAGCAAGAGTAATTAGTACAAGACAAGATATATCGAATTCAAAAATTTTTGGACGTGATAAAATATTTAAGGTAAAACGAGAAGATGAACATTTATTTCTGGATACCATCGACTCTGATTCGGGTTCGGACACGTCACTTCGTGAGTAATTTATTTTAAAAAAAAATAAATATATAAAAATGGCTAAATACGTTTGGCTGACAACTCTTGAAAACGGTGATCAGATATACTTTAAAACCTGTGATAAGATGGCGAAATATTATGACACGAAAGTAGGAGTGATATATCCCTTGATAGTTCAGGGAAGAACATCATCCATTTGTAGATGGAATAAATTGGAGAGAGTTGTTTGGGATAAAAGTTTGGGTGAGATTAAATTTGATGTCGAAGATGAGTACAATTCTTTGTGTAAAATAGTTCATAATTCAACCATATCTGAAAAGGATAGTGATTAAAGGGATAACTATATAAAACATGAGATCAACAGATTTTTTTTTGGTGAGGAGTTTCGATGATAAAATCACTCGTTATACTAACGTTAAAAAGATAGCCGATATGTACAATTGTCATCCTACAACTATCTACAAAAGGTTAGCGTTTTACAACAACAAAAATAAATCCTTCTTTGGTGGTGATATTTTATACCGGATGAGAGAAGAGGATGATTTCACTCCCGATTCAAAATGTAAGTTTTGCTTATATGGAATCGAAGCTGGTAAGATGTTCTGTCGAAAATGTGTCAATAAAAGAATCATGTCTATTTCCCCTTCTTTGGAGGAAGATAAGGTTTAATCCATTCGAACCGTATCCCTATCCCATCTTCAGAAAAGAAATCTTTCTCGTCTACCTTATCGAGTTCTTCTGTCAGTTTTTTAAATTGTTCCTCGGTTTCACATTTATCCAATATTTCAAGTCTACAGTTCTCCCATCGCTCCATTCGTTCTTTAACTTTTTTAGACTCCTTTTGTCTAACATACAACTTATTATAAATCTCCATTTCTTTCTTCGTGTTCTTAGCGACAACGCGTTGATTTTTTTTAGACTCCTTTATATCATCTTCAGATTTAAGAGTAGGTGCAATTCCATCTCGACGTTTTTCTCGTTCAGCCCTCCTAGCTTTTCCTCGATCAAAAGCTCGTTGTTCTCTCTCATCCATTTTAAATTATAAAAACATTATAAAATGGACGAATTTCTCGAAAACTATTTTGAAACGAAAATACCTAGAATTATATCTGTTTATTCGAGAAAGTCCATTACGAACAATCTCAAAAGAGTTGTGAAAATAATCAACATACCTTTCGTTGATTGGGACGTCAATCTGTTCACTATTAAATTCATAGACTCTATGCTTGAGAAATTTAAGGATAAATATAAGACGACTTCCATTATCTCATCTCTATCTATTCTAAAAGCCTGGTTAGTTTCGGTCGATGCATCCCGTGAAATAATTGATGAGATTGCGGAATCAACTCAGGATTTTGTGGATGAACGGAACGATAAGATAGAGTCTCAGGAAAAAACTCCTACCGAAATTAAATTAAACGATGATTTCGAATGGGCTAACTTGACAAGAAAAATAACTTTGTATATTGAGGAACATATTGAAAAGGCCAATCGTCAAGAGATTAACAGATTGCTAGTTGTAGGACTATTTACTCTTCAGCCTCCCGTTAGACCGGGTAACTATGCAAACGTCTTGGTTAAAAATGAAGATGAAGAAAGCAAATTACCACCTAGTCATAATTATCTGATCGTAGGTAATGGAGGATATAAATTCGTATTCAATCTTTTCAAGACTGCAAAGATACTCGGACAGACTATACAACATATAGAAAAAAATTCATTACTCGAAGAGTTAATAAGTATTCAATTAAGTAATATGAAAAACAGAGATGACAAGTTTTTCAAGGGTGGACAAGCTGCTATAGCGAGCTTGATAGCAGATACAACTTTTAGGATATTTAATTTTCCTATATCAGCCAACGTAATTAGACATTCATATCTAACATCATATTTAAAGAGTGTTCATACGATACCGGAGAAACGTGCAATGGCTCGGTCTATCGGTCAAACGTATGATCCATCTATGATGGAAAACTATTTTCGCGTCGATTAAAATGGCTGAAGATTTAAACGTATACCCAATAAAAATAGATAGTGATAAATTAAACGAATATGATATGGGGGAAACACTACCCTCTCTTCCGTTTTTCATGTTAATGTGTGGGAAGGTTAGATCTGGTAAAACTCTGTGTTATAACAATCTATCATTATCTAATCGATTTTACGGTGACAAATTCGAGACAAAGGTATTGATCAGTCCAACAGCCCATCAAGACGCGAACAACACACATTTACTGGAAGAATTCGATTTTGTATTCGATACATGTAGTGAAGAAATCATCCAGAGTCTTCTTGATGAAATCACTACACAAGAAGATGATGGAAGGTGGCTTATTATTTTTGACGATGTTATTGGTAGTTTGAAACAAAATAAGAACGGAAAGCCAGATCTAGTAACCAGTCTATCTACCAAATATCGACATATAGCAAATGCAAATAATAAAGAAGGAATGCTCAGCGTCATAGTGTGCAGTCAGTATTTCAATTTCTTCACTCCGACTTTGAGAGATAATGCGAGTTGTTATTTAATTCTCGGAGTTTTTAGTGACGACGAACTAAAAAAGATGGGGAAGGTATTAAGTGTCTTTGGAGGAAATATAAGAAGTTTTATTGAATTATATCACATGGCCAGGACAGAGGATAGATGGGATTTTCTATATCTCAATATAAGAAAGCTTCAAGCTTGGAGATCATTTAAAACGTTACTATGGGATGAAGACGGATTCAAAAGGTAATTTTTTTTACATATAAAAATGGATATTAAAGATCTATATGTAAAATCAAACGATGATATGAAAAAGCAGATAGCACATGAACATGGTAAGACAACGAAAGAAATGGAAATTTTTTTAGATATAGTGAAAAAGAAAAGAAACATAGAAAAGATATTTATCAAAAAAAAAGTACCCAATAAAAAGAACAAAAATGAGTAATCTCATGGATTACAACAGCATCGAAGTTCCAAACGTAATGGAAATTCGCACTGAACGCTTAGCACCCATTTCTAGTATTCCGAGTCAGCGAACGTACACATTTAGATTGGAACCGAACGGATTTATGGACAAGTCTACTATGCTAACTTTTAAACTGAAGAAAGCGGCCACTTATACGTCTAACAATCTGAGAGTTAATTCGTGGAACGGAGCTTTGGGATGTATTAATGTGGCAAGAATGAGAATCGGAGATCAGATTGCGTCAGACGTCCAAAACGTCGGCGAATTTTCAACGTGGAAGCACCTCTCCACGGAAAGACGTGAAAAACTTAATAAATACTGGTCACGATTTTTTGGAAATCAATTTCACACCGAAATGGAGGCGGCTCCGGGTGATGAGTCGGGAATGATCATTCCTGACTCGGAAAAATGTGGTTATGATTACGAGGGAAATGTTGCCAACAGTCTTGAAATTCTAACAGATGAAAATAATTGTTACATGTATGGCATTCCACTAGGTCTACTTTTCCCTGGTGTAGAGAACGAAGAATTTCCGCTCTTTTTATTTAGTGAATATAAGATTTATTTTGATATCGAATTTAATCCACCCAGTGTGTATAGTAATTCTAGCTTTACAGATTATCAAAGAGGATTTGACGAGGATATCGAAATTGTCAACGTGGAGTTGCTCGTTGACTACCTAATATACCCTAATTCAATTTTGGAAGCTTTTCGAGAACAGACCCTAGAGGCCGGTGGATACAGATTTGAATTTATTGATGTAATTAATGTACAAAGACAACTGGCTGTGGACGCCGGGACGGTTACAACGGTGAACACCAATGCTACATATTTGGCCAATGGTGTTCTACAAAATAAGACAACGAGTCTTGAGTTTCGTTTGGGTCAAGAAAATAGGGAAGTTCATTATGTATTGATGACTAAACAACTTCCCAGGTATGACGACTCATCGAACCCCATTACAGACTCCAGTGTTCTGTGTGGAATGAGGTGTGATGGTATTTCATATGAAAGCGTTCAATATGTTATCAATGGTATTCCCATTTTTCCGGAACCAAAAGACACTTCGTGTAGTCAATACGATCTTAATTATCAGGCTCTGAAAATGAGAGATTTGGAAATCGAGAGGCCTTTTTTCTATAACGACCCGAATAGTCTCGTTAGCAACTATGGTGAGGTTTCACAGGGCATCACAGGTAAATATAAACCGATTGCTGTTGACCTTAGAACTTCATATAAAGAAGGTTTTGGAAGTGGAACGATGATCGGAAAATACCCAATTGTAATTCGATACAGTTGTAAACCTGCGGTTAATTTGACTAGGTGGGGTTACGGCAACTCACCGGATCTCACAAGTTGTAGGCGTCAAGACACTACAGGAAGAGCTTCTTATAACGTTAATTTTTGGATCGGTGTTTCACGTCTTATCAACGTCGTTTCTACCGGAGCAGAATCTATGATGGTTAAAATTTCGAGTTAAAAATAATACTCCCATCCCTTTAAAAAAAAAGAACTATGAGTGCTTATTCTAGATATCGTCAAAATATTGAAAATAAATATCGTAATCTTGGAAATCAACCTCCCGAAGATCCTTCATATTCATCATTTAGCGACATCCCGGCTGATCAATCATCAAATATTTACAACGACAAAATAAGGGAAAATTACGATGAAATAGCTCAGGGAGTAACGGCCCCTTTTACCGCTGCGGGCAGTGTCGATCTGGCAGGTAAAATCGGAGCTCAGGTTTTGAAGAGAGCGCCTTTTCTTAATAAAATTAAAGAGGCATACGGGGCGAGCCAAGAAGTTCAGAGTAAAGTCAATTCTCTTTTAGGAAGGGATGACGTAAAAAGTTTTCTTGAGGATCCGGAAGGGACTTTCAAAAGATTAGCAGGTCCAATTCAAGATAAATTTAAAAATCTATTAGACAGTATTCCAGAGTCCGGGGAAGAGCTGGCTAGTAAACTCGGAAGTAAAGTTGCAGAAAGCATCAAGAGCGGTGTTAGATCGTCTTTGGGATTTTCGGAAGCTACCCCAGAAGCATCCGCCGCTTCGGAGTCTGCCGAAGAAGCACCAGGAATGCTAGAGAGAATTAAGGGAGCGATTAGTGATAGAATTTTTGGTTCATCTCAACCTGCCGAACCTCAAAGCGCAGAAGATGAACAATTTGACAAGGATTTCCAATCTAGTCTAGATCAAGATGAACCAAAAACACTCGAATCTAAAGTTGCGGCGGATGAAGATTATGCTGATAGCGATTTCAAAGATGCTCTTACCGGAAACGAAAGCGTTTTGGAACAGTCAAGAATAGCCAGGGCTGGTAGAGTCGATCAGGTCGCAGATCTCAAAGAAAATATTATGAAAAACATCAGGGGTGAACCTAGTGAGGGAGGAGGTGGAGGAAGTGGTGAACAGCTCGACCTTCAACGAGCAATGGGAGAAATACGAACAAATGTTAAACCTATAACCTCGGAAGAAGCCGATGTTTCTAAACTAGAATCGACTGTCGGTGATCTGAAAGATACAACGAGTACTATTACGAAAGTATCAGCAGAGGATGCGGCTACTCAGATAGCCGAAAAAATAGGAGAAACCGGCGCGGATGAACTTGGAGTTGGACTGGGTATAGCCGACGTGATTCCTGTAGTCGGAACCATTTTTGATCTCGCGACTATTGGGGCGATGATTGGTGAAAGCGTAGATAGTTATAATAATAAAGCTAAAGAAGCTAAAGACGAGGAAAAAGAACAAGAACGGCAATCGGCTCTTGAAAAACAGGTATCAAACCAACAAAGTCAAATTGTCGATCAGGTCAGATCGCAACCCATACAACAACAAAGCCAGCAAGCTCAAAATAACCCCGTCCCGGTTTCGCAAGTTATACGAGACCCGAGATAAATATTTATTTAAATTCCATTAAAAAGAAATGGAATTTCAAATTGTATCTCCTGAAAGAAGCTCAGATTTTAACCCGTCCAATTTTACGAAATTCATCGATGAAGATCTCGTAATTCCGGCTGGTTCAAGTATTCATATGAATTCTTGCATTTTAAGAATACCGTCAGGTGTACTTCTTACGTCTGACCAAGTGGTAGCGTTGTCGATAGACGATGAAGATACTTTTGGAGGAATAACAGGATTGCTTGTTGAACAAATTGAAAGTGACGGTTCTCCACAAAATAATAGACTGCTATTCGAGTCTGTTCACTCGGGAATATCGGCTTGCATATCCGAATCGAATATAAACTCATCATATACTGCAAATCAAACGTTAGAGGAAGGATTACCGGATAGACTAGGCTTACTTAGTAACCCGATTTATGTTTCAGTTGAACAAGATGACTATAACAACAACGGATGTAGTGTCGGTATGACTTACGATGCTACACAAAAAATAATTTATCAGTCGGCAGTCAGTAACGCTGAGACTAATTCGTTTTTTCTAAATCCAGTAAAATATTTTCAAGGGACAAAAATTTCAACTTATCTAACAGAAACAACTGACCCGTTCGGTGAAGATTTCCCTAATGTACATTGGAATTTATTTAATCATGACACAGGTAACTTGTTAAATATAAACGATGTTAAAAATATTATCGGAACTAGTGCTCAATTTTGTATCGGGTTTTATGGAAATCAATTCGGCAATGATGACTCTGTTGGTACTGGTGCTCGTACGTCTCAAACGAGTATCGTCAATGTACCGACGAGTGGTGGATTCAATATACCGACATCATTCGCCTGTCTTTTCTTAGAATACGACGGTACGGATGTATGGGCTAGTTTTCACGTTGCGAGTAATCCCTCGATAGGTGAAATATCCGATTGGGACAAACAGCAATACTCGATCGACACGATGACACAAGTCTCGAGGGTTAATCTAGAAGATTTCATGACAATCGATCAGCCATTGATATTTAAGGGAGTTGTTTATGGGTATCCCGACGCTTCAAATTTATTCGTAAATTTTGGAGTTTCTATTCACGGAGACACTACTCCATTATTCGAATCATCTCCTGTGGATGAGAGATTTTTTAACGGTCTCGGTTATTCGACGACTACAATAAAAAGATCTCAGATACTTAATTCTTTCTGTTCGTTTAATGTACAAAATATCGGTTGCAAATTATACACAGATTCTATTGCTCAGGACCAGGCTATCGTAAATAGGTATCAATTAGTTGTAGGGAGTCAATTGGGACCATTTTTCAACAATTACTCCGGGGAAGAACCTACTATATTGGATACCAGATACCCTACCGCTATTGAAGGAGATGCTGGGGATGTTGAAACAAATAATATTTGGTACAGATGGGATATCAAAGATATTTTATCTACTCGGTCTTACGCTATCAGATTGAATAATTTCCCGATAAACGTTATGAAAACAAATCAAACTATTGAACATAAAGGTTATATGCAACCAATTCTTGGGGTGGTCCCTGCGCCTTTTGAAGAAGATGAGGTAGATCTCAACCTAGATAATTATACCGGCTATAATATCCGAAAATATGAGCCGCTGTTTATACAATCCAAAAAATTGAAAAATCAGGATTTTATCGTAAACAGATTCGACATTCAAGTTGTGGACCTGTACACAGATAAAGAAGCACCAGAAATAAATCGTTTATGTGTTAATTTTACGATAGTCTCTCCAGAAAAAAAATAAATATATATATGATAAAATGAGGAGAGAACTCGAAGATTATGAAATTTCATATGTTGATAGAATGAAGATACCGTATGTTGATAAGAAAACTCTTCTTCAAAAAATGAAGATGAACCGAACAGCATTGATACCAATCGAAATTAAAATGATTCATTGCGGAACATTGAGACCGCAATGGATTGTACCGAAGCCAGCTGTTTTTGGAGATGCGAAAGATATTCTATCAAAAGTCAAAACTTTTTTGGTTTGATTTCATTATATAATTTTTTTATATAATAAAACGAAAGGATGGAAGCATACTCTAAAAAGAAAAATAAAAAAGAGGAAAGAGATGAAAGAGATTTGGAAGTTGATATGAAAAAAATTTCTCTTGAAGACCCCGTAAAAAAGAAAACTGTTGTCTCAGAAGAGAAAGATAAGAAACCGAGAAAAAGTAACCTTAGAAAAATGACCGAAAACGAGAAATCTTGGGTCCGCTCCCTCTCAGAGGGTAAGACCGACACGGAAAAAAGACGATTGAGAATGAAAGTTATGCTAAGCAAAGAAGAACACAAGTCGAAGAAATCGCTAAGTAAACTAGCGTGATTGATTTAGCTAAACCATTCAATAATAATTTTAGATCACCATAGGATTTTACGACTGTGATAGTTGGGGCTTTCATGGTCGGCGGATGTTAGTTTTCCGTTTTTATCTTTTATACCTTTTGATCTCGATAAATAACTTTTCCGTCTCTTAAGGTCACCATGATCCAAGCTTTTCCATATTCCTGTTTTATCGTGATATTGCTGCATATTAGAATCGCCGAAATGTATCAGTTTTCCTTTGACTTTTACCATTAATTTTTTAGATTTACGTGTCGATTTTTCATACTCGTAGTTACCGATCTTCATATTTTTTATCAGTTGATAAATAATAATTTTTAGGGGAAATGTATCTACCGATTGGATTTACATATTTATTCAATAATGCTTAAAGAACAAAATGTATAAACAGCGAAAGATATGATGTCGAAACATCTAAGTGAAATTTCTATTAATTAA
>Ga0105053_10010248_pt1 | contig 11726 bp, 13 predicted proteins | sample BON01_FD_78093 | JGI IMG/M metagenome (GOLD analysis project Ga0105053, IMG submission 78093) | Freshwater microbial communities from Lake Bonney liftoff mats and glacier meltwater in Antarctica - BON-01 | ecosystem: Environmental > Aquatic > Freshwater > Ice > Glacier meltwater | place: Lake...
GTGTGTATGTGTGGACCGAGTGCACTAATAACATCGCTTTGTGTGTGTGTGTGTGTGTGTGTGTATGTGTGTGCGTGTATCTCTATCTGTATCTCTGTCTCTATCTCGCTTTCTCACCGTGTCTTGATTTCTGTCTCTGTATCTTTCTCTCTTTTCCTCTGTTTGTCTCTCTCGATTGATCAGTTACAAGCACACGTACACGTGGTATTGCAACGATGACCTTAGTGCTCTAGTGCAATTGCACTGCAGTGTGTTGCAGTGTGTTGCAGTGTGTTGCAGTATGTCACAGTGTGTCACAGTGTGTTGCAGTATGTCACAGTGTGTTGCAGTATGTCACAGTGTGTTGCAGTATGTTGCAATGTGTTGCAGCGTGTTGCAGTGTATTGCAGTGCGTTACAGCGTGCCACAGTTCTGCGATTACTCGGGCTCTGGAGCAGTCGCAACAAAGCTCGTGTGCCATAAGTGTAACGTGACGTATTTTTACGTCAGACACAACTCCTTTGTTCGTTTGACACGACTCTTCGAGGGTGCAACACGACTCAAAAATCCCATGAATAGGTATATGACAAGTCTCATTCACGTGTGAGACGTCACTTATGCATTCGTCTGGAGTGATACACTTGCATGTGTGTCACATGGCTTGTCTATGTGCGTTGCATCTTTCATTGATACGTATGGTATAATACACTCATGTGGTAACGAGAGCAAATCATTGTGTGTATGTGTGCACGCGCGCGTAATGGAGAGGGCAAGTGTGTGTGAGAGAGATAGGAAGAGAGAGAAAAAGAGAGAGATAGAGAGAGAGAAAGAGAGGGTGTGTTTGCGTGTGTGTGTGCGAGAGTGCAGCACAAGGCAAGAGTCAGACAGTACGAACAGTTTGTTTGGATGCACTATAGCTGAACTAGAGAGTGTTGAGGGCTCATCAAAGCTGCACTACAGAGTGTTGAGGGCTGATAGGATGGACTATCTCGAAGGTGTCTTTCTGCAGGTCTAGAGGCAGAATCTCCCGCCTCCTTTGAGGCAGACTTTGCTTCATTGAACGCATAGGGGCAGACTCTGCCAACTCAGAGTAAGTCGGCAGAGTTTCGCAGGTGTCTTTCTGCAGGTCTCTTCCCGATCATCAGCCCTGCACGTTTGGGCTGATTTGCGGAAAGAGACGTGTAACGAAACAGTAATGTGAGTCTTGGTTACCCTGGGTCAGAAGAGTCTACCTCTATCCCAGGAATAGATGCAGTGTGTTACAGTGTGTTGCAGTATGTTGCAGTGTGTTGCAGTGTGTTGCAGTATGTTGCAGTGTGTTGCAGTGTGTTACGAGTCTGCCTCTATCCCAGGAATAGATGCACACTCTGCCACCTTGAGTCTACCTCTATCTTTTGAAAAGAAGCAGACTTTGACGCGAACTCGAGTCCACACGGATTTCAGCCACATAGACCATCAATCAAGGGAACCAAACTACTTTTTAAAGTAATTAAAGCAAATCCTTGTCATAGATTCCTTGAATAAAGACAGACTCTTCCGACTCCTCTGAGGCAGACTCTGCTTCATTCAAGGAATGGAGGCTGACTCTGCCGACTCGAATCTGTCTCGGTTCCTTAAATAGATTCCTTGAATGGACTCCTTGAGTAGTTGTAGACTTTGCCGACTCCTCTGAGGCAGACTCTGCTTCATTCAAGGAATAGAGGCTGACTCTGCCGACTTACCCTTGAATAGTTGACAAAGACATTGTAGGATCCAGTTCAATTCCAGCGGGTTAAACTTCAAACTGACCCGAGCGCCGCCAAGAAAAAGAGTTATGAACGGTTTAATGTATGTCATTATTTTATGCAAATATGCATTATTTTATGTAAATACGCAGGTATGTAAATATGCATATATATGTGTATATATATGCATATAGACATATAGACACAGACGATCTGCGAATAGTTGACGATGGAGCGTTGCAGTATTAACAGTGCACAAATGCAAACTCTGCAACACAGACGCAGAAACACCCACACGCACGCACACACACATAAATACACACACATACACAGCCTGTCTATCCATCTATTGATTCGTACTTGCATTTTGTCTCAAACACACACATACACACGCACACACCAGCCAACTATAGAAATAACGTACACGAACACACACAATCACCAATGTCCACACAATCACACGCACACAGGCAAGCCTTACATGTGACGGGGAAGGCAGACATTTACATATGAGTTGGTAAAGATGAGGAGACATTGCAACACACTGCAACAAACTGCAACACACTGCAACACACTGCAACACACTGCAACACACCTCAGTTATGAGTTGTCATGTGCCAAATAGGAGCCCTACAGAAGTCATGTCTCACGTGAGAAGTCGCGCATAGACCTATCGCCCACGCACAGACCCATGCACATAACATCGAGTCCTTTTCCACATATGAATGAGTCATGTTTCACATTTGAATGGGTCATGTCTCACATATGAATGAGTCGTGTCTCACACAAAAATGAGTCATGCAAACACCTGTCGCCCACGCACATGAAAGAGTCATTTCTCACATAGTCTCACATATGAATGGGTCACACACCGACATGCCTCCCACACACAGACTCTTTTACATGTGAGTCGTGTTTCATGTATGCATGAGTCATGTATCACGTTTGAATGAGTCATGTCGCACGCATACGTGCATATGTATACAAGCTTGTAATATTACCAGAGGAGCCCAAAATAGTTGACAATTGAGCGTCGGGATACGACAAGTCCAGACCCGCGAGTAAGCTCTCTCGTTCATGCTGTGGAATGTATACATTAATATCGATATGGATTTAAGCACAATACTTAGCACATCTATGTTTACAAATTGACTTATTCAGCTATGCACGATTATGCATGCATGCAATATACGTACATGCATCTGTGTGTGTGTGTGTGTATGTGTATGTGTTTAGGTTTGTACTCGTGCATGATTGCACTTGAATAAATATTTACATATGCACAACGTATACCATAGCACACACGCACAGGGATACGCACACGATTTGTATGCATAAGATAGCAACCTGCTGCCCACGCAAATAATTATGAACTTGCTCATGCTGACTATTGTGTTGATCGCCGTCAATCAGAGGATCACTGGCAGTATCCTCGTATTTCAAACGGTCCTGAGCGGATCCTCCGTCCTCCTCCGAGTCCCACTCAAGAACTTTCTCTTTCTCATCCATCCCACGCATGGGCCCGCCGCTTCCCAGCCCCCCCCCACTGCTGAGCCAAGCCGATTCTCCTTCACCCCCGTTCCCTCTACCAGATGATGACCTGTAATACGGTGTGTGTGGGCCTGGATCTCGCGCATAGGGCCCCTTTGCTGTTGAAATACGCGTGGGGGTCGAGAATGACGTCGACACGCTCATGTATTGCTTTGAGTTTTTACTGCTACATATACGGTGTATATGTATGTGTGTACCGTTTATGTAAGTCACGATGTATGGCATAATAAGATAATGCATATGTGTTGAGCACTGTGACGCAACAGGTCGACGATGTGTGTATGTGCAATTTGCAGACACTGAAATGAGCATGACCTCTGTCTCGAGGAGGCAAGAAGTGTCTCGGCGCGCAGCAAATCATTCGAATCATCATCGTCGCTCGAGTCGCGCAAGGACGCTATCGCAAGCTTTGCATTCGAACGCGCAAGGGAGCCTGCAGCCCTCTTGCCGATGTCTACAGACACAAAACCGAGCGCTGCTGAGGATTTGGATGGAGTCTGGAACCGGGAATCACCCAGTGTTTTGCTCGTCATTGCGCGCAGCTCCCAATTCAAAAGAAAAAAAAGAAATGACATACATTAAACCGTTCATAACTCTTTTTCTTGGCGGCGCTCGGGTCAGTTTGAAGTTTAACCCGCTGGAATTGAACTGGATCCTACAATGTCTTTGTGTCCGTCAAGAAGATGGGGGGGAGAGAGCCGGGGAAGCCAGGGACATGGATAAAGTGGAAACTTATACAGAACTGCGTGCCTCGTTTCTAATCTTCCGCACCCTCAGCCTGGGTCAACAAAACAAAGCAACACACTGGCAACTGGAAGGACTGGCCATACTCATGTCGAAAGCATTCGTTTCTTTGTTCCGGATTGGATCTGTCGGGTGGGTATGGTGATTTAGCATACGTGATGCTTTGAAATACGTTCGTGTTGTGGGGGTGGAGTGTCATCAATCCTGGCGTTTCGTCGGGAAGCACTTCCACGATACTTCCCCAAGGTAAGCGAACTGGACCTGGGCACTGGCATGACCTTGCTGGATTTGCACTGGATCCTAAAAGTTTTCTGTGTCCGTCAAGAAGATGGGGGAGGGGTAAACCGGAGGAGCTAGCGACATGGGGGCGCGCGGCAAGCGGAGGGGCTTTAGAGTTCCTACGGGTTTTTTTTTGGTTTTTTTTCACTTTTTCTGTGGTAGTTGAGTGTTTTTTTGAGTTTTTTTTTTTTTTGCGAGATCGGACGTCTCCCCGACCCGAAATCGGACACACTATGTCCGATGTATACATATATGTATCTATATAAATATACACATATATGTATCTATATTCATATACATACATATATATATAAATATATATGTATCTATATATATATACATATGTATATATATATATATATATGTATGTATGTATATAAATATATATATAGATACATTGGAGATCATCATTGATCTTCCTCTTGGTTTTCCAATAAACAACATTATCTCTCTATATATATAGATACATATATATATATATGTATATATATATATATATATATACAGACACACATGCAAATACATATGGATCGTATATCTATAGTGCATGTGTTTGTTTTTGTGTGTGTCTGCATGTGTGCGTTTGTTTGTGTGTTTGTGTTTGTGTGTGTGTGTGTGTTTGTGTGCATGTGTGTGTGTGAGTGCGAGTGTGTGAGTGTGTGTGTGTGTGTTTGTGCGTGTGTGTGTGCTTGGAATTGAAGTTCGATCTCAGAACGAGGGAATGTCCGATCTCAAAAACGCAAAAAAAATTGGGGGACAAAAGGGCCCGCTCAAATACCACCGACCAGAAGAGGACAAAATCCGTGGGACTCTGGTCCAACTCCTGTGGCGCGCGGCGGCTCCGGGGCTAAAGCCCCTCCGCTTGCCGCGCACCCAAAGCGAAGAGTTCTGGAGAAGATCCCAGAGCAACTGGAGGAATCGTTTCGGACCATTTTTCCATTATTGGTGAAATCGGACATCCTTTTTTCTTCTGTTTTTTCCGTTGAGTCACAAGAAAAAAAGTCACGTGGAACAGGGTTGAGTTACAACAGTCCAACCACAATTCAACAACCTCTCTTCATCCCTGTTATAGTGTCTACGACGCACGTGTCAATTTGACACTTTTTGCTATTTTTTTTTGAGTTCGGACATCCGATTTTTTTACTTGTTTTATGTTATTTTGGGATGTAATTGCTGGGTGTTTGTTGGAGTTCAGGCATTCTTCATCGTCTCCCTGATTTGGTTGTCTAGTTTTTTTTCCCCGACCTTAAGTCCCATTTTTCCGACGTTTCGTGAGATCGGACATCCCATTTTCTCCTTTTTTTTCACCCTTGTTTTGAAATTGGACAATGTTATCCTCGTCTTCAAGGTGTCTGGCATCCGCATATCTCGGTATTAAGTTTATATTACTTCTCGATCTGAGATCGGACATCTTCTTGTTTTTTGAGATCTGACATCTGATTTTTTGCTTTTTATCTCACTTTTTTTGATATTTTTTCCGCGTCTCTAGTGCGTCGGCAATCTGAATATCATGGTTTTAAGCCGATCTTCCTATCCGATCTGAGATCGGACATCCTTGATTTTTTGGAGATCGGACATCCCATTTTCTTTTATTATTTCCCATTTTTGTTGACATCGGACAATGTTTTATACGTCCCCAGGGCGTCTCGATCTCGATTATTGCTGTATTATGCGCCTATTCCCTCCCGATCTGAGATCTGACAATGAAGTTCGATCTCAGAAAAAGTGGGAAAAAGAAGGGGGAAAAGGACCCCGCTCAAAAATAACACCCCGGAAAAGGACCAGATCCTAGAACTCTGGTCCGACTCCTGTGGCGCGCGGCGGCTCCGGGGCTAAAGCCCCTCCGCTTGCCGCGCGTCCATCTTCCTCACCCTCGAGTCCATGAAACAAAACAACTCACACACACACCGTCTTAAAACCCCTTGGAACAAATCATTACGCACTCAGAATACTATAGTGAATAGGGTGTCATCACTATGGAGGTGGATTTTCAAATTTTTCAAACGTCAAGTGTAAGGTGATTTGGTGCCTTTCCTACCCTCTAGCCAGGGGGGGCACATGATTCCTTGGGCGCTACGTTTCTTGGTAGTTAGGGAGACCAGATTGTTGGGACTTGTTATCCCGAGGATGCACGCCAGCCCACAAACATTGTGAACTATTTTTACCCACAGGCGCGCGGCAAGCGGTGGGGCTTTAGGCCCGCGCGCCACTCAAAATACGCCAGAGTCCATACGGCAAAATGTTAGTTGGGCATCCTTAGAGTGACTGTGTGCCACTATATTACACTGTAACATACTGTATCCGAATTGAACACCAGCACACTGTTATATATCATACCTATTGACAAGCTCTTGTTCAAACTCGGATCTCTCAGACTTGTGCTTCTTGATTGCCACAGATTTGGAAGCGTCCTGGGGAGAGAGATGATTATGCACGACTTGGCCAGCGGCCCGCTTGATGGTAGAGCACGGGCCACAGTATGATTGCACATTCCTGGCCCAGTGCGTGCAACCTAACTCGCCTCTATTGCATTTACAAGGCATCTAGGAGACACCCAACACATTCAGTGAGTGACATATCGATAAACATACATGCATGTGAACTCACTTCAGGTAGGGTAATGGGTTGAGTCTTGCTGGACTTCAGGATGTTGATACTAGAGCGTGGAGTGTGGAGGGTGGCGCTGTGTTTGCTTGTTTTTGCCGCGGCCTGTCACGAAACACAAAAAGCGATGACAGTATGGCAACATCAATTCAGTATTACTGTTAATCAACAACTACACTGAGACGCTCTGAGACGTTGATGACTGAATCTTTAACTTTCGGCCTCACATCTTGGTTGGCATAGTCTGGGACACTTGGTTGGTTCCTACATGATCAGTCGGGTGCTGCCACGGACCACCCACTTAGTCCCGTGACTACGTTGGGTATTGGCCACAGGAATGAAAACAAGTGACCTCAAGGTGCCAGACTTTTAAAATTCTGTGCGATAGTCACCCCTGACAGACACTACCTATGATTCTCGTTCAGACATTGTGCTTCAGTTTCATTGAAAGAGGTATCACAGGCCCATCCTCGCTTACTCTTTTGGTCTTGTACACACTGGAAGGAGCAAGGAGAATTTATTGCAGTATTTTACATAACGAACCCTGAGGAGGTACAATGGAGGTTTTCAACTGGTGTGGGGCCACGCCTTATTGTTTTCCATGCGAAACATGTCAAAAACGTGTAACGCCGGTGGTGACGGCAGGCACTAAATAATTACAAAGAGCTCTTACTCAACCACAGTGACACAGATCGGCGGAGGCCGACCGGGCCAGCAGCGCGGATATGACAAGTCGGCAACGGTCCGGGATAGTTTCTTGGATCCTGAATGATTAAAAGGGGAGCCCACCACCCGTCAAGTCCAGTGATTAAGTTGGGTATTCGCCACCCAAGAAAAAAAGAAAGAGAGAAAGATTTTGACCGTCCGAGAATCGTTGAAACTTTTTATCAAGGCACATTGCTACAGAGCAATCATGTTTGCATATTTAGCCCTGCTCATAGGCTCTTGGAATCTGCACGGAAATTGGTGGTGTGCGTTTTTTTTGGGCGTGTTGCAATAGTTTTGGTGCTAAAAACTTGGTGTATCGACTTTTTCGACCAAATGTGGTCATTTTTTTTATTGGACAGACAGGCGCATCTTTGGCACCCAAAAATGTGTGGCAAGTGTCTGACTGATAGAGTCATACGAGTCGTTCATGCCAAATATGTCAATGAGAATGTTTGCCCCGTCCACCATATTCCAATGACTTCTTTCTTTGGTGAAAACAGTTCTTTCTTTCGAAGAGTTTTTTGAGGACTGTTTTTGAGTCCGCCCGCCCCTAGAATCATGCAAACACACACTCCAGCCTCTGGAAATCCTGAAGACATTCATGAACCTCTCTAAGTGGTACAAAACATTTCCAACCTCTTCTTCTTCTTCAGATTTTATACCAGCCTAGTTCACACTGGCTTTTATTGAACGTGACCATTCACAACCTGCATCCGACTTGTTTTCCGCATGACTGTCGCAAGGCAGTGCTGACGTTGCTACTGACATCCGGTTTCATTCGCGACTATTTAGTAATTACCCACCTGTAAAAGATAAGAAATGAAAAACCCAACCATATTGTGTAATAAAACCAGTATCGCATGATCTTGTGCGGAGAATCATATTCTGGAGAATAAAATGTCCAGAACAGGTTGTACTGAACGATGAGTAAAATGCTTTTCTGAAATCTATTTACCTGTAAGGGAACATAAAACATTGATTGGTCGAGCCGTTGCCTTGCAGCACGGAAAGGCCGCTCAAGATTAAAGAAATCGCACTGAAGAACATGTGGTACAATAAAGATATTGTATTTCACAAAAACGAAATCATGCCAATAACAAGGTTCAGTGGTTCAATGTTTTACTTACTTTTATCTCTCAATAAAAACTTAGGCGATAGTAGACTAACTTATCTGTACCATTAATCCATCTAAATTCACGTTTGCTGGAAATTTGGTACAGTAACGGTACTAAGAATCCAGAATTCGAGACATCGAGAGTGTCCACAGGCCTTGACGGTGCGTATCAATCAATAGACGTCTGAAATCCTGGCCGAAGCAAAACTGTTTCACTCATTCGAACCTTTACGTGTAAGTGTGTATGTGCGTCCCGCTCCCTTGCTGCACACAAATTCTTTCAAATTGTGACGATGTATCATCTATAATTAACAATCAACAACAAGTGTCACAAACCTAAGAAGCTAGTGAAGTCAGGAAAACGAAGCACTTGTTAAAACAAGACACACTGCATGTTGGCATGTTTATTTCTCTGATAACAGCACTCATCAATCAATTGTTTAATCCAGCAGTCAATATCAAACATTCTGCCGCTCCCATATGGCTGCAAAAACTTGGGCCTGGAACGCGACAACTGTGCTTCCGGGGTTGCTGGTGCATGGCCATGGACGCCAAGAACTCCTGGCGAAAGGGTGGAAAGTTCCAGCCGACGCCCTGCTGCAGGTTTTATTACAACGACCAATACACGGTGGGCCCAGCGGGTCATTTGCAGCGCTACACGGTGGGCCCTACGGGTCATTAGTATCAAGACACTCAGGCCCTTTTCTCTCGCGGGTCAGTTTGGCAGAGGCCTTTTATTACTTTCAGCCACGATTTAATGGAGAGCTGGCGGCAGATGCAGGCTGTCTTCAAGTTCTAATTGAAGGTGTGCGCGCGCTCGCCCCGTTCCTGGAAAATTCCTCGCTTGCTGATGAGTGGGAAGTGCAAGACTTGCCGAACTCGATGCAGCGTCTTGAACTCTATGAGGGAGAGCACTTTTCGATTGCAATTCAGCATCTGGATGCAGATGATCTCCTGGTGCACAACCATAGGCGATCATTTTACAGTTATTGCTTAGCTGGAAGCTATCGGCATCGTGTTTTCAAAATTGAATTAACGCCTGAGGGCACAGATGAAACGACGAATTCCAAAAAATGGTTCGGATGCACTCGGCAGCCAAAAGGACGCTTTAGCCCTGCCAAACCCCTGGACGTATCACTCCATCCCCTGTTGGACTGCTACTTTGATCAAGGAAACATCTATTGCATATCGTCTGAGACATATCATCAAGTCGACCAAGTCGTTGGAGCTGATAGCAAAGGAGCCATCACGATTGTCATCAAACCGTCCAATTCGAGTAAACAAGCAAATTGTAAAAGCTCTTTTTACTTTGATGACCTGGCAGCTGACCCAAACAAGCGTGAAGGTAGCGGCCACACTACGTTTTTACTCGGAGAAGCCAAGCGCAAGACTCTAGATATATTTGCCAATGCGTTGAAAGCGCTGCCGCAGACAATATCCTTCAACGAGCCCTCACGCACAATTGCAAGGTCCTTGCAAGGCGAACGGATAGACTCAAGCAAATTAGACGATTGCCTCTCCATGATGTATGGCAATGACACAACCTTCAATGCTGCGAGTCGCAAAATGGCAAATGACATGATCCTTCGTGAGAGAGAAAATCGCAGGTGTCGCCTGCTCGTTGCAACTTTGGCGCACGTGCCATGTCGCGATGAAGTATTGTGAAAGGCTGCCATTTGGCATTTCATTATTTATTATAGGAAAATACTAATGTTTTTGGGTCAACCTACACCCTAAACCCTACACCCTACACCTCGGGTCCTACACACTAAACACCAAGACGAGGAACAGGAACACTTATATACACATGTACGATTTATTTTGTGTAATATATCACACATACAATAAAGTATATACATACACATACTCTCCTCTCTCTTTTTCTTCTTGAGTAGTTTTCTCGGCGCATCAAATGATGCGAAAAGCCTTATACCTTTATCGATTCTCCCTGGGGTGTCTCCTGAATTGCAATCTTGCATCATGTGTCTGTAGTGTACATTCATGTAATGAAAATAGTCTCTCTCTCAGTTTGGTTAAAATTCCCACACCCTCTTGAACTTACTGGCCCGGCCCATGGTGTCATTGGTTACAATTCCCTGCAACATGCTGATGAGCCTTAACAAAAAATGATGATTTCCTCACTCTAGATTGTCATCTAGACACTGGTCTGCCTCTACTTGTACCTCCTCACCTTTAAAAGAGAACGAGAGAGACAGGGAGCAAAAGAGATTTTGATTACATAATCACATTGACTTATGATGTGAAATTGCACTCTAGGAGACACCTTCAAACACAAGGCGCTGACCAAGCAAGGGCCTGCAGTGCAGCAACACAAGGCAGTGAAGTTGAACGCATGTCCAACTACCGTTTCGTGCGCATCATCTTCCCCCAAAACACTCCTGTTGTCAACGAGAATTTGTTCTTGGCAACTGGCGAACTTGCGGGTCAAGCATGAGCAAGATGTGCTGCCATATGGTGCTATAGGCATCCTCTTCTGGGTGCACCTCACATTGTGCGCTGCAGTCATAGGACATTTCGTCAAAGTGGCCCGTGCCTTCAGAATAGCCTAGCATTGAGTCATGTCTTACCGTGTGACATACGAATAGACTCTCCATCTAGCGTCTCAGTGACTTTGTGCAGTCCGTTTGCGATAGTATGACTCCTTCGTGACTGTCACTGACAATACATCCGATGAATGCGTTATGTCACGCGTGTAGATGTGTTCTGTCACATATATGAATGGATTATGTTGCATGTATAAATATCACGCCACACGTATACATTTTGTATCCTGTCACCACAGTCTATAATCGCTCGCAGCGAATCGATACATGTGTATCGCAAGCTGTCATCCTCTGTGAGCACGCACATACATGCACACACGCACGCACGCACGCGCGCGCACACACACACACACACACGCACACACACACACACACACACACACACACACACACACACACACACACACACACACACACACACACACACACACACACACACACACACACACACACACACAC
>Ga0105053_10010249_pt1 | contig 11726 bp, 15 predicted proteins | sample BON01_FD_78093 | JGI IMG/M metagenome (GOLD analysis project Ga0105053, IMG submission 78093) | Freshwater microbial communities from Lake Bonney liftoff mats and glacier meltwater in Antarctica - BON-01 | ecosystem: Environmental > Aquatic > Freshwater > Ice > Glacier meltwater | place: Lake...
CGCCCCGATGTGGGCGTCATGGCCTCGGGCGACGAGCATCTTCTGGCCTGTTTCGCCATCGGCAGCGAGGGCAGCCTGGTCAGTCTTGCCGCTGTGGTTCCCGAACTCATCGTCGCCCTTGATCATGCCGTTCTGGCGGGCGACCTTGGCACCGCCCGCCTTTTGCACGACCGGCTTTACGATCTGGCCAGGGTGGTCTATGGCGCGCCGGGGCATCTGGCGACGCTGCGCCTCAAGACCTGTCTCAATCTTCTGGGTCGGCTTGACAGTGTCACGTCCCGCTTGCCCATCGAGCGGCTGTCCGACGACGAGATCGGCGCACTGCGCGCCGCACTGGTGGCGGCCGAGGTAATGTAGGGCAGGCACTTATGACCGCTCGGGTTTCAATCAACTTTCGGCAGGTGGGCGGGGGGCAGCCAAGATGAACCTGCGGCAACTGGAAATCTTCAGTGCGGTCATGCGCTTTGGCACGACAGTCGCCGCTGCGCAGGAACTTTCCATGTCGCAATCGGCTGTCAGCAACGCCCTCAAGCATACCGAATCCGAACTTGGTTTCAAACTGTTCGAGCGGGTGAGCAACCGCCTGGTGCCAACCCAGGAGGCCAAGATCCTGCTTGAAGAGGCCGAGCCGCTTTTCGTGCACAAGCAGGCCGTCAACCAGCGCGCGCGCGACCTCAAGGCGGGGCGCATCGGCCGCATCCGGATCGCGGCCACCGCCGAATTGTCGGAATCGCTGCTGCCCGGGGTGATTGCGCGGTTTCTGACCGCCCACCCTTCGGTCAACCTGTCGCTTGATACGATGCCGCTCAACAGCGTGCTTGATGCGGTCGAGACGGGAATGGCCGATATCGGCTTTGGGATGGAGGCGCGCAACCGGCGCGGATTGCGCCTCGTGCCGGTGACCAGACTGGCGCTTGTCTGCGTCTGCCAGAAAGACAGCCCGCTTGCCACGCTTGCTTTTGTGGGACCGGGCGATTTGCAGGCGTACAACCTCGTCGCTCCGCAGATGAGCAACAGCATCGGCGTGCTGATCGCCGAAACCTTCGCCAAGACAGCCACGCCTTATGCGCCACTGGTCGAAATGCGGTTCCTCAACACGGCTGCGCGACTGGTGCAAGAGGGGTGGGGGTGTGCCTTGCTGGACGAATTGTCGGTGTCCGCAGGGCGATTTTCCGACCTTGTGTCGCGACCGTTCCGACCAAGGGTCAATCTCGCTCTCTCCGCCATCCTCCCCGAACATCGGATACCCTCGCGCCTGACAATGGCCCTGGCCGACGTGTTCCGCGACGAGGCGGAGCGGTTGGCGAAGGGAAGCGGTGCGCGCGCGACTGGCTGATGCCGCTCTGTCTGTTTCAGCGTGGCGCAGACCTCTGCCGTCTGACCGGCGATCAAGGCCCTCGCGGTTGGATCGGTCTTGCGGATGCCCATTTTGGCGAGATCCCTGCCGAGGCCGGGTTCGACTGGCTGCCGATCGAGGTTGAACATGCGCCGCGCGACATCCGTTCGCTTTCGGTGCAGTTCGCCGTTGTTTTGGTTGCGAATTTTCATCTGTCCGGATTGCTGAGTCGCGGTCTGCAACGGGTGCTCCGGCCCCGCTGTCGCTCAGCGCTGGCCTTGCCCCGGCTCGCCAGTTGACCGGCCCAGCACTTGCGAAAAGCTGCGGGCTGCGGCCGAGGGCGCTTCGGCAGCCCGGGTCATCACGCCGATCGCGCCCAGAGTCGCGGCGGTGTTGATCGCCAGTCGTACCAGATGCCCCTGCCGCAGGTCAGCGGCCACGACGCCCAGGCTGATGACCCAGACAATGTCGGAGTCCGCCAGAACCATGGCCCGCCCGAATGCCGAGGATGCGGTTTCGATACGCTTTTCAAACAACGCGACGCCCTGCGCGATCAGCAACCGCGCCACCAGAGGGCGGATGGCCGAATCCTTCGGCGGATAGAGCACACGAAAACCGCCCAGATTGGCGAAAGACGTCACCCTGGCGGCTGGGCTGTCGGGGCGGGTCACGACGACCACTTCCTCTGCGTAAAGCTGTCGGAACCCCAGGCCGGTCATCGTGTCGGGGTTGCCAAGGCGACCCACCACCAGATCGAGCGCCCCGCTTCTGAGGCGCGCGGTCAGGTCATGGTGCGGCCCCTCGTGAAGTTCAAGCAAGGTTTCGGGGCTGACCCGGCAAAACTCCAGCACCGCTGTCGGCAACAGGTGCGAGGCCACGCTGGGCAGCGCCCCGACCCTGAGATGCCCGACGGCACCCCCCTGGGCCTGAACGCTGCGCAGCCCATGGCGCAGCGCTGCGGTGCTTTGTTCGGCGAATTGCAGGAAAACCTCGCCCTGGGTGGTCAGATGCACGCCCGACCGGCTGCGTTCCATCAGCACCGTGCCGACGATGGCTTCCAGGTCCTTCAGGGTTTTCGAGATGGCGGGCTGGGACAAGTTCAACTGTTCCGCCGCGCGTTTCAGACTGCGGGCGCGGGCGATCGCGCTGAACGCGTCGAGATGGCGAAACTTGATCCGGCGATCCATATACTTTCCCGATTTGATATCTATCTGCCCCAATACTTCATTCTGGATATGCCGATCAATATGCAATACCTTGCCCGCGAGACGCGGAGAGCAGGCATGAAAACCCAGGTTGCGATCATCGGCGGCGGGCCTTCGGGGCTTTTGCTGTCACAGCTTCTGCACAGCCGGGGCATCGACAGCGTGGTGCTGGAGCGCAAGACCAAGGCCTATGTGCTGGGCCGCATCCGGGCGGGCGTGCTGGAGCGCGGGCTTGTGGCGCTGCTTGAGGAGGCGGGCTGTGCCGAGCGGCTGCACGCCGAGGGTCTGGTGCATGACGGAACCCTGATCTCCTATGGCGAGACCATGTTCCGGGTCGATTTCACCCGCCATACCGGCACACCCGTCATCGTCTATGGCCAGACCGAAGTGACCCGCGATCTCTATGAGGCGCGGGAACGCGCGGGGGGCAGGATCGACTTCGAGGTCGAGGATGTGGCGATCCATGGCGCCCCGACCGACACCCCGCACGTCACCTATGCGGTCGGGGGCGAGGCGCGGCGGCTGGACTGCGATTTCGTCGCGGGCTGTGACGGCTTTCACGGGGTCAGCCGCCAGACCATCCCGGTGAATGTCAGGCGCGAGTATGAAAAGGTCTATCCCTTCGGCTGGCTTGGCATCCTGTCGCGCACGCCGCCGGTCAACCATGAACTGATCTATGCCAATTCGCCCCGGGGCTTTGCCCTGTGCTCGATGCGCAACGACGCCCTCAGCCGTTACTATATCCAGTGTCCGCTGACCGACCGCCCCGAAGACTGGAGCGACGAGGCATTCTGGGCGGAGTTGAAACGCCGCATCCCGCACGCGCAGGCCGAAACCCTCGTGACCGGCCCCTCGATCGAGAAATCCATCGCGCCGCTGCGCTCGTTCGTGACCGAGCCGATGCGCTGGGGCCGTCTGTTCCTGTGCGGCGATGCGGCCCATATCGTGCCCCCGACCGGCGCCAAGGGGCTGAACACGGCGGCGTCGGATGTGCACTATCTCTACCACGGGCTGCGGGATTTCTATGAAAACGACAGCTGGGCGGGCATCGAGGGCTATTCCGAAAAGGCGCTGGCCCGGGTCTGGAAGGCCGAACGGTTCAGCTGGTGGTTCTCGTCGATGATGCACCGCTATCCCGACCATTCCGACTTCGATCTGAAGATGCAGATCGCCGATCTGGACTTTCTGCGCACCAATGACGCGGCACAAAGGGCGATGGCGGAAAACTATGTCGGTCTCCCCTATTGACGCCCCCGCCCATTGACGCCCCCGCCCATTGACGCCCCCAACCTGTAGACGCCCCCGCCCATTGACGCCCCCGTCGAACCTGAGGAACCCGCTTATGCAGAACCGTTTCGACAAGGGCATGGCCACCCGCCGCACCGTTCTGGGTGACGCACATGTCGACCGGGCCGAGGCCAGCAAGACCGATTTCGACGCCCCGTTCCAGACCATGATCACCGAATGCGCCTGGGGCACGGTCTGGTCCGACGACACGATCACCCTGCGCGAACGGTCCATGCTGACCCTGGCGCTGCTGGCGGCGACGGGCAATTTCGAGGAAATCCCGATGCACGTTCGCGCCACCGCCAACACCGGCGCCACACCGCAGGACATCATGCAGGCCCTGATGCATGTCGCCGTCTATGCGGGCGTGCCCAAGGCGAACCATGCGATCAAACTGGCCCGGCAGACCCTTGCCGAGATGGAGGACCACCGATGACCGCCCTGCCCGAATACTATCCCCGCGATCTGGCGCGCCACCCCGCCGCCCTGACCCCGGGCTATAAATCCTCGGTGACGCGCGGCCCGCGCTTCGCACCGATCAGCCTGCGCCAGTCGGTGGGCGAGATCACCGGCCCGGTCTTCGGCCACGGCGAATTCGGCCCCAACGACCACGACCTGATCCGCAATTATGCCACGTCGGGCGATGCCGTGGGCGAGCGGATCATCGTCCACGGGCGGGTGCTGGATGAAAACGCCCGCCCGGTGCCCGGCACGCTGGTCGAGGTCTGGCAGGCCAATGCGGGTGGGCGCTACAGGCACCGCAACGACACCTATATGGCACCGATAGATCCGAATTTCGGCGGCTGCGGGCGCACGATGACCGACGACGCGGGCCGGTACGCCTTCCGCACCATCAAGCCCGGCGCCTATCCCTGGCGCAACACGATCAACGACTGGCGCCCGGCCCATATCCACCTCAGCGTGTTCGGCGCCTCGTTCAGCCAGCGCCTGATCACCCAGTTGTACTTCGAGGGCGATCCGCTGATCGCGATCTGCCCCATCGTGCAGACCCTGTCCGACCCCGGCGCGGTGGACGCGCTGACCGCGAAACTTGACATGGACGCGACGGTCCCGATGGATTCCATCGCCTGGCGCTTTGACATCGTGCTGCGCGGGCGACGGGCATCGCTGTTTGAAAACCGGCCCGAGGGGAACTGAAATGAACGGACCGGAACGCCTGAAGGAAACGCCGTCGCAGACCGCAGGGCCCTATGTGCACATCGGGCTGGCCCCGGGGGCTGCGGGGTTCGACATCTACGACACCGAACTGGGACGCGACATCGCCGGCCCCGAAGCCGGTGGCACGCGCATCCGGGTCGAGGGCCGGGTGCTGGACGGCACCGGAAATCCGGTGCGCGACGTGTTGCTTGAAGTCTGGCAGGCCAACGCCGCCGGACTTTATGCCCACCCCGAAGGTGGCGGCGCGGTCGAGCCGGGCTTTCGCGGCTGGGGCAGGGCGATCAGCGATTTCACCACCGGCGACTGGGCCTTCGACACCGTCAAGCCCGGACCCTCGGCACCTGGCACCGCACCCCACATCACGTTCTGGATCGTGGCGCGCGGCATCAACACGGGCCTTTGCACCCGGATGTATTTCGGCGACGAACCTCAGGCCAATGCCGCCGATCCGGTGCTGAACGCGATCGAATGGCAAAGCCGCCGCGCGACCCTGATCGCCGAACCCGCCGGGCGCGACGGCCAGACGGTCTATCGCTTCGACATCCGCCTGCAAGGCGCGCTTGAAACCGTATTCTTCGACATATGAGGCCCGCCGACATGACCCAGCCCTGCATCATCTGCGTCGCGATCACCGGCAGCCTGCCCACCAAGGCCGACAATCCCGCCGTGCCGATCACCGTGTCAGAACAGGTCGACTCCACCCACGAGGCGTTCGAGGCGGGGGCGTCCATCGTCCACGCCCATGTGCGCAACGACGACCAGACGCCTTCGTCGGACCCGGAAAGGTTCGCCCGCCTGAAGGAGGGTCTGGAAAAGCACTGCCCCGGCATGATCATCCAGTTTTCCACCGGCGGGCGGTCGGGGGCGGGCCAGGCGCGCGGCGGCATGCTGCCGCTTTGCCCCGACATGGCATCGCTTTCCGTGGGCTCGAACAACTTTCCCACCCGGGTCTATGAAAACCCGCCCGATCTGGTGGACTGGCTGGCCGGCGAAATGCTGACCCACGGCGTCAAGCCCGAGATCGAGGCCTTCGACCTCAGCCACATCCTCAAGGCGCGCGATATGGCCGACAAGGGGCAATTGGCGGATACGCCCTATGTGCAGTTCGTCATGGGGGTGAAGAACGCCATGCCCGCCGACCGCGATGTTTTCGACTATTACATCCACACGGTCCGTCGCCTGTTCGGCGCGGATGCCCCGTGGTGCGCCGCCGGGATCGGCGCGCAGCAGGCGGTGCTGAATGACTGGGCGATCTCTGCGGGTGGCCACGCCCGCACCGGGCTTGAGGACAACGTGCGCCTTGACCGCAACACCCTGGCGCCCTCCAACGCCGCCCTCGTGCGCCGCACCGCCGAGATCTGCGCGCGCCACGAGCGCCCGGTTGCCACAGCGGCCCAGGCCCGCGCCATTCTGGGCCTGACACAGCCCGCCCGGTGACGGTGCGTTCTCGAGGACGCGCCCCGTGCATCCGACGGATCGAGATGGTCAGGAACGCCCTTCATCATCATGTGTGATCAGTTGCGCCATGACGATCTGTCCGGCACCGGTCATCCGTTCCGCAAGACACTGCCATAGGGATGCCTTCGTCGCTCGGGGTGTCCGGTTCGACCATACCGATGTGCAATCGCCGATCTGCGGGCCCAGCCGAGTGTCGACCCCTACCCGGCGCTACACCCGTTCGCACGGATTGACGTGGAACGGATTTCCGCTGCGGGTGGGCGAGTTGACCTTGGGCGACCAACTGGAACCCCTGGGCGTGCGCACTGCATTGTGCGGCAAAAGCGACATGGCGGCGGAGGTCGCGGGCATGGCGCGTCTGGCCATCGACCCGGCCTCGCCCATCGGCGCGCGCCTTTCAGAATAGAGGATCGAGGCGGATAACCCCCGGCAGGACCGGGCCGATTCCGGGCAGCACCCCGGGGCCTGCCGGTCAATCGACGGATGCCAGCCCCTTCGCCAGACCCCTGAGGTCTTTCAGACGGCCCAGTTCCATGACGTGCTGCACCATGCGCCCTGCACTGTTGAGGAAGTCCTGTCCGCTGGCGCGATGTTCTTGGGCCATGGCCAGTGCGGCAGACACGACAGCGGCGCCGGGATGCGTTGTCGAACCCCGATGGGCATCGTCGGTTTCATCGGCCTCGGCACACATCGCGTTGGCAGCGGCGGCCGTATCGCTGGGAACGGGGTCAGCCCGGCCCATCACGGTCGACCGCCATAACGACCGGCATCGACAGCCGCGTGGTAACGATGAACGAGATGACCGCATCGGTCCGCCCGCCGAAATACCCTGCCAGCACCCCGAGAGTCGTGCCGATCAGCGCCGATATGGCGACCACACTCTACCCCACGAAGATCGAGATGCGCGCGCCATAGATCAGCCGGGTGAGGTAGTCCCGCCCCAGCGGGTCGGCCCCCGGCGAATGCAACCAGCCGGCCATTTCACTGCCGTAGAACCAGGCGGGCCAGAGCGGCGGTATCCGGCGGGCCGACAACTCCTGCGCACAGGGATCGTGCCATGTGATGAGCGGCGCGAGATCGGCGATGAACATCAAAAGCAGCAGGTCGCCTGCCCCGATCATCGGGCTGCGATGGCCCGGTGGCCGCAAAACCGCGCTGCGCTGCCGGTTGATGGCAAAGCGCGCTTCGTCGTCGGCCATGGGGTTGGACGTGGTCATCTGATTCGGTCGGAGCCTCATCGCGCTCGATCCGGCAGAGGTTGCGCTGGCAGTATCTTTCCCTTGCACTCGCCGAACCTTGGTCGATTTCCATCGCCTTGCGCGTGACCGCGCAGGATTGCCGTATCGCCGTCTTCAAGAAGCGAGCGCTCTTGTCCGTCTGGCAGGGACAAGGGAGGCTTCCCGCCCTCGCTTGGCTCCAGGAGATTGCCGCTCTCATCTCTTTGGGGTCCGAAGATCGTTCCCGACCCCAGCAGATCACCTGCGGTCATCACGCAGCCGAAACGGTGTGGTGATGTGGCGATGCCGGTGCTTGCACAGAAAGCGGTCATCCGGTTGAGGGTGGCGGCGTCCAGTGTTTCAAGGGGCGGGCGATTCTGGAAGCGAGGACAAGGCCACGCCTTGGAAACGGAGCCAAGGCCCGTAGGGTCGCATCCTCGCTGGAGTAAAAGCCGCAGCGGATCGTTTGCTTTCCGGCACGTTCCTGCTGCCCCGCATCGGGAGGCAGCAGCGGCGTGAGCTGTAATCGGGTTGCATTGGAACCATTGGCATCGGCGATGGTATCGAAGGCAGCGTTGATCGCTTTGAGGGGGGAGATCATTTCAAGCGTGTCGAGTTTACCGGGCAGGGCGCGCAGGCGGGACAACACGGCTGCATCGGGTGGCCCGGCGAAGAATGCGGTGAAGCGGAACCCGCAGGAGCGCAGAATGCCCGCGCTCCCACACCGCATTGTCGAGGAAATCGACAATTGGAACCCGCAGGTCGCGCAAACCGGGTTCACAGAGAGCCAGCATCGGGAAATCGTTTCGCACGCGCTTGCGCAGGAAGGCATCCGTGGGCGGATTTTGGGGAAATCGACAGCCTCGCACCAGGGATGCCGCAGATCCGCGCCAGGCCCGCTCCAGTCGCCGGCCCGGGCATCGGGGGGGCACGGTTGCGCTTGCACGGGCAGGGGCAGGGGCCAGGGCAGGTTCCATACGGCGGACGTGGCCGCGTTCATGCACGTCGACCCCTTGAAAGCCTGACTTGTCCGGGTCCTCGCGCCCGAACGCCGCCAAAGGCGCGACGCGAAACATTTCCGAGAAATCGCGGCGGTTGAAGGCGGGGGAGGGCGTGTCGTAGAATTTATTCCCGCGGGTGCGGTTTTGGATTCATGTGTGGACGTGGCCGAATAGCTGACAAGCCGCACCGCACGCTCGCGGAACTCAGGGGAATACGGCTTCGGGGTCTTCTTCTGTTTGTGTTCCATAACGGGCAGTTCTCCGAGAGTTTTGCCGCCCGGCAAAGCCGGGGCGGTTTACAAAGAATCATGACGCGGTCTTGTCCTCCCGGAAATGAACCGTCATCCTTCCGAGGTTCATTTCCGGGAGGACAGGCTTGACGACAATGAGGAGACTTGGATGAACGATCCGATCCAGACCACCGCCGAACTGGCCGAGGCCGACGCGATGCCGCGCGCCCATGCGGTGCATGTGGGGCCTTGTGACACGGGGGCCGAGGCCGTGCCGCTGCCCGCCGGGGTGATGCGCACGCCGGTGGCGCGGAAAAGCCCGGCGGAATGGGCCTATCAGCGGCTGATTCTCTATATCCAGCAGTTCGAGAAGCAGTTGGACAATGAACACGAGGTCGCGATGGGCTTTGTCGGCGGCGCGCCCGGGGTGATGCGGATCGAGGGGATGGGGTTCTTCGACCCCGACATCGTGACGTTCCATGGCACCGACTCGTCGGGCGCACGCACCCAGTTGATCCAGCATGTCAGCCAGTTGAACGTGCTGTTGCGCGCCCTGCCCAAGGACGCGGGACGGGCCGAGCCGAACAGGATCGGGTTTCGGCCGGCGGCCGACCTTGAGGAGGACGGATGAGGAGCGCGCAATTGCGCGCGTTCGGGGTCGTGACAGGGCAGGCGGAATGGGGTATTGCGGCACCAACGCAGTTTTGCAGGAACCGGACCCATGGCAGACCACAAGCACGGATCGATGAACACAGAGGCCCAGGAAAAGACCTTTGCCGGGTTCGTCAACTGGACGAAGTGGACCGTGATCACGATCATCGTTGTGCTGATCCTGCTGGCCCTGATCAACGGCTGAGGTCGGCCGGATGATCCTTCGCATTCTTGCCGCGCTGGCGCTGCTGGCCGTTGCGGGCTGCGGCTCCGTTTCGGTCATGGCCCCCATGGAAGAGGTGCAGCGGCGCGCCTATGCGCACCCCGGCCCGTCCTCGCTGACGCTGTACACCGTGATCAACAACAAATCCGGCGCCGGGGCGCATACGGCGCTGCTGATCAATGCCGGCCAGCGGGTGCTGTGGGATCCGGCGGGATCGTTCTATCACCCCGCCGCGCCCGAGCGGAACGATCTGCTGTTCGGGATCACCCCGAACGTGCAGGCCGTCTACATCGACTATCACGCGCGCGAGACCTTTCGCATCGTCGAACAGACGGTGACGGTGCCGCGCGAGGTGGCCGAACTGGCGCTGAGGCTGGCGCAGGAAGAGGGGCCCGCAGCGCAGGCAACCTGTTCCGTCACCACCACCGGCATCCTGCGTCGGTTGCCGGGGTTCGAGGGGTTTCCCGTCAGTTACTACCCGGTCCAGACAATGCAGGCCTTTGCCGAACGCACCGGCGTGACGGGCCGCACGATCACCGATGACGATGCCGACGACAACCACGGCGTGCTGATCCGCGTGACGCGCCCGGCCGGGCCGGAAGCGGGCTAGCCGAAACCGGGCCACGGCGCCGTTTCTCACCTCCTCGTCTCGCCACGCCGGACCATGGCCCGTCAGCGAGTTGCATTGCCCCGGCCCCGCCTTCATATACACCGCACAGCCGCGTGTGCCGCAGGAGATGTCGATGACCACCTATCTCGAATTCGAGAAGCCGCTCTCCGCCATCGAGGGCAAGGCCGAGGAACTGCGTGCCATGGCCCGGGCCAATGAGGGCACCGATATCGAGAAAGAGGCCGCCGCGCTGGACAAGAAGGCGGCGGTGATGCTGGCCGAGATGTACCGCACGCTGACCCCATGGGCCAAATGCCAGGTCGCGCGCCACCCCGACCGGCCCCATTGCAGCGATTACGTCAAGGCGCTGTTCACCGAGTTCATGCCGCTGGCGGGCGACCGCAACTTTGCCGACGATCATGCCGTGATCGGCGGAATGGCGCGGTTCAACGACCGGCCCGTGATGGTGATCGGCCATGAAAAGGGCAACGACACCAAGACCCGGCTGGAGCGCAACTTCGGCATGGCCCGCCCCGAGGGGTATCGCAAGGCGATCCGGCTGATGGATCTGGCCGACCGGTTCGACATGCCGGTGATCGCGCTGGTCGACACGCCCGGCGCCTATCCGGGCAAGGGCGCGGAAGAGCGTGGCCAGTCCGAGGCCATCGCCCGGTCCACCCAGAAATGCCTGCAGATCGGGGTGCCGCTGGTGTCGGTGATCATCGGCGAGGGTGGCTCGGGCGGGGCGGTCGCCTTTGCCACGGCGTCGCGGCTGGCGATGTTGGAACATTCGATCTATTCGGTGATTTCGCCCGAGGGCTGTGCCAGTATCCTGTGGAAAGACGCCGAAAAGATGCGCGAAGCCGCCGAGGCGCTGCGCCTGACCGCGCAAGACCTGAAAAAACTGGGTGTGATCGACCAGATCATCCCCGAACCCATGGGCGGCGCCCAGCGTGATCCGGCGCAGGCGATGGCCAGTGTCGGCGCCGCAATCAAGGCGATGCTGGGCCAGATGGACGGCATGCCGCGCGCTGCCATCGTGGCCGAACGGCGGGCCAAATTTCTCGCAATGGGGTCAAAGGGTCTGGCGGCCTGACGCTGCGGCGCCGCTTAGGGGTTGGTGGCCAATGGGGCAAATCCGGCCTCGGCCATCAGGGCGTTTGACCGCGCCTCGACCTGTTGTTCAAGCTGCATCATGAACCCGCCCTTGGTCAGGCCCGGCGCGATGACCGGCAAAAACTCGACCACGGCGGTGCCCGGTTTGCGATAAATCCCCCGCTTGGGCCAAAACACCCCGACGTTGCAGGCCACGGGCACACAGGGCTGGCC
>Ga0105053_10010251_pt1 | contig 11724 bp, 12 predicted proteins | sample BON01_FD_78093 | JGI IMG/M metagenome (GOLD analysis project Ga0105053, IMG submission 78093) | Freshwater microbial communities from Lake Bonney liftoff mats and glacier meltwater in Antarctica - BON-01 | ecosystem: Environmental > Aquatic > Freshwater > Ice > Glacier meltwater | place: Lake...
AACTCGGGGTAATAGCCCACGCCAAACCCCTCGCCCGCCTTCTTGCCGCTGGCCTTTTCCAGCGTCGGAATGCAGGTGCCTTCGCACGATCCCGGCACGATGGTGGAACGGATCACCACCGAATGCGGCCCGTCCTTGTTGGCCAGCGCCCGGCCGATGTTTTCGCACACGGCGGTGACATATTTCAAACCCACCGATCCGTCGGGCGCCGATGGCGTGCCCACGGCGATGAACGAGGCGTCGGAATTGTCGATGGCGTATTGCACATCATCCGTCGCGCTCAGCCTGCCTTCGGCCACGACCTGGGCGATCAGCGGGTCCAGCCCGTTTTCCACGATGGGGGATTTGCCCGCGTTGATTGCCGCGATCTTGCCGGGATCGATGTCAACCGCGATGACCTGGTGCCCGTCCCTTGCCAGACAGGCGGCGGATACAACGCCGACATACCCAATGCCGAAGACACTGATTCTTGCCATTTTTTTGCCTCATGTCGTTTTTTGTTATGTCGTGTTTTTTTACTGCTTTAAGGCAGGATGCTAACCTACTGCAAAATATGAGTAAAGTTTTTAGGCGACCCGACGTCACTTGCCCGCCCATGGTTGCATATCTGCTACATGGCCCATTACGGCATTGCTGCACCGGCGCCACCACGGGTTCGACCGGGGCGGTTTGGGTTGTTGCAGGGGTCGGGGTGGCCTATCGTCACGCCATCAAGACGCGGCGGGGACAACGGGCGATGCCAGGACAGCGCGTGTTTTTCGGTCTGCTGGTCGTGCTTGCGGGCTGTATAGGCATCGGTGTGTCCACCACCGGCCTGCCGCGCGGCTATGACCTTTTGTTCAGCCCCCATGCCCATGCCTTCCGCTTCGCCACCGCCCCCGAACCCGTACGCCGGGGCGCGCGCAGCGAACGATATGAATTGCGCAACGGCGATTGTGGCGGGTCTGATTGCACAAACCCCCGGTATCGCAGCGAAATTCTTGAGCAGGGCCCAACCGCACGGGTGAACCGCGACATCTGGTATGGCTGGAGCTTTCGCAACGCCACCATCCCCGGTTTCTCCGAACGTGACGCCCTGCGCCTGGTCCTCGGGCAATGGAAGCTGAGCGGAGAAACGCCCCCCGCCTTCCGCCTTGTTCAGATCGGACAGGGCGAGGGCAACTGGCAACGCTGCGACCCGACCGTCTGTCGCCCCACCTCCGACCGGCGCGAGGATGTGGTGATCCAGCTTGTGGACATCGCCGAACGGCAGGCCTGGGGCGCACGGCAGAACGACGGCCACATCTGCAAGCTGTTCAGCATGGAAGACGCCCGCAGCCAGTGGATGGATATTCTGGTGAACACCGATTTCGGCGCCGGGCCGGGCGGCTATCTCAAGGTCTGGGTCAACGGCGTGCTGCGCTGCGACTATCGCGGTCAGATCGTGGCCAGCGGGCCGGGCGATCTGTCCCAGCCCCTCAGCGTGCGGCGCGGCATCTTCGCCAGCTTCACCAGCCGCTGGGACCAGACGCGCGGCGCGACGCCGAAACCCACCCTCATCGCCTATTACGACGAGTTCGCGGTCGGCACACGGCGCGAAGACGTCGATGTGCGCCTGCGCGAGGCGGCGGGCCTGAGCGCCGTCGACTGACCGAAAGCCCCTTGCCCCGGTCCCTGCCCCGCTTCACTCTGGGGGCAGATCAAGGGAGATCGACATGGCACAGACGGAAAAGCGCGCAGGCATCGTGGGCATCGGCGACATGGGCAGCGGGCTGGCCCGCAACCTGATTGCCCAGGGCTTTGCCGTCACCGGCATCGACCTGCTGGACCATCGCAACCGCGCCTTCGTCGAGATGGGCGGCACCCTGGCCGCTTCGACCGCCGAAGTGGGGCGCAATGCGGATGCGGTGTTCGTCATGGTGATGACCGGAGACGAAGCCAGGCAGGTGATCCTGGGCGAGGCAGGGTTGATGGAGCACATGCCCCGGGGCGGCGCGGTGATCCTGTCGGCCACGATCAAACCGTCCGAGGCGCGCGAAATCGGGCTCGCCATGGCAGGCAGCCATGTGCATCTGATCGACACGCCGGTGTCGGGCGGCTTTCCCGGCGCGCAGAACGGCACGCTGACGATGATGGCCGCCGCGCCCGAGGCGGTGCTGGACGAATTCGCCCCTGTCATGCAGGCGGTATCGGCCAGCATCCACCGCGTCGGCACCAGGCCCGGCGAGGGTCAGGTGGTCAAGGCCTGCCTGCAATCGCTGATCGGGTCGATCTTTTCGGCCACCTTCGAGGCGGCGGCGCTGGCCGCCAAGGCGGGTGTTTCGGGTCAGGTGCTCTATGACGTGTTCTCAAGCTCCAGCGCCGGGTGCGGGGTGACGAATTCGGCGCTGGTGAACATCATCGACCGCCGGTTCGAGGGCACGGGCAGCCACATCAACACGATGCACAAGGATCTGACGATCTCCATGGCGCTGGGTCAGGATCTGGGCGTGCCGCTGCACACCGCCGCCGCCGCGATGCAGATTTTTCATGCCGGGCGCACCAAATACCCGAACGGCGACAACTGGGTCTGCATCCGGGTGATCGAAGACATCATCGGCGCCGAGCTGCACCGGTGAAGCTGGGCGTCATCTGCGACGGGATCAGCCGCGATCTGACCCATGCCGTCGATGTGATGGATGAATTCGGGCTGGACCATGCCGAGTTGCAGTTCGTCGGCGCCCATGAGGTGGGCGATCATGGGCCACAGGACCTGGCCGGGATGAACCGCCTGCTGCGCGACCGGGGCAAACCCGTGTCCTGCCTGTCGCGCCATGTCTTGGCGGGCATGACCAAGGCCAACCGCCCCGGCGATGCCATGCACACCTGACACATGGACGCGCTGAAACGCGTGATCGAGGCGGCCCATCTGCTGGGCAGCCCCTGGTGCGGATCATGACCCCGAAGAAGGAGCAGATCCTGTAGGGGTCGCATGGCGCCGAGGTGTGGAACATCGCCAAGGGCGCATGGGACACGGTGGCGCCGCTGATCGCCCCGGCGGCTGATCTGGCCCGGGCCGAGGGGGTGACGCTGGTGGTGGAAACCGGCAACGGCACGATGGTCAATTCCTGTTGTACCGCGCGCCGCCCGATCGACGATCTGGGCGCGAAGGACGTGCTGAAGGTGCTGTGGGATCCGGCCAACAACTGCTGGTGCCATGAGGTGGCCTTTCCCGACGGCTATGATGAGATGCGCGGCGGCTATCTTGGCCATATCCACATCAAGGACGTGCAGGTCGACACGCCCCGCGCCACGCTGGAAGTGCGCCCCCTGGGACAGGGGCAGTTGGCCGACCAGTTCGCGCCCATGGCTGCGGCGCTCCGGGCCGACGGGTATGACGGGGTGATCTCGCTGGAGCCGGTCTATCACCCCGGAAACGGTGATTTCGAGGCGGGGTTTCGCCAGCGCATCGGCCCGTTCAAGGCGCTGTTCGGCTGATTCCACCATCCGCGCGCCGTCTGGCCCGGCCCACACCGGCCCTGCACCATATCCCTTGGCGATCTTTGGATTGCCCCCGGACAGCGGCAGGGGTCTGGCGCCGTCTCTCATGGCAACTGCACGACACCCGCTGCGCAATCCCCGGACACCGACTGCCGCCCCACACCAACGCGCATGGCGCGCCGCAGGACGGGCAAAACCGCAAGGCGGCGTATCACCGGCACTGGCCATCGCGCGGGTTTTCTGTTGCAACGGGCACAGCGCAACGCAGGAGCCGCCATGCCCATGAACATCGCCCTTGTCGGCATCGGCAAGATCGCCGCCGACCAGCATGTGCCGACCTTGAGCGCCAGCCCCGACTGGACCCTGGCCGCCACGGTCAGCCGATCGGGCACCGTCGACGGCATCGCGTCCTTCACCGATCTCGACAGGATGCTGGCCGAATGCCCCGACATATCCGTGGTGTCGCTGTGCCTGCCGCCGGTGCCGCGGTTCGTCCATGCCGCCAGGGCGCTGGCCGCCCGTCGCCATGTGATGCTGGAAAAGCCGCCGGGCGCGACCCTGACCGAGGTGCACCGCCTGGAAGGCATGGCGCGCGACGCAGGCGTGATGCTGTTCGCCACATGGCACAGCCGGATGGCCGCAGGGGTGGCCCCGGCGCGCGACTGGCTGCGCGGCAAGACTGTGACGCGGGCCCATATCACCTGGAAAGAGGACGTGCGCAAATGGCATCCGGGGCAGGAGTGGGTGTTTGAACCGGGCGGCATGGGCGTGTTCGATCCGGGCAGCAACGCGCTGTCGATCCTGACGCATATCCTGCCCATGGCGGTGCATGTACGTTCGGCGGTTCTGGAGTATCCCGAAAACCGGCAGACCCCGATCGCCGCACAGGTGCAGTTCACCGGCAACGTGTCGGGCGATTTCGACTGGCGCCAGACTGGCCCGCAGACCTGGGACATCGAGGTGGAAACCCACTCAGGCAGACTGGTGTTGTCGGATGGCGGCGCGACACTGGCCATCGACGGCACACCGCAGGACGTGGGCGAGAACCGAGAATATGCCTGCCTTTACAGTCATATGGCCGGGCTGGTGGCACGAGGTCAGAGCGATGTCGACCTGTCGCCCATGGTGCATATCGCCGACGCGATGACGCTGGGGCGACGCGTGACGGTCGCCCCGTTCAGCTTCTAGAGCGCGTTGCGCACAATTGTATTCAACTGGCCGCAACCCGCGCCAGGCGCCGCCAGTGACCCGCGCAGCACCACCCGCGTCTCAAGCGCGACCGACGCCAGCCCCTCCTGCCCCGCAACCCGCGCCAGCAGCAACCGGGCGGCGGCGCGGCCCATCTCGAACTGCGGCACATGCACCGTGGTCAGCCCCGGATCGACCACCGCCGCAAGCCCGATGTCGTCAAACCCGGTGATCGAGATGTCCGCCGGCACCCGCAGCCCGGCCCGGCGTGCCGCAACCATCGCCCCTGCCGCCAGCACATCGTTGCCGCAGATGATCGCGGTGGGCGCATCGCCGGCCATGACAGTTGCAAAGGCCGCGCCGCTGGGTTCAAGCAGATAGGGCGCCTCGACCACCCGTGTCAGCCGCGCGCCCGGTTGCGCAGCAATGGCGGCCCGCACCCCCTCGATGCGCTCCCGCGCCCGGTCATTGCCCGCCGAGATGCCGGCAATCATCGCGATCCGGCTGTGCCCCATGGCCAGCACCTGTCGGGCCATGGCAACTGCGGCGGCGCGATTGTCGAACCCGGCGCACAGGTGTTCGGGGTCGTCGGACAGGCACCAGCCCAGAACATGGGGCACATTGCGCAGGGCCAGAAAGCGGCAGGTTTCGACCGGGCGCTCGGTGCCGATCAGCAGCAGACCATCGGCACCCCGGGCCATCAGGGCACGGATCTGGGCACCTTCGCGCATCGGATCATAGGCGCTGGTGGCGATCAGCAGGGTGATGCCTGCGGTGTCCAGTTCCTCCTGAAAGGCCTGGATGCCGTTGGCGAACATGGCGTTGGCCAGCGACGGGATCACCGCGCCCACGGTGTTCGTGCGGTTTGACGCCAGAACCCTGCCCCCGAAATTCGGGGTATAGCCCAGCCGCGCGATGGCCCGTTCGATCCGTTCGCGGGTGTCCTTGGCCACCTTCCCCGGGTCGTTCAGGGCGCGTGAAATCGTGGCCGTCGACACATTGGCGGCGGCGGCAACATCTTGCAGGGTGGGGGGGGCGGAACGGGTCATCGGATCAACGTAGCATGTGACGCAGGGTCATGAAAGCGCTTGCACCGCAAAATGCAAGCGCTTACACAGGTTCTGACGTCACAGATTCGTCACGCAGCGACAGGAACCCGCCGATGGCCCGCCATTATCTCAAGAAAGCCACCAAGACCGCCCAGAGCGGCGCCGGCGATGTGCGCGCCACGGTGCAGGGGATGCTGGACGAGATCGAGGCCGGGGGCGATGCAGCCGCCCTGGCCTTCGCCGAAAAGCTGGACGGTTACACCGGCCCTGTCCTGCTGTCGCCCGACGACATCGCAGCCGCAAGCGCGCAGGTGCCCCCAAAGCTGAAGGACGACATCGCCTTCGCCCATGACAATGTGCGCCGCTTTGCCGAAACCCAGAAATCGACGATGACGAACGTCGAGCTTGAAATCGTGCCCGGCCTGATCGCGGGCCAACGCGTCATTCCCTGCCGCGCGGCGGGCTGCTATGTGCCGGGGGGTCGCTATTCCCATGTGGCCAGCGCGATCATGACCGTGACCACCGCAAAGGTGGCGGGTTGCCAAAGCATCACCGCCTGTTCCCCGCCCCGCCCGGGCATCGGCATCGCCCCCGCCATCGTCCATGCCGCCCACCTGTGCGGCGCGCACAACATCCTGGCCATGGGCGGCGTTCAGGGCGTGGCGGCGATGACCTTCGGCCTGTTCGGCCTGCCAAAGGCCGACATCCTGGTCGGCCCCGGCAACCAGTTCGTGGCCGAAGCCAAACGCATCCTGTTCGGTCGTGTCGGCATCGACATGATCGCAGGCCCCACCGACAGCCTGATCCTTGCCGATGCGGGCGCCGACGCGCTTGTCGTGGCAACCGACCTCGTGAGCCAGGCCGAGCACGGCTATAACTCGCCGGTCTGGCTGGTGACGGACAACCGCGCCCTGGCCGAACGGGTGATGGAGATCGTCCCCGGCCTGATCGCCGATCTGCCCGAGTTGAACCGCACCAACGCCGAGGCCGCATGGCGCGATTACGCCGAGGTGATCGTTTGCGCGAACCGTGAGGAAATGGCGGCGTGCAGCGACGATTACGCTCCCGAACACCTGACCGTGCAGGCGCAGGATCTGGATTGGTGGCTGAACCGGCTGCAATGCTATGGCTCGCTGTTTCTGGGCGAAGAAACCACCGTGTCTTACGGCGACAAGGCCAGTGGCACCAACCATGTGCTGCCCACCTCGCAGTCGGCCAAGTACACCGGCGGGCTTTCGGTACACAAGTACATGAAGGTCGTCACCTGGCAGCGCGCGACGCGAGAGGGCAGCAAACGTGTGGGCCTCGCCACCGCACGCATTTCCCGGCTGGAAGGGATGGAGGCCCATGCAAGGGCCGCCGACATACGCCTTGCCAAATACTTCCCTGGCGAGAATTTCGATCTGTCGGGCGTGGAATAACCCATGGACCCGCTGTTCAGCCTCAAGGGACGCGTGGCCTGCGTGACCGGGGCCAGCAGCGGTCTGGGACGCGCCGCCGCCACGGCGCTGGCCAGCCGGGGGGCCCGGGTGGTTGGCGTGGCGCGGCGGGTCGAGGAATTGCGCGCCTGGGCCAAGGCCACCGACGGCGAAACCGCCCATGTCGTCGGCGACGTGGCCGATCGCGACAGCCTGCCCGATCTGGCGAACAAGGTCGCCTATCACTTCGGTGCGCCCGACATCCTGATCAACGCCGCCGGAATCAACACCCGCCAGCCCGCCGATGCCGTCACCCCCGAGGGCTGGGATGCCACCCTTGCGCTGAACCTGACCGCACCGTTCTTTCTGGCCCAGGCCTTCGTGCCCGCGATGAAGGCCCGGAAATGGGGGCGCATCGTCAACTTCGCCTCGCTGCAATCGCGCCGGGCGTTTCCGGGGGGCATTTCCTATGGCGCGTCCAAGGGCGGGGTCGAACAGATGACCCGCGCCATGGCCGAGGCGTGGTCGGGCAGCGGCATCACCTGCAACGCCGTGGCGCCGGGGTTCTTCCGCACCGAACTGACCGGGCCGGTGTTCGCCAACCCGGCCCTGGCGCAGAAACATGCCGATGCCACCTGTGTCGGGCGCAACGGCGAACCCGCCGATCTGGACGGGCCGATGATTTTCCTGTGCTGCCCCGCGTCCGACTATGTGACCGGGCAGGTTCTGTGCGTCGACGGGGGGTACACCGCGAAATGAAGGCGCTGGTTTACACCGGCCCCGAGGGCATGGAATACCGCGACGCGCCCCGCCCCGTGGCGGGTGCGGGCGAGCGGCTGATCCGCATCGCCGCCGTGGGCATCTGCGGGTCGGACATGCACGCCTACCTCGGCCATGACGAACGCCGCCCGGCACCCTTGATCCTGGGGCACGAGGCGGCGGGAACCGTGGTCGGCGGCCCCGAAGTCGGGCGCCGCGTCACGATCAACCCGCTGGTCACCTGCGGGGCGTGTCGCGATTGCCTGTCGGGGCGCACCAACCTGTGTGCGAAGCGTCAGATCATCAGCATGCCCCCGCGCGAAGGCGCTTTCGCGGAATATGTGGCGATGCCCGAGGGCAACCTTGTCACCGTGCCCGACGCCGTGAGTTTCGCCACCGCGTCATTGGCCGAACCTTTGGCCTGTGGCTGGCACGGGGTCCGCCTTGGGGCGCTGGCGCTGTTCGACCCACTGCCGGGCCTTGCCTGTGTCGTCATCGGCGGCGGTGCCATCGGCGTCGGCGCGGCCCTCGCCCTCGCCGCCCAGGGTGCCACCGACATCACAGTGATCGAGCCGAACGAGACGCGCCGCGCCACCTTGGCGCAGATCAAGGGCTTCAAAACCGTCGCCCCCGACCACGCACCGGCCAACGGCAGCGCCGATCTGGTGGTCGACGGTGTCGGCTATGAAACCACCCGCGTTCAGGCCTGCGCCCTGTCGCGCCCCGGTGGCGTGATCGTGCACATCGGCCTTGGGTCGAACGCCGGGGGGCTCGATATCAAGCGGATGACCTTGCAGGAAATTACCTTCGTCGGCGTCTATACCTACACTGAACAGGATTTCCGCGACACGGCGCAGGCCATCTTCGACGGCCGCCTCGGCCCGCTGGACTGGACCGAGGAACGTCCGCTGAACCAAGGCCCGCAAGCCTTTGCCGACATCCGGGCAGGCCGCAGTGCCGCGCCCAAAACCATCCTTATCCCCGCCCATCAGGAGTAAAAACGTGTCCATAGACAAACGGATCGTGGACGATTTCGTCGCCAACGGCGTGTCGTTCATCACCACCGTGCCCTGCAAGCAGCTTGCCGGCGTGATCGAGGAAGTTGAGGCGCGGGACGAGATTTTCCACATCCCCTCGAACAAGGAAGACGAGGGCATGGGCCTGTGCGCCGGCGCCTTCATGGGCGGCAAGCGCGCCGCGATCATCATGCAGAACACCGCCATTGGCGTGACGATCAACACCCTGGCCACGCTGACCCAGTTCTATCGCCTGCCGCTGCCGATGCTGATCTCGTACCGGGGCGAACTGCGTGAACCCGTCGCCTGTCAGGTGGAAATGGCCGTCCATACCAAGGCGCTGCTGGCGCAGCTGAACATCCCGACCTATCATTTCCATTGGCAAAAGGATGTCGAGGAATTCGACAACATCCTGAAATACACCTTTATGTGCAACAAACCCGTGGCCATCCTGACCGATGCCAACTTCTGGGGAGGCTATGGCGACCAATGATCCGTTCAGAAATCCTGCGCGACATCGCGCCCATTCTTCGCCCCCACCTTGTCGTCTGCAACATCGGCCTGCCCAGCCAGGAGCTGCACATGATCGACGATCAGCCCACCAACTTCTACATGTTGGGCACCATGGGGCTTTCGTCGTCCATCGGCCTTGGTCTGGCCCTCGCCCAGCCGAAAACGGTGATTTCAATTGACGGTGACGGGTCGGTTCTGACCAACCTCGGCACATTGCCGACCATTGCCAACAACGTGGCCGACAATTTCATCCTGCTGATCATCGACAACGGCAGCTATGGATCGACCGGCGATCAACCCACCTATGCCGGCAAGAAGACCAAGCTGGAAAAGGTGGCCGAGGCCTGTGGTTGTGAAAATGTCGTGGTATGCCAAGACGTTGACACCGGCAAGGTGCTGCAAGCCGCCATCGACAGCAAAAAGATGACCGTGATCGTGTGCAAATGCGACAGCGGCAACATCAAGCTGCCGGTCATCACGATGGACCCCGTGGTGATCCGCCACCGCTTCATGGAAGCGGTGAAGGCGTAACGCCCACGCGCCCGGCCCCTGCGCCGGGCGCCCTGTCCGGCAAGGCTCACGATGCAGATCCATTCCGCCGACGATGCCCGCCGCATGGCCAAACGCCGCCTGCCCTGGATGGTGTTCGACTATATCGACGGCGCCGCCGCCAACGGCCACGGCGAGGCGATGAACCGCCAGGTGCTTGCCGACATCCGCCTGCAACCGCGCATCCTGACCAATGTGCGCCACCGTTCGGTGGCGCAAAAGGTGTTCGACCACGACGCCACCCTGCCCTTCGGCATCGCCCCGATGGGCATGTGCAACCTGTCGGCGCCGGGTGCCGACCTGATGCTGGCGCGTTTGGCGGCGAAACACAAGATCCCCCATGGGGTGTCCACCGTCGCCTCGACCAGTTTGGAAAAGATCATCGAAACCGCCGAAGGCCACGCATGGTTCCAGCTGTATTTCTCGGGCGATGGCAGCGGCATGACTGCATTGGTCGACCGGGCCGAGGCGGCGGGCTATCGCACGCTTGTGATCACACTTGACGTACCCGAAGTGGGCCGCCGCCCCCGCGAATTGCGCCGGGGCTTCAAGATGCCGTTCCGGATTGGCCCGATGCAGTTCCTTGACTTCGCCCTGCACCCCCAATGGTCCATCGCGTCGCTGATCCATGGCAAGCCCGACATGGCCAATTTCAGCCCCGAAAACCCGTTTGATCGGACCGAAAGCCGCGCTGCCGCCGATTGGTCCTATCTGGCCAGACTGCGCGAGCGTTGGAAGGGCAACCTTGTCATCAAGGGCGTACTGAGCGTCGATGACGCCGTTCGCCTGAAACAGGCGGGGGTCGATGCCATTCAGGTGTCCAGCCACGGTGGCCGCCAGTTGGACAGCGCGCCGCCCCCCATCCTGATGCTGCGCGCGATTCGCGACGCTGTCGGCCCCGATTTCCCGCTGTTTTACGATTCCGGCCTTCGGTCGGGCGAGGATGTGGTCAAGGCCTATGCCATGGGCGCCGATTTCGTGTTCTTCGGGCGGCTCTTGCAGTTCGCCATCGCGGCAGGCGGCGCGGATGGGCTGGCCCAGATGGCCCGTGTGCTGGCCGACGAGACCAGCCTGACCCTGGCCCAGATCGGACGCACCGCCATGACCGATCTGCCCGCAACCTTGGCCCGGGTTCAGCCGGGCGTGACACTGTAGAACTGCATCTGAAGCGAGAACTGTCAGATCTCAGCAGAATGTTCGATTATTGCAATTACAGCCAGATAAACGGCCAAAAAATAACCTCTGAATGTTGGATTATGTCAAACGTTCGATGGCCATCGCCGTCGCCTCGCCACCGCCGATGCACAGCGACGCCACGCCGCGTTTCAGATCGTGGCGTTGCAAGGCCGCCAACAGCGTCACCAGAATGCGCGCCCCCGACGCACCGATGGGATGGCCCAGCGCACAGGCACCGCCATGCACGTTCACCTTGTCATGGGGCAGATCCAGATCGCGCATCGCGGCCAAAGTCACCACCGCGAACGCCTCGTTCACCTCGAACAGATCGACGTCCTGCATCGCCCAGCCGGTCCTGTCGGCCAGCTTGCGCATCGCCCCGATCGGCGCCGTGGGAAACAGCGCGGGTGCCTGCGCATGGCTGGCATGGCCGCGAATCGCCGCCAGCGGGGTCAGACCCCGCCGCTCGGCCTCGGACAGGCGCATCAGCACCAGGGCGGCGGCGCCATCTGAAATGCTCGACGAATTGGCCGCCGTCACCGTGCCCCCCTCGCGGAAGGCGGCGCGCAGGGTCGGGATCTTGTCGATAAGGGCACG
>Ga0105053_10010252_pt1 | contig 11724 bp, 8 predicted proteins | sample BON01_FD_78093 | JGI IMG/M metagenome (GOLD analysis project Ga0105053, IMG submission 78093) | Freshwater microbial communities from Lake Bonney liftoff mats and glacier meltwater in Antarctica - BON-01 | ecosystem: Environmental > Aquatic > Freshwater > Ice > Glacier meltwater | place: Lake...
ACTGAAAACAGGACAGGATTCCACACAGGCCATAGTTTACCACAAAATGAACTTCGGTTCAAGTGTTTTCTCAATTATATAACTGCTTCAATGCATGATCCCGGCGTACGGTGGGCGCCCACATAGCCCACGGCTTGCCGGGGGTCACTTCCGCCACGCAGACTATTGCAAAATATCACCCTCCCCTCGGCCAAGGCCGGGGCTATATGAACGCCGCACCTCTACACGCAAGGCACCCCCGCCGACTGCAGAACGAAACGACTGGAAAACTACGATGAAAACCCCACGGAAAGAGATGGGTGAAACGACGCACTTTTATACCATGTCAGATGGGTGGCGGCGCGGGTGAAATGCGAAAATCGCGAGACGAGACGGATGCAGCGCAAGCGAAACACGAACCGATGACAAATATATGTACTCATCCCCCTTTTCCGTCATCCCCCTTTTCCGTCCGACTTCGAGAGCGTGACCCTACGAATCAAACTGCGACCAGGCTTTGGCGACGTTTAGCACGAATCGTTTCATCACATCGAGGCGGTGCTCAGTCGCAAGCGCACTAGGCCAGGCCCACTACACGGAGAGAGGCGTCTCGCCTCAGCCGACGGCGGTGTTGCTCTGCCGATCCTGCACGGTCAGTTTCACGCGGGCCACGGTGACGTGTGTGAGAGTCTCGCTGCCGAACTTGAGCGGCATTCGCGTGACGACAGGAATGAAATAGACGGAGGCGGCAACAGGGCGAATGTCGGTGGGAAGTGACATGGCACGAGTGTAGCAAGTGGCATGCATGCGATCACAGGTTGAAAACAACCGCGCGATTTATCTCGCCATCAGGTAGTGCGCGTCCGCGACTCGTTGAGTCGCGGCTCAGCGGAACCCCCTTAATCGCACACTTATTTGGCTGCTGCTTCCGGGAAAATCTTGCCCTTCTTTTCTTTCGACTCCGGGCCCCAGATGCGGACATTATCCACCTTGCCGGTGTCATCGAACGAACCGAATCCGATGTAGCCTTCGAGGAAAGTTTTATCTTCCGCGATCATGATCGGCTTGGTCATGTCGTTGAAAAAGACTTTGATCGTGCCTGCTTTGGTGTCGCGTTCGAGTCGGATGTGGTTCCACTTTTCAAGGCCCCAGTCGGCGCCCTTGGTGGTTTCCTTGGCGAAATTCTTGCGCGGGGCATCGTTGACGATGAAGACGTTGTGGGCGTTGGCATCACCCTTGGTGGCGATGTGAACGTAGTAATACTTGGTGACATCGGTGAAGCCGAAGAAAAAGCACATGTCGCGGTGGCCATATTCTTTGCCGGTCTGAAGGGCATCAGCTTCGAGAACGAAATCGCCAAACGTGCGATCGCCCAGGAGCGCGATGTTGAAGGGCGAACGGACCTTCGTCTTGTAGTTGCTTTGCTTGTGCAGTTCGAGAGCGCCGCCCTTGTCGCCGACACCTTTGTCGGAAAGTTTCCACGCATTGGCATCACTGAACTGATAGCCAAAAAGCGCATCGGCTTCATCGAAAAGCTGCGAGTAAAGCAGCTTGTATCCTTCGGGCAAAGGCGCGGAAGGTTTGGCTTCATCGGCGGCATGCAGCGGTAGCGCAGCGAACAGGACAAAAGCGATGGCGACTGGAATTGCGAGTTGGGTACGTGTCATGGTTAACTCCTGAAGCACGAGGTGATCCAAATACGTCGGTCAAAAGAAACCCAGGAACGGGAGTCCCTGGGCTTTGAAAGTTCAACAGTGGCGGCGAACTCAATCACGCCAGCGGCGACAGGTCAGGCACCACGTAAGCATCGCGGTACGGACGCGTCAGCAGCTTGTTGGCGGCTTCGTTATTGGTGAATTTTTCGGTCTTCACATCCATCGAGAGCCAAGGCCCGATGGTGACGGTTTCATCCTTGATGTCGATGCCGTTCTTGCTCAGATGCTCAGCCATGCGCTCGAAGGAGGCGCTGCCTTCCTTGTGGCTCTTGATCTGCTGACGGATGTCATCCGCCTTGGCCTTTTTGCCTAGGCGGTAGGAGATGTTGCCGGTGTGGCACAGACCCGAAGAGAGGTGGCCTTCTTCGATGTCGGCGAAAAGCTCGCTCGACTTGCCGGAGCGGACACAGGCGATGAAGTTGGCCACGTGCGGCGTCATCGGATCGGTCTCGCGCCACGACTTGATGGATTTGCCATCCTTGTCATGCGCCGACGAGCTGTAGTAATTAGGAATCACCATGTGGCCACCTTCGCATTGCACGACAACGCCGACACCTGCGCCGCGGTAGTTGTCCATGCCGGTCTTCCAGTCGAGGCCGCTCTTGGGTAAACCGCGTACTTCAAAAATCAGCGGGGCTTTGTCGTAGTCGTGGAAAATAATTTCGGTGTTGGGCGTATCACCAGCATCGTCATAACCGAGGCGACCGCCGATGGCCATGACGCGCGGGGAGAGCGTCTTCTCGCCGAGGAACCAGCGGGCGATGTCCATCTGGTGAATGCCTTGGTTGCCCAGGTCGCCGTTGCCGGTGTTGAAATCCCAGTGCCAGTCGTAGTGCAGCTTGGGGCGGAAGAGATCGACCTTGGCAGCGGGGCCGCACCAGAGGTCGTAATCGATGTTGTCGGAAATCTTCAAAGGCTCTTTGAGCTTGCCGATGGACTGACGCGGCTTGAAGCAGGTGCCCACGGCATACTGAATCTTGCCCAGTTCACCCGACTGCACAAACTCGACCGCTTCGCCGATGCCTTTGCGACTGGCGCGGCTCTGCGTTCCAGTCTGACAGATCTTCTTATATTTGCGGGATGCGTTGACCGCCTGACGTCCTTCCCAGACGTTGTGGCTGACGGGCTTTTCGCAGTAAACGTGCTTGCCGCGTTCCATCGCCCAGATGGCCATCAGCGAGTGCCAGTGGTTGGGCGTGGCGATGGTGACGACATCGATTTCCTTATTGTCCAGAAGTTTCCGCACATCGATCTCGGCGATGGCGTTGCCGCCGGGCAGCTTCTTGGCGATGGAGTCAGCGGTGCGGCCGAGGTTGCCCTTGTCTGCATCGCAGACGCCGATGACGCGCACGCCGGGCACCTTGTAAAGCGCGCTGATATGCGAACCGCCACGGCCACCCACGCCGATGGTTGCCGCACTGATTTCATCGTTGGCACCCAGCACGTTGCGCGTGACGTTGGGCAGAAGAACCACAGCGGCACCGGTGACGGCACCCTTCACAAAGGTACGACGGGAAAAGCGACGAGACATGGAACGCTCCTTATGTTGGCGCTGAACAGGTGGCGATGAACGGTTGGCGCTGAACGGTTGAAAACGGCTCTGACGAACTCAAGGTCGAACAGGTTTCACCATGAACCGCGATGCGGCATCATCATCATAACACCATTGGCGAAATCGCCAGAGGGTTAGCAACGATGGGGCAAATCCTGGCCGCCCATTTAGCCGCTGCCTTGGCGAACGAAGGCGGATGGTGAAATATCATTCACTCCCTCGCTTCCACCAGCATCTGAATATTCTTGAACATCACATGCATGTCCTGCCCGCCGTGCATCTGTAGCGCGATGAGCCCTTCGCGACGGCCTTTTTCATCGTTGAGTAGCTCAGCCGTCTTGGTGCCGTTGACGTGCACGACGATGCGCGTGCCGTGAGCGCTGACGACCATTTCATTCCACTCGCCGATGCGCCAGTATTTCTTCACATCCTCCGGCTTAGGCTGCACCACCCACGCACGGCCGTTGGTCTCATACAGCCCGCCGTTGTCCTTCTCCGCATCCAGTTCCGCCTGAAAACCCGCCACGCTCACGCCGCCTTTGACCGGCTCAGCGCGGAAGTAAAAGCCGCTGTTGCCCTTGAGAATCTTCGCCTTGAGGCGGATGGTGAAGTCGCTGAATTTTTCCATGGAGATGAACATGCCATGCGTCTTCTCGCTCTTGTCGCTGATGCCTTCGATGTAGTTGCCATCTTTGTCTTCAACGATTTTCCACTGACCGCCTTTGAGAATGTTCCAGCCATTGGTCGTCTTGCCATCCCAGAGCGGCTTCCATTCGTGTTTGCCCAGGTTCTTGAGCTGAATGTTTCGGTACATGACCTTGAGCGGATCAGCTCGCTTGCCCACACCGTGCACCTGAAGACCGATGAAGCCGGACTGAGCGCCAGGGTCCCGGGCATCGACCGCTTGCACGCCGTTGATCCATGTTTGAATGTGATCGCCTTGGGCGTGAACGCGGAGCTTGTTCCAATCGCCTTGCTTGAAGGCTTTGCGGGCCGGTTCGTTGCTGGTCAGATCACTGAGCCAGCCGCGCGCTGCTTCTTCGTAAAGTCCACCAGTCCACCAGCGATTGCGCTTGGGGTCGGGATCGATTTCATATTGATAGCCATACACACGGCCAGCCGGGTGCTTGCTGATTTTCTTGTTGCCCTTGTCGTCGTATGAGATCAGCTCTGTGGCTGCCGGGTAGGCGTGACTGCGAAACTGCACGCCGCAGTTGAGATCAGGATCGACTTTGAATTCGAGTTCGAGAATGAAGTCGCTGTAATCTTTTTCGGTGCAGAGAAAACTGTTGGGTTCGTTGACAACGGTGGTACCCACGATGGTGGGGATGCCATCGATGGTCTCGATGGTGTACTTGGCTTTGCCGTTGAGCTGCTTCCAGCCGGTGAAGTCTTTGCCATTGAAGAGCGGCGTGAAATCAGCGGCTGCGGCAGGCGCAGCGGCAGTGATGAGGAGGAGCAGGGCGATGAGCGAGGTGCGTGGAACCATGAGGCAGCATCCTTCATTGAGAAAACGGGAGAGTTTTGCAACGTATGTAACGGTACAGATTGACGTGCAGTTCGGGAAATGCAAATACAGCGGAAACAGGACAATCGCAGAATCCGCGTAGTTAGCCGTTCGCCTTGGCGAACGGAGATTGAGATGGCCGCAAAGAGTCGCAAAAGGCGCAAAACGGTCCTTCACCCGCGCTTGCTTCGGACGATGCCCACCCAGCCGAGCACAGCGGCGAAAAAGACGCAGATCACGGTCAATGCCCAGCCTTGCGATGTGAACTGCGTCGAGGGCGCGGTCAGTGCGTAAAGCGCTTCGATCGGGCTGATGTGCATGGACCAGTTGATCGCTGCCACATTGCCCGCTGCGCGTGGCAGCACATCGCGGGCCACCATCAGCGCAACAGGCTCGGCAAACAGAATCGCCAGCACGAGCAGCATCGCAGCGAACCGCCAGATCGCTGTGAGCGAACGGCAGCCCCAAGCCACCACCACCGCGATGAGCAGGCTCCACGCCGCCACGCTCGCGCTGACCCAGCCAGCCTGTTCGAGGGTCCAGTGCTTGGTCATTAGGTGAGGCCAGATCACCGCCTGGAAGACGCCGTTGAGAGCGAACCAGTCGCGGAAGATGAGGCCGGGGGTGAGGAGGGATTTGGAATTTTTGATTTCCGAAGCAACCTCACAGCCACAGGCTGTCTCCTGTTCCCTGTCTCCTGTTTCCTGTCCCCTGATTCCTGTCCCCTCCGCTCTTCCATTTTGACTCAGGCGATAGGCGGGCCAGACGATCATCATGCCGATGCAGGAGGCGAAAATCATTTGGCGAATAGGCGTGCCGTTGAATCCCATGCCCAGCATAATCCAACTCGCCAGCAGCCAGAGGCACCAGCCGAGCATCATTTCTCGCGAGCCATCTTCGCTCTGTGGCCGAGCGCGCTTGCGGCGATATGGCAGCGGCGTGGGGCGTGGCGATTCTTCCGCCTCATCATCAATATCCAGTGGCTCAAAAACAACCGGCGGCAAAGACGCTTCATCCTCGCGCTGGCCTTCGCCCTCTGGCCTATCAAATTGTGCTTGTGATTCCGTCATGCGACACCTTAAGCAATGGTATCGCCAAGGAAGCTGCGAGGTTCATTCATGCAGGATTGAATGGCGTTTCATTTATCGCTGATTCAAACGTGTCCGCTGAATCAGATCGCTGGACCTGAAATCCGCGTTGTTCGTGAAGTGGGCGATGCCTTCTTCGCCAGGCTGCAGAATCGTGGGCACTTCGGTGAAGAGCGCCACAGTGCGGCCACCTGAATCAATCTGAAAGCGATGCTCGCGTGAGGCAGAAATCTGCGCCAGCCACTGCATCTTCACTTTCGCTTCGCGCTCAATGGTCCGCTCCTGGCCCGGAGGCAGGCCCCACCAGACCATGCCATTGGTCTTGGTTCGCAGCGACAGCCAGATGCGGTTGCGCGTGTCCCGACCAGCCACGTCGTAAGCCACGATCTGATTGGTATATGGCTCAGCGGACAGCAGCTTCGCCAGTGACAGGCCAGCCTGCACATCATCGCCGGTCCAGATTTGTCCCGCTTTGGGAGCAGCAGCGGCAACGCCGACAATCACCGGCAATGGAATCGTCTTGAGCTGCGCAAACGTATAAGGCACATCGCGCTGGCCCAGGCTATCCGTCGGCAAGCGCACGCCTCGTCCATCGATAGCGAAGAAGCGATCGGTCTTGCGCAGGTAATCATCGCCATGTTCACGTGAGCGCGGAATCATCACCAGCGCTGCGGGAGCGCGGTACTGAGCGTGAACGCGCAGACCATTGTGCGTGCGGTCGAGTCGATCGATCGATTCGATCCACGCGTTGGCGGCGAGGGCTTTGAAGGCTTCATCGAGACCCTGGCGATTCATCGGATCAGTCGTGAGGTAACCGCTCGCCAGCCAGCGCAGATCGCGCTGCACATCGGCGTGAATCCAGCCGGGGCAATTGACCAGTTCCACCTGCTCCGCCGACACCGGCTTGCCACGCGAGGCGGCATAACCAATCAGCTCCACCTGGCCATATTTCCAGCCGAAGAAAAGCCCGATAAGAATCGCCGCCGAGGCCAGCCACTTCAGACCCTGTAGCGTCCGAGCGCGATCCCAAGGCTCGCTGGTTTTACGCTTGACAGCAGCAGAACGACCCTTTTTCCGTTTGAGAAACCAACCCATGCAATCACTTCCTTCAAAAACAAATGGGACATAGCGGGCTCTGGGCATATCGACCAGATCAGCTTCGTCACAAGAATTGTGAATTGCATGAGCCGCGACTCAACGAGTCGCGGACGTCAACGACATGAAGGCGGAACAATCGCGCGGTAGTTCAATGGCCTAAAGGGCCAAGCACGCAGCGCGTCAGTCAAAGATCTGTGGTGTTGAGGTGCGCTCCATCAGGCCGTAGGCGTCCGCGACTCGTTGAGTCGCGGCTCCACTTACTCTGCTTGTCTCGCCGTGCTCACATGCCCGCTAGCAGCTCAATCACTTTCGCGGCAGCTTCTGCAACGGGAATCAGTTCCGCCTTCGCAGCCGTGCGGGCTTTGATTTCCACCTTGCCCTCGGCCAGCGCTTTGTCGCCGATGGTGATGCGCACGGGGAAGCCGACGAGGTCCGCATCCTTAAACTTCACGCCCGGCCTCTCTTCGCGGTCATCGATGATCACATCAGGATGGAAGAACGTGCAAGGCCCCACCGGCGAGCGCAGCGATTCGATTTCCGCAGCAAGCTTGTCAGCAGTTTCCTTGAGTGCGCCTTCGTACTTGATGGGCGTGATGCAAACCTGAAACGGTGCGATGGCAGCGGGCCAGATGATGCCGTTCTCGTCGTGGCCGTTGTGCTGAGCGTCTTTGCGTTCGATGGCGGAAGCGAGAATGCGGTTGACGCCGATGCCGTAGCAGCCCATGAGAACGGGGATGCGATTGTTGGTTTCATCGACAACGGTGAAGTCCATCGCCTGGGTGTACTTGGTGCCGAGTTTGAAGACGTGGCCGATCTCGATGCCTTTGGTGGAGCGCAGGATGCCGCCGTCGTTTTTGGGAGAGGGGTCGCCTTCGACGGCGTTGCGGAGGTCGGCAGTGTCAAGAATAGAAGGCGATGGCGGCGTGTAGGTTGAGCCATCAATGTCGCGCACTGGTTCGAGCGGCTTCATCGCAGTGATGCGAGGCATCAGGTAATCACGGTTCCAATTGAAGTGCTTCACATGATGATCCGCTTCGTTCGCACCGGTCACCCAGAAGCCGCCTTGCATCACGTCATGATCCGCGAAGACGACGGTGTCTTCACGGCCTACTGCGGCGTGCGGCCCGACGTAACCAATGGCAAAACCGGCGTCGCGAGCTTCGCGTTCATCAGCGAGTTCGATCTCCATATCGCAGCGACGGCGAAGCTTGCCTTCGTTGACTTCATGATCACCGCGTACCACGCAGAGCAGCCACTTGGCATCGGCAGGCACGCCGGACATCACGCGTTGCTCTGGTGGCTTGATGCCATTCACCTTGAAGACCAGCGTCTTGAGCATGTTCTTCGTCTTGGTCTTCATCAGCTTGCCGACTTCGACGATGCCGGGGCAGTTGGGCGTGTGAACTTTTTCCAATTCACCTGTCGGCTCGCCTTCGATATTTTCATCACGCGTGCCGATCTCGCACTTCTCCATATTCGCGGCGTAATTCCCTTTGTCGCTTTCGAGAATGACATCTTCACCCGTGGGCGACGGCACCATGAACTCGTGCGAGGCGCTGCCGCCGATGGGGCCGGACTCGGCTTCGACGATGCGGATGGGGATGCCGCATCGCTGAAAGATTTTGATGTAAGCGTTGTACATCGCGTCGTAGCTTTTATCGAGGCCTTCGCGCGTCGTGTCGAACGAGTACGCATCCTTCATCTGAAACTCGCGCGAGCGCAGCACGCCAAAGCGCGGCCGATATTCATCGCGGAATTTCGTTTGAATCTGATAGAGCGTGATGGGGAGCTGGCGGTAGCTTTCGATGAATGCCTTGGTCATCTCGGTGAAGACTTCCTCATGCGTCGGCCCCAGTGCCGACTCACGGCCATGACGATCCTTCACCACAAAAAGATTGTCACCATAGGCTGCGCGGCGACCAGTCAATTCCCAAAGCTCGATCGGATGCAGCGTGGGCAGAAAAACTTCGACCGCACCAGCAGCATCCATTTCTTCGCGCACGATGTCCATCGCTTTACGCAGAGCGCGGTAACCCAGCGGCAGATATTCATAAGCACCCGCGCCAAGCTGACGGATGAGGCCCGCGCGAAGCATCAGTTGATGCGAAGGCACCACAGCCTCTGCGGGAACATTGCGAGCGGTGGGGATCAGCGATTTGGACCAGAAAGTAGGCATGGGATTGGGGTTTCGGGTGTCGGGTTTCGGGTGTCGGAATTCAAATCAAGGCGGAACATCTTACCGGCTGCATCGACATTTGCTGATGCATTCAACTTGCAAACTGAAGCAACCAGTAGGCGACAGGCGCAATCAGCAGCGGTGAGTCGATGACATCAAGAACGCCGCCAAAGCCGGGGATGGTGGCACCGGAATCCTTGAAGCCTGCATCGCGTTTGAGCAGGCTTTCGAGCAGGTCGCCCATGTGTCCGATGACGGCAAGGAGCAGGCCCATGAGTGCGGCAAAGGGGAGCGAGTAGAAGCGATATTCGAAATCGCCTTTGGGGCCGTTCCACACAAGCAGCCAGCCCAAGTGATTGCTAAGCGCGGTGAGAATCATGGCGAAGCCGACGGAGAAGCAGATGCCGCCGGCGAGGCCTTCCCAGGTTTTGCCCGGGCTCAGCCAGGGGATGAGTTTATGTTTGCCAAAAGCGCGGCCGGCGGTGTAGGCACCGATGTCGCACGCCTTGGTGAGCATGATGATGGCAGCCAGCATCCACGCACTGTGTTGCCCGCGAATCAAAAGAAAAAAGCCGGGGATCACACCGAGATAGACTGCCGCAAACAAGGTCGCTCCACCCGCTGCCAGCGCGCCTTCGGTCTGCTTGCGACAGACGTGGCGGACCATGCCAGCGACGAATGCGATCACAAGACCAGTCATGGCCCAGGGCGTGCTCAAGATGCCCGGTGCCTCGCGCGGACTCAGGTACATCGCTGACAGTCCCAGCGCTGCGCTGAGCATCATGATCGAGCGATCAGCGAGGATGCCCTTGGCGTTGAACATGGCGGTCAGTTCGCGCGCTGCGAGTGTGACCATCAGCAGAAAGACTGCGTAAATGAGCAGGCCCGCCGGCAGAAACGATTGCCCCAGCAGCAGCGACTGCGCGAAGGAATTGGTGACATCGACGCGGCCCAGACGATCATCGCCATAGATGATCGCCATGAGTGCCACGAACATGACCGAGCCGAAGATCAACCGATGTTTGAGCATGGCTCCATCGTAACAGGTGATTGATGGTGCGAGGTGAGATGAAGAACGCGCGGCGAGGACGCCGCAGCTATGAAAGAACTCGCCTCTTTATAGCCGCAGTGTCCGCACTGCGCGTTCCCCTGCTGCGCTTTCTTCAATTCTCCATCGCATGCGCCGATGGCTCTTCTGTTGCTTCCGTTTCAGGCGCGATCTTGGGCTTATCCAGCCCGACAAACCTTCGGTAGTTGTCGCGCAGCAGATTCGCCACATCCGCTTTAATCTGATCATCCGTCACCCGGTAGCCCACTTCCATCAGGTCTGCATATTTATCCGTGAGCACCTTGCTGATGATCTTGCGGCTGTGGTCCCACTTGTAAACAAGTTGATCGAGGATGCGGGCATCGCTGTGCTGCGGGGCGAAGGTGGTGCCCAAGAGTTCGAGACGCATGCGCGTCATCTCTTCGATGAGCGATGGGTTGTTGAGAAACCACCAGCACCCGAAGACGAACAGGTTGCCGAACTTGCGGGCAGCAACGCAAAGCTCGTGTTGATTCTCGCGGCTGAGCATCGTCACCATGAACTTGTTATCCGAGAACTGGCGACACAAATTCGTCACAGCACTGATATCAGCGCGGCCGCCCATATCCGCTGCATCGCGCAGCGCCGGATTCACGCCACGCTTGGAGCCGATCATCATCGCCCAGGCCATGTTGCGTTCTTGAAGCACCGGCAAGAGCGCTTCGCGAATGATTTTGTCGGCCCCGTTTCGCTCTGGCGGCAGCGTCGGATAATGAAACTCTGGCGGCAGACTCGTCGCCACATAAACCGCCTTCATCCGGTCGATCCACTCATTGAGAAATCGCTTGACCTCATCAATGGTGGAGCCACTGAAATCAGCACGCACATCAAAGCCCCAATCGCGCAGCAGCCGGGCTGCGGCAGGCCAATCGAGCAGCAGCTTGTCGAGGCGCAGCACCGCTGCGAAGCGCGAGTCGTTATTCAAATCAGGCTGATGCATCCAGAGATGGCTCTCGTGATCGGAGAACACTTCGTTGGTCATCGTGATCTGATCGACGTTAGCGATCTTCATCACCAGGTCGATGTAATCACTGGGATTCTGCTGCGAAAACCACTGGCGATAAGTTTCGAGCGTCTTCTCGTGAGGGTCGAGTCCAAGCTTGCAGAGCGTGGTGATCACGCCACGGCAAGCCTCGCTCACTGGAGTGCGATCTACGAATAATGTTTTCCAGATCAGGTCGGCCTGCTCCTGCTTGTTCATCGACCAGAAGCGGTAGTAAGGCACCTCGCTCTGCGGCACGATGCGAAACAGCTCAGCAATCAGATAGTGATAAGTCACCAGTTCATCAATGCCCCAAAGCAGCAGGCCGCCCGGGTCAGGCGAAGCGCCAAACGCTGGAGAATAAACATGCGTGTGCAGATCGGTGACAGGCTGCGCCGCGACAATCGAAGAGACGGAGGCAGCTAAAGTAGAACGACTGAATTCAACGGTCATGTGAATATCCTTGAAGCGGAAGCGGCGCATTCTAACGCACCATGATCCATCATACGTTTTCACACGCACCACTTCCGCCGCTTGCGG
>Ga0105053_10010253_pt1 | contig 11723 bp, 13 predicted proteins | sample BON01_FD_78093 | JGI IMG/M metagenome (GOLD analysis project Ga0105053, IMG submission 78093) | Freshwater microbial communities from Lake Bonney liftoff mats and glacier meltwater in Antarctica - BON-01 | ecosystem: Environmental > Aquatic > Freshwater > Ice > Glacier meltwater | place: Lake...
CGTATATATGTATACATTAAATATGTATGCTCACACACTTGTAAACATATTCGCATATACATATCAGGTGTATTATTACAGCAGCATACCTTGGGGGCATGGCTGCGTTGAATGCCTTGGCGTATACAAGTTGTTGCACTAGCACTAATTCTGAGACTACTACTGGGTATATACATGTATGCATGTGTTCGGCCGTATGTGTGTGTGTGTGTGTGTGTGTGTGTGTGTGTTTGTGTGTGTGTGTGTATATGCAATATGCATTTATATGCTTCCTTGTCAACATTGGAAGTGGTAAACCCTGTCGTATACACACAACTATCGTCACATTCACTCGTTTTTCCGCACCGACTTTTACACAAAATCATGCGTGCAGAATGACCACACTTGAGTTCACTAGCCAGGTCACGTGTTAAGGTGAGCCCCATCCATCAACACTGCAAGAATGGAGACAAAGTTTTTTGTTGATTTTTATACTGTTGTCACCTGGTACGCGGTGTCGAAGATGGGGATGGCCTTCTTGGCTTCGCAAACATCAGCAATCAGTTTCCACTGCTCTTCGGTGGGGTCAACGCCCGAGGGGTTGTGCGCAACAGTGTGGAGGATGAAAACGGAGCCCTCTTTGGCCTTGTTCAGGTCTTCCAGCATGCCATCCAAGTCAAGAGTCATCGTCTGCATACACCCCCCCCAGCTTGCAGTCAGTTTCCCTGGGTGCATGAACACGCCTCTTGTCTCAAAAAGTTATCAGGTCTGCATCATAAGGACCTGTAAAACCTGCGAATCTCAGAGTCGATCAATTTTACGGATTTGAAGAATCTCAGCTCCAATAACCTACCTGGTTTTTGTGCAAATCTCTATACCCTATCGACCTTGACATTCGAATGTGGGACGCGCAGGAGCATATCGTGGGTGTGCGGCAGCGATGCGCAGTGCACCGAAGCTGCCGCGCGCCTCTCCGACATCTTCGCGCCGGGATTTTTGCCAGATTTCTTAGTTAAGGATCAATTTAGCATATTCTTTAAAGTTGTAAGTGGATTTTGATCTGGGATGTATATTCCAGTGTAGTGTATAAACTGAAAATAGTATACAGGAGTTTATGACGGTCCTTCCGACGCACATGCGAGTGCTTGATGTTGATGAGGTTGCCCTTATAGACCCATACTTTGGAATACACTGCCCTCATTCAACAAATATTTTTACACTACTCTCGTCCTTTGTGATCAGATCACAGGTCCTCTTCGCGTTGGCGCGCAGTGGCATCGAGCTGAAGCCCTCTGCCGCAGAGCGCCCAGGAACTGCACGCCAAACAGATGGGACAGGACCGGCGTCAGATAGCGGTACTTGTGCGTCTTCAGGCCAGCCTTGGCGAAAATGGCGTGGTGGTTGCCCCAGGTGGGGTCCGAACAGTACACATCGACGCCAGGGTTATACTGCGAGAGGAATTCAGCTGAAATACGGAGGGCGCCGGTGCCGGAGAGCGACTGGCAGATGGCCACCTTCTTGTCCTTGATTACAGGCGAATCCTTACCAAGGATTACCTGGAAACACATTTTGGTGCAGAATCAGCGGATGCATGGTGTTGCATCAAAGTCTTCTCTGTGGTCAGCAGCCAGAACCGCCCCTCTCTGTGCGCAAAGCTGAACACAACCACTGTGCTAATGCCACCAGTGAAAAAGTGGTCCGAAAGCCCCCCCTCGCAAATTGAATCTCGTTTTGGACAAAATGCTCACAAGGCGAGTTATCCTTCTGATATTGCAAAGGATTCCGATCTGAACGGACCAGCGCTGCGAGCCCATTGACAACGAAAATGCTCGGCGTCCGAAAGGAGGGTTATATTTCAGCAAAATAACCGGAAGCCATAAAGGCCAGAGCAATGCCTTTCGCCGATAAATGTTAAAGGTCAGTTGAGTTGGTGAAGAACATGCAATGTGACAAGGGTAAATCGTGTTACCTGGGCAGTGACGTCCAGGAAGGCCTGCAGACCAGTTACTGGAAGGTACTCCTTGTTCGACTTGCCAGAGTTGAGCTCCTCCAGGAGCACCTTCTCAGCCTGTGTGACCAGTCGCACCAACAAGCAGTCATGGTTGGACCGCAGTCGTGGGGGGGACCAAAAATGATCAGAGGTTGGCAAGACACCCATGCCAGCCAGACGCACAGTCGAGTCCTGGCAACACACACATTGCATTGCGCCATGCGGGCGATAACAAGCAAACGCCTGCCATGCGACAGGCTCTCACGCCGGCAGCCCAGCGTTGGCTTGGCACAAGATTCACTGGATGAGCCACACAAATTCGTGATGCACACACGCATTCAGACTTACCGCCTTGACGCACTCGAGAACCCAAGGCTTGCCAGCCTCATCACGGTAGGCGCCGATGCCGAGGTTGACTTTCTTCTCAGCCTGTGCAATACAGACAGCAGAATTCAGCAGAAAGAAGAAATACCAGATTGGCATGCAGTCACCGCACGGCCCGCACCTCCACGCTTGCAACCCGGCATCAGACAGCTTTAGGAGGCGTACGCCTCGAGGCGCAAGCCGTGCAGGTGCAGCAGAAGAGCAGAGGCGGCAGGAAGAGGATCGGGTTTGAAGACAAACCGGATCCAGCTTGAAGGCCTCGGCAACGCCAAGGATGGGGTCGGCAGGAGCCTGCTCAACGTGGTTCCAGCTGCGCAAAGTAAACACCCAAAAAGAAGCAGGTCAGGGAGCTGGTGCAAAACGCGCCGGCAGCAGCAGCCAGAGAGTGAGAGAGAGATGACAATTCACAGTATGACATTTTCCTGAGGTGGGAGCCACGATACATCTCACGGCACACTCAGAAGCACCGGTCTGTGCAGCACTCACCGGGACATCATGGCGGGGATGAGTCGTGAGGACACAGGTCCTCGCGAAACGGATTTTAGTGTGGGTTGCCTAAACCATTGGGTTTAGCAAATGGCAATATTCGAACGCTGGGACGACTCGAAAGCAACGTCGGTGAGCAACGCAGGGTACTCTCCGAGACGAAGCACCGCCGATTTCACGGACTGCACGTAGGGCTCGTACGCGTGTGGTGCCCGCAGCTTGCAGAGCGTCGCGGATCGTGCGTTAGATCAGGCGCGTCTGATCTCCGTCCGCCTCCAGCTCGCGGTACACCATGTCCGAGGAGATTGACAAGCACGTCTTGCGCAAATATGAAATTGTCTCCAAGCTGGGCAAAGGGGTGCGTGCGTCGTCCTGGCCTCGTTGCCGTACTTCCGTGCTGTGTCCCCTTGTTTTACCTGTTTGGCGGTCTTGATTTGCAAGTTATGGCATGTCCTGCAAGCATTCTAAGCAAGATGGGTAGGAGGTGATGAGATTAAAGGAAAGCAAATTTCTGCACTATTGCCCATGCATATTTCATGATTTCTACGGGCGTTGTAAATTGGTGACAGGCATACGGCATTGTGTGGAAAGCGATTGACAAGAAGACTCGGTACACAATTCACACGCATGCAAGCACTCACACAAGCATTCGAACAAGCACACATTATTCTCTCCTTGTGCCCATTGTTCGTTCTCTTTTTACTTTGCTGGTGTGGACGTGCACTTGCCTTGTGCATTGGTTTCCTCGACAGGTGTCGGTGATGTCAAAACAAATTTGAGAATATGGCTCGTGTGCTGGATGGAGTATGTGGACTGGTAGTGCGATGTGGACAGATGATATGTCATGGTGGCTGCATGCTAGTAACTCGCAGATGGCGTGGCTGGCAGGGAAGTTGTAGCGCTCAAAAAGGTTTTCGATGCCTTCCAGAATGCGACGGATGCGCAGCGTACTTTCCGCGAAATCATGTTCTTGCAGGTTTGATGACTTGAATGTTGCTGCCATATTCACTTGCTCTTGTTCGGCACCCCCTTGTCCCTAGCCCTTTTCCCCTATTCATTGATCCTGCATCTTTTCCTCGAGTTCTTCATGTCTGTCTTCGTTCATATGTTCCCTTCAATGAAGGTCCTGCAGTTCAAACCCTTGCACATTGCTGGGATTGATCGGGGGTGTGGCGGAAAGGCGGAGAAGCACGATGCAGAGGACAATGCGCGACAGCAGCGGACTTGCTGGTCATTTTCCCGAGCAGGTCGCCATTCGAGGCTCCAAGTATACGTATATAGAGATAACCTCTCCAAAATTGGTCCCTTCAGATTCGCCAGACAGTTTGGAAGACCCAAATTCTCCTGTGAGAACATGACAAGATGTCGTCTTGTGGGAAACTTTCACAATTGCGTAACCCTCCAACACCCAAGAAGAAATGGTCAACTGCTGGGTGCAATGCGGAGAAGGGGTGCAGCCGGGCGAAACAGGGTTGATCTGATTCCTGAAAATATTGTTTTCCTGTTTGGGCCCGAAAATGTGCACTTGTTGTAATTCTTTTCGGTTTCGACCCGTTGTGAAGAAAAGCAGGGAAAAAGAAGGAACTGAGCTTGTTGGACACTGCCACAAAAAGCGGATTCTCCAAATTCCTTTTCTGAGCAACGGATTCTCCAAATTCCTTTTCTGAGCAACGGTATAAGCAGCAAACACGGCGGAACGGTTACATAGTATACTCTGAGTGAATTGTGAGAATCGTGCGACGCCCTGCGTTTTTGAAACAGAGCTCATTTGTTTTATGGTCCACTCGGCGTGTTTCTCTATGTGTAAGTGTTGGGCTTGTATGAGAGGGGGGATGTGTGGCGAGACAACGGATATAGGAACAGATCTTGAGCATGGATACGGAAAATAACCTGATTTGAGCGTCATCAAGGGGGGATAATGGGATTTGGGTTTAGTCCCTGCTGCACAAAAAGGCTCACGACAAACCTGCATGCGTCTGTGTGATTTTAATTTTCAGGAGCTGAATAACCATGAGAATATCGTCAAATTGTGGAATGTGTTGAAAGCCGACAATGACCGTGACATCTATCTAGTCTTCGAATTTATGGACACTGACCTGCATGCTGTGATTCGGGCCAATATCCTGGAGGAGGTGCGAGATATTTATGTGTGTATACATATTCATATATTATACATATGCGTTGCGTGTCATCCGGCGCGCGGCGGCTCAGCTGCCGCACCAGAGGGCAGGTCCAAAGGAGGGAAGACAAAAGTTCCTGAGGACCAAAAATTGGAGAGTTTATCTACCCCCTAGGAATAATTTAATGTTAATGGAACATTAAATTAATGTCGGTGAGACTAACAAAATTTACAAAATTGATTTCATAAAGCCTGGAAAACATATACATATTTGTGTTAGTGCAACTATAGTGCATCTAAACTTGAACATTGTATCGGTCTCGCCGACATTAATTTTTCGCAGTTTTCACTTGCACCGATATTTTTTTCAATTTATTCAACTGCACCGATATAATTTTTCAATTTTTTTACCTGCACCGATATAATATTTCATTTTTCTACCTTCACAGATATAAATTTCTACCTGCACCGATAATTTGCATCATCGGTGCATGTAGAAAGAAAAAAAAATTGAGGTGTACAAAGGTAACCCAAGTGGCGCGTGCAGATAAAAAAAATGGGTGTGGGTTTTTTTAAAAAAGATAGGTGCCGAATTTTTTGAGTTTTTTGTTGTTCTGAGATTACACCGAACGCAAAGTTAACCCGAGTGGCGCGCGGCGACCTCGCACTGAAGCGCTCGGCCGCCGCGCGCCCCTATGGGGGAGTTTATCAGGGGAGTCACCTCTCAAAAGGGGGGGGCATTTTTCCTGCCAAGTCTCCCCCTCCATTTTTTTTGCAAAACAGAAAAAAAGACGGGGAAGAAAAAGTGAATTGAATACTCCAAAATAATTTCCCAGACGCAAATGTAACCAGAGTAGCGCGCGGCGGCTTCGGGTCTGAAGCCTCTCCGCTTGCCGCGCGCGCCCATGTCATCATCGAGGTACGAATGAAGCTTGAGGATTCATTCGATCTCTCTGGCTTGCACAAATACAAATGGATTTGTGAGTCAGACGTGACAGTTGTGTGTGTGAGGAATCTTACTGGCGGGTCGTGACGGTGTGTGGGGTGCAGGTGCACAAGCAATACATCATGTACCAGCTACTCAAGGCGCTCAAGTACATGCACACAGCAGCTATGTTGCATCGAGATATGAAACCGTCCAATATGTTGCTAAATTCTGACTGTCTTGTCAAAGTGTGTGACTTTGGTCTGGCTCGCTCCATCGCTTCGCTCACCTCCAACTCTGCTTCTAACCCGGTAATTCTACATCCATACCTGTCAATCTTGCGCACGAACCGCGCGTGCTTGTGCTTTGCTTTTGCTCACGCTGACACACTCGTTCGTTCAGTCACTCCGATACTGACTCATCTACAATCGAATGCTGTGCTGGGCTATATATATCTATATACACATACAGGTGCTGACGGACTACGTGGCAACACGTTGGTATCGCGCGCCCGAGATCCTGCTGGGCAGCACAAAGTACACCAAGGGTGTGGATATGTGGTCAATCGGCTGCATCCTTGGCGAGGTCTCTATTTCTTTCTCTCTCACATAATTACCTCAAGTACAGGAGGTAATTTACCTCCAGCTTTTGTTGTGTCCCGTTCCGTCGTGGTTGCACATTTACACGTGCTTCTATGGCGGGAGGGGCGGCTGAGCAAGGGGGGGGGGGGGGGAGGGGAGTAGCAGGCCTTGCTGAGGGCGCAGACTATGGACTATGTAATTCTCTCCTTGCTGTGCTCTTGGCTTGCTAAGCTTGGGAGACGTGTGTTTGGGTGTATGTTTTTGGGGATGGGAGGGGTGTATTCGTGCGTGTGATCCACGCGAGTTTGTTATCCGTGCGAAGCATGCATGCTGTGTATAGATGCTGGATGGCAGGCGCACTGTTTGTACTCATGTATGCATGCACGTGTCCTTAGTGCGTGTGTGTGCATGCACCCTTGCAGCCTGTGCGCGTGTGTGTAAATGCATCTGTAGCAGTTCCGATGCCACATCCCGCCATCTGTCATGGAGGCATCAATAAGTTGGTTATGCAAAAAAGAGCCTCTAGGTCACATGCAGAAACAGACACACACGCATACATACTCAAAAAAAATGACTTCGTTTTCAACTCCAACTACAGAGCTGGACAACAAGCAGACTGACAGACACAGGCAAATCGCTGATTTCCGCAGAGCCAAACCTCACGCAGAAGGATTTGTAATGCCAAAACGCTAAACAGCACTAGCTCCGGGTCTGTTTTCAATTCAAAATCGAATACGAAAGAAGCCTGGAACCACTCGATAATTCTGCATAGTGTGTGCTCGGATGAGGCGCCTTTGGGGTGTGAATTCTGCCGGAGTCTGCGGAATCTGATGTTCATCCATGGCATGCAGACAAGGTTGCAGCAGACAAAAAGGGAGCTGTGTTCTTGTTGTTGCTGTCGTTGCTGTCACTCGCACACGTCAGCAATGTGTTCGACAAGACAAAACTCAAGCAATTGAGATGTGACGAGCATGCATGCATGTGTGTTTGCGTACCTGTATATTGGAGCACGTAGATGGGTACAGCAGATGGATGATTTACAAGCGTGTATATGCATTTATATACGTACACATATACTTTTACCGTATGTGAAGCAGCTTCAAAACCTCACCGAGAGGCCCCTTCATAAAATACAACACATGATTGTACTTGCCCCCCCTTATATTTTCTGCTCCTCACGTATAGGTGCTGGGGGGCAAGCCGACGTTTCCGGGTACTTCAACTATGAACCAGCTCGATCGTATTATTGAGGTTCTCTATGCCTTCCGACTTCTCTTTGCGCGTGTGCCCTGGCTCTCGTGCGCGTGCGTGCGCGCTCTCTTTTTCTGTCATATACTCTCCGCTTTCGCACCTTCTTTTCTTTCCGTCTCTCTCTATTGAAATCTGAACATGTCATTTTTATCCAAATACACACATTTCATTCGTGTACATCGATTTCAAGTCCATCTTAATTTGTCGCGGTTCCAGCAGTCCATGCATGTTTTCTCTCTTTTTGATCAAGAGAGCATATATATTCCAAGACGTTTACACACACATACGTATGATCATTTGCACTTGCCACGGATCCGGATATACGAAAAAGTTATCCACAGTATGTCGCAAACGACAGCACACATGCACACTCACAAACACGCACTCACATACTCTGACGCGCACCCACTAGCGGAATCGTATATATTGATAATATTACATATGTACGCACACGTGTATGTAGGTGACGGGGCGGCCGTCACAAGAGGACATCGAATCGATCCGCTCGCCCTTCGCGGCCAACATGCTTGAATCGCTGCCTCCTAGCAAGCCCCGCTTTCTCTCAGGTAATGTATACGTATGCATGTATATATGTACATGTATGAATTGCTATATACATATGTATATATATATATATAATCGCTACCTCCCAGCAAACGCGCCCTGCTTTCTCTCAGGTAAGATTTACCTGCATTCTCTCGATGTGCTTGTACACCCATGGGTGCTCTATATGCACCATCGGGCAGGCAGAGACTCCAGCAAGTTGGGCAGCGGCGAGCATAGATACATATCTGTTTGTATCTAGAGACTCTACCAAGTAGGGCAGCGACTGGCATTTATATATGTATATATTTGTACCTAGAGACTCCAGCAAGTTGGGCAGCGACTAGCATAGATACATATATATATGTTTCTAGAGACTCTACCAGGTTGGGCATCGACTGGCATGTATATGTTTGTACCTAGCGACTCTAGCAATTTTGGCAGCGACTAGCATAGATATGTATCTATTTGTGTCTAAGGACTCTACCAAGTTGGGCAGCGGCATGTATATTTGTACCCGGAGACTCTAGCAAGTTGGGCAGCGACTAGCATAGATTTGTACATTTTTGTATCTGAAGACTGTACCAAGTTGGGCAGCGACTGGCATGTATATATTTGTACCTGAAGACTCTAGCAATTTTGGCAGCGACTAGCATATATATCTATATATATTTGTATCTATAAACTCTACCAAGTTGGGCCACGACTGGCTTGTAATATATATATATGTGTGTATCTACGTAGAGCACCAGTGGTGTTCTATATGGATGTCGCTGCCCAGCTTGACACAAATGGCAGGCCTAGACTATAGGAAGTTGGGCAACGGCAGGCAGGAATTCTAGTAAGTTGGCAAGAGATTTGTAAATTGAGCACCCCCGACATCATTGGATTCTCGCTGCCCAATTTGCTCGAGGGGGGGGGTGTATCTGTCTGCCCTATCCTTCTATTGCCCTATCTTAGCAATGGGGCAGCGACATCCAAGGATAGCACTCCCGACATTCTTGGATTCTCGCTGCCAAACTTTCTAGAGTCTCTGCCTGCCCTATCCTCGCAAAAGAGCCTTATTTATCCGCAAAAGAGACGCTGCTATCTCGTGGGTAAATAGCCCACAATTGTGACGTGTATATGCGCTACTGCAGCGCCTGGATCTCAGACGATCAGTGCGGGGAGAGAGAAGGAGAAGACCTTTAGACGCTCGACATACGCGAATCTCTCTATCTGTCTGTCAGCCTCTCTCACACACCGCTATCTCTCTCTCGCCAACCCATTTCTCTCTCTCGCCCACCCCTCTCGCGCATGCCTCCAAGCTGTGCTATTGCAGGAAGGTGCACACTTTTGTAGCTGGGTCTGTCTGTCGCTCTCTCACTATCTTCCTTTCTGTCACTGTGTGCAGACATACTCCCACATGCATCACCCGACGCACTAGACTTGCTGCGGCAATGCCTCAACGCTGCCTTATTTTTTTTGTTAAATGTCTCATTTTGCCTGAATTTCTTTACAGACATGTTCCCACACGCATCACCCGACGCACTCGATTTGCTGCAGCAGTGCCTCAAACTCTGCCTGGATTTTTGGAATGTCTCAAATTTTCCTCAATTTGGTTCCCAGACATGCCCCCACACGCACCATCCGACGAAATCGATTACCATCCGTCGAAATCGATTTGCTGCGGCAATGCCTCAACTCTGCTTCTATTATTTTTTTTTGATGTCATATTTTGCTTGTTTTTTTTTTCTCAGATATGTTCCCACACGCATCACCCGACGCACTCGATTTGCTGCGACGATGCCTGAAGTTCAATCCTTCGAAACGCATCACGGCCGAAGAGGCCCTCTGCCACCCTTACGTGGCGCAATTTCACAACGAGGTAGAGGAGCCCGTGTACCCCACGCCTCCCATTCGCATCGCGCTCGATGATGACACCAAGGTACTCTATTCTACACACATTTGAGCGAGTCACGTTACACGAATGAATGAGTTGTGTCGCACATATGGATGAGTTGTGTGACGCACGTGAACATATGGAGGATTCGAATAGCTCTGGATGAGAACACCAAGGTGTAGTCTTTGTGTATATCCCACTAGATTGTGTTCTATGATTTAGACACAATGTACGTTCGAATGAGTCATGTCACGCACGTGAACATATCAAGGATTCGACTAGCTCTGGATGAGATCACTCAGGTAGCCACTGTGTATATCCCAATATTTTGTGTTCTATGATTTACACACAATGTACATTCATTCGAATGAGTCATGTCACGCACGTAAACATATCTGGGATTCGACTAGCTCTGGAGCAGAAGACTGAGGTAATCTCTGTGTACATCCCACTAGTGTGTATTCTATAACTTACACACCATGTACATGAGTCATGTCACGCACGTGAACATATGGAGGATTCGAAGAATTCTGGACGAGTACACTAAGGTAGTCTCTGTGACTCACTCACAGAGACAAGTCTGTAGTCGTCTCTAGACTACCTTGCTGATAGATACAGGAATTCTGACATCACTGAACATATGGAGGATTCGAAGAGTTCTGGATGAGAACATCAAATTAGTCTATGTGTCTACGTCACAGAGACAAGTCTGTAGTCGTCTATAGACTACCTTACTGATAGAGACAGGAGTTCTGACACTACTCAACATATGGAGGATTCGAAGAGTTCTAGATGAGTACACTTAGGTAGTCTCTAAGGTAGTCTATAGACGACTACGGACTTGTCTCTGTGAGGTTCGAAGAGTTCTGGATGAGTACACTTTCATCCAGAACTCTTCGAAGAACATCAAATTAGTCTATGTGACTACCTCACAGAGGATTCGAAGAGTTCTGGATGAGTACACTTAGGTAGTCTCTGGGACTCACTCACAGAGACAAGTCTGTAGTCGTCTCTAGACTACCTTGCTGATAGATACAGGAAATCTGACATTACTGAAGATGTGGAGGATTCGAAGAATCCTGGATGAGAACACTAAGGTAGTGTGTGTGACTACCTCAGGGACTACCTGGAAGAAAGTAGTGACTACATCACAGTAAAATGTCTGTGACTATTTCAGTGAATATCTCACAGAAACTAGTGACTACCTCACAGAAACTAGTGACTGTCTGACAGAAACTAGTCTGAACTAGTTCAGTGACTACCTCACAGAAACTAGCGACTACCTTACAGAAACTAGTGAACCTCACAGAAACTAGTGACTACCTCACAGAAACTAGTCTGAACTAGTCTCTAGACTATTTAACTTAATGATCTCATTAGATCATGTTGAGGTAATTATCTCATTAGATTATGTTGAGGTAATTATCTCATTAGATTATGTTGACTTAATGATCTCATTAGATTATGTTGACTTAATTATCTCATTAGATTATGTTGACTTAATTATCTCATTAGATTATGTTGACTTAATTATCTCATTAGATTATGTTGACTTAATGATCTCATTAGATTATGTTGACTTA
>Ga0105053_10010256_pt1 | contig 11721 bp, 7 predicted proteins | sample BON01_FD_78093 | JGI IMG/M metagenome (GOLD analysis project Ga0105053, IMG submission 78093) | Freshwater microbial communities from Lake Bonney liftoff mats and glacier meltwater in Antarctica - BON-01 | ecosystem: Environmental > Aquatic > Freshwater > Ice > Glacier meltwater | place: Lake...
CAGCGGGGCAAGTGCGAATCGGACGCAATGAAAGCCGTATCGACAATTTCTCGTCGGTCCTAATAACAGCAAAGGACGGATTGCTTCTTGAGGATACCGGCCAGATCTTGGTCGAAAATGACCTCGATATTGTCACGCCGGTAATTGTAACCAGCAGCGGCGCTACGCAGGAAATTCGAGCGGGCGGAAGGTTCACCGTTACAGCAAGCGGGGATCAGCCGCGCATTTCTGGGGGAATTGGAGGATCCGTTGCTTTGCTCGGGCAGGCTCTCACTGTGGGATCGGCGATCCTCGCACCGAGCGGTGTGGTTAGTCTAACAGCAACGTCAGGTGATCTAGTGCTAAGCGGTCTGATTGATGTTTCCGGCATCCAGCAATCCTTTTATGACGCTTTGCGTTTCACGGACGCCGGCACGATTCGACTATCATCCGCAGAAGGAAACGTGGAAATCGGAGCTGACGCGCGCATCAATGTGGCAGGTCTCGCCGGTGGCGGTAGTGCCGGTTCCCTTTTCGTCAGCGCGCCCAAGGGACGTTTGATTGCCGATGGAACTTTGATTGGAAATGCCGCAGATGGAGAGCGATCCGGGTTGTTTTCAATTGACGCCTTTTCGTTGGATTCGTTTTCGTTGCTTGCAGAAGTGCTCAATGATGGCGGCTTCGCGCAGTCGCGAGACTTTCGAGTTCGTGACGGGGACGTTGTGATAGATGGTAATAGCCGCTCGCATTCTTTCAGTTTATCCGCGGATGCGGGTTCGATCACGGTCCGGGGCACGATTGATTCGTCCGGCGAAACGGGAGGGAGCATCGCCCTAACGGCAAGCAATGACCTAAAACTGGATTCCACCGCAGTATTGACGGTGGCGGCGCAACGTTTCAGCAGTGCGGGCAAAGGTGGGGAGATTCGACTTGAAGCTGGGTCTCAGATCGATGGAGTTGTGAACGCAGCAGCCGCTCTGGATCTTGGTGCGGGTTCAGTGATCGACTTGTCCGTTGCCGATTACATCGAAGGCGATTTCCTTACGAACGGATCCAGTGCGTTTCAGGGCCAATTCACCGGAACGCTTCATTTACGAGCTCCTCGGAATGCAGCGAATGACGATTTTGGACTACAGACAATCGGGTCAACAATTATCAATCCATCCAGTATCGTCGCTGAGGGTTATGCATTGTATGAGCTCACGGGTTCGGGCGTCATCACCGGGTGGAGGAGTAGTTTCACCGCATTACCGCAGACGGGGACGCTCCAGCGGACAATCTATAATCAAGCCTCCAGCTATCTCTCCACGGCAAACCATGACGCAATGCTGCTCCGCCTGCTCGGAAGCGATAATCAGGGATTAAGCGACCGATTGGTTCTCGCACCGGGCGTTGAGATTATTAACCGGACGGGTGATCTGAGACTCGGTTCGACCAATTCAACGGCCATTGGTTCTGCGGGTCTGAATTCGGCTGACTGGAATCTCTCAGATTTCCGTTTCGGCCCCAAACTTGCACCGGGCGTTCTTACACTGAAAGCGGCAGGCAATATCGAACTCCTGAATGCCCTGAGCGATGGTTTCCGTGCAGACACCGGCTCGGTAAGTAATCCAGTGACCCTTCCTTCCGGGACACTCGCGGGTCAGTCACTCTGGTTAAGTCCTCTCACGCGACTGAACACCGACCTGCCGGTGAATGCCCAATCGTGGTCGTTCCGCCTCACGGCAGGAGCGGATCTGGCGTCTGCTGATTTCCGGCGCACTGTCGAATTATCCACGATCGGCGCAGATTCCGGATCTTTGCTACTGGGCAAATCTTATCCGGCACTGATTCCGGGCGTGTCGGGAGTCAATGCCTCCACGGCAACTGCACTGAACAACCGATACCAAGTGATCCGAACGGGCACGGGTAGCATCCAAATTCATGCGGCACGAGATGTGCAACTGCGAAATCAGTTCGCAACAATTTACACGGCGGGTGTGCGAATTCCGGACCCGGTTAATGTGTTTGGTCAAAATGATTTTGCGGTTCCGGTGGTTGCAAGGTTTATCAATCCATCGCAGCCGGATCTTGGGAGGGTTCAGCAGACTTACCAGCCCCAGTGGTCGATCTCAGGCGGAAACGTAATGGTGTCAGCAGGAAGAGACATTGGAAGATACATTCAGGATGGGACTGGCGCGTGGGTCATCGATTCGTCGCGGCAGATCCCGACGAACTGGCTCTACCGCAGGAGCTATGTGGATCCGAGTACCGGGCTATTTGGTGTGGCAGGAGTCGACTCCGGCCCGGCAACTATAACTGACCCGTCCGGTTCGACAGCGTGGTGGGTGGACTTCAGCAATTTCTTTGAAGGATTCGGTGCGCTCGGTGGAGGTAACCTTTCATTGGTAGCCGGTAATGACATTGTTAACGCCGACGCCGCGATCCCAACCACCGCAAGGATGTCTGGGCTCTCCGTAGACGGGACTCCAATCGCGCCCGACCTCGACAAACTTCTCGAACTGGGAGGTGGAGATCTCCTGATTCAAGCTGGTCGAAATATTGACGGCGGCATATTCTACGTTGAAAGGGGACATGGCCGACTAATTGCCGGCGGGTCAATCAAGACGAACGCTTCAAGATCACCATCCTTGGGAATTCTGGGCTCGTCGTCGCTTCCTGACACCGCGGACGGAATTATTCAGTCGAGAACGCCCGAGGTATTCGACCCACTCACGTGGCTTCCAACCACACTCTTTCTGGGCAAGGGCGGTTTTGACGTGACAGCCCGGCGCGATGTTCTGCTTGGGCCAACGTTGAACACGTTCCTTGTGCCTCAAGGATTGAACAACCGATTCTGGTATAAAACCTACTTTACGACTTATGCCGAGGATTCGAAAGTGGAAGTCCGGTCCTTTGGCGGATCAATTACGCATCGGTTGGCTGTGACTCTGCCATTGGAAGTCTCCCCGCGACCCATTTTTCAAACCTGGCTCCAACAGCAGAATCTCTTCCGGGTCGCTGAAGGCTCGGGGCTTGCATCGAATTTTCAACCGTGGATTCGACTCGCGGAAACGCAGGTCACTCCGTTTGAAACCATCCTAACGCTGGCACCCCCCATCCTGCGCTCCACATCGTTCTCGGGAGATATTAATATCGTGGGGACTCTGAACCTCTTTCCATCTTCGCAGGGAACAATCGAAATCACCGCGTTCAAAAGCATCAATGGGCTGCAACCGTCTGGAAGAACGATCATTTCCGGAGGGGACGGAGGTCTTACAGCTTACACGGCGGCCAGGATCAATGTTTCGGATGCAGATCCACGCCTTCTCCCGGGGATCCTCAATCCGATCAGTTACCAGGGAATTCCGGGGGTCGGAAGGAATGCACTTCGGCTGCGTCAGACCGCTCCGGATTTCCTGGCAGGATTTGATCAATTTTTTGCCGAGACCGGCTCGTTTACCGGAACTGCCGCGGGACTTGATTCGAAACGATCGCTGCATTCGGAAACGCAGAACCACTTGAATAGCTCGGAGCCGATTCGCGTTTATGCCGGATCCGGTGACGTCTCTGGATTTACTTTGTTCGCTCCGAAGTTCGCCCAGATTCTTGCAGCGCGAGACATCACCGACGTTGCCTTTTATTTGCAGAACGCGAACGAGGACTCCGTGTCGATCGTGTCGGCAGGTCGTGATATCATTCCGTTCAACCAGTCGAGTCCGACTCGGGCGCTGGCAGCCGACCTGGATCGCGGAAACGTGATTGTGGATCGACCAAACGCGACCATCCTTCGCGACGCGCAGGGCAATCCGACGACCAGCAATGTGCTCGCTGGTGACATACAAATCAATGGCCCCGGCACTCTGGAGGTTTTGGCGGGCCGAACGATTGACCTCGGGACGGGACCAAACTATTTGGATGGCACGGGCGTTGGAATCACAAGCATCGGTCGTCTTCGCAATCCCTTCCTTCCGAGCGGGGGGGCGAACGTGCTCATTGTAAACGGCATCTCTGGAATCGATGGGGGAGCTGCTCTAGGTCTTCGGGACAGTGCCTTTGATTTTTCAGGGCTATTGGAGGCAGGCCTGCTTGATGGAAACGATTCATCTTCAGAGCTAGACCACTTCAGCGCCATCGGTCGCCTGTTTGCGATCCTGCGTGATTCCGCCACGGATGCGACATCTCCCTTCACAGCCGGATATGCCGCCATCGACACCTTGCTGGCTGGTGCAACACCCGAGGGTGATATCCTGACCCGTTCGCGGGATGTGCGCACAGCCGCAGGGGGAAGTATTTCTGTTCTCGCCCTTGGTGGGGAACTTTCGATGGCTCCAAGTATTCTAGGAAATCCCTTGGTGCCACCGGGGATCGTTACCGAGGCGGGAGGTGAAATTTCGATTCTGGTCGATAAGAGTTTGAATATTGGACAAGCACGGGTGTTCACGCTCCGGGGAGGAGATCTCACGATTTGGTCGTCGCAAGGCGACATCGCGGCGGGATCTGCCCCAAAAACCGTGGTCACAGCACCGCCGACTCGGGTCAGCTTGGATGCAATCAGCGCGGCGCTTGAGACCGATCTTGGTGGATTGGCAACGGGCGGTGGTATCGGTGTGCTTGCATCCGTGCGAGGCGTTGAGCCTGGAAATGTTTCGCTGATCGCTCCGCGTGGCACAGTGGACGCGGGTGACGCGGGCATTCGAGCAACCGGAGACATCACCATTGCCGCCGTCACGGTTTTGAACGCTGATAACATCAGCGCTGCGGGGACGTCCACTGGCGTTCCATCCGCTCCGGTGACGGCGGTTCCCAACGTCTCCGGGCTCAGTGCGGGCGCGAGCTCTTCGGCAGCGGCTCTGTCCTCGGCAACCGAATTCGCCGACCAAACACAACCGCAGAGTGCGCTCACGGAGGAACTTCCATCCGTGTTCACCGTCGAAGTTCTTGGATACGGCGGCGGCGAGACAGACAGCCTCTAATCTATGATCCTATGAAACGTGCTTTTACATGCCTTTTAATTCTGTCCGTTGTTCTGCCATTGATGGCAGATACCAATAACACGGATAGCGATGCCTCGAACGAGGTGTCAAAAATAGAAGGTGACTCATCTGATCCCGAGCGCCTCTTTTTGTTGGGGAGAAAATACCTCATGGGCGACGGAGTTGATAAAGACCCCGCGAAGGCCTTGGAACTGATGCTCGAGGCTGCCAAGCAGGGGTATGGCCCAGCTCTTGGTGGCGTTGGATACTTTTATTCCATCGGTCTTACGGTTGAACTCGACGATACCGAGGCCGTGATGTGGTTTCGTCAAGGGGCCGAAAAAGGGGATGCACGCGCACAATATAATTTGGCACAGATGCTTGTTGTGGGCCGTGGAGGTGACAAAAACGAAGCAGAAGGCCTTCAGTGGTTGGAGAAAGCGGCTACGCAGGACATGGTTGACGCAGTCTTCGCATTAGGAGAAGCCCATTTTTTGGCGAAATTCGGACTTCCCAATAATGCCGAGAAGGCATTCCCCCTATATCTAAAGGCTGCCAAACTCGGAAACGTGAAAGCCCAGAATTCGGTTGGTGTCATGTATCGTTTCGGACAGGGAACCAAGACCGATCTGGCACTCGCCAAGGATTGGTTTCTGAAAGCAGCGAATCAGGATGATGCCCGAGCCCAAAGCAATCTGGGCCAGATGTATCGGATTGGCGAAGGATTTGATCGCGACCTGATCGAAGCGGTGTTTTGGCTCAAGCTCTCTACCCGTCAGGGAGATGTCACTGCTGCCAGACTTCTCGAAGGAATTTTAGTGGCTATGCCAGCCGATGATGTTCGCGCAGCTAATCAAAAGGTCTCCGAATGGACGACGAAGAGAGCTTCTGCGCCAGCCAACCCCTGAAATCGATTCAGATAAAATCATGAAGTGCTTAAAGGTCATGATGCAAAGCAAGGTGACCATGGCCTGATTCCTCTCTCCACCTCGTTTTTTTCGTTCAACAGCAGAGACCGAATCGGTTACTACTGAGGCTCCACGGGCTCGGGGACTTGACCGGCTCCAAGAGCCTCTAGGCTTGCGGAAAGGGTCATGCGGTTGAACGCATCATGCCCGATGAGTTTACGCAGACGCTCGTCGGCGTCGAGTGCTAGGCGGTTCCATTCCGTAGGATTCGATCCTGTTGGATCGGAAGTCTGAACCTGTTCTAAAAAGTCTGCAGCGACTCGATCTTTGATCGTTTGCTGAGCCGGGGTTAGTGGTAGATCTTGGGAGTCCGGGGCTAGCGCGGCCGGTAGGCGCGCGCCGGGTGGTAACTCAATTTCTACGGATTCCGCTTGCTCGGCAGTGGGAGCATCCTGAACGGGCGCTGAGGGTGAAGGAACATTGGGTTGAATGCCACCAGGGTTGGACCCGGTTGCCGGACGGTACGAGTTGCTCGTGAAGGTTTGGGAGGACAACACTGTTGCGGCGTTGGCGGACGTGTAAGGATTGGAATTCGGAGAGGCAGTGGTTTGCGAGTCGGCCTTGGCTTGGGCAACCACGCGTTTGAGTGTCGCCGCAACCCGTTGGTTAGATTGGGCTACGACAGAGGTTTGAGTTTGAATGGCGGTCGCAGGCGCGACCGGGACTCTCAAGGTCTTGGACACCGTCTGACCCATTGGAGAGCGATTAGTCTGCGCTTGGGCTGGAACGGGCGATTCAACCGAGGGTTGTGATTTGCGCAATGGAGTGGATTGCGCAGCCGAATCATTTGCTTTCGGACGTTCAATCTGCGGATCATTTTGATCCTGATGGCGGATTGCGATAGCCGCAACCGCAGTAGCAGCACCGATGGCCGTAACGAGAATGAGGAAGCTTCGGGACATTTTAGATAGCAGGCGGTTGGGAATGTAGAACGAAAAAAACTGGCACCGGCTTTTGCCCGGTGCCAGGAATCTTCAAGTAGTGTATTTCGTTCGAGCTGGCAACTACGGAGCAACCGTTCCACCGTCCTGCGCACGGCTAACCGCCATAGTGGCGATAGCGATCCCGTTGTTCAACAGGAGCGCTTGGTTATTCAGGCCAGATATCAGGTTAGTCCTGAACGTCGCTTCTTGCGCCGAGAGCGTCCCGTGATAGAGGAACTGTTGAAAGCTCCACGCGGTGTATTGGCCGTATGCAACTTTGTTGATGTCCGTTGTAGATAGAGAGGTAGTGGCAGTCGGAGTTATTGAAGAGCCGTTGAATGCGAGGATTCTGCCGCCGGCAGCAGCTCCTGTCGCAGCATCCGTCGAGGAGACCCAACTCATGATTACAACGTCCTGCGGTGTTCCGAAAACGTCATTGCCAGCCGGATCTTCGACGGTAACAGCACTTGATGTTCGGCCCATCAAAGTGTTAATGCTACTGCCCGAGTTATACCCACCGTTGCCGTCCACGTCTTGACCCCAAACTGTTGAGCGATTGACACCGTCATTTGCGGGCCAAAGTCGAAGGGCCGTATTCGCATTACCCGCCCCGGCCACTCTCCATTGGTTGACAAGCGTTGGGATACCAAGTCCAGATTCCGCCATATAGGTGGTGCGAGTTCCGGAACCGTCATTGCGACCTGTGGCATACACGAATTTGGAATCAGCCGGATTTCCCGTAAAGAGAGAAAGCGGCTGAAAGCCTTGGGTCCAAAGGGCCCGGAACTGCTGAGAGGTCACATTCGTGAGATTGTTTGGCGCTCCCTCGTTAGCCACCATCGCGAACACGACGACTCCGACCGGTCCACCGACAAGAATTGGCGAGCGGAATGGAGTCGAGTTCTGTTCACTGTCTGAGAAGCCGAACTTTGGTCGAATAGGGGCGTTGGCTGCAGCAGCAAGAACTGTCGTTCCTGGGCTTGACGAGACCGTCGTGTTGGTTGGGAGGAAATTTATAGTATTTCCTTGAACCAAGCTCTGGATGCCCGCGATGGAACCCGTGAAGGATGTTCTAATCGTGGTTGTGCCAGTGATGCCTGTGTAATTCCCGACGAAGATTGCCTGGTTTGCATCACCGACGGCGGCAGCAGTGTATGCATACTGAACGGAAGTGAAGCCGGCCAGAATTACCGAGTGAGCAGCAGCACGAAATGCGGTAGCACCTCCGATGTTGATCTGAGTTTGAGCGAAAGCGGAAGTCGACAGAACGACGACTGAAGCTGCGCAGAGGAGATTAGTGATTTTCATGTTTTAGTGTGAGTTTATTAATTTTGCGTGTGTAATTTAGACTTGGGCTGTTTTTTTCTGGTTTTTGCGACGAATGGCAAAGAAAACGGCTCCCGCTGCCAGTGTCAGGAGAACGATAGAAGACGGTTCAGGGATGGCTACGAAAGAGATGTCGCCCGCTGAGTTGATTGTGAAAGTCCCTTCGTAGGTCCCAATGTTGGGATTGGAGATTGTTGTGTTAGTTTGCGGGGCGACGCGGTAAAGGTCCAAGGCGCCTTCCACAGTACCTGCCGCTCCAAAACTACCAAATGCATTAGCTCCGAAACCGCTTTCGACTCCGCCGTTGAACGTACGGAAGTCGAGCGTATCCGAGGTGAATGTGGCCCAGTTGTTGTTGGACGAGGTTGATACGGTCGCAATGGCAGTCGTGAAGTCTAGGTCGAATCGCGTGCTCACGGATAAGATGTCACTCGCTCCGGCTGTCATCACGGTGTTTGAGGAAATACTCCACGGGGTCGAGGCACTTGAGCCGACGGTGCCGACTTCAGTGCGTGCGTTCGTAGCGTACAGAGTGCGACGAGGGTCGCCGTTGACAGGTGCACCGGCCGTGGCGTTCGAAAAAGCACCCACTGCTCCGAAGAACAAATCTGTGCGGTTGAACCAGCTGTTACCGTAGGTATTGGACAGGGTTGACCCCACATTGCGGATGTTCAGGAAGTTTCCCGTGGCATCACGGAACGATGTGCCAGATCCTAAAGCAACATAGACGAGTGTGTCGCTTCCTTGGCCACCGGTGGCGCGGAATGCCATCAGGATGTCGCCAGGAGCAAAGTTTGAATTTTGTGCCTGAGCAGGCGTGAAGGCCGTCAGGGCTGTACCTGCCACGAGGGCGAGCGATAGGGATTTCAGAGTACTGAGTTTCATGATTTTTTGATTTTTCCCGCAGTGTGCGGATGGTTTTGCTGGTGTAGGCAAGTCAGGTCTTTTTTGGGAACTGCTGCGATTTATGCCGTTGGGCTCGGTCGGTTGCTATTGATTTGTTGTAACGAATTCGTCACTTTGGGTTGGGCTTCTTGTGCGTTTTCGCGCTTAGGAAACCGGTGGTGGCGTGCCGCCGGTGCCGAAAATGGCGTCCCTTACCGGCACTTCAGATGGAACACTGCCGCCAACTGCTTCGTTGGCGAATGCGGCGGCGTCAGCGATCTGATTCAGTAGATCTAGCGTCCGCTGTTCCACAGGCACTACCGCAGCAATGAACGGGAACGTCTCGAGATAGAGCGGCGAGGTGGCCGGTATGCCGGCGCTGATAAATGCGGAAGCGGTCGTCTGGGCGAAGCGCACGGCGACGATGGAGCGTTGCGATGGCAAGATGAATCGGTTGATTCGGCGGGTGGCGATGCGAAGCAGGTTAGCCGCACGTTTCGGGTCCAGTCGAACGGTGAGACGATACGCATTGAGTATCGCGCTAACAGCGGCGGTACCGCGAATGTTCTGATTGATGAATCCGATCCGCGCCTGGAGGGCGGGAATCTGATTCGTCTGCGCGGAGGCAGAGGGCGCGGCGCAAGCGACGCTCAGTGCAACGGCGAGAACCGGTAAGATTTTCAGTTTCATAGCTGCCGAAAAAAACATGCGTTTTTCGAATTGACAGCCCTCTTTGCGTTACAAATTCGCCACATTCTCCGCAGCATTTCGCAACTCCAAGCAACGGCAGTGACGGCCAGAAGTACTTTTTACTCGGCAATTTGACCACAGGAGACATGTGGCGAAGGCGCAGCCGGTTCACGCCGCACGAATGCTAAAATAAACCTCCGGGCAGCCGGATCAATCGTCATGCGGCCAATTCCCAAGTGCATGCACAGGTGCAAATTTGCGCACCTCAGACTCATGTCTGGCGGACGCTGACCTTGGTGCCGCCCTAGCAGGTAAACGATGGAAGCCGCGCCGTCGAGACGTGAAGCCAGACTGCTGTAAGGCGCTTTGAGGTGTTTGATGCCACCCAGGTGCCGCCTTCCCTTCAGCGCAACCTTCAAATTTGGAATGGTTCATTGCGATGGTCGGAAGGACGATATCAGACGATTTTTTCGCGCATCCCGGAGATCGAATGGCTGAGCTTTTTAATTCCGAGTTCAATGCGAGTCTTGACTGTTCCTAGCGGTGTGCCTGTGAGGCTCGAAATCTCGCGCTGACTCTTTCCCTCGTAAAAAGTGAGATGGATCGCTTCTTGTTGGAGCATCGGGAGCGCGAGAATATAGCGGCCAATCAACTCCTTGAGATCGCCCTGGTTCACGGCGTATTCGACCGTATGGGTCTCAGAAAAACCTTTGTCGGGATGGTTGCACTCGACTTCATACCGGTCCGTCGCACGGCGATACGCGCAATGTTGGCGGACACGATCAATTGCCCGGCGACGAGCCATGGTCGAAAGCCAACTGATCAGTTTGCCCTTGTCAGCGGAATACATCTTCGCGCGGTCCCAGACCTGAATGAATACGTCTTGGAGAACGTCCTCGGCATCGGCTTCATCGTGGACGACTTGCATAACCACGGATTTGAGGACGGCTTTATATCGGCGGTATAATTTTGCGAGCGCGGTGGGTTCGCGTTGAACGAGTTCTTGCATCAGGAGGCGGTCTTCCTGTGCGGCGTCAAAGTCGAGAGTCATTTCCATAGTGTTGCTATCGTTGTGCCAGTTGTTACATGGCAGGGTTCTTCTTTAGTTCGACGCAACTTTAGCAAGATCTCTCGCTGTCGAAAATCGGTGGACCTGCCGACTGAAGCATCAGAGAATCTCCCTAGAGAGTAGGGGGGATTCCCCTAGGCGAGACCCTCAAGAGGATCAGGAAATTTCCTTACTCCCGGAGCCGCAGCGCCGCGACGCTGCGGGACATGCGGCCAATAAACGACCGAAACAAACCTGCCAAGGAGGCACCCATCAAGCCACAACTCAGAACATCGCCCGGATAGTGGGCACCTAATTACACCCGGGAGAACGCCACCGATCCGCCGATTCAGAATGCGGGAGACGATTGATCTCGAGATTAGCGATCACATCCAACGCACCAAAGGGCGCGAGACGCTTGAGCATTTCTTGCCGAAGCAGGGTGCGCCCCCGCTGGGAAGGTTCGCGAAGTTTGCCTTCCTCGTCTGCCGCCGGAATTTCGGCATCCAACGAGTCCTCATTCTCAAGCGGGGCTGTAGCGACCTGTGCGGCGGTTTCTGCGACGGCTGCTACGGCACTTTCGCTCGACTCCACGAGTTGCGCGCTGTGCGAAAGCTGAGACACGGAGCCCTCGTCCACCGAAACAGAAATCCCCTCCAGTTTGTCGATCCTACGAGCGGCATCTGCTTCGGTCTCAATATCAGCGAAGCCCTTTTCGAGCGCACGCAGGGTGCGTCCACTGCGTTGTTTTTCTTCGGGCGACAGTGCGTCGTCCATTTTCTCGTCGGCGCGCATCCGATGTTGTCTTAGGAACCCTCCAACGAGCGTACTCGCACAGCACGAGGCACCGCCCGCAATTTCAACGGAGTTTCCCCCGCAGGGCATCCATCTACGTGGACCGGAATCGGCGAATCTGTGGATAGTTCGATTTCCTCAGCAGAAAATGA
>Ga0105053_10010258_pt1 | contig 11719 bp, 6 predicted proteins | sample BON01_FD_78093 | JGI IMG/M metagenome (GOLD analysis project Ga0105053, IMG submission 78093) | Freshwater microbial communities from Lake Bonney liftoff mats and glacier meltwater in Antarctica - BON-01 | ecosystem: Environmental > Aquatic > Freshwater > Ice > Glacier meltwater | place: Lake...
CGCACGCACGCACACACACCCTTGCTTTCCCCCTACATTTATTAGATGACAGCGGGACGCCTCTCGTGTTTTTAGAAAGTATAGCAGCCAAGGGAGCTCGAGAGCCCCGGCTCTCGGCCGCCCCATCAGTTAAAATCGGTCCCGAAAAAAATCCGAGTGCGTCGCACACACGATCATTTAGATTTTTAGGTTTTCCTTTTCCGTTTGGACCCGCGCGCCCCTCCTACTACCCGGCGATCGACGTGCTTCCTGGAGCTCGCCTCGCCTTTGCACCTGGGCGCGATGCGTCGCCGCGATCGCCCGTGAATCGAATAAGCAAAACACACCTCCCTAAAAAAATGCAGGAGGACGTCCCTGCGCCCCCCCCCCCCCATCGCGGAAGCGCGGCCGCGACGCGGAGAACGCGCCGCCCCTCACGCGCCTGATCGCGCAGCTGCGGCGGCTGCGCGTCCCCGCCGTCGACGTGGACGCCGCCAACCAGCTGGTCGCCCCCTTTGTGCGCGAGGCGTTGCGGTTCGACGAGGTCGCCCTGCCCCCCGCTCCTCCCCACACCCACCCCTCCTCCTCCTCCTCCCTCCCCCTCCCTGCTGCTGGGGGTGGTGGTGGTGGTGGTGGCGCGGGCGGAGCGCCGCCGCCACAGGATCCGCAGCAGCAGCCACAGATCGCCCAGACGCAGGCGCTGCTCGCCGTCGTGCAGCACTTTGGGTGGCAGCAGCCCGCGGTCGCGGTCGCTCCGTCGCCGCCGTTGCCGTCTGCCCGCGCCGGCGCGCCCTCGGCCGGGCATGACGCGGCGGCGGCCGCCGGCGGAGCAGGAGGGGGCGCCAAAGCAGCGGCTGCGGCCGCCTTTGCCACCCCGCCGTGCGCGAGCAGGCGGCGCGACACGGACGCGGCCGCCGACACGGGACCAGGCGCGGCGGCCGACGCGGCCGCCGCCGCCTGCCCCGCAACAGCAGCAGCAGCAGCGGCAGCGGCGGCGGCCAGCGCGGCCAGCGCCGCGGGCCCCTCGGCCGCCGCCGCCGCCGCCATCTCGCGCGGCCGCTTCGCCGGCGACCGCCCCGTCGATCTGTTCGCCCTCTCGACCGCCCTGCAGAAGTACCGCTACGAGCGCCTCCAGGAGCTCGGATCCGGCTCGTACGCGGTGGTGTACCGCGCGCGCAACCGAGAGTCGGGCGAGATCGTGGCGCTGAAGAAGCTGCGGTTTGGCTTTGACGACCAGGGCTTGCCGCCGTCGACGCTCCGGGAGATTGCGCTGCTCAAGGAGCTGCGGCACCCCAACATCGTGCGGTGAGTCATCATCATGGTGATTCATGGTTGATTATTGATGGTTGATGGTGTGGGGTGGGGAGGTGTTTTGGCGGTCTGTGTGTCTGATGTGTGGTTTGTTTTTGCTCCGGTCGAAGCTGCCGCCGTCGTCTCTCTATCTCTTTCGGGGGGCGGCGACGGAAAAAACGAGGGGGCGGGGCACTGTGCGCGCGCTTCCCTTTTTTTGTTCCTCGTCGTCGTCGGCCGCCGCCGCGGCGCGCGCTGGCCCGGCCTTGCCCGTTTGGCCACAGCGAGCCGACGTCCTGCTCGTTTCTGTCCAACCCCTTCCTCCCCCCCCCCCAACCCTTGCTCAATGAACTAACCACCGCCCGCAACCAACGACAAAACCAAACCCGCAAAAAACAACAACGCAACCAACGAAAACAAAAACCCACACAAAAACAAACAACCACAACAAAAACACAGCCTCAAGGACGTCATCTACGGCTTTGGGACCAGCAACGTCTACGTCGTGCTCGAGTGCCTGGACGGCGACCTGCGCGACCTGCTCGACCGCCACCCGCCCGGGTACGCCTGCACGCCCATCGGGCGGCGCGCCACAAAATCCCACGCCCGCCAGATCCTGCGGGCGGTGCACGCGGCGCACGCGCGCTGCGTCATGCACCGCGACCTCAAGCCGCAGAACGTCCTCGTAGACCGGGCGCGCGGCGTGGTGAAAGTTGCCGACTTTGGCCTGGCGCGCGGGTTCCTCCCCCCGCACAAGCCGTACACGGACCGGGTGGTAACCTTGTGGTACCGGGCGCCCGAGTTGTTGCTGGGGGCGCGCAGCTACGGCCCCGCCGTCGACGTTTGGTCGGTCGGCTGCATCGTGGCCGAGATGCTGAGCCGCGAGCCCCTGTTCCGGGCGGAGAGCGAGGTGGGCATGCTGCACCAGATCTTCCAGGCGCTGGGGACGCCCGCGGACGACGAGGGGCAGGCGGAGGGCGGGGGCGGGGGCGCGGGCGCGGGCGGCGCGGGCCCCGAGTCCCGGCAGCCCGCGCCCTCGGCCGCCGCGGCCGCCGCCGGCCCGCGCCCCGCGTCCGCCGCTCCGGCGCCGCCCGTAGCCCCGCCCCCCCTTCCCGCCGCCGCCGCCGCCTTTGGCAGCCGCTGGCGCGGCGTGCGCGAGCTCGCCCACTGGCGCCCCGACTTCCCGCAGTGGCGGCCGCGCGACCTGGCAGACCTGCTGCCGGCGCTGGCGGGGGACGCCGCGGGTTTGGACCTGGTGGGGCGGCTGCTTTGCCTGGACCCTTCGCGGCGGCTGACGGCGGGGCAGGCGCTGGCGCACGGGTGGTTCGACGAGCTGCGGGGGCTCGAGGGGGAGGAGGAGGAGGAGGAGGGGGGGCCGGAGCAGCGCCGGCGCGACGACGCGGCGGCGGCTGCGGCCGAGGAGGCGCAGCGGCGGCACTTGCAGCAGCAGCAGCAGCAGCAGCAGCAGCAGCAGCATTTCCAGCAGCTGCAGCAGGCCCAGCAGCAGCACACGCACCCTCACCAGCACCACCTCCACCAGTACCAGCACCTCCAGCAGCACCACCAGCAGCAGCAGCAGCAGCTGCAGCAGCAGCAGCAGGCCCAGCAGCAGCAGCAGCAGCCGCAGCAGCCGCACTGGGCGAGCGCCTTTCCGGCCGGCGGCGGCGGTGGCGGCGGCGGCGGCGGCGCGGGCATCGAGCCGCCCGCCACCGCGGTCGCCTGGCAGATGGCCCCCGGCCCGTCGCCGCCGCCGCCGCAGGGCTGAGCATTCGCGCGCTGCCGCCTCGGCAACCCGCGCGCACCGCTTCTTTTTTCCCTCTCCCTGCGCGTTTGTCCTCCCGGAGGCGTGTCCTCTCTCTTGCTCGCGCGCCGGTCGCGTCCTGTCGCCACGACGCGAGCTGGTGCAACGTTGCCTGGGCTGCTGAGCGTTTATGCATCCAGGCATTGCCCCCGGTACAGCCGGTCCCCCCCCCCCCCCCCCCTTTTTCCCAAAGGCACCCGGCCGGCGTTCTCTCGAAACGTTCCTTAGCCGGCGGGGGGTTGGTGGTGGGGTTTGCGTCCCCCCTCGAGGCTATTTTTGCGTCGCTTTTTTCGCGTCCTCCCACAACGTCCCCCGAAGCACTCCCTCGTCGCCGCCTCCACCGCTGCCCCCCCGCCCCTCAAGGCTTGAACGTCGCGAATGCCAAAACACGAAGAAAACAACACGCACGGCGGCCGCGACGGCCGCCGCCCGGAACCTCCTTTCCGCTCCCCACGAGGAAAAACGCGCCTGGGGCGTTGTGAGGGAGAGTTTCAAACCGTCTTTGCGAACGGTGATTTTTGCGCGTCCCGCTCGTTCGTTGCTCGCTCTTGCTCTCTCGGAACTTGTGCTCTCGCGAACAAACTCAAAAAAGACACGCCGCGCGCGCCCATCGGGCCTTTTTTCTCCTTTTTTCTCCTTTTTTCTCCTTTTCGCCTCCCCTCGCTCTTTTTTGGGCCCCCATCCCCTTTTTCGGCTGGTCTTTTCGGCCTTGCGTCCCTCCCTCACCCCCACCACGCACGGCGCCGCGCGCGTTGTGCGAGCGCCAGCGCCCCTTCGACCCCCACCCCCCCCCCCCCCGCTCCTTTTTGGCGACGCTGCACAAGATGCACGTCACTTTGACCTGCGATTGGCAGATTAGATCAATTTCACCCCTCCTTTCACCGCTTTTCCCTGGACATGCTACGCACAGTTAGTTGGAGGGGTGACGCATCGGGGCGGCGGGAGAAAATCCATGGCCCCCTCCCCCCCCCGCCCTCGCCCCCCCTCCCTGACGCATCGGGGTGACGCGAAAAAAACAACAGCACCCGCAACCCCCCCCTCGCCCTCGCCCCGCCCCCCTTTCCCCCCCAGCTTGTCCAATATCCTTACACAGCACACGACAAAAACACCCGTCGCTCCTGTGCGCCCTAAAAATCCCCCCTTTAAGCCTGCTGTAAAGTATTTTCTTTCGCGCGCGTCCCGGAGTCTTTCCCCGGCGCACGCCCTCCGCCGTTTTTCTTCTTCTCCTTTTCCAGACGCTGAATCCCCCTCGAGCTCCTCTGCCTCTCTGTTGCCGTCCGCCCGCCCTCTGTCACCCGCGAGCGTCGGACTGCAACAGCTGCTTCGTGTCGAGCCATCCGGCTTGGACCTCCGAAAGACCGCCCGCCGCCCGCCGCCCGCCGCCCCTCCCGCCCGCCTCTCAAGCGTAGGCGTCCAGCCCCCCAATCGACAAGAACTCGCCGCCCTCGCCCGGCGCGCGCACCACGGGCAGCTCGGCCACGACGATCCCGGCCCCGTCCGAGGGGATGCCGCCGTACAGGTGAGGGTACAGCACGCCCGCGTCGCTGTCGCGCGCGGCGATGGCGCCCACCGGCGCGGCCGGCTCGTACTTGACGGCGCCGGGCGCCGACGCCTGGAGCGCCGCCGCGTCGAGGACCAGGACGACCCAGGGCACGTCGGCGGGCACGGCGCGGTAAAACTGGTTGGCCACCGGCAGCAGCAACGGGGCGTGCGCGGTCAGGTGCGTGAAGCCGCCGTCGGCAGCGAACGTCGGCGGGAAATAGCTGGCGCCCGCGCTTTGTGCGGCGCGCCACAGCGGGACCTGGACGAGGTGGAACAGGAAGCGGTCGGGCGGCGGCGCAGACATCGCTTTTGGTCGTCGCCGCCGCGCGCTCGCTTCAGAAAGAGTCCGCCGTGCAGCTTGGCGGTGTGCTCAGAGTCACCACTCTCGGCAAACGCAAGACCCGGCGATCGATCGATCACGCACACACACGCTGAGACGGAAGAAGAAGAAGCAGAGCCTCACTGGCGTTTGGCAGGACACCACCTCTACTTTTGCACCAGACGCAGGAAAGCAAACGTGAGGGACGCTTCTCCCGCTCGATCCGCAGGACGATGGGTGCGTGTTGGGACGTTGAAGTTGGGGATAGGGCGTAGTCTTTGACCGCGAGCAAAAGGCCGCGTCGGCCAAAATAGGGAGGATGGCGGCGGCGCCCGAGTCGCCGCGTTCGCCGTCGCCGCCGGCCAACGAGCCGCCGCCACCACCGCCGCCGCCGCCGCCACCACCGCCGCCGCCGCCCCCGCCGCTGCCCGCCCTCCGCTGCGCCTTTTTCGTCAAGGCCGCCAACCGTCCCTGCGGCCTCAACGTCTCCCGCCGCGGCCTCGCCGACGGTGCCCCCCCGCTCTGCCCGCAGCACGCCCCGCCGGGCCCGGGCGGGGAGGCGCGCGTGCCCTGCCCCGTCGACCCGACCCACACGATCCCGCCGGGCGCAGCCGCCCGCCTCCGCCACCTGTCCCGCTGCACCGCCGCCCTGCGCGCGGCGCGCGTGGCGGCGCGGCCCTGGTACCGCCGGGGGATCAACTCGGGCGGCCGGGCCGGGGAGGGGAGCGACTCGCTGGGCAGCAGCGGCCGCGGCGGCAGCAGCGACGACAGCGCACGGGAGGGCGAGGCGGGCGAGGCGGGCGGGGGCGGCGACGGCGGCGACAGCGGCGGTGACGGCAATGGCAGAGAAGGAGCAGACGGACAAGGCCAAGAGGCTCCCGTCCTCTTTGACGCCCGCGCGGCGCGCGAGCGGGCGCGCCCCCTCCGCGCCGCCGTGGGCGCGCACGCCGGCCGGGCGCAGCGGCGGGCCAGGCGCGTCGGCGCGCTCGGCCGAGACGGGTTTGCGGCGCTTGTCGGGCGGCTGGAGGCCGCGCACGCGGGCCTCGTCGAGGAGGGGGGCCACCCGCCCGTCCGGGCCGAGGGCGCTTGGGAGGCCGCGTTTTGCGGCTCCGCTGCCGCCGTCGGCGCCCGCAGGGGGGGCAAGGGGGAGGAGGAGGAGGAGGACGAGGGCGCCGCGGCCGCAACCACCGCCGCGCTGCGCGCCAGGGCGCGCGCGTGGGACCCCGCGCTGCCCGTGGACGGCAGGCACGCGCGCCAGCACGCCGCCGTCGCCGCGGTGCTGCGCGCGCGGGGCCTGCTGCCGGCGGCGGGGGAGGCGGCGGGGGAAGCGGGGGCGGCGGCGGCCGGGGCGGGGGCGGCGGGGGCGGGGGCGGGGGCGAGGGCGGGGGCGGGGGCGTGGGCGCTCGTCGAGCTCGGGGCGGGCAAGGGATACCTCTCCGCGTGGCTCGTCCTCGAGTGCTGTCTCGCGGCCCGGGCGGCGGCCCAGGGCGAGGGCGCGGCGGCGGCGCCCTATGTCCCTCGGGAGGACGGCGCGGGCGAGCGACGAGCGGGGGGCCAAGGGGAAGGAGGCGGGGGACCCGCCCCCGCCGCGCCCTTCGCGCCCTCCGCGCCCTCCGCCGCGCCCTTTCCCGCGCCCCCCCCCGCGCCCTTCCCCGCGCCCTTCCGCGCCATCTTCCTGGTCGACGCCGCCGCCAACCTCGGGCGCAAGGCCGACCGCCGGCTGCGCGCCGCGCCCCGGCTCGAGCGCGTGACAGCCGACCTGCGCGACGTCGACCTGGCGCGGCTGCTGCTCTGCTGCCCGGAGGACGCGCCCGCGGGCCAAGAGGGGGCGGGAGGCGCGGGCGCGGGCGCGGGCGCGGGCGGCCCGTTCGTCGCCGTGGGGAAGCACCTGTGCGGGGTGGCGACCGACTTTTCGCTGCGCGCCTTTGCGCGGGCGGTCGCCGCGGGGCCGGCGGGCGCCGCCGCGCCGGCTCCCCCTCCAGGATGTTCTTCCTCCGCCTCCCCCTCCCCCTCGCCCTCCCCCCGCCGCGTCGTCGCCGTCGCCACGTGCTGCCACCACCGCGGGCGCTGGCGCGACTTCTGCGGCCGCGCGGCGTGGCGCGCCGCCGGCCTCTCGCGCGGGGACTTCGAGGCGGCGCTGTGGCTCTGCGGGTGGGCCAACGGCCCGTCGGCGTCGGGCGCGGCGGCGGCGGCGGCGGCGGCGGCGGCGGGGGCCGGCGAGACGCCCCGCGCCTGGCACCGCCGCCTCGTGGTGGCGACAGGGGCGGCGGCAGGGTCCGAGGGGGACGAGGCGGCGGCCGCGGCCGTGCTGCTCGGCCGGCGGTGCCGCGAGCTGCTCGACGCGGCGCGGTGCGCTTGGCTCGAGCGGCGGCTGCGGCGGGCGGGCGGGGGAGGGGCCGGCACCAGGGTCGAGCACCTGGCGTTTGTGGCGCCGAGCGTGACGCCGGAGAACCGCCTGATCCTGGGGGTCGTTGGGGGGTGAAGAGGGAAGGGAACGCTGCAAGCAGGCGTGATTTTGTTACTAATGCCCTTCCCTTGAGAGCAGGGCGCTCCTCAAACGGGAGGCGCCGCCGCCGCCGCCGCCGCCGGGTCCCCGGCAGCGCCCGCCGTCCCTGCCGCCGCGCCCGGCGCCTCGGCCGCCGTCGCCGCCCCCCCTCCCCCCATAATCCCCGCCGGCGCCGCGCCAGCCCCCGCCCCAGGAGGCTCAGGCGGCGCCACCCCCGTGACGGCCCCCTCAGGCCCCGGCCCGGAAGAAGGGGCCGCCGCCGCCGCCGCCGCCGCTCCTGCCGCCGCCGCTGCCATCCCCGCCGCCGCCGCCGCCCCCGCGGCCGCGGCCGTCTGCGGCTCGTGGTTTGCGGAGGCCGAGGGCAAGAACACCAGGTGCGCCTTAAGCCACCCGTCCGCGTGCTCGGCCATGCGCGCCGCGCACCGCGCGTACACCGAGTCCGGCGCGTTGTACAGCCGCGCGTTGCGCCACACGCGCCCGAGGTCGGCGTGGAACTGCTCGAGCGTGCCGTAGTACCGCCCGCCCGCCACGCGCCGAGTCAGCAACCCCAGGTCGAGCGGGTCCTTGACGACGTCGAGGTAGTCCGGCACCTCGGCGGGATCAACAGGCGCAAGAAAGGGCCAGCGCTCCTCGGGCACCGCGCGCAGGGTCGCCAGGCAGGCGGCCATCAGGGCGTGCAGGGCCTCGCGCGTGGGGTCGACGGCCTCGTGGGCGGCGTGGCGGCCGGCGCTGGCGGCCAGGGCGGCGGCGAGCGCAGGATTTGGCCCGGTGAGGGCGGCGGGCGGGCAGGCGGAGGCGACCGAGGCAGAGGCAGCGGCAGCGGCAGCGGCGGCGGCGGCGGCGGCGTCGGCCGCGCGCGGGCCCTCGCCGGCGGCCTCGGCCCGCGCGCGCGCCGCGTCGGCCGCCGGGCCGTATGCGCGCGCGGCGGCCGCGGGCAGCAGCACCCGGAAGTTGGGCCGGTACCCGCCCCTCTCGGCCGCCCACCCGGCCTCGCGCACGCCGGGCACCTCTCCCGGGTCGAGCGGCGCCGGGCGCGCCGCCTCCTCGGCCGCCTGCGCCTCGCCCGGCGTGCCCGGCGCCGCCAGGCCCGCCGCGCGCCGCGCCTCGGCCGCCCGCCCCTGCGCCCGGGCCCACCGGTCCAGGCCCGGGCGCACCACGTGAAAACTCGACAATCCCCGCAACCGGGCGTCCAAGGCGGCGCGCTGCGTCGCCACCATCGCCGGCAAATCACCATAGGGCAGGCGCGGGTGCAAGGCGCACTCCATCAGCGTCCCCCCGTCGTAGTCTTTCACATACCCGCGCCACCGGTCGCGCGGCAAGAGCGACACGCCCTTTGTAAACCCCTGCTTGGCGAAGTATCCGACCGCGTTATTGTCCGCGTAAGTCAGGAAGACTTCGACGCCGTCGCGGTCGCGCGCCGCCTCTTTCGCGCGGTTCATCAGGCGCGTGCCGTAGCCGCGGACCTGCTCGGCGGCGGCGACGGCGCAAAAGGCGATCTCCCCCAGGCGCTGGGGTCCGAAGACGCGCCAGGTGATGCCGCCGACGACCGTGCCGTACGAGGGGGCGTGGTAGGCGGCGACGGGCGGCTCGGGGGGGGCGGGGGCGGGGGGGGCGGGGGCGGGGGCGGCGGTGTCCTCTTTCGCGGGAGGGGCCGAGGCAGCGGGAGGGTCGGCGGCGGCTGCTGCTGCGGCGTCGGCGTCGGCGGCGGCGGGGGCCGCGGCCTCTTTGGCGGGCGGCGGCGTCGGCGGCCGCGCGTCGCCGGCCGCCGCCCCCTTGTTGGCGGACGCTTTCGCCTTTGCTCCCTTGGCCGTCTTGGCCTTTTTGCTGCCGGCCGTGGTGGGCGCAGGCGGGGGCGCGGCGGCGGCGGCGGCGGCGGCGGCGGCGGCGGCGGCGGCCAAGGCGGCGCCCTTGTCGTCCTCTGCCTCGGCGGCGGCAGGCGGGGCCCGCCCGCGCTCGGCCTTAGCCCCTTTGCCATCGCCGCCCATGCCACCGCCGCTGCCGCCGCCCGCCGCGCGCTGCAGCAGCCGCTCCCGCTTTCCCGCCTCGGCCCCGTCCCCGACCTCGCCGTCCTCGGCGTCCTCCTCGTCGTCGTCGCAGTCCGAGTCTGCCCTCGGCGGCGCCGGCGGCCGCCACCCGGCCGGCGTCGCCGCGCCCGGGTGCCTCCGCACCAGCGCCACGGACCGGTGCCGCCGGTCCATCAGCAGCCGCACGATGTACTCGCGCGGCATGTTGGGCAGCTGCTTGCTGTACACGCTCTTCAGGCCCATAAGCCAAACGCACGAGGCGGCCGACGAGGACGAGCCGGCGTCGCGGCCGCCGTCGTTGGCGACGTAGGGAAACGCGATCTCTCCCGCCGCCTCCTGCCCGGCGAGGAACGCCTCGCGGGCGCTGTAGGCGCCGCGGGGCTGGGGCTGCTGCTGCGGCTGCTGCTCAGGCAACGTCCGTGGCGAGGGGCCAGCGGCGCCCGGGGTCGCGCGGCGCTCGTCGTCTCTCGCGCCTTCGGGCTCGCGCTTGTCGCGCGGCGCGCCCTGCGCCTCGGCCGCGGCCGGGATGCCGCCGCCGCGTCCCCTGCCGCCGCCGCCGCTGTCGCCGCTCCGCCGCCGCTTGGCCCCGGCGCCGCCTGCGCCGCCTGTCCCTCCGACGCCGCTCGGCTGCATCGTACCGCCCGCCCGCTCGCTCGGCGCGCCTCGTCGCCGCCGCCGCCGCCGCCGACGACGCTCGCTCGTTTTGGGTCTCTTTCTCTTTTTGTCCGTGTCAGCAGGGCGTTTGGTGCTGCTGACGCTGATGCTGGTGATGATGCTGGTGATGCTGCCGCTACCTGCTCAAAGGCGGCTGATGCGCGGACAAGACAGAGACCCGCGTTTGAAAGCGGGAGGAGGGTGGTCGAACGCGTGATCGGGCTCCCCTGTTTTCCCTGTTTGCTGTCACGGCGCGAGCGCGATACGAAGGATCAACGAGGTCTGGACGGTGGTGTCGGCGGTGGTGCTGTGTGATTGTGTCGTTGTTCTGTGGTCTCTCAGTCTGGGAGACGAGACGATGGAAAAGGCTCAAAGGCTCGACCATCGCCCTCGCCCTCCCCCTGCACATAGCAAGGCTTTGGGACCGAGAAACCGTCTAGCAACAATCGTTTTCTCACCTCTCACAGCAAGTGCTACAGACACACACACACACACACACATACACCACCGACGCGCGTGCGCGAACAACAAAAACTCTTCCCCCCTTCCCCTCTCCTCTGTGCCCCCGCACACCACACACGCACACACAGCCCCGCACATTCAGACCCCCCCGATTCTTTGTCCGGTGCGTTGCCTGGGCGCAGGGACGCGTCGTCGTTGTCCTTCCCAGAGCGCAAAAGAGAGAGAGAACGTGTGAAACTCAGAGGTGCCCTCCTCTCTCTCTCCCCTCTCTTCGACCGCCACGTTTTCCACATCACCAAACTCCAGGCGCCCCACCTCGGCGACGGCATCGGACCATCCACCCGCACCGCATCCTGTGCAGAGGCCCCTCAACAGCCGCTGAGCGACCACGTCTCGTCCCCACCCCCTCGTCCCCACCCCATTCTTCGGCCCCCGCCCGCCCCTCCTCCTCCTCACACGCGTGCCTGTGTCCATTCTCCCGTGTGAAAGCAGGAGAGACGCGCACGAGTCGATTCCCGCACCCGGCATCGATCGCCCCCATTGCGCTCCCCGCGTTGCCGAGTCGCTGGACGAAACCCGCGAGCGAAGGACGAGCGCGCGCGCCCCGCCGTCGATCGACCGTCGATCGCCGCGTCTCGCATCTCGGTTTCGCTCGTTTTCGCTGCTTGCAAACAAACAAACAAAAAGGGAGAGCCCCCTCCCCGCCCCCCCGTTTCTCTCAACGCACACACACGCACACACGCCCAATCACACTTACTCTGACCCAACGACTGCGAACTCCATACTACATCAACATACGCCAACTTCGCTTTGCCTCTTTTTTTTTTCTCCCGCCTCGGCGCCCCGGCGCGCGCTCGCTCGCTCTCGACTGGCCCCCCCCGCAAAAAAGGCGACGCGTGCTGCAGAAATATAAAAAGCTCCTTCGCCCCAAGCCGACGCTGCAGAAATATAAAAAGCACCTTCGACCCACTCCCGGCGCCCCCCTTGCGCCGCCACGAACCCTCAATCGACCCTTCCCACAGCATCCTCCTTCCAAGAGTGAGCGAGAGAGAGCCCACGCACCCCCCCTCCCCCCCCCCCCCCCCCCCCCCCCCCCCCCCCCCCCCCCCCCCCCCCCCCCCCCCCCCCCCCCCCCCCCCCCC
>Ga0105053_10010274_pt1 | contig 11709 bp, 10 predicted proteins | sample BON01_FD_78093 | JGI IMG/M metagenome (GOLD analysis project Ga0105053, IMG submission 78093) | Freshwater microbial communities from Lake Bonney liftoff mats and glacier meltwater in Antarctica - BON-01 | ecosystem: Environmental > Aquatic > Freshwater > Ice > Glacier meltwater | place: Lake...
AACATTTTTATTGCTTCTCAGATACCTGATCTGTTTCGGGATCTGAGGTCTGTCACTCCATCCGGGCCGGTTTTCCAATGCCCTGTAAACACCCTGACCCACATACAAATGCTTTCCAAAGCTGTTCTTGCTCCACCAGTCAAGCAATTTATCAAAAGGAGCAACTTGATAACCAAAAGGGAAATAAATCTGCGGATTTATATAATCAAGCCAGCCCGACTGAACCCATTTTCGGGCATTGGCATAGAGTTTACCATACCCATCAAATCCATTACTTTCAGAACCTTCGGGGTCTTGAGATTTGTTTCTCCAAATGCCAAAAGGACTGATACCAAACTTGACATACTTTTTGGCGCTATGTATGCTGTCAGACAAAGTATGTATCAGCGTATCCACATTATTTCGACGCCAATCATCAATATTTCTAAATCCGGTTCCATATTTATAATATGTTTCGCTATCCCTGAGTGGCTGGGCTTCAGGATAAGGATAAAAATAATCGTCGAAATGTACTCCGTCAATGTCATAATTTCTAACGACATCCATAATTACACTCACAATATATTGTCGAACTTCAGGAAGCCCGGGGTTAAAAAGCTTTTTTCCACCATAAGTAAAGAACCACTCAGGTTTCTGTTTGGTAATATGGTTGGCGGCTGTATGTGCATCAATAAGATTATGAGTCGCACGGTATGGATTAAACCATGCATGAAGCTCCATACCCCGTTTATGAGCTTCCTCAATTGCAAATTCCAGAGGATCATAATTTGGAACAGGGGCTCTGCCTTGGGTGCCGGTCAAAAAACGGCTCCACAATTCACGACCTTTTCCATAAAATGCATCAGTAGCAGGCCTGATTTGCAGCATTATTGCATTTATCCCTGATTTCTGATGATCATCAAAGATGCGGATCAACTCAGCCTTCTGTATATCAGAACTTAGGCCCGGCTTAGATGGCCAGTCTATATTTGCTACGGTAGCTACCCAAACCCCCCTGAATTCACGTTTGGGATGAGATTTATTCTGAGATCTTAAAGAAGCGTGGTCAGCGACAAGGAATGCTATGATGAAAATTAATTTTTTTACCATGTAAAAGAGGAACGTTTAGGGGGTAAAGATAATTAATCTAATTAATTACATTAAGGTACTTTGGGCAATATTATGGATAAACAATACCAAAAAAATGTGTAATTTCAATCCTTCAGGTGCCCTAAAGCACTTTAATTAGTACATACACCTGTTAAAATTTATATAAATCACAATTCTTAAACAATATATTTGTCCCGAATGAGATTTAATTGAAATGATTTTATATCGACATCTAATTTTCATTAACCAACTAATTGCACATGGAAAACCCGGAACAGGAGCAGCCAATACGAAAGGACTCAAATAAGATCTATTTTTTGGTCGCTGTCATTCTTGCTTTGCTAGGAACAAATACCTATTTATTTTTTAAGGACAAGAAAGCTAATGACCGTATTGTTACCATAAGTGATGAAAAAACCAGTATGCAGACTGAAATTGACAAAATTGAAGCTGAACTGGATATTGCAACAAGCAATAACCTGAAGCTTTCGGAGGAAATGATGAAAGAGCAGGAAATCGCAAGAGATAAGATCGATGAGTTAAGAAATTCCCTTAAACAGAGTCAGCTCACGCAGGGTCAACTTGCAAAGGCAAAGGATGAAATAAAACAACTACGATATTTTGTTGACAAATACTCAACTGAAATGGATAATTTAAAAAAACTAAACCAAGACCTGACGACTGAGCGGAATGACCTATTGTCGGCTGTTGACTCAGTCAGTACCAAAGCCGCTGAACTTGAAAAACAGAATGAGGAGTTATTTACAAAAGTCCAAGCTGCCGCTGCAATAAAATCAGGGAATATCTCAATATCAGCATATAACGTTCGAAATAATGGCAAAGAGAGCATGGTTAGTCGTGCCAGTACAGCTGATAAGCTTAAGGTTACCTTTTCGCTTATAGATAATTCATTAGCAGAAAAAGGTATTCATAATATTTTCCTGAGGTTGATAGACCCTAGCGGCAATCTGATCCTGTCAAATAACGGAGGTGTTTTTATGTCAGATGATGAAGAACTACAATATTCCTATAAAACCGCAATAGAATTTGCAAATGACGGAAGGGCCTATACCATTGACTGGTCTGATGGCAGGACATACCAAAAAGGCATCTATACTGTTATTCTCTATGCAGATGGGTATACGATGGGAAAAGGCTCAGTAAGTCTGAGATAATTTACTATTAGATAAGTAATTAATTCAGGTATATCCTATTCTAATCTTGATTTTCAAGAATTGGTAATTCTATAAAAAATGTAGTACCTACATCCGCAGTAGTTTTAAATGTTATATTCCCTCCAATATTTTCTATAGCCTTTAAAGCAAATGCAAGACCAAGTCCGGTACCGGAGCTTTTTGTTGTAAAGTTGGGTTTAAAAATATTATTTTCTAGTTCTGTAGGCATACCGATTCCATTGTCTTTTATCTCAACAAATATCGAACCCGACTTGCGATAAAGATGAATATGAATAATAGAATGCCTTTTATCAGATCTGGCCTCGATGGCATTCTTAATTAAATTATTAAAACATCTTAATAATTGGTCTTTATCTGCATTAACAATAATATCGCTCTCGGAGTTGTTATCAAATTGAATGGTTGTTTGTTCAGTTTGTCTGTAAAGTATGATAGATTGCATTATTATCTCATTCAGATTTACCTGCTCTAATTGGGTTTCAGGCATTTTTGCAAAATTGGAGAACTCAGAGGCAATATGAGATAAACTTTCTATCTGCTCAATAAATGATTTGGTGAATCGTTCGAATTTTGTCTCAAAATTTGGATCCTTTTCCTTCCAGGATTTTTCCAGAAGCTGAACTCCAAGTTTTAGGGGAGTGAGCGGATTCTTGATTTCATGGGCAACCTGCTTAGCCATCTCACGCCAGGCTGTGTCGCGCTCTGAGCGGGCAAGCTTTAATGCACTTTCTTCAAGTGCAGATATCATCATGTTATATTCGCTGATCAGATCTCCTATCTCATCATTCCGCTTCCAATTGATGTATTCATTCTTAGACCCAATTTTTGTATCACGAAGGAGATTTTGGATCAAGCTAAGTGGGCTTGTAATACGACTGGCCACAAAAACAGCAATAAAACCTATAGCGACAAATACCAAGGCATACACATTGATCAGGGCATTAAGAAAGGTGCCAATCCGGTCCTGATAATCCTTTTCATTTGAAAAATATGGACCTGCTAAGTAAGCAATCACTTCACTTTTGCTGTTCCGAAGAGGTACAAATGCCACAATATATAACAGGCTCCCAATTTGATTTCTGGTTATAAATTCTGATTTCTGTAATTGGTTTAGAAATAAATAGGCCAATGCATTCATCCGAGGCCCAATTAACCCATTCTCGTAAATCTTAGGTTGTGTTGAATGCAGGAGTTTACCGTTCAAATCGAAGAGACTTAAATCTACACCATTTAGATCAGCCAGGCTATTAAATGCAACTTCGGCCTGTTCATCTCTAGTTGGCATCCCCATATCCACAATCTGTTTACTAATGCCAGATGAGATCTTTCTAACCTTATCCAATGCTGTATACTCTTGCTGCTCCCGGTACTGCAGACTAATATTGTAAAAGGTAATTATACCTGTAATCAACAGCGTAATAACTACTGCAGAAACCATATATAATTGTATCCTTGTTTTATACAGCATCTTGTTGGATGAGATCAACAGCCTCCACCTGAAATTTCGGAAACTGATATTATGATTTTGCAAACTAATCCAGAGCAACCGTAAAACATAAATTAAACCGGAAAATAACAACAAGATCAGAAAGATGAACGAAACCAAAGAAAGCTGAGTTAAGAGACCATTTACTTCCCGACTGACAATCACAAGCTTTCGCTGATTTGGCTGAAAGATCAAATGGTTATATTGGCGGCCATTCTCAGAATTATCGAAATAAACAAAATCTCTGTTCTTCCCATTGAATTCATTATTTACCAGATTATAAACATAATTCCCATACTGGTTAAGTAACTTGCCATCACTATAATAAGCAAAAGAATAATCTTTAATCTGAAGATCCTCCTTTATTTTTCCATCAATGAGCAGTTCAGGGAAAGCCCCAACTTCATTCAAACGTTTAGAATTGAGTTGTAAAACCACAGTTCCGATCTTATTATTATTTTCAATTATCGGCAATATTGCAAAATACTGTTTGAAGCCAAACGTGTTGTTTCTTTGATAGAAATATCCAGAGACTTTTACAGTACCCTGCAGAACTAGGTTTTTGAAATTTGAAAGCGGTATGCCCCTGTCGCCCTTAAAGAATTTGTCCTTTTCATCATACTCAAAGCTCTCAAAATCATATCTGGATAAATAACCGGCCATATATAATTTCACAAGCCTGTTGCTTAATGCACTTTGACTTGACAATGGATCTTTAAAATAGTCGGCAATAAATTTATCCCTGATAATTTCCTGCTCCAGATTATAGAATAAAAGAATAGCATTGGGGTCGTCAGATGATTCCAGTTTCCCGGCAAGTATTTTTCGGCTTTCCCGCTCTTTAACAGACTGGAATTTAGATAATTTCAAAGAACCGATGAGAGCAAAGATTAATATACATAGAACCAAAGTTCCGGCCTTAATAATCCCTTCACCTTTAAAATAGGCTCTTCCTGCCAGAAAAAGAAGCAAAGCAAACAATAAAAAGTATACAGTAAACTCAGTGAAAAGTAGATGATAAATAATGGCCAATATCAAAGCCCCTGCAAAAATCAGGATACGCTCCAGCTTATTGATGTTTAATCTAGCTGTTAATGCTAATGAAAATGAAATTATCAGGTAAAGATTCAGAATGGCGAAACAGAAAATCAGAAATCCAAACCAGCTTAACCCGGTTGAATTTAAAACATTGCTGACATCAAAGTTGATATTCGAATTAATTACAAGTCCATTAAAAAGATCATCAATAACATAGGCACTTAAACAAATAAACAGACCTGCAATAAGCAACAAAATATAGCTCATACGTTTGCTCAGCAAATGAGCAGAACTCAGAATTTGGTAACGAAAAGAATAAATAAATATAAATACCCAGGTAAAGGCAAGAATATTTAAAAAGAATTCTCCAATGGAAGGAAAGTAATAGCTGGATCCATAATATTTGGGATTGAAAAGTTCAATATGGTAATACCTACTGAACCATCTGTTTTCAAGGTCGATAAGTCTGAAAGCCAGTACCAAGCTAAACAATAAAAGAATTGCATAGCCAACATAGCCCTTATTCGCAATCGAAATACATGAATGGGTTAAAAAGATCAAGGCAAAAATGATAGCCAATGCCCACATCCATAACTCAAGATAACTATAAAATGAATTGGATACAGGTGTTCTGAGTTTGACGGAAAATAAATATTTACCGTTCAGATTGCGTATATTAAATACATCCTTATCGTTCAAACCAGCAATGTCCAGTGTGTTTGAAGAGAGTAGATCCGGTGAAAAGCTATTCTCTAAATATTTATTCTGATAAGGATAATCAGACATTACCGGAATGTAACAGATTACAGAAAAATCTGCCCAGGATTTTTTGACTGCTTCATAATATCCATTTTTCCAATGGATGAACGTGGTGCCTTCCCTAAGCAGACTGTCTGTTTCTAAAACAATCCGGATCCCGCTCCAAAAACTAAGTTTTCCCTTTTCAAAGGTCTGGATATAGATATCTTCGTTTTGACTGAACTCAGAAATGATGAATTGAGCCCACTCTCCATTATTATTAATATTTTTTAATGAATCACGGACGGCTAAATTATTTAATATCTGATCAACTAATTTCTCCTTCCTGTGAAGACGCCGCTCAACTTTCTTAGCTTCAAGCGTAAGTACCTCTTCATCCTGGATGGTGTAATTTATAGTTAAAGCTGTGCAGGCAAAGCCAATGGCTAGCAAAAAGAGAAGTAGCCGAATTTTTAAATTCCCGCTCAAGGGTGATGAATTAGATATAAAGCTAAACAAACATTTGGTAACAAAAATCAGACCCTTTTAAGGACATTCAAACGATTATTTTTATATATCGGCACTAAATGCTGGAATACTGCGATCAAGCTTCCTGACAAGACCTTGTAATACATTTCCGGGACCCACTTCGGTAAATGAAGTTGCTCCATCGTGCAGCATTTTTTCAATGGTCTGGGTCCATCGTACAGCTCCGGTTAACTGCGAAATCAGATTATGTTTAATATTTGCTACATCGGTGTATGGTTTTGCGTCAATATTCTGATAAATTGGGCAAACCGGTTCATTTATTTCAGTATTTTCAATTGCTGATTGCAGTTCAACACGAGCAAGTTCCATTAAAGGTGAATGAAATGCTCCCCCAACATTCAGTTTTAAGGCTCTTTTTGCCCCTGCTTGCAATAACAATTCGCAGGCCTTATCAATACCTTCAATTGTACCGGAAATAACCAGTTGACCGGGACAGTTATAATTGGCAGGAACTACTATATCACTGATTCGGGAACAAATATCTTCTACTGTAAAATCATCCAGCCCTAGAATCGCTGCCATGGTAGAGGGCCTAATCTCACAAGCTTTTTGCATGGCATTGGCTCGAGCACTAACTAGGCGCAATCCATCTTCAAATGATAAGGCTCTTGCACTTACAAGAGCTGAAAATTCACCAAGCGAATGACCTGCAACCATATCAGGCTGAAACTCACTTTTCAGCTCTTTAGCGAGGATCACAGAATGCAGAAATATGGCAGGCTGCGTTACATTGGTTTGCTTTAGATCTTCGTCAGTACCATCGAACATAATATCCGTAATCCTGAATCCAAGTATCTCATTAGCACTCTCGAATAAGTTTCTCGCCGCTTCTGAATGATTGTATAAATCCTTACCCATTCCTGCAAACTGGGCTCCTTGCCCCGGAAAAATATATGATTTCATATCTGATAAAGGCCCTTTCAGGCAAAAATTGTTAAAAATATTAATTTGACTTATTTTTTTTAACTCAAACTTGCAGTTATGAGCCTTAAAAACTCTGAACGTGTGGTTTCGTTCACAAATGCACCTGTAAATGCAGAAGTAGTTGTAACCGAGTTTTGCTTTTGTATACCCCTCATTGACATACAAAGATGTTTACATTCTATCACTACAGCTACACCCACCGGATTAAGGGTTTCTTGAATACAATCACGGATTTCATTGGTTAATCGCTCCTGAACCTGTAAACGGCGCGCAAAGGCATCTACAACCCTTGGGATTTTACTAAGACCCACAATATAGCCATCAGGAATATAAGCGATATGTGCCTTACCAAAGAAAGGTAGCATATGATGTTCGCACATAGAGAACACTTCAATATCCTTAACAACTACCATTTGGCTATAATCCTCTTTAAACATTGCACTTCGCAGAATTCCTTCAGGCTTTGCATCATAACCGTGTGTGAGAAACTGAAGCGCCTTTGCGACACGAATGGGGGTTTGCAGTAGGCCTTCACGGGATGGATCTTCACCAAGATCCGCTAATATTGCCTTATAATGAGATGATATCCGCTCAATCCTTTCCTGATCGTAATTGTCAATCTTAACATAGCCATCAATTTTATCGTTCTCGGGCTGATTATTTTTTATACTCATTTTTTGGGTTTCAATTCCGGCAATATCAACCGAAATATTCTACAAAATTATTTTCTGTTTCGAATAATTTTACTGAATGCAAAATTGCTGTCTGTTTTTCAATATGCGGTTTAAGCACCTCAAAAATTGTAACTGCAAGTACTTCAGTCGAAGCCATTTTACCCTTCATAAAATCTACATCCAGGTTTATATTCCTGTGATCAAGTTCATTTGTTACATAAACTGTAATGATTCTTTTCAGTTCCTTTAGGTCAATAACAAATCCTGTTTCAGGGTTAATCTCTCCTTTTACAGTTACAAACAATTCGTAGTTATGTCCGTGCCAGTTTGGATTAGAACATTTTCCGAATACTTCATAGTTTTGCTCAAGGGTCCATTCTTCACGATATAGCTTATGAGCAGCATTAAATCTCTCTTTGCGAGTAATATAAATCATTTTCAATAAATTAAAACGCAAATATAATCAAACTAAAAATGCCTTGAGTACAAATTAAGCTAATTGCGTAACTTCGTATAATGAATATACTTCTTGTAGCCGCCACTCAGGCCGAGATAGAACCACTTCTGCTTCATTATGGATTTAATAAGCTTCCTGACCGGCAGAAGCGGATTGGAACACATACCCTGAGTGTTCTGATTAGTGGTATTGGAATGGTTGCTACAGCCTTTGCAATAGGTAGCTATTGTATTGAAAAAACGTTCGATCTGGCTATTAATGCAGGTATTGCAGGTAGTTTCGATCCGGAGTTGAAGCCCGGTGATTTATGCCGGGTATCAGAAGATAGTCTTGCCGAGTTCGGAGTTGAAGACGGCAATAATTTTATGAATGCTGAGACTATTGGTTTGGGTAAAAGCCTGTTTTCTGCCGGTTCTGTAATTGGATTCCCATATTATGATCAACTCAAAAAAGTAAAAGCAGTGACAGTAAATACCGTTCACGGAAATGAAAAGTCAATCGCAGAATTTGTTGAAAGGTTCCATCCGCAGATCGAAACAATGGAAGGTGCTGCTTTCTTTTATGCCTGTGAACAAGTCGGCATTCCGGGGATACAAATCAGGTCGATTTCTAATGTTGTTGAACGGCGCAACAGAGAGAACTGGCAGCTTGAGCTGGCAATAAAAAACCTGAACGATACCCTTATTCAACTTTTGAACTCATGAAACTGAGCCTCGGATTTTCGCCTTGCCCTAATGATACCTTCATTTTTGATGCTATGATTCATCAGAAAATTGATACAGAAGGACTTAGCTTTGAACTGAGCTATGAAGATGTGGAGACTCTCAACCAAAAAGCATTCCGATCTGAGTTTGACATTACCAAACTGAGTTATCATGCTTTTGCTTACCTGACTAAAAATTATGTATTACTTGATGCAGGTAGTGCGCTGGGATTTGGGGTAGGCCCTTTGCTGATTTGTGCAAAGGCAGAATATTCCAAATTGGGTCTTGAGGGTCTAAGATCTCAGGCACGACTAGACGAAAGGCAGCTTCCAAATCTCAGTATTGGCATACCCGGAAAATACACCACCGCAAATTTCCTCTTATGCCTGGCATTCCCTGAGGCACAGAACAAGATCGAAATGAAATTCTCTGATATTGAAACTGCATTGCTTGAGGAGGAAATCGATCTGGGACTTATCATTCATGAGAACCGGTTCACATATCAGGACAAAGGCCTGCTTAAAATAATCGATCTGGGCGAATACTGGGAAAACCTGATAGGCGGCCCAATCCCGCTCGGTGGGATAATGATTAAGCGGGAATTACCTGAAGCAATAAAGCAAAAGGTGAACCGCATCATCCGTAGAAGTGTCAACTTTGCATTTGAAAATCCAAATTCAGGATTTGATTTTATCCGTTCACATGCACAGGAAATGAGCAGAGAGGTGATCTATAAACATATTGAACTCTATGTGAATAAATTCTCAGTGGATCTTGGCGAGGAAGGGCGAAAAGCTGTGCAAACATTTTTTGATGAAGCGCATAAACAAGGCATCATCCCGGAAACGAACCAAAACTTATTCTTAAATTAATAAAAAGGTAATAAATTTTATAAAAATGATCATAATTACAGGGGCAGCAGGATTTATCGGTAGTTGTTTGGTTCAGAAACTAAACGATAATGGTTATTATGATCTCGTGCTGGTTGACGACTTCTCGGATCCTGAAAAGAATAGGAATTTTGAAGGCAAACGGTTCAGCAAAGAAGTAAACCGTGATGTTTTTCCTGAATGGTTGATAGAAAACCAATTGCATGTTCAGTTTGTATTTCATATTGGCGCCCGTACAGATACCACAGAGATGAATGTGGATCTTTTCAACCGCCTGAACCTTGAATACACTAAAAACATCTGGAAAATTTGTGAAGAATTTGGCCTTCCACTCGTTTATGCTTCATCAGCTGCTACCTACGGATTAGGGGAATATGGTTATGATGACGATGAATCAAAGATTCCATTGCTGAAACCGCTCAATCCTTATGGTGATTCTAAGAACGATTTTGATAACTGGGTATTAAAGCAGGAGAAAAAACCTTATTTCTGGGCCGGATTAAAGTTTTTCAATGTTTACGGACCCAATGAATACCATAAAGGCCGGATGGCTTCTGTAATCTTCCATACGTTCAATCAGATCAAAAAAACAGGGGCTATGAAATTATTTAAATCCCATAATCCCGGATTTAAAGATGGCCAACAAATGCGTGATTTTGTTTATATCAAAGATGTTGTCAATGTTTTGTATTTTCTGATGCATCACCGAAAAGATTCGGGAATATATAACCTGGGCACCGGAAAGGCCAGAACTTTTATAGATCTGGCCAGCAGTACTTTCAATGCAATGGACGCTCCTGTATCCATCTCATTTGTCCCCACCCCCGAGGATATCCGTGAAAAGTATCAGTATTTTACAGAGGCTAGCATGGACAAACTAAGATCAATTGGCTTTAGTTTGGATTTTTTTACTTTGGAAGAGGGAGTTGAAGATTACGTGAAAAATTATTTGATGCCTACAAAGTATTTATAAAATATCGGTTTGGGGTTTGTTAATCTCAGTTCTGGTGTAAAACTCTTGGAAACCTCCGATTATTATTTTAACAAATGGTTTTGGTGTATAACCATGCCAATTTTGGTCTGCCCGCATCCAAAGTACTTTCCATAGGTTTTTGGTTTTCACAAATGTGGTTTTGGCAACAGGATGTTCTAAAAAAATGCTAGGTTTATTCCATTGAGGTCTTATTTCAAAAATAATAATTGATTGACCTTCAATCTTGTAAGCAATGTCTAGTTTTTCACGGATATCATCTGGAGGCCTTATGCTTGAAATGAAATTTTCCATCGCCTCTATTACTTCTAATGTTTGTAAGGTGTCAATTGCCATTTCTTAGAAAAGTTTTGTTTGGGTTTCAAATTTCGGATGAAATGTGCCAATAATCATAATTTCGTTGATATACAGGAATTACCAATTGCAATTAGGTGCTTGTAAAATTTGTTTATTTGTAATTCGTTTGCCTTTAATTACTATCCTTTTTAACCTTTTTACTAGTCCCCTTTTTCAAGAGGTGGTAATCTTTTAAGCGCATCTTTTGCATTCAGCTCGGTTACTACTTTTTTTCCTGTTTTTGCTTCCAATTCCTTTAGGGCTACTTTGGCAACATTGCCTCCTTGCTTGGCTACTGTTTTACTTTCTTCAAAAGTTTCAGGATTGGTTGCAACCGAAATATCTTTAGTAGATGCTTCGGCAAGCATATTCAGAATTAACTCTGTGTTGGTCATATTATCCCGGAGGTTTTCCTTTTTCAAACCCTTTAGTATTTTATATTCTTTGGTGGTTTTATCACTCCATGCTTTGGTAATAATATCTGTAAGGCTTGCAAACTGAGCACCTTCTTTTAATCCTCGCTTTTCCCATTCATCTGTTAATTCTTTCCTTATTTCGATGCTTTTAAGACGTTGATTAATCCAACTTTCTGAATAGCCCAAGTTCATGTAGTTTTCCAAGGTTCTATCAATACTCA
>Ga0105053_10010276_pt1 | contig 11708 bp, 15 predicted proteins | sample BON01_FD_78093 | JGI IMG/M metagenome (GOLD analysis project Ga0105053, IMG submission 78093) | Freshwater microbial communities from Lake Bonney liftoff mats and glacier meltwater in Antarctica - BON-01 | ecosystem: Environmental > Aquatic > Freshwater > Ice > Glacier meltwater | place: Lake...
AATCCTGTGGCTGTTGACGACCCTCTCAGGAGCATGTTGCTCCCAGGAACGAGAGGTTAAAGTCGATAAATGTGGTTTTTAGACCTAGACGTACCGTCACATCTGAAAGGAGGCTGTGTGAGAGGGGTGTGGCAGATTAGTTCGGTTTCAGTGGTTTGTTCCAAGTTTTTTTTTAACTCGTAGGACCTAGATCCTACACAGTTTCATAGGAAGGGGTCGACACCCACGTAGGTCCAAGCAGTAGACCAAGGTACCTAGATTGATTGATGTTGCTTTTATTACTTCGTAGGAAATAGTCTAGGTCCTAGTATCTTTCGAACGTCAAAGGCAAAAATGCAAAATCTGTAAGAAAAAATCGTGTTTCTACAAGTGTACCACCCCGCTTCGAACAGTACAAAAATCAAGGTAATGCAAGTAACCTAGTACAATCTCACTTTGAATCCCTCGCGTCGAAATGGCTCGAGACTGGAATAGCACCTCTAGTACCACGGGGCTTCTACCCCGCGAGCTGGGGTCTGAACCAGCCACCCCCCTCTCGGCTGTGTAAGATTTCTGGAAAAGTCGTTGCTCTGGGAAGATGTCTTGGAAACACACGAAAATAAACTACAGAGGGCCTCATGACGTGTAAAGACCTGCAAAAGAGATGACCAACCGCGGGCGACAGCTGAATCTTACACGGACGTGATGGTTGGATCAAAAACAGGATCTGATCACAGTCATCCGGTCAAAAAAAGCCCACGTTGGAATCTTGACCATGTGTCTACACACAGATTGTCGAAGAGGCAAGACTGCACTTTCTGGCAGTGAATAAAATAACTTCTGAAAATGATTGGCCCGGAATTTGGTAATAAATTAAAAACATGCGAAGCGTAGTTTTTTTGCAGCGTCAGCCGATTTGTTTTGCAAACATGGCATTGGTATCACGTAGAAAAAGCATGTACGTTTTCTTGTGGCAATTTTCTCTTCTGTTGCTTAACTTCCTCAAAAAGAGGTGATTCAGCACACAAGAAATCACTTGCTTCTTTTCAACTGGTGTCGTCACAGCGTCGAGCCACGCGCTCTGACGTGCCTTTCAAACAAAGCAATCTGAATGCTTAATTAATGCATTAATCTTAGGCCGGCCCAGAGTACTTTTGTTTGCCCTCCTGCTTTCTGGATACTATAGTGTACTCGACCCTTGTGCTAGAATCGAGCATAGTTGGCCATAGATGTGTTGAACATGTTGACGACCTCGTCCATCTATCTTCTTTCCATTCCTTAACCCTTTTTTTTTGCTCATTCTTTCTTGCAATGCGGTAAAAACAGCATCCCATTTACGGTGGATTCCTTTTCCTAAATTACAAACATTTTACTCATAACCAAACAATGTTCCCCGGTACGTTTCCATGATGGTATGTTTGTTCAACTGTCCATGTCTATTTCTGTGAGCCGCACCTGGCGTGATTATCTCTTGTGCAGCGAATCTGACTCTTTCTGGTGCTTAGAATGCAACCGTATTGGTCAAACTCTACTCCAGCCATTTCTGTTCAACATATTTTATTAGGGGTTCCGACACGCGCGACTGTACTACGCCCGATTCACAAGCCACACTCCACGCGCTAGGGTGTGAGACAAGTTGCCTTGAATCGCTAGATTCTCCTAGGACATTGGTGGTGATCACAGTCGCAAGAAAAGGAGGCCAAAGGATGTAGATCACCGACATTTGCAATACTACGAGCCCTGCTAAAGATCCACAAAATCGAGAGACTCGAAGACGAAACAGCAATGTCGGCCCGTCCATTCTTTCAAACGGTAGGACGAGGAGATCTGCAGTCTTGGGAAGAGGACAACAGACCTACCGTCACGGCGTAGCTGTAGATTGGTGCTGGTCGAGTCGGCGAAAATACTTCAGCCTGCCGTGTCGATGTTTCGGTGCGGAATTTCGGCACGGCTGCCGCGCGCTCTTCTGCGAGTGGAGATGCTGTCTGTCAGGTTATGAACCCTGGGCCGTCTGGTGTTGTACCGATCTCTCTCGTGAAAGGCGCCACCGTTTCATCAAACCGCCCTCGACACGATTTGTGCCTACCCCACTCCACTTTTACGTCCTCCCCTAGGAATCTGTGGAGCTTGACAGCTGCGAACTCGGTGTCTTTCGATCTCATTGTTTCTTTCTCCTCTTGCCGGGGTTAATCTCTAACAAACACTCGCAAATTACATTAAAAAAGCTGTACGGGAAAGCTTATTGAAATTGGAATAGGAGCAGTGGTTGGAAAGGATTCGTAGGTCGAAGGGTTAGGTAATTTCAATGGTTGTAAATCAAGAAAGACAGACGAACAGCAGTGCCCGTTTAACATCCGTACACTTTTTTCTTCTAAAAACGTAGCAACAAAACAAAGGCCAAAGCACAAAGAAGAAGAATACGAAAGGAGGAAAAGTGCAGTCAGTACGTTGAGAAGTGTAGTGACGACAGGGCAACGTCAAGCACGCAATGAGTGAAAAGTATGATGCGTGTTGGGTTCACCAGGATTTTCACTGTGGCAGACGAGAAAAACGCAGCTTTGCAGAGAGTGGCCCTAGTAGCAGGCGGAAAAGACGAATGCCAAATGTGATAGAGAGGGATACCACGCAATTAGAAGAATACACCGTTTCTGGTACGCGCAGCAAAGATTCTGATTCATTGTTCCGTAGGGTGGTGGCCAACTTTGTTTAAAATGCCACACACACGCCAATTGGATTTACACAGACTTTTACACGCACACGCACACAGACACTCTCTCACTTACACACACGCAAATGCACAGATACACAGACACAGACACACACACACACACACACGCGTACAGACATGCACACACGTACACACGCACACATGCAAACACGCACACTCAGGCTTACCGTGGCACTCACGCACAAACACTTCCTCTTTCTCTCTTTCGCTCTCTCTCTCACACACACACATGCGTATACACGTACACACGCACACACACATGCAACTTGTTGAAAACGCCGTACTGCACTGATTGGAAAAATTCTCCCCTTCCTGTTGATGGACATGTGCTTTCGTGTGTTGCATTGTGTTGCAGTGTGATTTAGTTTGTTGCAGTGTGTACATGTGTGCTCCGCGCTGATTGGAAAGAGTTGCCCAATACTGTTGATGAAGAGGTGCCTGCCGGGCCTGTGTTGCAGTGCCGCAGCGATGCAGTGTGCTGCAGTGCGTTTTCGTGTGTTGCCGTCTGCTTCATCGTGTTGAACTGCGCCGATCGGACAGATGGTTCCCGACTGTTCATGACGAGGTGCCTCCTTGTATTGTATTGTGTTTCGGAATGAAGCAGTTTGTTGCAGTGTGTATTTATGTGTTCTGTGCTGATTGGAAAGATGGTCTGCTTACTGTTGATGAAGATGTGCCTACCTGTGTTGCAGTGCAGTGGTGTTGCACTGTAATGAAGTTTGTTGGAGTGTGTTGCATTTCCCATATTTGTGTCGCAGCGTGCTGCAGTGCGATTGTACGTTTACTGTTGATGCAAAGGTCGCCCTTGTGTGTTCTGTGCCCTTGCGTCTTCTGCTCTTCTGTCTGCCACGGTGCCTTTGCTTTTTTTTTTTGGGTCCTTCTCTCTCTTTCTTTCTTTCTCTCTGCGGGCGCACAAGTGTGTGAGCATGTGCGTGTGAGCGTTTGTGTGTGAGCGTGTGCGTGTTAGCGTGTTTGTTTGCGCGTGTATGTGTGTCGCAATGTGCGTGAGTGTCCGTCTTGTTTTTCTTCTGGTTTCTGACTCCCGCATGTCATTTTTTTCACACGCCTAACATTCGATCATAAACTGACACACATGGGCTTTTTGATTATTACCGTACGAGAAGTCAGTGGCACATACAAGCATGTATGAGGGTACACACAAAAACAAAAATAATCATTCACACACATACATGCAAGGGGCGGCCTGTTCAGAAGGAATAAAGTGAAGAGGCACCATACATGTGCAAGGAGGGAGGAAACTAAGGATGTTGAGGGTTTAAAAAAAAAAGAGAGAGACAGAGAGAGAGACAGAGAGAGAGACTCTGAGAGAAAGAGAAAGAGGGAGAGAGAGAGAGAGAGAGAGAGGACAGGTGGGAAAGGGGGGAGGGAGAGGGGGGGGGAGAGAGAAGCGTGGGCACCAAAGAACTGTGACAAGGCAGGATCCAACCCCTTCAACCCTACAGTAAAGGTCGTTACAGTCTGTCGATCAACTTAGTTTCCAACATTTAGTTTGCCGGTGCATCGTTTTTCATAGGTCTCTTTTGTTGAAGAATCCGCGGCAGGAAACTCAGATCTTGAAATTGAGTTGATGATCGAGTTTGTCCATCTTGTTGAACAAGTTTCCAGCACTGAGCTTTAGTGGGATCGACGTGGGATCAATCGATTTATAGGTCTCTTTTCGATGAATCCGCAGGAAACCCATTCGAAAATTTATCGACGGAAGGATACGCTCGGGGTTTCCCAGGCAGACTTTTGCATTTTGCAAATTTAGTTGATCGACGGACGGTAACGACCCTAAGATCAGCAAGAGGGGTATCAAATGCAACTACAGCATTATTTGTCCGAGAGCGAATATAAGCAAGCATCATTTCAAAAGGCTGTATCAAGTTACGCTCAAGGCGAAATTGACAGCCACCTGAGTGGACTTGACAAGTACCAAAGCCTGGACAAGATTCCAAATGTACGGGGCCAGCCTGAGTGAGTAACAGGGGGTACATAAACATCAAAATCTGCAATAAAAAATTCTGACCAGAACTCAGATGCAACATGCCATACCTACTCGAAATTAAGTCACAGTCTTGAGGGGGACAGAAATTTGATAGACTGAACAAACATGACCAGTGTGCATCAGTCCATTTCACCCAGCAACCCCACTGGCCTTTCCCGATTTCCTTGCGATCGTCACGGTTACTTCTCTGGATTTTGTCTTTTGGAAGCAGCACGATGGTTAAAGCAACGTTTGTTCGTAAATACAGGCAATCTTTGTCTCAACTCCGTATTAAAAAAAAGGTACCAAATGCGGCAACCTATGTTAACGCCTTACATCTTATCAAGGTGCGTATGTCATTGTCTCAATTCCTTGTCTCGATTCGTTGTCTCAATTCAATCAAAACCAGCATGTCGCAAGGGCACGGGAAAATCACTACTTAAATTCAGGCAGCACTCTACACAACCAAATCTGCAAAAAAATTCAACTCAGGCTATTCAGTGCCAAAACAACGTTTCCACTTAGTCGTGGTAACGATATTTTCCAAGACAAAGTGGTTGGCTGCGTCGCCGGCGACGCAGGCGTGGGGGGTTGCATAGGTGTGGAACGACCATGTGTTGCTACAGGTGTGCTAAATTGCAGTGTGAGTCGTGAGGAGTGTGCAGGATGTGCGTGTATGTGTGACATCTGATTTACATGTGTGGCATGACATATTTAATTCACATGTGTGCCGCATCGTGCGCACTCACAGGTGTGACGTATTTGATCATTCATATGTGTGCACATTTGTGCACATTCTGTGCTGCCTTGGAACACACCAAGCCGGCTTTTAATACAAGGGCACGGGAAAACCACTACATAAATTCAGACAGCACTCTACACAACTAAATCTGCAAAAAAAATAAACTATTCATTGCCAAAACAACATGTCGCCTTAGTCGTGGTAATGATGTTTTCCAAGCCAAAGTGGTTGGCTGCGTCGACGGCGTCGGTTATCGAGAGATTGCAAGAGTGAGACGAGAAGCAAAAGCGCAAGGTGCTTGTACGTCTAGAGCGCCAGCGCCAAATGGAGGAGGCTCAGTTGGATGCGGCACGCTCGGTCTCCCTGTTTGCACCGCGGGGCGATGCTTCGGATCGCTTGCAGCGCAAGGCGGCGCTGACAAGCGATGAAACTGAGGTGCTGCTGCAGCACATGGCAGCGCATTCCAACAAACGCGCTGAGCGCAATCGCGAGTTTGACGCCCAGATTTCAAACAAAGATGCAGGAAACTTTGATTGTTCTCCCGCCGCCCAGCCATCCTGTGCATTGTCTCGAGGCCGATACATTTCGAATACGCGCGGCTTTCGGTTCTGCTGTTTTTACGTCCGGCAAGTGCACTTGAAGGTAAGGAGGCAAGAGCGTATTGCTCTTGTTAGATCATGTACAGCCAAGTGTCCTTGTTGCTGTCGTTCATGTTTGCCTGGTGTCATGCCAGACCATTCAGTATGACGATCCGTTAAAAAAAGAACATGAAAAGATGAGAGATGGAGAGGACTTGACGCCTCTTGTGCATCTCTCAGTTTCATTTCACTCATTTCATGCATCTCATTTCACTCATTTCATGCATCTCTCAGTCTCATTTCAGTATTTTGCCACGTGACTGGTTTAGGCAACGACATGCATCGACCAATCAAGACGATGGTGTGAAAGTATGTACGCACCTTTTGGATGGACCTATCGAGCACCCTGTTGATACCCACCACTGTTTCGCCCTGCCACGTGTGTGCATGTGTGCCCGCACGTGCGTAAGAGACGTGTGCCAGCCATACAGACAAGGACGCAGAGGAACGACAGGGCAGGGCAAATCAAGGGCATGCAGAAGGAGGAGGGGACGAACCTGCTTGATATTTACAGTGACAATGGCACCAGCGCCAACAAAGGCGTCATCCTGGATGCAGACGTTGCCCAGCACTTTTGCGCCTGCACCAATCTTGACGCGGTTTCCAATCTTGGGGTGCCTATCGAAAGCATCTCCCTTGCCTGTATCATGACATCATTTGCCACGTGCTGTCATGACATCATGTATCACGTGCTATCATGTATCACGCGCTATCATCACATCATACATCACACGCGCTATCATAACATCATACATCACACGCGCTATCATCACATCATACATCACACGCAAACCCATCCGAGTCTCAAGGTCTCTGTCTCTGTCTCTCTCCATCTCTCTCCCTCACACACACACACAACAGTATCATACAATCAAATCTTCAGGTATCATTCTGTCTGACCTACGAACTACCCAACGACACATACAGATACACGCACACACACACACATAAGACCAACATCACGAAGCAAAATATGTGCAATTACTTTCCTCGCAAAAGATAACAGTTTGCACGACATTCGGAAAGGGTCAAAAAATGTGTAAAAGACAGACTTTGACGATTTGAAAACTCGAGAGCTCCTAGGACTGTGTGTGTGTGGGGGGGGGGCAGGGATATGCTCACCTGTGCTGCCGAGAGTGACACTATGTAGGATGTAACAGCTGTGGCCGATAGTTGACGTCTGCTCACGCCCTCTCAATTTATTAGTAATGTGATACCCTGTTACCATGCCCTTCCTACGGAATCCTCGGTGCTCCCTCGGCGACGCGCACCCAAAACAACCCTCCCACCCCGAAAAAAAAAATCCTTGCGATCTCGAGGGTTTACGAGTGGCGTGTGGCAGCATCTGCGCGTCGCGCATCACTGCCGCGTGCCCGCAGTTCTATTTGTGGCAGCCCTCTTCTTGTGTCAGTTCTACTTTCTTTGTCGTCGCCCTCTGTTTGGGTGAGTGTTACTTTCTGTGAGTGCTGCATTGTTAGAGTGGATGCTAATTGTGTATCGTCTAATTGTGTATCGTCTAATTGTGTATCGTCTAATTGTGTATCGTCGCCAGACCAGACCTCTGTTTGTGCGAGTGCTTCTGGTCTGGCGTCACTAATACGTCAAGTCACTAATACGTCAATTCCTTTTTGTCCTGCGTATCTATCAATTTTTCTGCTCACAAAGCAAGATCGTCTCCCCCCCCCCCTCAGTCCCACTCTCCACAGCTTCTCTTATTCCACCTCTCAGCTCCTTTGTGTCTGTTTCCCCATACAAGGTAGGTGGTGGGAAGACACCCCGAAGTAGTAATCAAGTGCGTGAATAGCCCTAGGCACTCATGCACATTGCCTGTGTGACTATCAGCCTAACTCCCAAACGTCCAAACCCTGCTTTTGTCGAGGGGCTCAACAAGAAGGAAAGGGAGGGAGGAAGGGCGTGAGGGGGGGTTGCTCGCGGTGTTGGGAAAGGGAGGGACCTCTCCAATAACAACACCAGTTGCATGATCAAGCATAACAGCATAGGAGATGAAGGCGCCGGGATGAGCATCGACACCAAACACCTCAGAACCTCGCCCTTGCAGCGCCAGAGCAACCATTTTCTTGCCAAGATCACCAGAGATCCAGAGCTGATGCGTGATGCGCTGGAGCAGAACAGCCTGGGTGCCTTTGAAGTAGAGGAGCGGCTGGAGGAAGCCCACTGTGGCTGGGTCCACCTCGCGGCACCACTCTAAATCCTGAAGGTATTCAGCAACAGTTACCATCTCCATCAGCCTCCTCCTCGTGCTGCTTGTCACCACCAAAAAAAAACAATCCATTACACTACCGTCGGGCTACAGCCCTTCGCCCAACGAGAACACTCGGACATGCCTACTTGTTTTTTCGTTTTGTGAAAACACGCACCTTGATAGCATTGATGGAGAGCTGGGGGGTTCGTCGCATCACGCTGACCAGTGTCTCGAAGAGCTGCGCCTCAGACAGGTCGGGATTGGCAAGCTTCGAGGCCAGGATGCTGGCGATGATTTCCGACAGCGTATAGCGCGACATGATATGCTTTTGCATCTGTGCTCGCAATATTGGCACGTCCTGTGTCGTGACATTGTGTCAGTTGGCAGGAGGAGGGGAAAGCCCAGCCTGTTTGGAGACATGCGCGCGCCCACAAGAATGTTTCGAGGCAAGCTTGGTGCGCTGAACAGAACAGCGTGACACTCACAAAATACAAATCAAAAAAGCATCAACGCGATCGCTATACCAGGAACTGCAGCGCCTCGTCTCGCAATTTGAGCTGTACAAATCCAACAAAGTCAGAGCATGCATCAAGTTTTGGCATAATTGGGTAGGAGTTGTGCAGTTTCAGCCGTGCTGACAAATTACCAGCATATCAGCAGCCCGCTTGTCTGCGTCATATTCATCGCCCGATTCCTCTGTGTGCGTGCAGCAGGAGAGGTAGAGGCGTAAGTCGGCAAGTTCGAAGCACACATACACACGTACTTACAACACTCTCTCACGTACATGCGTGGCATATAAGGTGAAAATGTAACACGGCACGCATACACAATATGTAGGAAGACCCGCAGCAAAGCACACACATATGACGCTGAGAACTACCCGCGGCGCTTTCAAAGTCGAAATCCATGTTGGGGTAGCCGCTCATATGTATACTCGATGTTGACACCCCTCGAGGGAGGCGGCACGAGGGCTGGGCGGCGGAACAAAAGGCAGACGACGTGCGCAAATCACAGCGTCGGAGTAATGACGCGTGGTGTGGGTGCACGGCTTCCCGCGTCTCGTGCTAGTGACACCGGAGCAAGTCAAGTTTTTTGTTGCAACGACTGGGCATCATCAGGGCCCAAAACACAGCAATTAACATGCGTGCCACCGCAATCGAGACACACACAGAGGGGAATTAGAAACACACCATCGCGCTCATTTGCACAGCAAAAGGTGCAACTGGCACGACTGCAAGAAGCAGAACCCCTACGATCGCGTTGTACGTCCGCATTTTTTTGGTTAACAATTAGCAATCTGTTTATTCTGGGCATGCATTACAGTAATGCATCCCTAGAATAAATTCACTATTGCACAAATGGTGCTGGCACCAGCACTGGCAGCAGCGAGGACTGCCGGAGGACAAGGAAGAAAGCTGCGGGGAGTGAGGTAAGAGCGTAAGAAGAGAGAACCATATGCTGACTCATGCAGCATACGCACTGTAGAGCCACTGGTTCATATATTTGGTCTCTAAGCAATATGACAATAGCAAAATGACTCTACGAAAACAATATGACTCAGAGCAATATGACTATACTATAGCAATATGACTATACATATAAGCAATGATGAGTCATTTTGCATGTATGCATACGGCATATGATGAAGTGCGTACGTCGTGTAGCAGCAGAATTTTGAATGGTGCGTCAATGCAGCGTTTCTCAAGCATCCGTCGGAATGCGGTTATTGGCAACACATGCACGCACACGCACGCACGCACACACACACATACACACACACGCACACACACACACACACACACAGTTGGAATCGCATTCCAATGATCTCTTGATCTTTTCCCACCCCCACCCTCTCCCCCATCATCTCTCTTGCTCTCTGTACGGTGCGCGTACACACACACACACACACGCACACACGCATCCACACGCACACGCACATGCACACGCACACGCACACGTACACGCACACGCACACCAATACGCCCACACGCCACTCTCGTGCGCGTAAACATATACACGCACACGCGCACATACACATACGCGCACACGCACAAGCACACGCCCACCAATGCACCCACCCGCCACTCTCCTGTGCTTGTCGACCATAAATCTTTTGCGGTGCTGCCTTTCAGTGCTCCTTCGGCTGCAGACTGTTCTAAGCACTGTTTTCAGCTCTGCTGTGCGAGGCTCGGAGTCCTGAGCAACACAGAAAATTGTGTAGGCAAAACATGTCTGAATGGTCAACAGCTGCGGTTTGAACAATCACTCTGTATTCGTTTCCGTGCTCAGACGAAGCGATTGGGCGCGTCTCGCTGCTGTGGCGCTGACTGCCACCGCCTATTGGCTCGTCCTGACATGGGCGCTCAAGGTAAAGCTCGAAATCAAGATTCCCCTGCAAATTGTCACGCCCTCTCGTCAGCCAGGATTTTGATTACGCCAGACTGTCACTATGGCCAGACTTTCACTATTGCCAGACCTTCCCTATAGCCAGACTTTGCCCACGGCCAGGAAATCTGTCTCGTGCCGCATTGCGACTGTGCTGCCAACAGAGATCGCTGCTCTCTCACATCCGCACCCATATGCAAACGCACACGCATGCGTAGTCAAAGGGAAAGCGACGAGTAGCGACAGATGAGGCCAGCTGCTCCACTCAGGCGCTCATGGGCTGGGCGAAAGATCATGGCGTTGACACCAAGGTAAATCCAAGATTGCCTGGTTTAGGGTTGAAGTTTCATGTAACACGCCGCAAGCATGTTTGTGTGCGTGTGTGAGAGAGTGTGTATTTGATTGTGTATGTACTTGTACATATGTATGTGCATGTGCATGTGCTTGTGCATGTGTGTGTACGTTTGTGCAGGAGTATGAGTGTGTGTGAGCGTGCGTGTGTGCGTTTGAGTGTGTTGAAGTGTGTACGATTGTCTCTGTGCAGTATCAGCTAATTGCTCAGATTTTCGTGAGCAGAGCGTGGGAATAGGTGATTTCGTGTTTGAAGATCCCCTCGCTGAGGTGAGTGAAAGAGGGGTTGTGTGTGCGTGTTTGCACGCGCGTGTCAGTGCGTGTGTGTGAGAGAGAGTAATTGTATGTAAAAGAGAGAAAGTGCGAGACAAGGAGGCGTGGCTGGTTAAGTCTACAAAAAGAATTTTGTCTCTGTCTACTGCGACCCCCCCCCTACCCCTATTAAGGTCAAATTCCACTGTTTCCACCACCCTGGCGACAATTTCTCATCGGCTGGCGAGCGAGAAATCGTTTCACAGGGGCAGAGGGCTTGTCTGTCTATCCTGTGTGTCTGTGCAAAGGCAGCAGGCAGGCAAGGAGAGGTGGGGGGCTGGGGTCGAGACCCAAAAAAATGTACGGGGAGAGATTGGGGGATGGGGTCGAGTACCATTTAATGAAACCTACGCCCCGTCGTTAAGTACCATTTACGACGGGGC
>Ga0105053_10010286_pt1 | contig 11703 bp, 10 predicted proteins | sample BON01_FD_78093 | JGI IMG/M metagenome (GOLD analysis project Ga0105053, IMG submission 78093) | Freshwater microbial communities from Lake Bonney liftoff mats and glacier meltwater in Antarctica - BON-01 | ecosystem: Environmental > Aquatic > Freshwater > Ice > Glacier meltwater | place: Lake...
CAGAGCAAAAATTGACGGACGCAGGACGACCAGGGCCGCCGGAGGCATACTTGTCGTCTTTTTTTGTCCCTTCCGGGGACTTGGATGTCCCGGAAGGTTTCTCAAAAAATGGCGAAACGCTTGCCTCTTCCAGGCTATTGGCTAGTATTTTCTGATTTTTTCTCGCAAGATGCCCACGGAGGTGGGATTGGATGATGGTTGCGGCAGTAGAAAGTCCATCTAGGCTTGATCTGTTAATAATTAAATTAGCGTTTAGTAATAAGGTTTTTAACACTAAATTTTGTAATTTTAATGCGAGAGACGTGGCATGTAAGCTGTGAGTAGTATTTTGAATACTGGCAGATATCTCATCAAATTTATTTTTATCCAGTTCCTCAAGTAAAGGAAGCGCTTCGTTGAGTTGTTGCAACAGATGTTCTTGTTTTGCTTTTCTAGCGTGTAGCAGGCGTAATTCCAGGCGATCCATCAATATTTCAAGTTCCTCTACGCCTCCACTACAGGTAATACGCATATAGCCTTTATGTTTATCAATCCCATAATATGAAAGAGGGGCAATCATTAAGGCGTCATTAAATAAAAGGTAATAAGCAATATCCTCATCATTCTGGACATGACCAGTTTTATTTAATGCAGGATAAGCGGTTTCAGGTATAGGTAAACCAAGTAACTCACTAAAGTCCCCCATTACATAAAAAGCTCCTTTTACGCAATAATCGGGATCGGGCATAGTCGCCCCCATTTCGATAAGCCTTGCACTGACATATTCAACCTGTCGGCGATAGAACTCCGTGGTTTTCGTGCGATCTTCATCGTTAAACTCTGACATCGTTACGGCATAGGCCATCTGCAAAGACCTGGCGCATGTCCGTAATTATTGATGCTATGTTGCAACATGGTTTTCATGATTTCTTTATTAAAAGCTATCGTGATCGCCATTCGCTCGCCGGCCGCAGATAAACCCTTGGTAGCCGAGCGCAACAAAATAATACGGTTCTTTAAATCAGGCGCTACGCTTAATAAGGAAACATGTTTCTGACCGTCCAGTACCATCTCGGCATAGGCTTCATCCAAGATAATGGTTAAGTCTTTATTTGCTCTTAATACGTCCGCAATTTTTTCAAGCTCTTCCCCCCCCAGTACGGTGCCTAAGGGGTTGTTTGGATCACATAATAAAAGAGCATGAGGATATCCTCCATCTATGCTTGCCAGTTTATTTGCAGATTCAATGCTTGTGCTCAAACTCTCAGCCGTTAAACGGTAACCCGGGTTTTTCATAACATGAATAGGATGAAGGCGTAGGTCGTTTTCAGCATATTAAGGTGTAATAAGGGAAGGGCGTAATGACTCTAAAGTTAGACTCGTCGTTATGTAGGGTTTTCAAAGCAGAAAAAATAGACTTTAGCGATCCGGCACCACCTACAGTAAATAAAATATTGCTCTCATCAATATCAGTCTCATACCAATGAGTCATGGCTTTCGCCATAATTTGCCGGGCATCAACATCGCCTTGAGGATGTCCATAATCAATCGCTGCTCCAGAGTGACGACCCCAGTAATCAGCAAAAAATTGGCGAGTATGGGTGTTTAGTGGATAAGTGGGTTTTCCCATCCCGGCAAAAATTACGACAGGCACCTCGGGTGTGTCTAATAAATGATGAGCACGTTCTTTTTGAACATAGTTAGTCCACATTGCCAATAGCATAATTTTATCTATTTTATGCGCTGATAAGCCTTCGGGAGTTAACATCGGATATTATCCAAAAATAGTTTAATTAAAACTGGTGGATTAATTATTATACATTAAGATTGAATTATAGAATGTCATTATACTTTTTGTATAACAATTCGTCAAAATTTGGAATAAAAACCTTCATTGTATTGACTCACAATAGCAACAGCCCTTCCCAAACGGTCGCTACACTCCCCACGTTATTTAAATTTTTTGACGTTTACTTTTATTCTCCTGTTCCGTATCAGGGCTCTCTGATTCATGTTTCCTCTTATTTTGTGAAAAAAACTGGCCATGCTGGGATAAAGGCGTAGTGCATTGTGAGGAAGAAGACGATGACGAGGATGGCGGTATAGTAACATTGTTTTTATTCAGTTTTTTAATGAATGAGATCATGGTTTCAACAGGGGTGTCCTCACTTAAGGGTGCGGTGCGTCGCTGGGTAAAAATAGATCTGGATAACAGCTCTTCGCTCAAAAATAAATCCTCACTAGTTGACGATAAGTATGTACTACTTGGAAAAACAGGTGTAGAGACATGAAGCTGAGATGAACTACTTAGAGGGGAGTAACCAGGAGAGAAAGGGGTATTACTCTGACTTTGTGATGAGGATGAACTACATAGAAGAGCAGAGCTGGTAAATGGATACGCATCATTTTTTGATGAGAATGCACTACTCGTAAAGATAGGTGTAGAACAGTTAACTAGATACGAGCCGTTAAGAAAAGGTGAGTTACTTTTAACTGAAGATGTACTGTCTTGACATAGTAACGTTATGTCAAATAAAGACAAATTTGGCTGCGAAAAAAAAGACACACTACCCGGAGATGAAGAACTAGAGGTTGCAGAGCCTTGGATTAAAGACGTACTACTTTGGCATGATGATATGCTGCTGGTAGAGGAAAGCGCGCTACTTGAAGAGGAATCAGGGGAAAGCGAACGTGAATTTAAAACTTGATTTTGGACTTCCTGAGGTACGTCTTCGCAATATAAGCTACTACAATCCTTGGGTAATACCTGCAGGGACTTAATGATACATTCTAGTGACATATTGCTGGTAATATAAAATATACTACCTGGTTTCATTGACTTGCTAACCTCTACTACGTCTTCTGTGGACATTGTGGGTAGCAGTAACATACTGTTTTTATTCAAGCTTGAGGCAATTATTTGCACGGTTTGTAATGGTGTTCCGTCTTCGAAAGAAATACAACAGCCCTCAGGCAAGACGCTGAGGATACTTTTTGCCACCTGTGCTGTGATATCTTTTTCGAAATACACAGAACGAACAGCGTGCATCCCTTTGGCCGCAGCAACGCCCACGTTTAATGGTAGCTCAGCAGAAATACCTAGGAAAATATTGGCAGGTAACATGTTGGCAAGGGTGGCTGCTTTTTCTTCGGAGGTATCAAAGGCAGGAACTAATATAGCTCCTGGACACAAATTGTTGATAACTATTTCTGTTGATGAAACATTCAAGTCTTCGCCTATTTCTATTCCCGAAAAACCAGGCACTTTAGCCGCCAAGGCTGAGAGATATTCAGTGGATACATCATTGGTGCTGAGTTTTATATATACGAACATGGTATTTTCACACATTAAAAAATCAATTATTGTACACTGCGTCATAATTTTGTCAAAAAGATATATTTGCGCGCAGATCACGTAAATGTTGGTCGTACAAGCCAGCCTTTATCTAGGCTCAGAGCGAGATCCCGCGGGACGTAGGCGAGGAGGATTTATCTTTAAGGTAGTGCCATGAAGCCTATGCTTGCTATAAAAAGGGAGATGTTGATTTTTTCATGTTAAATTTGTTTATTTTAAAATCATGTCGTATAATACTTATACACATATTGTGCAAGGAAGCAAACATGAAAAAATTAATTCTTGCTGGTTGTATTGTTACAATGGTTTCATCCGTTGCGTTGCTCAGTAGTTGCAGCGTATCTACCTACACACCCGGCTATAGCAGTTACAACGTTGGTTATAGTTATCCTTCCTGGGGTAGCAGTTATTATTATCCCCAATATCGTTATCGCTATTATTCCCCTAGCGTTTATTATGGAAGTGACCGCGTTTATTATGGCTCAGGCATGTATAACCGCACATCCTATCATTGGTAAGTTAACAATTAATTAATTTCTCCGTTCCCCCGGTCCTTTTCGTAAGGCTGGGGGATTTCAATGATAGCTATTTACCTGGCCAAGGCCGACCATGGTCTATTCTTTCGCCCGCGACACATATTCGCCTTTACGGGTATCAACCTTGATTAACTCACCCATTTGTACAAATAGAGGAACCCTAACCACCGCCCCTGTTTCTAATACCGCAGGTTTACCGCCGCCACCGGAGGTATCGCCTTTTAAACCAGGATCGGTTTCAGAGATTGCCAGGATTACAAAGGTGGGCGGTAAAACTTGTAAAGGTTCATTATCCCACAGCGTGACCATGCACATATCTTGTTCTTTTAACCACTTTGACGCGTCTTCAACAGCGGTGGGGCTGATTGCATACTGCTCAAAACTTTCTGGAACCATAAAGTGCCAATGCTCGCCATCGGTGTATAAATATTGCATTTCTACTTCGACTACATCGGCTGAGGGCAAGGATTCATTGGACTTATAAGTGCGTTCAACCACGCGGCCTGTTTTCAGGTTACGGATTTTTACGCGCGTGAACGCCTGGCCTTTGCCGGGTTTAACAAATTCCACATCGACAATACTGCAAGGCGCATTGTCAACCGTAACTTTCAAGCCGTTTTTAAATTCATTAGTACTGTAGATAGCCATCAGTGCTCCATGGTGAGGGATGTGTAATCGTTAAAAACACAACCATTGTTGAGATTTTATTGCATTTTCGTTAAAGTCGCTGCAGTTTACCAAGTCTGTATAATGAATGCGAGATTCCATACCCTGTTGGCAAAAAATTCTGGCGCAAGGTTTTTCCACTGCGGCTGAATTGCTGGATTTTTTGCAATTGCCTGCCGCAATGGGAAACACACGGGCAGAAAAGCAATTTAGAACGCGTGTACCGCGAGGCTTTGCTGCACTCATGCAACCGGGTAATCGCTATGATCCCTTGTTGTTACAAGTGCTCGCTGTGGATGATGAATTAGTCATTAACGATGAGTTTGTTATCGATCCGTTGCAAGAGCTTGCTGTTAATCCACTCAAAGGGCTTATCCATAAATACCACGGCAGGGTTTTATTAACCTTGACCGGGGCGTGTGCGGTTAATTGCCGTTATTGTTTCAGGCGCCACTTCCCCTACCAGGACAATAATCCGGGGCGTCAGGGTTGGCAGCCAGTGCTGGACTATATTGCCAAGGACACGTCCATCCGCGAAGTCATTCTAAGTGGAGGTGACCCCTTATTGGCAAAAGATGCTGTTTTAGCCGAATTATTTGATCAATTGGCGGCTATTCCCCATCTGCGTATTTTACGGGTTCACACCCGGATTCCCGTGGTGTTGCCGGAGCGCATTACTCCGGGCTTGCTGGCGTTACTGGCAGCAATTCCTCTGCAGACGGTGGTGGTGTTGCATAGCAATCATCCTCAAGAACTTGACTCGCGGGTAGCGCAGGCCTGTACTGATCTGCGGGCAGCAGGATGTGTTTTGCTTAACCAGTCAGTCCTTTTAAACCAGGTCAATGATAGTGCGCCCGTTTTAGCAGCACTAAGCGAACGTCTCTTTGCCTGCGGCGTATTGCCGTATTATTTGCATTTACTCGATAAAGTGCAGGGTGCGCAGCATTTTGATGTTGGTCTGGATAAAGCACTGGCAATTTTTGCTCAATTGCAACGCCTGCTCCCCGGTTATCTGGTGCCTCGCCTTGCGCGCGAGGAGGGTGGTAAAAAAAATAAAACGCTTATTGCGATGGGCTGACCCTAATCCCCGTTATCTTCTTTCATATTTGAGCGGTGCAGTAGAGTTGTAACAATTTATCCTGAGCATTGTAAGTACCATTACGAATGGGTTTGTAGGTGCCATCGCTGTGCATTTCCCAGGTATTGGTATTGTCTTTCAGGTAGTTTTTGAAAATTTCCTGCTTGATCCGCCGGCGGCATGTTTCATCAAGGATGGGGAACATCACCTCAATACGGTTATATAAGTTACGCTCCATCAGATCGGCACTGGAGCAAAAATAGTGTTCTTCTTTACCACAGCAAAAATAATAAACACGATGGTGCTCAAGAAAGCGGCCAACAATTGATATCACCCGGATATTGTCGGATACCCCGGGGATCCCGGGGCGCAAACAACAGACACCACGCACGATTAAGCTGATCTTTACCCCGGCTTGCGAGGCGGTATAAAGAGCCTGAATCATCGTAATATCGGTTAAGCCATTTATTTTAATCATGATTTCGGCTTCCTTACCTTTCTGCGCGGTAAGCGTGCATTGCTCAATCAATTGCAGCAAATTTTTTTGCAGGGTAAAAGGGGAGTGGCATAATTCTTTTAATTTGACTGTTTTCCCCAAGCCGGTTAATTGTTGGAAAATAATCTGAATATCGGCGCCAATGGAGGAATGGGCGGTTAATAAGCCTAAGTCCGTGTAGCGTTTGGCTGTTTCCTCATGGTAGTTTCCCGTACCCAAATGGACATAACGCTTTAATTTGCCATGAACGCGGCGTACCACCAGCGTCATTTTGGCATGGGTTTTAAAACCTACTACCCCATACAACACCAAAACCCCGGCTTCATGCAAACGATTGGCAAGGCGCAGATTGGATTCTTCATCAAAGCGGGCGCGCAGCTCAATGACGGCGGTGACTTCTTTGCCGGAACGGGCGGCTTCAACCAGCGCTTGCACCATGATTGAGCCAAAATGGGTGCGATACAAGGTTTGTTTGATGGCATATACATTAGGATCTGCGGCCGCTTGCCTGACAAAATCAATGACCACATCGAAACTTTGGAACGGGTGATGCAGCAAGATATCTTGCTCGTCGAGGATGTTAAACAGATTTTGTTTATACTTGGGAAAAGCAGGGAATTGCGCCATGAAGGGCGGGTAATTTAAATCGGGTCTCTGGATGGTGTTTATCGTCCGTAAATACCGTTGTAAATTGACCGGGCCGTCACAATAATAAGTATCTTCATGGCGCAAATGATATTTTTGTAAAAGAAATTCAGTGATGTTGGCCGGGCATTGCTTGTCAATTTCCAGCCGCACCGCGTGGCCGTAATGACGTAAAAACAGCTCACGTTGCATGGCTGCCGCCAAATCCTCGGTTTCTTCATCGCGCAAGGAAATATCACTATTACGCGTTAACCGAAACGCATAACAGCCATCGATCTCCATTCCGGGGAAAAAACTATGCACATGGGCTTTAATAATCGACGACAGGTAAACAAAATGGCTGCCTTTGCCACAAAGCTCTGAAGGTAAATGAATCATCCGTGGTAATGAACGCGGTGCATGCACTACGGCATAATTAATATTACGGTCAAACGCATCTTTACCACTTAAGGAAATAATAAAATTCAGGCTTTTGTTAAATAATCGCGGCAGAGGATGCGCCAAATCAAGCGCTATAGGACTGACGATAGGCAATATTTCATTCATGAAATAATGTTTTGCCCACAGACTCATATCATCGGTCCATTCCTTGCTTTCGTAAAAATAGATATGCTCTTTTCTCATCGCCGGTAATAATTGTTTATTAAAAATAGCGTAAATATCATCAATCAACAGATGGGTTCTTTTGCTGAGCTGGGTCAATAACTCATCCGCACGTAAGCCATCAATACTTAATTTTATCGACGAAATTGCAATTTTTTCTTTTAGCCCGGCGACGCGAATTTCAAAAAACTCATCGAGGTTAGCACTACAAATACACAGGTAGCGCATCCGTTCCAGCAGCGGAACACGTTCGTCTTTGGCCAGCTGTAAAACCCGCTCATTGAAGGCCAATGCTGTAAATTCTCGATTGATATAGTAATCGGGGTTTTCCAGAGAGATAGTCAAGGCGTGCTCCAATTAGCGTACCAGAAAAAAACAAATGCCAATAAATGCGATAAATCCCCAAAAAGGGGATACGTCTAAAAAGGCTAATGCCAAAAAAAATAAAACACAAGCAATAGCCAGGGCAATTGAATAATGCATGGCTACCACGCCTTGCGCGATAGAAAAAGAAGCAGCCGCCAGCAACGCCAAAGAGCCATATTGCACTGAAATCATAATTTTACGGGTGAAAGGCCCATCGTGCCCGCTTAACCATTGGTAGCCCAGAAATGCCAGCACTAATCCCGGTAAGTTTAAGCAGGCAACAGCAAGCACCAGACCTGTAAACCCCGCCGCTTTATAGCCAATCAGTGCTGACAGTTTGACCGCCGTTAACCCGGGAAATAGAAAGGTGCTACCTACCATGCCGATGAATTCTTCTTGTCCAATCCAATGGCGATAGGTTACCGCTTCGTATTCAAGCAATTTCAACATCGAATTGCCGCCGCCTAACGAAATCAGGCCTATTTTGCCAAAGCTGCAAATGATGCTCAGTAGGATTTTTATCATAACTCTAAATGGTTTTGAGAAAAGTTACATAGTCGCAAGAAATCTCTTTGCCTAGCAAGTGCTGGGTGAGTAATTCAATCCATGCGATAGCCCGTGATTCAATACTGACACTAAAATAAGTTTTATTCTTTACCGTAAGTCTTGCGAATTCCAGTTTGGTCACTGGGGTCGTGGCAAATTTATAAATTAATGCCTCTTTTTCCACATGGATTTTTTTCCCGCGAGTTCGGATCAAATGTAACAGTGTTTTGGCGGTGAGGGTTTCATGACCAGGCAGCAGGCTATCCGGGCTTTGTTCGGCAAGATTTAGTTTTTTGCCATAAGCCACGGCGTGTTCGGTTTTCTTAATAATGGGTTTGTATAGCAAATGTTCATGGCGGGTTTTTAAATTATAATCTTCATCCGCTAACAGATAATAACTGTCTTGCCGGTGTTTAACCTGATAACGGGATAGTTCCAGAAATGTGTCATCCAGGCCGTTTAAGGTAATAATGGTGCTTCCCGGCCAAAAAAATCTTGATTCCCAGCGTATGTCATCAACACTTGAGCTTTCAGCAGCAGGCCACGCCAACGGCTTATCATTATTAATTTCAAAATTCCAGACTAAACGTGTGTTCATAACCATCCATGTCGATAGGAAAAGTTAACGCTAGGGCATTATTGACGTTGATGCAAGTAATTGCGCCACTCAATGTCAACAGACCCTAATATGATTTTGCCAAACATACTGGCATAAACACCTGAATTGATATGTAATGTGCTAAGTTTTTTCACGCTTGGCATTGCGGATATTTTGCGCAATATTGAGAGAGATTTTAAGATATTAGCGAGGCTTCCATGGTTACATTGTTGTTTGTACTGTATGTGATATTTACGCTGGTGGTGCTTTACCACGCCCTAAACCCGCTGGTCTGGGAAATTGGCAGCGCCGTATTTTTGCTGGTCGCTACCTCTGCCATTGGCATGCCCTGGCCGATAGCAGTACTTTTATGGTTGGTGGTTATTGCTATAGTGCTGGTGTTACGGGTAGAGCCGATTCGTACCGCCATCGGTAACTCTTTATTTGAGCGCGCTCGTAAATCGGTACCCAAACTTTCCAAAACGGAAGAAGAAGCCTTAAATGCCGGAGATACCTGGCTAGAGCAGGATATTTTTGTCGGCTCCCCTGATTGGGAGAGACTCGCCAGTATTACTACCGAACTGACTGCAGAAGAGCAATCCTTTTTGGATAATGAAGTGCAAGTACTCTGTTCCATGCTCGATGAGTGGCAAATCACCCAGACACGCGATCTTCCAGACGATGTTTGGGCCTACCTCAAGGCCAAGGGTTTTTTTGGCCTGGTTATTACCAAAGAGTATGGCGGCAAGGGTTTTTCTGCCCGCGCCCACTCGGATGTGGTAATGAAAATAGCCAGTCGCTCAGGGGTCGCTGCGGTGACGGTGATGGTTCCCAACTCATTAGGACCTGGCGAGTTGCTCCATCATTATGGCACCGATGAACAAAAAGCTTTTTATCTGCCACGCCTTGCCAGTGGTATCGACATCCCTTGTTTTGCGTTGACCGAACCGGGGGCGGGCAGTGATGCGACCTCAATCAAGTCGGAAGCGGTGGTTGTCGAGAAAAAAATGGATGGTAAAAAAGTGTTAGGGCTTAACCTGACCTTGAATAAACGCTGGATTACTTTATCGCCAGTTGCCACGCTGGTAGGCCTGGCCGTTACCCTGAAAGATCCCGATGGCTTATTAAACGGTGAGGGAGAAGAAGGCATTACCTGTTTGTTGATTTCCCACGATGTTGAAAATCTTGAGATTGGTAACCGTCATTTGCCAGCCGATCAGCCTTTTATGAATGGCACTATTCGCGGTGAAAATATTTTCGTGCCTATTACCAGCATTATTGGCGGGCAGCGGCAAGCTGGCCATGGTTGGCAAATGTTGGTGGAATGTTTGTCTATTGGCCGTGCTATTTCCTTACCGACCTTAGGAGCCGCTTCCTCGTCGGTGGCCTATTTAACCACCGGCGCATTTGCCCGTGTCCGTCGGCAATTTAACGTAGAGATTGCGCAGTTTGAAGGCATAGAAGAGAAGCTTGCAGAAATAGCAGGTTTAAATTATCTGGTTAATGCTACGCGCTTATTAACCCTGGCCGCTGTTAATCAGCATAAAAAACCCTCGGTAGCCTCTGCAATTACCAAGTATTTCAATACCGAGCTGGCACGAGTAGTGCTTAATGATGCCATGGATGTGCACGCCGGACGCACCGTGGTGGTAGGGCCGCGCAATTATCTGAGTAATTTTTATCAAGGCATCCCAATCTCCATCACGGTAGAGGGCGCGAATATCATGTCGCGTAATTTATTGATTTTTGGTCAAGGGTCAATGGCTTGCCATCCGTTTATCCGCGATGAGTTTTATGCGGTAGCCCGTGAAGATAAAGAAGCCTTTAGAGGCATTCTCTGGCAGCACATCAGTTATTTCATGCGTAATTTTGCAAAAACTATATGTTCTGCATGGACTGGCGGTGTGTTTATCGCAGCCCCTGATAATGCATTGAAACGAGAGTACAAACGGTTGGCACGCTTAAGCCATGCGTTTGCCTGGCTTGCCGATTTGTCATTGATTTATCTGGGCGGGCAGTTAAAGCGTAAGGAGCGTTTGTCGGCCAGACTGGCTGATGGCTTGTCTTACCTTTATATGGCAATGGCCGCTTTACGCTGTTGTCAGCAACAAGGTGGTAATTTAGACCAACAGATACATGCCCGCTGGGCGGTTTCATATTGCTTTTATCACGCCCAAAAGTCCTTAATTGCTTTTTGTCAGAATTTCCCTTCGCGCCCACTAGGGCTTTTGATTCGCCTGCTGGCGTTTCCCTGGGGACAAAGTATGCGCTATCCCAGTGATAAGCTTGATCATCAATTGGCGCAGCTGATGACTCAAAACAATCATCATCGTGATGAACTCATTAAATCAATTTATTTGAGCGGCGATGCCGCACAACCAATTGACAAGATGGAGAACGCCCTGCAAACCATCATTAAATATGACGGTTTATCACAGAAAATCAAAGATGTGCGTCGTTTTAGCTTCGGTAGCTTGCAAGAGAAATTGCGCGAAAAAGTAACCGCCGGCGAGCTAACCGAGCAGGAAATGGCCGACCTGGTGGCGGTGGAGAAAGTACGTTGGGATGCAATTCAGGTGGATGAGTTTTCGTTCAAATCGATGAAGAATAAAACCTTCGCCTCCTTGACCGACGATCTTAAAAGCCCGTTTAACTAGGTTTTTTACAGTCTCTTAACGATTAGAGGATAGACTGCTGGTGAGTTAGCGTACTCATTCCTGCTATAATTAACTAGGGTCTGTTGCCATGTCTACTATCTTGGTCAAACCAGGCTGATTTTCTGTGCTCCGTTACTCACATACTACGTGTATGCTGTGTTACGGTGCTCGAAAATCA
>Ga0105053_10010289_pt1 | contig 11700 bp, 12 predicted proteins | sample BON01_FD_78093 | JGI IMG/M metagenome (GOLD analysis project Ga0105053, IMG submission 78093) | Freshwater microbial communities from Lake Bonney liftoff mats and glacier meltwater in Antarctica - BON-01 | ecosystem: Environmental > Aquatic > Freshwater > Ice > Glacier meltwater | place: Lake...
CATTAAGCGTTACTTTCATGATTTTGCCACTATGAATCAGGACTTTACCGTGGGAATTGGCCCAGAAGCCTCAATGGAATATCACGGCTCCAGAGAAGAGTTGGACTGGAAAGTTACTGTCGCGGATACGGGATTGGACACCCTTACTGGGGGAAGATTGCTTGCAGTGCGGAAGTATTTGAACGAGGAGAGATTTCTTCTGACATATGGGGATGGTCTAGCAGATGTTGACTTGGGTGCGCTACTCGAACGTCATGAGGCTGGGAAAAAGACCTTGACAATAACAACGACAATGCCAAGGAGTCGGTTCGGAGTAGTGGAACTTGACGAATTAGGGAATGTTTTACGTTTTCTAGAGAAGCCAACTGGAGGCGATCTCGTAAATATCGGGTTTATGATTTCACAGCCAGAGATATTCGACTACATTCACGAAGACTCCCCCCTGGAAGAGGGGCCCTTCAGGCTTCTTGCTGAGAAAAGTCAGTTAGCGGCTTACCGTCACGATGGCTTTTGGCAGCCAATGGACACGATAAGAGAGGCTGGAATCCTGAACTCTCTATGGTCCTCCGGCCAAGCTCCTTGGGCCGTTTGGGAGAAAAATGACCGCGAACTCTAGGCACCAGAAAGATTTCTGGCCAAACTTCATTAGGTCAGCCCCTAGAACGGTTTCCGATTGCATAATCGAGCGGGTCTCTCGAGACGGGATTCGCATTGTGTTTGGTCTAACTGGTGGCGGGATTATGCACCTTGTCGACGCGGTTTCCAGATCAGAGGCAGTATCGCTTCAAGCAGTGCACCACGAGGAATTTGCAGGCGTTGCGGCAGATGGCTACTCTCGTGCAGGAAAGCCCTACGGAGTGGCCATGGCAACGACGGGGCCTGGCGTGGCTCATCTCTTCGCCGCGCTGGCTGCGGCTTGGCAGGATAGTTCTCCCGTTATTTTTCTCACAGGGCAAGTAAAAATGGCTGACTCGTCAGACATAAATAATCTTATGGTTCGTCAGAACGGAACGTTCGAATTCGATGCTGGCCCGTCTTTCTCGCCCATCTGTAAAAAATTTATGACCCTTACCACCCCAAAGCAGGCTCTGGCAGCTATCGAAGAAGCGGTCATTCTTTGCAGATCCGGCAGACCTGGTCCGGTTGTTCTAGAACTACCCCTTGATGTTCAGGGCTTCCAGGTGACGTTGGACGATGTGCCTGAGGCCGACCTTTTCAATCTAACTGGTCCCGAACATGCAGCCAGTGACAAATCGGTCGAATATGGATCCAGCATTCGAGAAAGATTAGAGGCGTCTGAAAAGCCAGTTTTCCTCATTGGAGCCGGAGTCGTTAGGGCCGCTCTTCATCAGTCACTAACTACAACTCTCAATGAGCTGGGGCTCCCCTATCTGGTGACACAGTTTGCCAGGGAGGCGGGGGTCTTGGCTCATCCGTATTACATGGGTTCTCCTGGAATAAAAGCCAATAGATCCGCGAATTTAGCGCTATCTGAGAGTGACTTAGTGATCGCAATCGGCACAAGTCTTCACCAGCAGGTGGTGGGCTGGGACAAGCAGGCTTTTCGCGATTTACCCTCATGGAAAATTTGGAGCGAGATTGATCTCGAAACCTTGGAGGCCCGCAGTGACCTTGTAGACGAGAAGTTTTCTTTGTCTGTTGAAGATTCAATGTCGGTAATATCCGAAGTAATTGAGGGCCTGAGTGTCGGAAAAACAGAAACGTGGTCCCCGTGGCGAGCCAGGTGCGAGAACTTACGTGAACTGTATCTGCTGCACTTTCCGACGCATGACGCAGTTGAAGGGAGGGTTTGCCTCTACCGGGTTGTGTCTACCCTGTCAGACCACTCATCAAAATTTACTGCTGCGGTTACCGATGCCGGGACTGCTTGGTACGCACTCCCACAGCACTTTTTCCCCAATCCTGGCTCTAAATTTATCTCCTCAGGGTCCTTCGGCTCAATGGGCATGGCCCTCCCGTTCGCAATTGGTGCGGCTCACTCAACTGGGGGGAAGGTCCTGGCCCTTACGGGAGATGGTTCACTTATGACCTGCCTTTCTGAACTGGCAACTTTGCGACAATCCTTGCTCCCGATTGTCCTAATAATTAATTCCAACAACGGTTATCAATCGATAAACTCCACCCAGGACCGTTATTTTAATGGCCGTCGCATCGGAACCGATTCGACCAATGGTGTATGGATTCCCGACCTGAGAAAAGTGGCAGAGACTTTCGAGATTCCATTTCGTCTGGTTCAGAATTATTCACAGCTCGAAAACGTTCTTGCGGAAGTCACCAACGCTACTTGGTCGGGGCCTGTGATTGTTGAAGTGCGAACGTTCGAAGATCAGGTAGTTGAGCCTTATGTTGCTTCCTTCATGGATGAACACGGAGTAATGTCCTCAGGTAATTTGAGCTCCATGCTTCCTGCTATGCCAAGATATAGCCATGGATAATCTTCGAATCGCTCTGGATGCGATTCAGATAAGCCCTAAAGATTGGGAATTTTCGGACGTACGACTGTCGATACCTCCCTTGTCTTTTGGGAGTGACGCAGCAAACAGCCACACCCAGTACTCAAATGCGGTTGCCAGGCTTAATGGTAAGAACTTAACTGGACGCGGGATGACTTTCACTTTGGGAGAGGGTAATCAGTTCGTATGCGAAGCGGCAAAATTTATCGTGGACAGCTTGGAGGGCAGAACCTTTGCGGACCTGCTCGAAAACCCGAGGGGGTTTCACGAATTACTAACCAACCCTTCACAGCTTAGATGGATATCCCCGTACTCGGGGCTTCCGGTGATGGCAGCTGGGCTGGTAATAAATACCCTCATCGATGCAGCAGCAGAGAAAGCGCAACTCCCAGCATGGAAATTCTTGTCTCTGCTCGAATCTGAATACCTGCTGGGACTAGTGGCGCTGCGACACCTACCGCCTGGAGAAACTTCAGCCTTTGCAAAAATTCTCGAGGCATCGCAAATTGGAGTGCGTGAGAGATGCGAAGCTCTTGGTGATTCGAAGCTTCCCGTGTATTTCACTACGTGGATTGGCCATAGTGCTGAAGAAATTGCTGCTCAAATCACTCAACAACACGACGAGAGAGACATTGCCCTTTTCAAGCTCAAGGTAGGACCGAATATTGATTTGGATTTTAAAAAACTGAAAAGGATAAGGGCTTTGATTGCCCCAGGAATCTCCTTAGCGGTCGACGCGAATCAGACTCTGACATTTGACGAAGCATGCACTTGGATGGGACTCTTATCCGACCTCAGAGTTGTCTGGCTTGAGGAGCCCTTCGCACCAGATAATGTCACCCTATTTCGAAACCTGGCCGAGGAGAAAGAACGACGAAGCTGGTCATGCGAAATCGCAACTGGCGAGAACTGTCCAAACACTCAAACTGCATACGAACTTGTTAGGGGCGGCTTAGATCGGTTTCAATCTGACCCCTGTCGAATGATGGGGCTTCCAGACGGTATGGTAACGGCCCTCATTGCTCATGGTCGCGGGGTCGCTTTCACCCCACACGCAGGAGGTGCAGGATTAGACGAACTTTCCCCCCACTTGCAACTATTTAACTTGGCTCGGGTCGATATTACGACTGACCCAGAAGATACTCTGACGGAGACCATAGGATTCTGTTCACATCTTTACGAAAATCCCATTCGAGTCGAAAACGGTTCGGCATTTGCTCCGGATTCGCCAGGCCTCGGAGTAAGATTCGAAGCCTCCATCGAAAGTAGAATTAGAGATTACAGGGAAGGAATAACGTGGTTAGAGCTTTAGTGGTTGGTGCGGGGGCGATCGGACGAGGGTTTCTTCCATGGGCCCTTGAGGGTGAGCGAATAGATTTTTTTGACTCCTCCCTAAAATTAGTCGCAGAGATGAAAGATAACGGTGGGTTTCATACCTTTATGTCATCCAAAGGAAATCTCGAGTCTCTTTTCGTTAGACCCGAAATAGTTACTGGAAATATGTCCGACCTTACACTTACAGACTACGATGTGGCTTTTGTGGCCGTGGGCCCTAGGAACGTTGGATCCGTACCTGCTGAGCTAGCCTCCCTTGAATGTCCAATCTTCAGTCTGGAAAATGATCCGGAGACGGTAAATGTCCTGTCGAATGCACTGGGTGGCAAGGACGTTTACTTTGGAGTTCCAGACGTAATCACCTCTTCTACAGCCTCGGAAGAAAACCTCAAGCTTGACCGTCTTTCGCTCCACACTGAGGACGGTGTTCTCTATCTCGAGGACTCATCGGCTGTCCCAGACGCACTTCGAGGGAATTTAAAAAAAGTAGAGTGGGTAAGTCCCGACCAGTTGCGAGTTGAATGGGATGCGAAACTCTATCTGCACAACACCCCACACTGCGTAGCGGCTTACCTCGGTTTTTTGGCTGGAAACGAATACGTTCATGAGGGTTTTGAAGATGAATTTATTAAAGATGCAGTCTCAGGAGTTATTCAGGAGATGCTTGCCGCCCTTAAATTTTCGACATCTCATAACCACGAATTCATGGATAGCTATGCCGAAAAGGAGTTGAGAAGGTTTGCGAACCCCTTACTGTTTGACCCTATTTTTAGAGTCGCTAGAGAGCCCCTGAGAAAACTGCAGGTGGATGGACGGCTAACAGGCGCCCTTAGGCTTGCTCTGATTACTGGAGTTGAACCCTACAACCTGATGCTCGGTATTTCAGCGGCCCTTGATTACACCGAAGAAAAAGATAGAGACTTCGAACTAATGAAAAGAGTCACCAGTTTTGGAGTTTCTAACTTCTTGAAATATCATCTGGATATTGACACTAACTCCATTGAGTCCAAGTACATAGCTCGAAACTTCAATGCAGCCAGTGGATTCATAAAGAGAGGTATTCAATGAACATAGCTGATCTTGCTCCTCTTGTCATAACCGCGTTCGAAGATGGGCACTCCGAAAATACTGTTATTTCCGTAAAGGATGGAAACTCTCGGGATGTTGTGACGGCTTTGGACGAACGCCTGCACGAGGTTGCCGAGTATTTTCTTGCTCAAAACAGCCCCGAAACTCTACTGGTTTCGGAGGAAGGGGTAGCAGGGGAGCCGTTTCCCAAGGGGGCGAGTGGAGATGTTCTGATCGTCGACCCACTGGATGGTTCAAGTAATTTTGCCCTGGAGTTACGTGACTTTGGCTTCATGGCCTGTCACCTTGTGGATTTTAGGATTCTTAGCGGCCTTGTTGTGATCCCCAAAGAAAATATTTACCTTATATGGAACGACGGGGTACTGTCGTGTTCCCGACCAATGCCGATCAAGGAGGGAGACACGTCCTCTCCGGTCTACCTCGCCTATCCCCCAGACTTATCGGAGATCGGAGCAAAAACCAGAGACAACCTTTTAGAGGCTTCTGACAATGAGTCCTCAGGAGTGTACAGGTATGGGTCAGCGTGCCTAGGGCTTTATCGGACCCTACGTGGTGCGCATGCTGCGTTTGTCGCAATCGACGTCAGGATTTGGGACGTCATCGCTTTCCTTCCTATGCTCGTTGCTTCCGGAGTTAGGGTTCACTATTTGTTCGAACACCAGCGAGTTTCCATAGTTGCAGCGAGAAATCAGCGACTATCACAAGCGCTCTTGGCTTCCTTCTCCCCCAGTCTTGCGAGACCTTTTATCGAGTTTAGACCTGGAGACAAGCTTAGTTGGGAGGCGTAGACATGCACTTAGTTCTATTCTGCGGTGGTGACCACATCTACGGCGATGGGCTCCCCAAGCCCCTCTATCGGTCGTCAAGCGGTGATTCGCTCCTGAGCATTTACTCCTCAACCAGCGTCTACGTGAATTCCGAAACCGTGACGCTCTTGGTAGAGAACCGTAGCAAGGCAGCCTTTAGCAAAGATGTCACGCGATTAGGGAAGTCTAAACCGCTCAGCCTAGTTGTTTGTCCGGACGGCTCCACGACACTAGAAAAGCTTTTAGTGTATCTACGGAATGAATCCAGCCCAGAAGGGCCTACAATTTTTTCTTATCCTGATATTTTCTACTTTGGTGATATAAACGTTTTGGACTCTGTCGACCTGGACAAGTCCATCGTTCTTACTTCTCGTTCGGCTGTAAGTAGATTTCCTAGACTATACGTCGAGCCATACGGAACAGCTGTTCGATCAATCAGCGCCCAAAACAAGAATGTTAGAACAAATAACGTTCTTATGTTCGGGGGTCACCTAATAGCTAAACCCAGTTTTCTCGAGCACTACTTAGAGAGCAGACAGGAGGCGATTTTGTCTCGCGGAGGCAAACTAGAAGTAGAAGGTTTCTCAAGTTTCATAGGGGATGGAGTTGCTAAGCACATTGAGCTTAGAGGCAAGTGGATGCAAGTGGATGGTCCACGAGATCTGGCCGAACTGGCCCAAGCTCTCGAAGAAACAACCGAGCCTAATTAGGCATCGACGCTTGCCACGAATCTCGCGATTTGCCTAGATATCGTTTCTTCGACTAGCCCTTGTTTTTCTGAGAGAGAGGACCACTCCAAACCACTGGAAAAGTAGTTATCTGAACCCTCCTCTTGATCAAGCGATCTAATAATATTTATTTCTGTATCAATTTGGGCCTTGATTAGCTGAGCTAGTTCACCTATCTCAACTAAATCTCCACCGGTTTCGAAAATCAGAGTTGCACCCTGGTCCAACGATGATAGTGACAATGAAATGACGTCCTCCACCAGGCAGTATCTTCGCAGAACTCTGTTGCTTGCTTGAATTTTCATCACTCCAGACTTGGCCTGAAGAATTAAATTACTGAAGGCGAATAACTCCGGTCTGTTTACATATGCTCCGGTTACGCTAAAAACCCTTGGAATAGCAATGCTCGCTTTTGACCAACTGCCAGCGTCTAACATTTGCTCTTCGTATGACCTCTTAAGTGCCGCATAGGGGTTATCGGAAAGGCTAAATGAACTATGGCCTGCAAGGTGAACTGTCGCACCCGATGAGAAGCCAACGTATTTCCTGACCGATGCGAGGCCGGCTATTTCCCTCGAGCAATCAATTATCGCCTGGTTTACTTCTATGTAATTAGCGGCTCCCACAACGGCAATTTTCTCACGAGTCAGAAATGCTGCGTCTATCACAACGGTTGGTTTAAAAGCCGCTATTGAATCCATGCTGTGGGATTCAATTCTTTCGTTATCACCGTTCAGTTTAATGACCCGAGATCTTGAACCCGTCGCCATGTACTCTAATCCAGCGGTCTTTGTCATGGCAATTGCCGTCTGGCCAAACCAGCCGGCAGCGCCTGAAATCAAAACTTTGTCCCCGTGCTGCAGCGCCTTGCGGAAGAGGCTAAGTGACTCGGGTCTTATTCTGTCCACTCGACGCTCCTAGCTTCAATTTCTTAGGGTACCGCAATCGTGGTTCAGCAGGCGGGAGATGTTGCCTTGCTCGACAAATCAATAAAGGTGATATTGTTGCCTATTCACAGAAACGGTGACGCTGTTTATGGTTCAAAAAAAGATTCTCGTGGTCTGCATGCTCGATAGCATCCACTCTGCTCGCTGGTTAACTCAGTTTCGACACCAAGAAATCGACTTCTTGCTCTTCCCTAGCTCCCCTCATAGAAGATTTCACCCTGAGCTTGAGAGGTTGCTGTCTAGTTCTGAGGCAGCAAGCTTCCGACTAGCCCGACTGGCCCGCTACTTCGCTCTTCCTCTTTGGCTCCTCGATAAGTTCGCCAATAACTTTTTCCGGGCATCACTTTTGAAAACAGCGATTAGAGGCTTCCAGCCCAGTATTGTTCATTCTCTGGAGCTTCAGAACGCGGGCTATCTAGCCCTCAGGGCACTGTCCGCTGCGAAACCAAAAGGTCCTAAATTGCTGGTCACCAATTGGGGCAGCGACATATTTTGGTTTCAGCGGTTCCCAAAGCACAAAGTAACACTCCAAAAGCTTATGAAACTTGCGGACGTCTACTCTGCAGAGTGCGAGAGAGACGTCGTGCTTGCAAGGAACCTCGGTTTCACTGGTCAAGCAATGCCAGTCATACCGAACGCAGGTGGCTTCTCCGAAGCTGACTTCGCGATTCCACTACTTTCACCCATTGAACGCAAGACAATCGCCCTTAAGGGCTATCACGGTTGGGTGGGTAGGGCAAAAGTATCTCTCGAGGCAGTCAGAGAAATGTCAGAAGAACTGCAGGGCTACAAGATCATCGTTTATTCGGCCAACCGATCTGTCTTGAAGCTAGCAAAACAAATCTCCAAGCAAACGGGACTCGAGATCAAGGCATTCGGCAAAGGGGCGATGAGCCATAAGCAGGTTCTAGAGATGTTTGCAAGATCAAAGATATATGTTGGCCTATCCGAGAGTGACGGAATCAGCACCTCTATGTTGGAAGCCATGGCAATGGGGGCTATCCCGGTTCAAACCTCAACGGCTTGTTGCGACGAATGGTTTGGCGACAGTGGAGTTGCCGTGCAAGAAATCACGGTTCCAGCTGTCAAGGATGCCATCAGAGAAGGCCTCAGGTTGGCCGAAGATCCCGCCAACACTAAGAAGAATTTAGAAACCATCAAGACCAGAGCCAGCGCGGAAATTGTTCAGAAAACCGCACTCACGTTTTATTAGGTAGTTTTCTGTGAGTCTCGTTTTGAGGAAACTGACGTGTATCTCCCTAACCACGACTGAAGCTCCCATGGCCTCACCTACATAAGTTCTTTCAGAATAGAACGGTGTTCAGCTAGAGAACGTTGGTTGCGGCACTACTAACTATTGCCGCCCCATGATTGGCTCTCTGGGCCCAACATACGCACAGTACTTGAGTGACTGAGCTGGACAGCTAAACGGCTAGAATTGTGGAGCCTTTAGTTAATAGATTCACCGTTAGGAGAAGGTCGAATGGCAGTTCACCTAGCCGAAAAGTTCATTAAAGAGACTCGAGCAAGCTCGGTCATACTCGTCGCCCCGGGACCCACAATAGAAAATCTTCCTGACTTGAGACTCTACGATTTGGCTGTCTTCATGGGAGACAGCTTCAAGCGAACCTCCCGAAGAGCGGCTCGAAACGTCTACATAAGAGCAAACACCGAGTACCCGAAGCTGAGTGAGCCAGAGGATATTTCCGACCTGCTCGCCTTTGATGGGGATCTGCTTCTTGCCAGCTCGGTGCTGGAATCTGCCAGGCCGGTCTCGGAACTGGCAATTGCTAACATTCCAGCTAAGAACGTGTACCTATTCGACCAGAGGCACTTTGCTGGGCAAGACTGCCTTCAAAATGGGCCTTGTTGTGACAGCAAATTGACCATCACGTTGCAGGAGATGCTTGCACAAAAAGTGGGAATGAAGCATCACTATTCTGAAGGAGCGACAGTACTTCTCCACGCCCTAGCTCTCGCTCTACTAGTGGAAGCAAAGCAGATAGATATTTTTGGGGCTGACCTACCTCTGGTCCGCAACAGATACACGTACGGTGGAAAAGCTCCGCAAGGTGAGCCAGGTTCTTTTTTGGCGACACTCCGAAACAGGTGCAGAATAGCGCTGTCAATGACCCCCCTTGACCTCTTCCGTCTTGCCTCCGAGAATGCTGGATTTGCACTTTTAGGGGCAAAAGCCCCATCAGTTTTCGCAGAGGATTTCGTAGGCCTATTTTGCGATTTGCAACATCTCTCGGACTGCAGTGCAATCCTAGGTTGCAAGATTCAGGCGTTCGGTCAGGAGTCAAACCTGTCGAAAATTTTAGGCATTAGCAGACTCCCATGATTCTGGCTTAGACACGAGGCTTAGCTCTCCTCGGCAGACCAAAAGAGAAAAGTTTTTGAGTGCTACGACGCGCTATCGTTTGAAAATTGCTGTTCGGTTCACGGTCTTCTATCTAGGGGTTCAGGTTGTGTCCCCAGTAAGCTGGGGCTATAAGAAAGCAGTGGCGTTAGTTAGAAATCAGTAGGAGGCGGAGAATGTCAGATAATCTGAGCGAGGGTGGTTACGAGGACCTTATTAGGGGGGTCGACGAAGCACTAGAGGGGCTGACAGCTTTTAGACTAAGGCCCCTTTTTTCTTCTTCCCTGCCAACCACTGAAGGGTTTGACGAGGTTGAAACCGATTCCTTTGGTCAGTTAATCGACAAACTCCTCGTAGTTCACATCAGATATTGGAACCTTGAGAACGAAATGTCGAGCGAAATGGACGACTCTGTCCTAGCTTCCAAAAGAAGAGCCTCCGAGCCCTTATTTAAGCTTTATCGCCCCATGTTAGTGGCTGCATTGGATAAGAAGATTGTCAATCTACTTCGTCAAGACCTAGACTCACCTAGCGGCCAACTCCCAAAGAGCTACAAAGGTTGGACGTCACGAGATATTTAGTTTGGCGACATGACGACGCTTTCGGAAACTCCGCCGAGCAGGTGATTGGTCTTGCACAACATTTAGCTCTGCGCGGTGGCCCGGTGGTGGAAATCTTAGTTGAGCATCCCTGGCAAAGGACTATGGTTGGACTTATCCCCAACTTAGATTCAAGTCTCATTACGGTAGCCCCGATGGGTACTGATTTCCAGGACATGATAAAAAGTGACTTGAAAATTGTGGCGCCCGATGTTTACCGTGTTCAGAATTCATTCAATGCTGGATGGGAGAGACTCAGACAATTTACGACGCCCCCGTTGACGAAAAAACCCTTTCCAGGCGATGCTTTTGATTTAGTTGTCATGTACAAGTCGAAATCTTTTAGCCACAAGACGGAAGGCCGCAACATCGACAGTCACCGCTTCGTTTCCGAGGAAAAATATGAGGCCGTTATCTACCGTTTGGCCGATCAGGGTTGGAGAATTGTGAGACTCGGGGGCCCCGAGCAACGGGCACTCAAGAAACATGCCAACATACTGGATCTTGCTGGCACGGACCGTTCTCTGGATCTGGATGTCAGAGCAATTTCATCCAGTAGAGTTGGATGGTTTTCGGACTCGGGGCTTTGGCCTATTGCCGTAGGGCTTGGCGTACCTTCGGTGATAAGTGACATTGTTTCGGACCAAGGCTCGTATTTCACGCACCGCTTACTTCCTTTTCTCGGAGTGAGGATAGGGTATCAATCCACGAGAGTCTTCGGTTGGGTATCGCCGGAGCACATCACTCTGCATAAAAGAAGATTTACCTTATTTCGCCTTTCTATTTTCATTCCTAATTCGCGGTCAGCGATAACTGAGAGCATTGAGGGCCTGCTAAAGAGCGCTTAACATTTTGCGCCCAACTGACAATGCTTATTCAGGGAAGACTATTTTCGCAGAACGTCAGCGTGCAGGGCTTTATCGTCAATGTAATAGTCTCCGAAGGGTTTACCGAGAATAAGTTCATGAAAAGGTACACCCCATTTCTTCATCTGGCTCTCGGTTAGCTCTCTCCAGTCAATACCGGTAGTCGAACCACGAGCCGTAAACAGAATGACCCTGCCTCCGTTTTCGAAGATAAGCTTGACCGACTCAATAGCATCTTCGAACGGTAGCGCAGCCTCATAGCTTCCATTGGTATTTGAACACAATGTCCCATCAACGTCTATGACGAAGGTTTTGCCATAAATATTAGGAATATCGCTAAAAAAATTGGACGAGCTCATAGAATGACACTTTAGCGGAGCAGTGAAGAGGAGTCATGACAATTTTTGATGGTTTAGCAGTTCCCAACAATAAGTCCAGGACATTGAACGTTCAATTCCCCAAGTATATTCCCGTGATTGCCGAAATTGGAATCA
>Ga0105053_10010290_pt1 | contig 11700 bp, 7 predicted proteins | sample BON01_FD_78093 | JGI IMG/M metagenome (GOLD analysis project Ga0105053, IMG submission 78093) | Freshwater microbial communities from Lake Bonney liftoff mats and glacier meltwater in Antarctica - BON-01 | ecosystem: Environmental > Aquatic > Freshwater > Ice > Glacier meltwater | place: Lake...
AAACAAAAGGCTCCGTTGCGACGACGCAACGGTAACGGACTGGTCGGACCTGTAGACCGAACGCCAGCCGCAACGGAGTTCTCCTGTAACTCCATGAATCGCGGACTCGTCAACGACCTCAGTGCTCAGACATCGCTGAAAACACATCCGGTCAAAAACGTCGGGGTTCCCTGCAGTCCTCTGAATTCGTAAAGACGAAAACCTGCAAAGCGAACACGATGCCGCGAAGAAGCAGTAGAGGGACTCACATGCAATGGCACTGGATTTGTAATTATTAGTAGCCGTCACTCTCTGAGTGACGAATGCCGCGATTCGCGACCTGCCTCACTCGGAGAGTGAGGTCTACTATGTGAAATCGAGTGCCAAGGCTCACGCCAGCGGCGGGCCACGAGATGTCGCCATTATCGCCTGCAGTTTTGGGGCAGACATCGGCAACTCACAAACGGACGCCTCAACCACATCCGGGGAGGCTTCAACACAAACAAGACTGACGCGTGTCAGTGACTGCGCAAAGAGCTGACAGATTTCACACTGTTGTTTGTCGTGGGATTCAGAACCGCGCTCACCAGAAGACCTGGGAGCCTTGCAATGATGACCGCAACCAGAATGCCGACCTGCGTCACCGTGCGACGCACTGCAATCTGCGTGATCATTGGCGGGGGAGCGATCCGGCGTGACACAGCAGACGTCCCCGCAATTGGCAAGATGCCATGCAGAACCGCATGTCGAGAGGATCGCGTACGCTGCTGTCAGGAGCGTTATCGCAAAATGTCGGACAGAGCCGCGCATGCAGCTTTCTCTTGTAAAAAATTGAGCGGCCGACCAGTCGCTGCGGAAGATTCTCCCGTAACTACGACTCTAATCAAGCAGTTCGTTGGTAATTCTTTCGGAAACAGAGCGGGTTCCTTCTTATGACGACAACCGCTAGAAGATAGATGGCTAAAGGCAGGACCAAACAAGTCATCGTGGAACTCGCACGGGGCCAGACTGCCCCGGACCACTGCAACATGGTTCGCCAAATGACGTGATGAATCAACACCGCAGCAAAGAGGTGATTGAGAACCTTGAAACTTCAATTGCCTTCGGCAGTGGCCAGCATTTCGGTTCGACCGTTCCGGAAACTGGATATGTCGGAATTCTGCTTTCACCGCAGCCGGCCAGCAGGGAAATGCAAAGCAACGTCATACAAACAGACGATAGGTTCACTGAAAACGTTCGCGTATAGAGAGGCCTCCCACGTCCGATTTCTTCCGACCAGTAAAGAAATCAATCGCGACATCCAGCCTGTGCTCTAATTCAGAAACGAACACGTGAGAACGCTGAATTCCAGATTGAAATAGAGAAACGACGAGATTTTGGAAGCAAAATCGGTAAAGCTGCCGAAATCAGGCCGAGTTGGCGTCTCGCTCATCGCGAGGATTAGTCTTCAGAGCTCGTCTCGGAATGCATGGCTCATACGGTTGTGTGATCTTGAAATTCGCGCGATGAGCTTCATGACTTCATCTCGTTCCTCGTCTTCCACTTCGTGTTCGAGCGTCTCTAATTGTTCGCGAAGCAGTCGAGCTTTCCAGCGGTGGTAGTCGCTCAATTCTCCATGACGAAGGTACGCGCCGACTTCAAGTTTGCGAGTCCAGTCGTCGTAGCGTTCCGACCAGTACTTTGTCTCTGTGTGATCCATCGACAATGCCGCACTGAGGGCACCGACTCGAGCGTCGGTCATGGCCTCAAGGCATTCGTCCGGGGATGGATAGTAGGCGAAGCAACCCACGACGCTCAGCACGACAAGTCCCGCGAGCGACAACAGGCCGAGTACCGGCCCCGGGACAATGATGTCTCCGCGGCCGGCGATTTGACGTGGTGGAGCAGCTTCGAGCCATTGTTCCAGTTTTGAAGACCGATCAGCGATCTGCAAGATCACCCCGGATAGAATCAGCAGTCCGAAGATCCACAACGGACGCCACTCGAATGGGCTGATATCTCGCTCCAGCTTGAGCTTTGTCGCTTCAAAGTAGGACGTCGTCAACGGTCCCGAAAATGGCTGGCAGTAGATATCAAACGCATGCGTGTGGTTCGCGGGTTCAATGTCTTTTGGAAACAGTGGCCGATCAACTCCGTAAGCCAGACCCAGCACAATGCTTAACAGCAGGACCATCCAAATGGTTCCTCGCTTGAAGCCGTATTCGCGATACAGCCATGCCACGATACCAGGATTCATGCCGGCACCCAGAACCAAAAGAACAAAGGCAGCGCCGATGGAATTGGCATGCTGAAACATCATTCCCAGTTGAGACATAGCCAGCATCGGTGTCGCGTAGACTGGAATCGCCATGCCGGTCATGTAAAGAGGTGCCAGCGGGTTGTCGTAGTTGAATGTATGCTGCAAGCTGTTGGCAGGGATGAACGCACCAAGCAGACCGACTCCACCAAGTCCCAGAAGGATGTAGAGCAACGACGCTGACGTGGCTTCGCGTCCTGCCGCAGTACCAACTGCCAGCATACGTCGATAGCCGTAAGCAACCGCTTTTTCCTCAACGATCGGCAACGCGGAATGCGGAAACATACGGTCCCAAATCAGTCCAACAATTGTCACGATGACAAGTGAACAGGCCGCGAAGGACAGAATGGCGATCGGTTCTGAAAGAGTCAGTCCGTAAAGCAGCGATAGCGGATTGAACAAAGGCCCGGACATCGCAAACGCCAGAATCGTTCCGCCTCGAATTCCCGCGCGCCGCATTTCGCGGATCACTGGAATGGCTCCGAGCGAACAGACCGGCAACAGCATGCCGATCAGCCAGGCTCGAAATAAGGCCGAGCGAGTGCCTTCGCCGAAGAGTTTTCGAGTCTCTTCATAGCCAAAGAATCGGCGCAGAATGGCGGCGACAGCAAATCCTACGAGGATGAACGGTGACGCCTGAATAAGGCTAACGGTGAATCGTGTCGCGAAACCCCAGAACATCATTTCGGCCATGGTTACATCCGATCCTTTCGATCCTGTGACTGCGGGACAAGCTTTCTGAGTTCTTCAATGAGCGGCTCAATCGTTGCGGCATCAAACGGCTTCGTACTTTGAGGGCCTAGAGTTTCTGCAAACGCAGCCGTGAGTTTGTTTCCCGTCGCGACTGCCGATTCAAAATCAGCTTTCATTAATTCGCTGTCCGCCGCCAGTTCCGGAATCCAGCCGACAATGTCAGAGAACTCCTGCAATGCTGTTGCGTGCCCACCGCCGCTGTCACTGTCACTGCCACTGCCACTGCCACTGCCACTGCCACTGCCACTGCCACTGTCACTGCCACTGCCACTGCCACTGCCACTGAGACTGTCACTGAGACTGTCACTGCCACTGAGACTGTCACCTGGCTGGTTGGCTTCTTCCAGCTGTGGCGCTCGCTTCGCTAATTGGTCCACGAGGTCGGCAAAAGTGTTCGGTTTATGAGCGGGAACGAAGTGCTCAAGATGCTCGTCGTGGTGCTCATCGTGATGTTCGTCCTCGTGCGATTCTGCCGAAGAGCCACAGCCGGAGAGCGAGATTGCACAACTGATGAGTGCGATGCAGCACCACGGCAAAAAGTGACAATGGTTGTTTGTCGAAAAGTCTGGCATGGAAATTCCCTGAAAGGGCGAGCGGCAGGGCGGCAGCCCCATGGCACTCGGTTTGTGATTAAAGTAGCCGTCACTTTCTGAGTGACGAATGCCAACGGCGGCGTTTTGCGGCCCGCCTCACTCGGAGAGTGAGGTCTACTATGTGAAATCGAGTGCCATTGACGTCAGCCCTCCGAGGATTTGCGATTTGATGGATCGCGAGTTGAAAAAGGTCTCACTCACAACCACAACAACGACAACACAGAGAGCAGACATCCCCGCTCGGTGGAGGATTACTCCTGATAACTCGGCACTGGAACTTGACTGAGTATCTCCTGAATCACCGAACGAGCTTCCGCCGGCTCCAGGCCAAAACGAACGCTCAACACAGGTTCGGCAACGTCCTGCACATCGTCGGGTGTTACAAACGTCCGTTCTGACAGCCACGCTCGTGCCTGAGCCACCCGTTGCCAGGTCAACAATCCTCGCGGACTTAGTCCCAGAGCAATGCTTGGATGTTGACGCGACGCATGAGCCAGCCGAACGAGATAGTCCTGAATGCTTTCAGCCACAGCCACACCAGCCACCGACTCCTGAATTCTGTTCAAACGCTGAAGTTCAAGAAGGGGCTGTTCGTCGGTTGCTCGACCACTCCCACCGACCGCGTCCTGCAACATGCGGATCTCGTCGGCCGGACCGGGATAGCCGATACTCAGTTTCATCGCAAAGCGGTCAAGCTGAGCTTCCGGCAGGGGATATGTTCCATGCTGATCCACCGGATTCTGAGTTGCGATCACGAAGAACTGACGACTGAGCGTGTAGCATCGAGTATCCACAGTCACCTGCCGCTCGGCCATGGCTTCCAGCATCGCGCTTTGAGTGCGAGGCGTCGCACGATTGATCTCGTCCGCCAGGAGGACTTCCGCAAAGACCGGGCCCTGCCGAAACTCGAACTCGTGTGAGCTTTGGTTGAAGATGTTGAAGCCTGTAATGTCGCTTGGGAGCAGATCGGGCGTGCATTGGCATCGTGCAAATCGACCGCCGATCCCCGACGCCAGCGACTTTGCCAGCGTCGTCTTTCCAAGCCCCGGTTTGTCTTCCAGCAGCAGATGGCCGTTCGCCAGAAGACAGACAAGAACCAGTTCGACGACGTCGGGCTTTCCTCGCAACGCGCGGTTCAGACGGTCTCGAAGTTTTGACAACGAGGCAAGATCCGCCTGACGAGAAACAGAGAACTCAGCCACACTCATGAGAAAGCAACTTCATTAAATAGAGGACACAGTCATACACACGATTAAATCAACACTCCGCCAGCGCACTGCGGCCGATTGAAACACGATGCTGTCCAGTGAGGGCAACTCGCTGTAAACCGGCCAGTGTTAAATCCCGCTCAATTCGGTCGCAGCATTCTTCAGTGACGACAAGCGGCACGGCATTCGAATCGTTCTCATTGCCCCAGGCCGCGCGGTCCGCCAGACTCAGGAACTCGGGCAACACAGGCGACATAGACTGTAGCTCGGGTTGATTTCGCAACCATTTCGTCAGGGTCGTGCTCGAAGGGCGAGGCAGTCCGGCGAGCCGTAGTCGTTGATCGAGCAATCTCGCTGTCTGCAGCACGCGGCTTCGAGCTGTTGTTGAAGGAATCAGTCTCCACACGAAAGAGTTGCATCGGTCTGTCAGAAATCGCCGCTTCAAGAGGACGGCTGACACCGCGATTGAGGTCGAAAATACGATCAGCCAGTGAGCCAGCATCCATTCAGCGACTTCGACCATTAGAAGCATCGTTCGTTGCAGAAGTCCTGGCGGCGGGCTGAGCACTTCGTAGCCGGGCGTCGGCTCCAGCGTGACCCATGTCCCGGCGCCTACGTAAACTTCGCACCAGAAGTGGACATCGGATGAATGAACTGCTGTGTGACGCTTGCGAGCGTCATATCGCTTTGGATCGGCATAGAATCCTGAAACCAGCCGTGTCGAAAATCCCAGACTTCGCAACATCAGAGTCGCCGCCGTGGCAAACTGATAGTCGGGGCCGCGTCTGGATTCGAAGAGAAAATGGCCGACTGGAAATGCACAGTCTTCCGGGACTCTGGCTGACCTGTCGAGCGTGTAGTTGGATCGCAGTTGCTGACTGATCGCTTCAACTCTTTGATAGCCTTGTGGAACATCCTGCGTCCAATGTTCGGCCAGGTTTTTCAGTTCGGTGATCTGGTCCAGACTGGGCAACTGGATTCGTTTCTGGTTCGACAAAGCCGAAAACGTCAGTTCCTGGTGAGTCCGCAATCGTGCCCGATCCATGCATTCCGACATGAGCTGAATCGTTATCAAATCCGGGAGGGATTTTCGGTTCATCTTTAAAACGGTGTCGTTATGCCAGCCAAACATGTCAGCTCGGTCGACTCTGTCGATGTGCAGGGCTCGCAGGTCGAGCGGCGCGGGAATGACATTCGACCGAAGATTAATGACTTTGATCGCGTGCGTGTCAGTGCCCGCATAGAGTCCAAGACCTCGGCTTCCGCAGGGAACTCGCAGCCACGGCCGACCATTGGTTGGAACAATCGCCATTCCCGGCGGCTCACCAGTTGTCGTTTCGGCGATCCATTCGATCCCATCGAAAATATCGTACGTTTCCATTCGTAGATGCAGGGGAACTCGGCCAGCAACATACAGCAACGCGTGGCTCTCCAGATCTTTGATCTTCTTCCGGTCGGGCCTTGTCAAACGTCGGAGCGTCGAGAACTCTCTTCCCGCCTGTTCGGCCTTCGCCATGCGAGCATTGATTTCCGCAAGCGTCTCGGCAGGCAACGCAATCGTTCGGTCCTGGTCTTTGATTTTGCGAACAGGCTCATCAAGCGATTCGTTGAAGACATCGTAAAGACTGGGCTTGTCATCGTCCGCAAACGGAGCGTCTTCGATGGGACCAAAGGACTTGATGTTGTCGGTGCCAGCCACCAGATTATCGCCGTCGTTGACTCCGCCTCGCGAGAACGGATCGGACTCACCAGCACCGCCCGAGCCCGGCAAAAAACCTCGCATTGATGTTATTACGGTTTGTCCTCCCGTGGCCGAAGCCAACAGCAACAACAAAGGAATCGATGGACCAATCAACAGCCACCGAAGCGGCAGGCGACGAGATTCTCCGGCAATCAGTCGCGACCGAAGAGTGTCCCAATAGTTGGCAATCATCCAGCTCACGGCGGCGAATCCGTAGATGGCGATCAGCCACTGGATCCGATGTTCGCGTGCAATGGCCGCACAAAAGATCGCCAGCGACACTCCGATGACGATCGATAGTCTTTGGTATCCGACCCAGCAGCCGAAGACTGCAGCACCCAGCATCAGATTCTTCTGGCTCTGCATCACCATCATTTCAAACGGACGACCGCAGAGCAGAAACCAACGCTGGAAGGGTTCCCAGAGCAGACTGGCAACGACAATGATCAGCAGCAGCGGAACAATAAAGGGAGCGTCATTCATCATCGCCAAGCGTCGGCGAACCAGCCAGGCGCAACCGAGGGTCGCCGCGAACTCGAAAGAAATTTGAATCCAGAGCGATGTCGAACTCCGTCCTCCGTCGGCATCGGTCAACACAAAGATCAGCGAAGCCAGCAATGCCAGCGCGACGGTCAGCCCATGCAACGAGGACGTTGTACCGCGGGCGATACCAGCAGATGCTTTTGCAGATCGTGTCTGACGCTTTGATTCGCGACGCGGGCGGATCTCGCCACGAACTCCGAAAGGCGACGTCGATGCAGGTCTACCGAACATCACAGGCTCCCTTCCAGCGGCGAGGAAGCACAGCTTCGACGTCTTGGGATTCTTCCAGCGAAATCCATGCTCCGGTCGTCGGCAGCGACTGTTGCATCGTCGATCCGTCAGACACACTGATCGTGTGCTGCCCGGAAAGTTGCCGTCCTCGCCAGCGAAGTCCCATCGGAGTTGTCACTGTGATGCCGAAGTTCGCCGTGGCCACTCGACGACGATTGTGTGTCGATGTGGTCTCCCCGAGTTTCGCCTGTGCCAGAACATCCATGAGTCGATGAAAGCCGGCTGTCGATTCGCCCGCCACAAACAGTTGATCGTTCAGCACAAGTTCGATGCGGCAGTGCTGACGATTCAGAGATTCACAGACACTGGCGGCAACCTGAACAGCAAGTTCCACAGAGTCATTCGCGTGACGTTCGGACGCGTCGCAATTGGGATGACTGGCCAAGGCGACGTCGAGCGTCACTCGCACGGACGTTGTTGCGGGGGCCTGACGTTCACAAACAATCAACTGTTGCTGGCGAGCTGTTTGAGCCCAATGGACTCGCCGCAGAGAATCTCCCTGGCGAAAAGCCCGTGTGCCCAGCATGTCACCGAACTCGCCGACTCGCCGATCGGCCAGTTGCTCGTCAGATTGCCGCGTGTCCGCTGCATCTGGCAACCCCGACAGCGTGACGGTTTTCGGCCACACGACAACATGACCATCCACCGTGGCTGTGCGCGCGGCTCGATAAAGCCCGAAGGGAAATCCGGTCTCAATCGCCGGAGTTGTCAACGGATACATTCCCCGAATCTGTGGAACGAACGGCCATGAATACTCGACGGTCGCCCAGCCAGGAACTCGTGCCAGTGAGACACCTTCTGCGGTATCGGTCGCTTCTCGCAGCGCGAAGCCACGCACAACCGACAATCCCCAGACCGGCCAGGGCCATCGATTGCGAACTCGCAGTCGAACCAGCACCGGCTGCCCGACTCGGCTGCGGCGAATGTCGAACGTCAAATGCGCGTCGATACCTCGCATTGCCAGCCACGGCATCAGTACTCCAATGCCGGTGATGAGCAGAAGAATTGCGGTAATGAACAGAGCTTCGGTTTTGAGAAAAATCCCACAGATCAGCGAAAGCCCCGTCGCGAGCACCAGGCTCCAAATCGGACGTTTTAGCCAATAAAGCCAGCGATTCGCCCACGGGCAAAAGTCGTGGTTGAGCGCGGTGTTTGTTTTTTTCAGCAACGGCACCAGGCTTCCAGAAGACTCAGAGCCTGTGGATATCGCAATCGTGAAATCAGCAGACATAGTACAGCACCAGCAGAATGGAATGTGCGCAGATCGAACGGGGCGTCCTGAGTAGTCGAATCGGATTCAATCGAACGAGCGACAGGACGCCTGGTTGTCGCAATGAACTCACGCAAGACTGCAACGCGCTCATCGCGGATTAGTCGCCGTGTTGTCGAAACGGACGCTGCAACTGGCGACAGAGGGACGTGAGTCCCCTGATTCATGATGTGCCGGCGCGGTCAGAACTCTCCAACGACTTCACCACCCTGAATGCTGGCCAGGGATTGATAAACACCCCTGTCGATGTTTTCGGAGATGAATCGAACAGATCCATCGCCGAGGCAGAACTGGGCACCACCGGTGTGGACGCTGCTGAAGTCATCAAAATGCATGGAGGGATGATTCGGCGTGTGGTCGGCTGAACCGCAGACTCGCTGAAACGCCTCTTCGCCTTCTGCAATCATTCCCGGCCACGATGTGAACCAGTCCAGATTGGCGACTGTTTTTCGCTCACCAACCAAAAAGGTGCTGGATGTGCCGTCGGTGATGTCGGAGATGCGGACCTTGCTGTTGTGATAGAACGGGCCGTCGCCTCTGCAGGTTCCGTCGGCCATGACGGGAAGATCACCCGGAGCATTCTCGCAGCCATCCAGTTCTTCAGTCCCAAAGGATCCGATGTAGTTGGCGATCGGCAGTTCAGCAAGGTCCGGTCCGCCGCCTTCTTCGGCGATCGTGAAGAACGCTGGCTGGGGATCCGACGGGCACTTGTAGGCAGGAATTTGGTTCCTCAGGAACGCAGCATTGAGAGGATCAGTCAGTGGTACATTGGCATTGAACTGATTGTAGATGTTGGTCTGTTCCATGTACGGCAGAATCATCGTTCCCCAGGCGACACCACTGGTTCCTTCATGAGCACTTGGTCGGCGGTTCTCATCGACTGCAATCCAGCCGGGGGGAAACACGCGAGAGGTATCGTGATAGTTGTGGAGTGCCAGTCCGATCTGTTTGAGGTTGTTTTTGCACTGAGTTCTTCGAGCGGCTTCGCGAGCCTGCTGCACAGCTGGAAGGAGTAATGCGATCAGAATGGCGATGATGGCAATCACCACTAGAAGCTCGATCAGCGTGAATCCGTGATGAGCGCGAGTTGAAGTTTTCATAAAGAGAGTCCGCAAAAACAGGATGATGTTTGAATGATTGAGAAGGCAGAACGCTCGGCAAACCCTGCGATAGAACACGAGGTTGCCGGATGGGTCGAGCACGCATGACCGTCCATGAAGTGCCAGGCGAAGATCAGTGTGGACCAGTCAGCGAGAACGGACTCACGAAGGTTCAAAAAATGAGCCGCAAGGCGACCGCGTGTTGTTGATTTGAAGGGTTTTCAGAACCCGAAACGTCAGTGCGGGAGGGAATTGCCTGTGTTCTTCGCCACATATCCCACCAGGGTAGCCGGATTCCGGAGAATTCGGTTGCGTTTCTGAACTCACCAAGGGTGCCGGATTCGTGAGAATTCGGTTGCGTTTCTGAACTCTCACGAGTTCAGCTACCGTTTTGTTCGCAGTCCTAAATCAACAACCCGATCTCGGTGGGTGACTGGCAAATCCAGGAAACCCGCGGCTAACGCCGTGCGGGCCAGGAATTTACGCGACCGGCGGGGCGCGGCATTGAAGAGGCAGCCCAAATCCAAGCAGGGGGTCTGCACATTCAGCGATGGAAATAATTTCAATCTGCTCGGTTTCGACCGTCAGAACCACAAAAGCGGCCAGCACTCTTGGAGCGGCAATGGCATGACAGATTGCACAGTTTGAGCAATCATGAGGTGAGTTTGGTTCGGATTCCGATTCGTTTTCTGAATGGGAATGCGACGTCTCAACAGCACCGTGCGAATGCGAGCAGCTGGAATGCGAGTGAGGCGTTTTTGTCGATTCGCCGTCTATCGCAATCCCGTCTTTCGCCACGCTGCACGAATCCGCGCAACAGCTACCATCGATCAGGGTATGCAACCACGGCGCACCTGAAGGAAGGAGTAGCTGCCAAGTTATCAGCAGCCACGAAAGAAGTTGGAAAGGACGCCGTTGCATGCTCTTTGAGCCAAGTGGACAAAAATCCGACGGAACCAGCCCGGAACAACGGGCGCACGAATATCCTATCTGTGCGTACGGCACGGTCAAAGGAGATTGCTGGACGAAACAACAAATTTCGCCGGGCAGACAGAATTTTGGAGACTCACAATTCGGTCAAGGTGACCAGATACCTCAAAATACGCGGTGATTGTTAACAACAAATTCTCATTCTGAACGACTGACTCCGACTCCGTTTCCTTAGGGGCAACAGAAGCCGGATCTGTTCGGAATCAGAGTACATGGGTTGCTGAAGTCCATAGAAAACGCCAAATTACATGATGCAGGACGGCGACGAGTAAAAAGTCTTGTGCCGTTGAATGGCCGTTTGTCGGTAGGGCCGTTTCGCTCATCGCTCGTCGGGCTAAAGTCACCACGACGAATCCTGCTGCGATGCCGCCCGCGGCCTGCCAGCCAAGTGCGGCTCCTATCAAGGCTATCGCACAGATCAATGTTTGCTGAGCGGGAAAGTCGGTTTTCCCCTGACAGATGAATCGCACGGCCGCCATGCCGATCAGCAGGCCGCCGATTGTTCCCGCAACTCCTCGAGCTGCTCTGTCCATGAGCGTCAACGGATTGACCTGAGTTGAACTTGCCAGCGACGAGAGACTGGGAACAAGAGCGAGGTCAGGAAAGACGATGGGTAAAATCAAGGCGACGGAGAAAGCGAAGACCAGCAGTCTTCGAGGAACACGATTGCCGTCAATCGCTATCAATGCCCAGACGAGCAGGGTGCTGAAGAGAAAACAGTGATACAAATACAATCCGATCAGATCCCATTTGGGGTACATGATAATCCACAGTACGCCGCCATAGTGGTTGATCGGTCGCACCGGCAAATTCGCACCGCCGGAGATCAGTTCCACGAAATACAGCAGCAGAAAGATGCATCCGGTGACTGCTTCGACACAGGGATAACGCGGTGAAATATCGGTGCTGCAGGCGCGACACTGCCCGCCCAGACTC
>Ga0105053_10010293_pt1 | contig 11694 bp, 8 predicted proteins | sample BON01_FD_78093 | JGI IMG/M metagenome (GOLD analysis project Ga0105053, IMG submission 78093) | Freshwater microbial communities from Lake Bonney liftoff mats and glacier meltwater in Antarctica - BON-01 | ecosystem: Environmental > Aquatic > Freshwater > Ice > Glacier meltwater | place: Lake...
ACGAGGGCCCATAAGTAAGTCAATATGTGCTACGTTGTCTAGGTCACCATCTTCAATTACTAAAGATTCACCTACTAATACGCGATCGATAACTGGCATGTTATTTATTCCTGTTCCAAAAAAATTGTTAAAAAGGCCCATTTTACACTCGCCTTATTACTAAGGAGAGCTTATACGTATTAAAGGAACGCATGACCTGCTCAGACCTTGTTACGATATGTCGTAACAAGGTCTGAAATGCTGTGCGAAGAAAGCGCTTGTCGGAATGCATAGATTAACAGCGTTGTTGCGGTTAAATCTGCGGTTGTTCCAGGATTGATTGCTTTCTTCTTTAATTCGTTATCCCAAGTAATTATTTCTGCTTCAAAAGAGCTTAACATGTTGTTTCCATTTACTTTGGCTAAAATCTCTGCTGCTGCTTCAGTTACTTCTAGGGCGGATTCCAATGATTGTTTTCGACGAATCAACGTATCTGGAGCACCTGCTAGGAGCTTAAGATACGCGAAAGCGGTTGCCCATTCAACACTTTCCCCAGATTTTATTGAAGATGTCAATATTGGCAGCCCAATATTTAAGATATCCTCGTAATTAGTGACGTATTGCTTAGCGATAGCGTCGCGTTGTTCAGCAATTTTCATGGCGTCCAATAAGCTTACAGTAGGAATCGCGTCAATATCTTGTTGTTCACTGCTACCAAGGCCTCCCGCATCCGCTAAACGAATAGCCTCGTAGCACGCTTTGGCATCATCAATCGTGAGGCTAAGTAACACTTTCTCTAACTCATCAGGGAGCTGTTTAAAGTGCGAACATTGGTGTATCGCACGACATAATGGTGCAAACAACAAAACAATGCCTAGATTAGTATTGCAATTGACTACCGTGCGGGTGGCCTGAATGCCTTGTAAAATGAGTTCACCGACAGTTAATGCTTTTTGCGCCATAATCGGGGCGATAGCATGGGCACTTTTGATGAAATCTTGCACTTCCATATTATGACCATCACTGAAGCAGTTTACATTGCCTGGTTTGGGGGCAGCGACTTCGTTTTCACATGCCCAAATAATACAGCTCTCGATGGTGTCGCTAGATAATATACTCATGTCACATGACTAATAGGCATTGTTGAGTTTATTCGTTTAAATATAGCGCGAGCAAGATGTCCAGCGACATCAATGTTGGTGGCTTGATATAAACCTTTCCATGCTGGCACGCTGTTTACTTCTAATACGGTATAGCGACCATCGACGGTTCGGATGATATCAACGCCAGCATAGTCAGCGTGAACAGCTTTGGTTGCTGCAATGGCGAGCTGTTCCATTTCTGGCGTAATAGTGGCTGCTAAACAACTAGCGCCTTGGGCAAAGTTTGTGATCCAGTGGTCTGACCGTCTAGACATTGCCGCACAGACCCGACCATCAACCACCATTAACCGCCAATCTTGCCATTGTTCTGGCGTATAGGGTTCAATATATTCCTGTAAATAAAAAGCATCACCAACGACTTGCAGCTTATCAAATTCCGCCAAAGTGGTGATTTTTTCGATACCTTTACCTTGGCAGCCAAATAATGGTTTTATCACTAAAGTATTCTGTTTGGCGAACTGTTGGTTTGCTATCTTGCGAGCTAATACACGATTTTCACAGGCCCATGTCTTAGGCGTCTTTAATCCTGCAAGATGAAGTCGTAATGAGGTGCGGGCTTTGTCAACGGTATGTTCGATGGCGATAGCAGGGTTAAAGACCGGTACATTGAGTTCGGCTAAGGTATGTAATACATCCATTCTTAGCGTTATTTGTTCGAGACTTCCAGGCGCGATACCGCGTACCATAGCGGCGGCAGGTAACTTGTCTTCGAAACTAGGAATAATAAGACCAGTAGGATGATCGAGATCAATGATGCAATCGGTAAGATCAGCAAGTACCGCTGATATACCTAAGATATTCAAAGCATCTACTAACTGGTCACTGTGCCAGCCATGGGTGTCGTTAAAAATGACGATGTTAGGTGACGGCATTAATTAAGCCTTTTGTAAAAAATCATAATGATTGGGTAAGTCTGTCCAAGTTGTTGTTTTACTCAGATCCTCAATGCTTGTAAGCCGGAACTTAAAGTCCCTAGAGCCTGAAACATTATCAGTAAGGGCGATGGTATTGTCTTGGAGGTGAGGCAGTAAATCTAAAATTAACTGAGTCGGGATTATTCTTCGCTGAAAATAATTTTGTAATCTTAGGTAAATATTTTCTGAATTTACTTCTTCAATTCAAGCCGCTCTTTGTCCTCCGTCAAGTGTTAAGCCCTTATGTATTTTGAGTTTGTTTATCATTATTTCTTAATCCTAATCTTGCCAATCTTCCAGTCTTAAGCCAGTAATACGCGAAAATTCATTGGTATTGTGTGTGATGAGCGTTGCATCATACGCTTTTGCTGTGGCAGCGATAAGCAGATCGTTGGGACCGATTATTTTGCCTTGGCTACTTAGATCAGCACGGATAACTCCATATTCTTCGGCGCATCGATCATCGAAGGGTAAACTGCTTAGTGGTGCGAAAAAACGATTAAGTAGTTGTAAGTTAGCTTCTACTTTCTTACTGTGTCTTGCGCCAAATAAGAGTTCACCTTTAACGATGCTACATAGTGCAATATTGGCTGGAGAGATACGTTGAAAGTGTTGCTTTATCTGCGAGTGGCGATTATTCAATAGGTGAATGCAGACATTGGTGTCAAGTAGATACATTAGTCTAATCTTTCTCGTTGTTCCATTGCATTCTGATCGGGACGTTGAAGTGGCTCGCCTTGCCATTGTCCGAAGTTGTTAAAGTAGTTTTCTGGCCATTCTGACGCCACTTCTCTTTTGGCGAGTTCGGCAAGATATTTCGAGACAGATAAATGTGCATGCTCTGCTTTTATTTTAATTTTTTCTGCGATTGCATCAGGAATATAAAAATGTAATTGTGCCATTAGACCTTCCTAAATATATTTGCTATATGTGTATTATTAGATAGGAGGCATAATTTGTCAATGATAAGGTTTTGAATCTATTATGTTGAGAACTGACTCCCGCATACTGTTTGCGGGAGTGAGAAGTTTGAAACGAGAACCCTTTTTGTTTAAAGACCAAACGACGTCGTTAATAATTCTGAATTTAACTCGCCGGCAGTGAAGCTCTTGCCTGTTTTAGCATTAGTAATAATAACTTTTGCGGGGCTGAATAACATAGGATCGATCTTGAAAAAGTCATATTCATAGGCTTTAAAGATCTCGCCAAATGGCCGGCCATAGTCTGAAGAGGTATTACTGGGCATTTTTCCCGCTAAGTCGCGCGCTTCATCATCGGTCGCATTTACAAATAAATGCACCATGCCACCATAAAGAATCGCATCGTTAGTACGACCCATACCCGTTATGAAGTCACCACCAGGTGGCGCAACGGGTGTTACACCAAAACCATCAATGATTTTATCCATAGGGAAATGTAAGGTATGTGCTTTGTGCATTGCCACTTCAAGTACACGAATGGCAATTTGCATGACACCAGCAAGGCTTGATGTTGGGGTTAGAATAAAGGTTAAATCTTCGGGTTTGATACCGCAATCTTTAGCCACTTTTTCAGCCACTTCAATCGGTGGAAATGAGTCTACTTCTAATACGATGCAGGTTGATGTGGCTTCATCTTTGTAGCCAAATTCTTTTAATACTGCTTCTTTGCCCGCTAATGCGCGACCTGGGCCCGAACCTAAAGCAAAGAATTTGCCGGTTTCACTTTTATGCGACAAGCTCCAGCCAGCATATTGGCTACCTAAACAACTTAAAACAGGGGTTTTAGCATGCACATTAACCGACCAAGGCCAATTAGCAAAACCGCTATTAGTACCTAAAGTGACGGTACCTAATCCACCCATGCAGATTTCACCAATTAAGCGGCCGGCTTCTAAGCCACCCACACAATTAATGCCTGCATCAACAATGCGGGTACCATTGCTTAGTGTGCTGATTTCAAGTTGTAATGCTTGTGCATCGGCCACTAAACGTTCAACTAAGGGTTGGCAGGCTGCGTTAACGCTGCTCCAATTGGCAGAAATAGTGCTGCTCATGGCGATGATCCTAAATTAGAGAATAATGATGGTTGATTATACGTGATGTATGCAGGACTGTATTGAGTGGCGATTTTTTCAGCTGATTTTAGCTTCGATCATGATCTGTTTTATCAGATTAATCCGTTGTTTACGGATGGCCTCACCAATGGCAATGCCTTGTTTTCCTGCTTCGATAAAGGCCTGTGCAGTAACACTTTGACAGGCAGACAAGCACTGTTTAAATACCTTGATTGCGGGTAAAGGTAAGTCTTCATAACCGGGGCGACCGCGAAAATCAGCTTCACCGGCGAGCAAATACTGTTCGAATCGCTCGGGCCTGCGAAAGGCATCTAAGGCTTCGATTACGTGTAGAATTGTTACGGGGCGGAGTTCGAACAATAAATGAACATGGGTGTGATACTCGGCAACTTTTACTGCCAGCGTTTCAATATCTTTAGGCACTCGAATGCGATGGCATAATGCTCGAGTCAGTTTGATGCTTCGTGCTTCGTGACCATTATGTTGAGGTAAAATATCGGCAGGCGTAGTGCCTTTACCCAGATCATGGCACAAGGCGGCAAAACGTACGGCAATATCATTGGTGAGTTTTGCTGCCTGATCAATGACCATCATGACATGCACGCCAGTGTCTATTTCAGGATGCCATTTGGGTACTTGGGGCACACCAAATAGACGATCAACTTCGGGGAATAGACTTTTTAATGCTCCAACCTCACGTAGGGCCATAAAAAATAACGATGGTCGTGTCGTGGCGAGTGCTTTTTCAACTTCTTGCCATACTCGTTCGGGAACTAAAAAATCGAGCTCTTTTGTGGCGACCATATTTTTAATTAATATTAAGGTTTCATCGGCAATGGTGAATCCAAAACGCGCCGCAAAACGGGCAATGCGTAATACTCGAACGGGATCTTCTACAAAAGCAGGCGAAACATGACGTAATATTTTATTTTGTAGATCGTGTTGACCATTGTATGGGTCAATTAACGAGCCATCTTCAGCTTGTGCTATAGCATTGATCGTGAGGTCTCGTCGCGCAAGGTCTTCTTCTAATGTCACGTTCGGTGCAGCATGCACGACAAAACCTTTATAACCAGGTGCTGTTTTGCGCTCAGTTCGAGCAAGCGCGTATTCTTCATGAGTCTTAGGATGGAGAAATACTGGGAAGTCCTTGCCCACAGGCTCAAACCCCTTGGCAATCATTGCTTCTGGGGTACTACCGACAACAAGCCAGTCGCGATCTTTAATTGTTAAGCTAAGTAGCTTGTCGCGGACAGCGCCGCCAACGAGATATGTTTTCATAATGACAGTTTAAGGTGTTTTTGGTTTTACTGCTGGCATACGATCAGATAGGGGGATGATGGGTTGTTTGCGTTGATAATCAAAAATAGCCGCATAACTTAACACGCTGGCTGCGTACCTGCGGGTTTCATTATAAGGAATATTTTCAATCCAAATATCTGCGGGCATCGCTTTTTCAGGTAACCAGCGCGAAATACGGTAAGGTCCAGCATTATAAGATGCAGTGGCTAAGACAGGGTTTTGTTGATTCTGATCATACATTCGTCGTAAATAGGCACTACCTAGTTGAATATTTCTATCTGGATTCAATAGCTCAGACTGAGATATTAAGGGCTGATTAATGAGTTTAGCAATCTGCGTGGCTGTTTCTGGCATGAGTTGCATTAAACCTGAGGCGCCAACAGGTGAGCGGGCATGCGGATTAAAAGCGCTTTCTTGGCGAGCAATGCCAAATAACCAAGAGGGATCAATGCCATTTTTTTTGCTTGCCTTTAAGATGGCCTTGTCGAAGATAACAGGAAAACGCAAATCTAAGGCATCCCAATATTGCGCTTTACCGAGCAGGGCGATGGTCTGATTATACCATTGCCATTGATGGGTCAACGTTGCCAGTAGCTGTAACTCTCGAGGACTCATCGATTGTTTGAGTTCATAAGCTTGACGACGTGCTTCTAATTGCATGTCCATGATATAAAATTCACGTAGTCTTGTTACCGCTGGTAACTTGGAGAAGGTATCAAATTCGGCTTGTTCGAAAACGATCGGACGGTGGTTCATTTGGTAGGGCTGACCTAGCTGATCTGCTGCCAAAAACGCGTAATAATCACGTTGATTAACGATAGTTTTAAATGTTTGATTAGCCGCCTGTTTGTTACCTAGTTGAGCCTGACTTCTACCAAGCCAATATTGCCAGCGTGTCGACAATTGTTCTTCACTGTTCAAACTGAGAATGGCTTTTTGTACGGCGGCCCAATCTTGTTGCCAGAGCGCGGCACGAACTCGCCATTCTTCATTAGGTAGATCACCAAAATATTCTAAAGTCCGTTGTTCACGATTTAAAGCTGCTCGATTAGCGATAGTGCTTTGAATGCTGCTTTTGTCTTGCTCGCTAAATTGATATTTAGGCTTGATGGTTTGCCAGTATGCATAAGCTTGATCAGTGGACTTACGTGATAAGCGCTCAATCGCGTGTTTAATAATCTCACGATTTAAAGCGTGATCACTTTTTAGACTGCTAGTAGTAAGTTGCTGTAATAAAAAAAGCGGTTGGTTATGACTTTGTTGCCAAAGTGGAATCAATGTGTGGGCTTGATGATGATTATCTAATGACTTTGCTAGATATTTCGCCAGACCAAATTGATTTTCATGCAAGGCAAGCTGGATCCGTTGCCAGCGTAGGTCATTAGTTAAAAATCCTTGAGCTTGCCAATATTTAAATGCGGAATCACAGTCTTTGTCTTGAGAGTGGCCTACCAGCCAGAGTGCTGGTGTATCTAAGGATGCTTGTTTAGCTTTGCCAGTTGCAATGAGGGCATCTAAACGTAAGCATTGTTGCGACGTTGAGGCAGCTGTGGGCAAATGGTTTAAAAACAGTGACCATTGTTTGTTTTTAGCAAGAAGACTCAGCCAGCTATTAAGTAATCTATCCCCATAAAAAGTGCCTGAGTTTTTTTGTATAAACTGTCGAATGGTGCTGTTATCAGTTAAATTAAGTCGATGGCGTAAATAGAGATAATCTAAATAAGCTTGCAATGGATAGTCGTTGAGCCTATTTCTGAGGTTATTGAATCGATCTAATTGATGTGTTTGCAGTGCTTTTTCAGCTTGCTGAAAAATCGTACGTTGTTGGGCGAGTTGCGCGCTATCGTTGGCAAAGCTGACTGCAGAAAAGCCAAGCATAAGGCTCATAATAACTACAGATTTTAGAATGGACATTACTGGTTCTCAATAAGAATGTGTTTATGATCAGGAGTTAAAAAAATCTATTCATATGTAATCTAGACGTTTTGTTTAACAAGATAATATTGCTTCATCTTACTGCTTATAGTCGTTGTTGACTAAGCATTGTTTCAATTGCATCTAAATTAGGAATATAAGCGATTTTATTACCCACTTGAATTTGATAGTGTACATAATCAGACTCAAGGACACCTTCTGCTAGTTTAAGTGCCGATTCAGTGAGATGAATAAGTTGTGGTACACCATAACATGGTAAACCATAAATACTGATATTGGCAGATGTATTGATACCGCGAAGCACGCAAAGCTTATTGGCATCGGCAGTATTAGAACGCTTACCTTCAATCAGACCCTCTAGATCTATAACTGGAATGGTTTGAGACTGCCAATCACATTGTCCAATCCAATAACTAGGCTTAGTGTTATCGGTGTGAATGACTCGAGGTAAGGGGGTAACCTCGGCAAGCGTACTATTTGGAAGCAACAAATAATGGTGTTGAAGTGGAATAATCATGCATGGCACGAAATCTGTAACCTTGTCAGCCATAGTGGTATTCCTATTTTAATGATCTAAATGTGGATAGCGGGTACCCAGTAACTTTTTCATTGTTTCGACGAGTTCAAGTTCTTGGTAAGGTTTTCCCATATAAGTATTAACGCCGATATTCATTCCTCTATCTCGATGTTTAGCACCGGTACGTGATGTAATCATGATAATGGGAATGTGTTTATAGTGTTCCGTATTTCTGATCAGTGTTGCAAATTCAAAACCATCCATACGTGGCATTTCAACGTCAAGCAGGATGATATCGGGTGTTTGTTCGTTCAGTTGTGTAACACCATCCATACCATCGCGAGCCGTTATCACATTAAAACCATGACGTTTTAGCAAGTTACTCGAGGCTTTTCGCATTGTAATAGAGTCATCAACTACCATTGCTAAAGGAGTACGTTCGAGTGGTAGCACTTCGGTGATAGTTAGCTGCTCAGATGAATCTAGCTCAGTTTTATAACTCGCTATCCGAATATCAGTTGTTTCAACTAAAGTCGGGATATCTAGTATAAAAACCACTTGACCATCACCAAGGATCGTCGCACCAGTAATCGCAGCAATATGACCTAATTGTTCGCCTGCTGATTTGAGTACAATTTCGCGATTACTATTGATGGCATCAACCAATAAGGCGATATGCATATCACCATAGCGAAATAATAAGAGTGGTAGTTGCACTTTAGGATCGTCTGGAAGAATAAGTGGCAAATCAAGTAAGGTGCTTAAAGGTAGGAATCGGTATTCGTTGCCACTAATCCTATAACATGACTCGTCTTGTTGTTGTAGTAATTCTTTGACGGCACTAACGGCAATTCGATCGCCTGCGTGAACAGCGGCGAGCGGGATCGCATATTGATGATCATGCGTGCTAACGAGTAAAGCTTGCATGATAGATAAAGTGAGCGGTAAACGAATATTAAAGGTCGTACTTTTACCTGAAATAGATTGGATAGACAGTCGACCTTTTAAGGCACGAATTTCATTGTTGAGTACATCCATGCCGACACCGCGACCAGCAAGCTGTGATACGTTATCTGCAGTACTGAAGCCAGAGGAAAGAATTAATTGAATTAAGTCCTCATCACTTGGCATATTATTGGGATTGATCAGTTTTTGCACCAGTGCTTTTTGACGTACTTTTTCGATGTTAATACCTTGGCCATCATCCGATAGAGAAATCAGAATTTCTGAACCTTCTCGCATGATAGTAATGGTTAATGTTCCTATGGTATTTTTACCTAAGGATCGACGTTCATCAGCAGATTCAATACCGTGAGCAATGGCATTTCTGAGAATATGTTCAATAGGTGCGACAATCCGATCAATGATTGTTTTATCTAATTCTCGGTCAGCACCGTGAATAATCAGTTGAGATTGCTTGCCAACTTCGGCGTTTGTTTGACGAACAATACGTTCAAATCGCGGTATAAGTCCTTCAAAAGGAATTAATCGCGTGTTCATCAAGCCTTGCTGTAAATCGGTGCTGAGGCGCGATTGCTGTAATAAAATGCCATCAGATTCCTGCACTAACAATTCAAGAGATTGACTGATTTCATGCATATCACTGACTGATTCAGTTAAGCCTCGTGATAATTGTTGAATCATTGAGAAGCGATCAAGCTCGAGGGGGTCGAATTCTGATTCTTGTTTAAGTAGTTCATCGTCATAGCGAAATAGGATTTGAGTTTCAGTTTCTATTTCAAGATTACGCAGTTGATCTTGTAGTCGTGACAGTGTGCTTTCCATTTCAGATAATTGTTGCTTAATGGCTGAATTTTGTTGACTTACTCGATCACGGGATATATTCACTTCACCCGCGAAGTTGGATAAGAAATCAAGTAAATCTGTGCGGACACGAATTTGATCACTATGGCTATGTTGTGGTGCAGTGCTCGACTCAATCGGCGCAATGGCAGCCGTAATAGTCTCAGATATCGAGGTCTGCTGAGTAGAAATTGCTAATGTTTCGTTGGAAAAGAAGGTTATTTCATTAGCTAAATCATGTGCAAAGTTGAAACTAGATCGATTCGCAAGTAATTCCTGCATATCGGCTAGGCGATCTTGGCTACGCTGTAATAAGTCAAAAAAAGCAGGACTAGCTTCAATGGCTATCTCAATAATTTGGAATACTAATGATTCTATTTGATGAGTGAGATCTGCAATAGGCGTAATGCCGGCCAGACGCGCGCCACCTTTAATGGTGTGAAGATCTCGTTGTAATTGTAAAATCGCATCTTGGGCACTCGGTATTTTTTGCCAATGTTTAATTGCCTTGCCACTGGATACAAGAAGTTCGGCACATTCTTCAGTAAAGGCTTCTAATAACTCAGGATCTTCATTTGGAATCGAGAACAACTCATTATTCATAACTACAACGTCGACTACAGATTCTTGAGATAAGCTGCTTTCAAGTTTCTGTTTAAAGTCATTGATACTCGGACTCGGTTTGTTTTGCAATAAGCTTTCAAGCTGAAGATTTATTTCTTCACTACCTAGTTCAAATAGCATTAAGTGGTCGTTATTATCGCCATTTTCATGCTCTACTAATTGAATTAATAATTGATATAACTCAGATAGTGTACTGAGGTTCAATATTTCTGCATTATCATGCAGTATGGTAAGTATTTTTTTCAGAGACGTTTTAATGTTTGGATTAGTGGTGTGCTGCTTAAATTGATTAATTTGTTCTTCGTATTGTGATAACAATTCATCTGAGTCTTCGATAAATACCGCAAGAAACTCAGGATCGATAAGCTTGTGTTGTGCTGCTTTTTCATCATCAGTAGGCAATAGTTGTTGCAGTGTATCGCTGAAAGACGAAATATCTGGTTGAGGATTTGTTTGAGGTGATTTTATATACTCAACATAGCGATTAAGCCCCTCTATTGCCGATGACAATACGTCACGTTGCTGCTCATTAAGGAATGCACCGAGTTCATAGCGTTCCCGCAAAGAGTGGTCTAATTGCGTTGCAACCTCAGCGACGGGGATAACTTGGGCGATATTGGCGCAGCCTTTCAGTGAATGTGCCGCTCGCAATAGTTCTTTATTGATCGTAAAGCTTGATGTGGATTCATTCAGTGCTTGCTTGAATGTGGCAATGTGTTGTGTCGCTTCAAGATTAAATATTTGTTGCAGCTCATTATCTTCGGATACATCATTTTCTGTTTCTAATAAACGAGTAGCGGTCTGAGTGAGCTCCGTCGCGCGACAATTTGGGTTCATTTCACCGTTGGTAAAGTGAGTGAGTAAGTCAGGAATTAGTGCAACACAGTTTGAGATCAGGGGAGTGAGTTGTGTTGATATGGCGAGATGACCTTCTAACACCTTATTGAGTAGATATTCGACGGCTTTGGCTAAGTCGGCAATGACATTAGCTCCTGCCATATAGCCACTTCCTTTAAGCGTGTGGAAATGACGACGAATTATGGCTAAAACTTCAGTGTTGCCTTGGGCATCCCATTTAGGGATGAGTTGTCGCAGTTCGCCAAGTACTTCGTTGGCTTCTTCAATAAAGATCTCTGCAATTTCAGTATCAATGTCATCAGCAAATTGAGCTGTGGCTGCCAATGTTGGTGTTAAGTCAATGAATTGACTTTGGGGGTTGAAATTATCTTCAATACTTATTTCAATTGGAAAAATAGTCGCTGTCGATATTTCAGCTGTATTGTCTGCTAATTCAGCTTGTTTATTGATATAACGCTGAACACCGGTTGCCAATTGAGAAATAGTCGCTGCCGATATTTCAGCTGCATTGTCTGCTAATTCAGCTTGTTCATTAATATAACG